>Ga0265797_10012181_pt1 | contig 10593 bp, 8 predicted proteins | sample P2T30metagenome_FD_192433 | JGI IMG/M metagenome (GOLD analysis project Ga0265797, IMG submission 192433) | Plant litter microbial communities from East Loma Ridge, Irvine, California - P2 T30 | ecosystem: Environmental > Terrestrial > Plant litter > Unclassified | place: USA: California... | reverse complement strand
CAACAGGAGCTGCGAGCGGTCCGTTCCAGACAGATGCGCCATGCCAGAAATGTACCATGCGCAGCGATCCGCGGGAATCCTCAGGACGAGTTTCCGCACATGGGGTAATCGCGGGAGCGAGTCGCCAAAGGCATTTCAGGGATGCTGGGTGGCTGCTCCCCGATAAGATGAAAGCACGGGCTCACGACGGACGTCGGACCCTAACATCTGATGGAGAACAGCCATGGACGAGTATATCGGTCTTGACGTCTCGCTGAAAGAGACGGCGGTATCTATTCGGCGCGACGGCAAGCGTGTCTGGCGCGGCAAGTGTGCTTCGGATCCGCAGGCACTCGCGACATTGATCCGCAAGCATGCGCCGGCGGCAAAGCGCGTAGTGTTCGAGACCGGGCCGCTGTCGGTATGGTTCTTCCATGCCCTGACTGCGGAAGGCGTGCCCGCGATCTGCATCGATGCCCGCCATGCCAAGGCAGCACTCGACATGGCTGCCAACAAGACCGACGCGAACGATGCCGATGGCCTGGCGCATCTGGCCGAGGTCGGCTTCTACCGGGAGGTCCGTGTGAAGGGCTATGAAAGCATGCTGTCGCGAACCCTGATTTCGTCACGCACACGCCTGGTCAGGATTGGGACGGAGCTTTCCAACCAGATCCGGGGCATGATGAAGACGTTCGGCCTGCTCGTACCATCGACAAGGGCGGTCGCTTCGATGACCAGGTCCGCCGCCTGCTTGCTGATAACGAGGCACTGGCGCGCATCATCCTGCCGGTACTCGAAGCCTGGCGCAGCGTCCGCCTGCGTGCAGCCGAACTGGGCCGACAGGTCCTCGCCAACGCCCGGCAAAGCGCCAATTGCCGGCTCCTGATGTCGATACCAGGAGTGGGCGCGATCACGGCGAGCTCGTACATCGCGGCAATCGAGGATCCGGCGAACTTCAAGAAGTCGCGTTCAGTCGGCGCCTGGTTCGGGCTCACGACGCGGCGCTACCAGTCCGGCGAGGTCGACTATGACGGCCATATCTCCAGGCGCGGCGACGCCCATATGCGCGGGCTCCTCTACGAGGCCGCTACAGTCCTTCTGACGCGGACCCGAGGGGAGAGCGACCTGCGGATGTGGGGGCTCAAACTCAGGGAGAAGCTCGGGTTCAAACGCGCGGCTATCGCGGTGGCCCGCAAGCTTGCCGTCATCATGCATGCGATGCTGAAATCCGGCGAGCTGTTCGCCAGGACCGCCGCTGTCTGAACTATTCCACCGGTTGCGCCTGACATAAAGGCACAATGAGACGTCCCTGCCAGGACGTGGAGCGAACCATTCCGTGCAGACTGTTGCACCGTCAGGCTCTGCCCGTCGCGTGCGTTTCGCACATCGGAAGGTTCACCCTGCGAAGCCCCCATCATGCGGCGACCCGTATCGACCGCGAAGACGACCGTGCTCCTGGTATACGAACGAACTCACTGCCAAAATGACTTGCACTATCGGCCGCTATTAGACGACAGTCTGAGTAACATACGCGACGTCCAGAAGTCAGCACTTCTGCGACGCGAGGCGCTGGTCGCCACTAACGCGCGGTTAAATTAGCGTGTCAGATAGGGTGCTCAGGTCCGCGACTGCCGCTGGGAGATCGCTGCGCCTGAAGAGTTTGCAAGCCGTGGCAGGCATGTCGGCGCGCCCTCGACTTAGGCTTACCCGGAGACAATGAGTAACCGGCAGGTGGCAGTTGCGCGTACGGCATGCGCGAGCGCAGTCCCGGGCATACCAAGCATCAGATGGTCCGTGACGCCGATACATGGAGATGGTGGCATTTCCATGCATGCCCTCAACTGGCTACATTCGAAGGCGATCCCGTCCATCCCCCTGCAGTGGCTACATACAGGCGTGCCACGTTCAGGAACTGGCGGGTGCGGGCGACCACGAGTCCATTGCTCGACCGCTGATACAGGCGTTCGGTCTCCAGCACCTGGATGATCCCGGAATTGCCAACCTGGAAGCTGCGGCGGGACAGCTGGCGCGAGCGGTTGGCGACCGCGACGGATTCAGACTGGACGGTGACCGAGCGCGTGTCGTTCTGGATCGCGGACAACAGATCGGCCACTTGGCCAAAAGCGTTGAGTACGGTCTGCTGGTAGGTCGCTTCGCGCGCGCGCGCGCGGTTGATCGCCGCGGCGCGTTCGGCCTTCAGCGTGCCGCCGTGGAAGATCGGCGCGGTAAGCCCGGCGAAGATGTCGTACCCGCGGAAGGCGTTTTTCACCAGACCGTCGATCCCCGGCGCGCCCTGCGTCAGCGTCGCGCCCAGCGTGATGTCAGGATAGAGCCTCGCAGTCGCGACGCCGACGCCCGCCGCCGCGGCATGGAGGTCGGCCTCCGCCTGCAGGATGTCGGGCCGGCGGTGGACGAGTTCCGACGGCAACGCGACGGGGATCGACGCGGGCAGCGTCAGCCGGGAAAGATCGAAGTCGGTCGACCCTAGGTCGGACGGCGCGACGCCGATCAGCGTCGCGAGCAGGTGCCGCGCTTCTGCAAGCTGCTGTTCGAGTTGCGGCAGGTCGCCGCGATCGGCGGCATATTGGCTCTGCGCGTTCAACACCTCGACCAGCGTGCCTTCGCCACCCTGACGGCGTTTCTGCGTCAGGTCGACGTTGCGCAGGTCCTCTTCCAGCAGCGCGTTCGCCGTCACGATCTGCGCACGGAGCGCGGCGACGGTGAGCACCTGGTTGACCACCTGCCCGGCGATCGACAGGTGCGCGGCCTCGGTCTGGCGCTGCTGCGCCTCGGCCTGCGCGGTGCTTTGCTCCGCCTGACGCCGCAGGCCGCCGAACAGGTCAAGGTCGTAGCTGATCCCGCCCCCGACCGAATAGAGGTGGAACTCCGGGTTGCCGCCGGGGGTAAGCGGGCTGTTGCCGGAAAAGCCGAAGCTCGCGAGATTCTGCTGTTCCTGGTCGACGCGCGCGTTGACGTCGACCTGGACCCGGCGCCGGCCCGTGACCGCGCGCACCTCGTCTTGCGCAGCCGCCAGAGTCGCGTTGCTTGCGGCGAGGCTGTTGTTGTTGGCCATCGCCCGCTCGACCAGCGCGTCGAGCTCGGGTGAGCCGAACGCGGTCCACCAGCGTGAGGCTGGGCCGCTACCGAGAACGACCGAAGGCCCGCCGGTATCGGCCGGGTGTCGTTCGGCCGGTGGAAGATAGGCGGACGTCGTCGGCGCAGCCGGACGGGTGAAGTCGGGGCCGACGGTACAGCCGGCCAGCGCCGTTGCGGCAAGGAGAAGGGGAAGCAAGCGCATCGGATCAGTCCATGTGAATGGTCGGGCCCTCGCCAGCACCGGCGCGGGGTCCGCGCATCAGGAGCAGGAGGGGAATGATGACGAGGGTGAGGACGAACAGCAGCCAGAAGGCGTCGATATATGACACCATCGACGCCTGCCGGCTGATCTGCGCATTCATCGCGGCGACGGCGCTCGGCAGATCGAAATCAAAGCCGCTGCCGAGGGCAGGATTGTCCGGCCGGACACCCTCCACCAACCGCGAGTGAACCGTGGCCGCGTTGCGGATGGTCATCGCCTGAAGCACCGAAATGCCCACTGCCGAGCCGATATTGCGCGTGAGCGTGAACATCGCCGCGCCCTCGTTGCGATATTTGGCGTCCAGCGTCGCAAAAGCGATCGTGGTCAGCGGCACGAACACCAGGCCGGTGCCGATCCCCTGGATGAAGCCGGACAGGATCACCGGCCCCTGCCCCATCTCGAGCGAGAAACCCGACATCATGTGGAGCGACCAGGCGGCGATAGCGAAGCCGAGGAAGATCAGCAGGCGCGCGTCGACACGCTTGATGATGCGCCCGACCACGATCATCGATAGCAAGGTGCCGATGCCCCGCGGGGCGGTGACGAGGCCGGTCAGCACGACCGGATAGCCCATCAGCGTCTCCAGCATCGTCGGCAGCAGCGCCAGCACGCCGAACAGCACCGTACCGAGGAAGAATCCGAAGATCGATCCGGTCAGGAAATTGCGATCTTTGAACATGCCGACGTCGATGAACGGCTTGCGCGCCGTCAGCGTGTGAACGACGAACAGATAGCCGAAGAACAGACCGAGTGCGGCTTCCACGCAAATTTCCAGCGAACTGAACCAGTCCTTGGTCTGGCCGCGGTCGAGCATCAGCTGGATCGATCCGATCGCAAGCGCGAGCATCGCAAAGCCGAATAGGTCGAGCCGCGGCTTCGCAGCGTCCTTGGTCTCGGTCAGGAAGCCCGACAGGCCGGCAAAGGCCAGCGCTCCGATCGGCAGGTTGATATAGAACACCCAGCGCCACGACAGGTTGTCCGTCAGCCAGCCGCCCAGCGCCGGGCCGATGATCGGACCCAGGATCGCGCCCATGCCCCACACCGCCATCGCGGGTCCGTGACGTTCGGGCGGGTTGATATCGAGCAGGATCGCCTGGCTCATCGGCACCAGCGCCGCACCGAAGATGCCCTGTAGCAGCCGGAACCCGACGATTTCGCCAAGGCTGTTGGCAACGCCACACAGCCCCGATGCGACCGTGAAGCCGACAATGGACCACAGCATCAGCCGCTTGCGCCCGAACCGCCCCGCCAGCCACCCGGTGAGCGGCGTCATGATCGCCGCTGCGACGATGTAGGACGTCAGGACCCATGTGATCTCCTCGCCCGACGCCGACACGCTGCCCTGAATGTGGGGCAAGGCGACGTTGGCGATGGTGCTGTCGAGCGAGTTCATCACGGTTGCCGCCATCACCGCCGCGGTGATGAACTTACGTGCGGTCGGCTCCGGGTAACCGTCGGTCATTTCGCCTGGGTCGCACCGCCGAACAGGTGACGCTCATAGCCGGTATCGACACTCACCTCGACGCTAAGCCCGGCGTGGAGCGGCACGTCCTTGGGCAGCTTGTCGATGCTGAACTCGATCGGCAGGCGCTGCACGACCTTAACCCAGTTGCCGGTCGCATTCTCGGCCGGGAGCAGCGAGAAGCTGTTGCCGGTTCCCGGGCTGAAGCTGGCGACGCGGCCGGTAAGCTTCAGGTCGGGAAACGCGTCGACCTTGAATTCCGCGCGTTGGCCGATGCGCATGTGGTTGAGCTGATCTTCCTTGAAATTGCCCTCGACCCAGAGCCGGGTGCTGGCCAGCGTGAACACGGGCTTGGCCGCCGAGACGTAGCTGCCGACCTGAAGCTGGTTCACCTTGGCGACGATGCCGTCCTGCTTTGCGCGCACGACCGTGTAGCCCAGGTTCAGTCGTGCGCGCTCAAGTGCCGCCTGTGCGCGCTGCACGGCCGGCTGACGCTCGGTTGGTGCGTTGACGCTGCCGGTCAGGGTTGCGGCGACCCCGGCGTTCTGCTGGACCGAGGTCTGGATCTGCTGGCGGGCATTCTGTGCAGCAAGCACCGCCTGATCGTACTGGTTCTGCGACGAGATGCCTTCGGCGAGCAAGCTCTTCTGCCTCGCCGCCTCGCGCTCGGCATAGGCGAGCTTGTCCCGGGCGGCTTGCAGCCCGGCTTCACCTTCACGATAGTTGGCGCGCAGCGACGACACCTGGGTCCGCGCGTTGGCAAGCTCTGCCTGCGCCTCGTCGACGGCGGCCTGGAACGGCGCGGGATCGATGCGGAACAGGACGTCGCCCGCCTTCACATGCTGGTTGTTGCCAACGGCGATGGAGATGACGGGTCCGCTGACATTGGCGCTGACGGCGGCAATTCCCGATTGCAGATAGCCGTTGTCGGTTTCCTGGTAGCGGCCGCCACTCAGGTAGAAGAACAGACCAAGCGCGAAGGCGATCAGCGGCGCAGCCAGCAGGAGCGGCTTGCGCAACCGTGCCCGGCTCTTGGGTTGGTCATCGACCGACTGCACGACGGGTGCCGGGTCGACGACCGGAACGGCGTCTTCCAAATGAGGGTAATCGGGCCGGCGATCCGGCCTATCTTCCAGGCTCATAGTTCCTCGATCGATCGAAAGGCGCGAGTCGGCGACGGCCTGCTTTTGCAGGCTCAAGGCGACTCTGATGACGCGGCTCTCTGCTCCTCGTTGAAATGCAACGCAACTGAATAGTCCGTTACCGTACTTTCTCTTGTGCGATGACGGTTTCGAACGCTAGAGAGCCCTCGTCATCTCTAGGAACAGCATGCAGGTGATCGGGCGACGGCCATGTTCAATATGGGCACGTTGGCAGCGTGGATGACGGTGATCAGGCTATGAAGCGGACCGCAATGACGAGTGAAGAACAGCCTGACTTGGCCGTGCCAGATGGAGTTACGAAGAGGCGTACCATTGCCTCGCAGGTTTCGCTGATCACTCGTCTGCTTCGTAAGAGGTTCGATGAACGAGCCCGCTCCATGGCACCGTCCGACGGCGAAGCCCTCACTCGGGCTCAGTGGCGAATGCTGGGTACCATCCACGTTCTGGAGGGAGGTACGCAGCGGGAGGTCGCCGAACGATTGGAGATCGGACCGGTAGCCGCAGGCCAAACGATCGACCGCCTGGAGGAGTTGAAGTGGGTGGAGCGCCGTCTTGATTTGAAGGATCGGCGTGTTAACCGGTTATATCTCACTCAGGCGGCGCAGCCGGTCTTAAAACGGCTGGGTTTGTTAGGAGACAGCGAGGATCAATGTGCTGTCGTCGGTATACCCCAAGATGACATGGACAAGCTACAATCGCTACTTGACGACGTCATCGAGAACCTGATGGCGCCCGATCGTGTGAAGCCTTGCGCCGGGTAAGCCCGACGTCCGAAATGTCGCGAGCGAGTGGGCGGTGTTGCAGGCGGTTGATGCCGAGGTGCTCATCCGAGCCTCTGGCGCATCTATCTGCTCACCGACTTGCAAAGCCTACAGATCTACCTCCCGCAGTATGCACCTTCCGGTCCGTCGGTCATAGGCGCGCTCCCGCACATTCTGAGTCCTTTCGGTGAATGGCGTTGTCGCAAAAGTCGCAATATTCGAGACGTCCGAAACTTAGTACTTCCGCGACGGGGAGCCGATCGCAGCCGTTTTCAGACCGATCCTCGTCAAAAGGCCAACGGTCCGTATGGCAAGTAAATCTTAGCATATTTTCACTATGGCGCTGACGGAGCTTTGAGGGTCACGAACATGGTGCAAGTTGCCTCGATCGCGGGATCGGGCGTTGATGCGCCAGCTGCCCTGGTGCATTTCACCGGGCAGCTGGCCGAAAGCGTGATCGAACCGGATTTCGCCTTTCTGTTTTACGGCAGCGACCATGACGATGCAGCCGCCTATGCGGCGCTCAGGTCCCGCTTTCCAAGCGTTCCTCTCGTCGGCGGGACGTCCTGTTCCGGCGTGATGACTGATCGCGGGCTGGCAGGAGCAGGCTCAATCGGTGTATTGCTTATCGAGGATGCCGAAGGCGAGTACGGTTCTGCCTCCGCACTGTTCGCTGGCGACCCGGCCGGCGCGGCCGAACATGCCCTCCACGATGCACTGAGGGCTGCGGGCTGTCCGGGTGAGTTACCCGAACTCATCTGGATCTATCAGGCACCCGGACAAGAGGAGGCCGTCATCGAAGGCTTGCGCCGCATCGTCGGCGATCGATGTCCGATCATCGGTGGCAGCTCAGCCGATGAGCTAGTCGCCGGCGAGTGGAGGCAGCTGGGCCCTGATGGTCCCTTTGCAGAAGGCTTGGCGGTAGGGGTGCTGTTCTCGTCCGGCGGGATCGGCTTTGCCTTTCAGGGTGGGTACGAACCGACAGGGCCAAGCGGCGTCATAACCCGCGTCGGCTTCGACCCGACGGGCGCGAGCGGTATCGCGACACGAACGCAAGGTCGTCATATCGTGCAGATCGACGGACGAGCAGCTGCGGAAGTCTATAACGAGTGGACTGGTGGTGCGCTCACGGAACGGATCGACAAAGGGGGTAATATCCTGGCCGATACGACGCTCTGCCCAATCGGGCTCGACAGCGAACGATCGGGCGAGGTGCCGCATTACCTGTTGGTCCACCCGGCAGAGATCACGCCTGAGCGGGGGCTCAAAACGTTTGCTACCGTGGAAGAGGGCTCCCGGATCTACGCCATGAGAGGCGAGCGGCGCCGATTGGTCGAGCGCGCGGGCCGTGTGGCGACGACAGCCCGCGAAAGGCTCGCCCAAAGTTCGTCGGATATTGCTGGCGGACTGGTTGTCTACTGCGGCGGATGTCGCATGGCGGTAGGCGACGAGATGCCTGGCGTCGTTCGCGAGGTGGCTAACAGCTTCGGCCCCGTGCCGTTTCTGGGCTGCTTCACGTTTGGCGAACAGGGCTCGGTGCTGGAACGCAATGTCCACGGCAATCTGATGATCTCAGCAGTCGTATTTGGCCGATAAGCTGCGGCATGAAAAGCACGGAGGAGCTACGCGAGGCGCTGGTGAAGCTCGAGCTCGAGAACCACGCCTTGGGCATCGACAAGGCGCAGGCAGCTCTTCTGATCGGGGCCGTGGAGAAGCTGCTTGGCGATGATAGCGAGGATCCGTTCGCCGGTGCGTTCGCGGCGCTACGAGGCGTATTCGACTTTCGACACGCGGTAGTCCTCGTCGAGCAGGGCTCGGGCGAACTGCATACCTTGATTGCGGATCCGCTACCATTGGCTGCTTCGCGTTGGACTGTGGGGCCTTTCTTCGCGAAGGTTATGGCGGGGCGTGTGGCGGCGACCATCAGCAACGAGGCGCTAGCCGAGTGGGCAATCGCCCCCTCCGCATTTTTGTCCCCGCGCCAGCCTGCACTCTATCTGCCGCTCAAGATGCGGGCGCAGCGAGGGCTCATGATCTTGTTGCGTGACGTGGGCGAGGAAGGTTTCGACCGCGGCCATGTCGTGCTTGCTCGCAAGTTCGCCCTGCTCGCCTCGCTTGCCTTCGCAGCACGCAGCCAGCGACAGGACAAAGCTGAGAGCGACCGCCTAAAGCTGGTGACCGAGCGGTTGGAACAGAGCAGGGCGGAGCTTAGCTACCGCGCCAATTACGATGAGCTTACCGAACTCCCTAACCGCGCATTCATGCACGAGCTGGTACACGACGCTCTCACTTCCTGCCGCGCCGACCAGAAGATGGCGCTGGCCTTTGTTGATGTCGATGACTTCAAACGGGTGAACGATCTTTACAGCCACAGCGTTGGCGATGCGTTGTTGAAGGAGGTGGCGACGCGCATCCGTGCGGCTATCCGTCACGAGGATGTCGTGGGACGGATCAGCGGCGACGAGTTCGTGATACTGTTTCGTGGTTACCGCTCGGAAGCTGACGTTCGGAGTACGGCAGCCCGGCTCGTCGCTGCCTTGAAGCAGCCCATGACGGTTGACGGGTGCGACTTGCGCCTATCGGCGACCTTCGGGATTGCGCTCTACCCCGATCACGGCGACAGCTATGATGACCTGCGCCGGGCGGCCGACATTGCCATGTACACCGCCAAGCATACGGCAAAGGGGTCGGTATCCTACTTCACCGCGGAAATGGGTGTCGCGGCTTTGGCGCAGATGCGGTTGGAAGAGCGGTTAAGGCAGGCGATCGCTAGTGCGGAATTCCGGTGTGCCTACCAGCCCAAATTCGATCTGACATTGATGACGGTTGTGGGCTTCGAGGCGTTGGTCCGCTGGGTTGACGAAAACGGACAGGTGCATCAGCCGTTGACATTCATCGAAGCGGCCGGGCGCTTCGGGCTCCTCGATGATATTACCATGCTCGTCGTCGAGGACGTGCTTCGCAGCCTTCCACTGCTTGACCGTCGTTACGGCGCAGCTACCCAGGTCAGCTTCAACGTATCTGCGCGACAGATTGCCAACGTAGCGTTCATGGATAGGCTGGTTGCCCGACTCGCCGCCTCCCCTTGGTGCCGACGCCTGATGCTGGAGGCGACAGAGGAGGCGTTTATCGAGTCTGACATCCTGCGCGACACCGTCATTCCGAAACTCAGGCGGGCAGGCATACGCCTGTCAATCGACGACTTTGGACGCGGCTACTCGTCACTGTCGACGTTGGCAGATATCCCTGCTGATGAGGTCAAAGTAGACCGCGCCTTCATCACTGACATTGATCAACGACCGCGCAATCAGATCGTACTCAAGGCTATCGAATCGTTGTGCGGTGCCCTCGGTATGGCGGTAATCGCTGAGGGCATCGAAACCGCGGCGGAGCTTGACTATTTGATGACGCAGACATCGATACGGTCCGGACAGGGGTTTCTACTTGAACGCCCTTTCTTCATCGAAGACGAGCAAACTAAGGTCCAGTCACAAGCGGCATAGCTCGTTTACAATGCTTTCCGCTAACGTGTCGCGTTTCCGTTGCGTCAAACGCTAGCTACATCAATTTTGACTTCGATAGCATCCAGTATTCTTTACCATCTTCGGTCGTCCTGCTGTCGCAAAATGGCTACATTCGAGACGTCCGAAAGTCAGCAGTTTCGAGACAAGGCTGCTGTCGTGTTCGCTTGATTAGCTCCAGTGGCGCACGGCCCCCGTATCGACATGGACAAAGCCGTCATGGGGATAATAACCGACCCCACCACCTCGCAAAGACAGTGCCGCGTCTCGCAAACGGTTCAGCCTCACACCGGGGATGGCAATGTCGGTTGCCTTGCCCAGTATGTGCTGGCTCTTGCTTGCCACGGCG
>Ga0265797_10012180_pt1 | contig 10593 bp, 9 predicted proteins | sample P2T30metagenome_FD_192433 | JGI IMG/M metagenome (GOLD analysis project Ga0265797, IMG submission 192433) | Plant litter microbial communities from East Loma Ridge, Irvine, California - P2 T30 | ecosystem: Environmental > Terrestrial > Plant litter > Unclassified | place: USA: California... | reverse complement strand
GCATCGAGAAGACCGCCAGCTACCTCAAGACCTACGGCGTCGAGCCATACTTCCCCTCAACGCTTGAGATGATGAAGCGCGAGATGGAGTTCCAACCGCACCCCAACGGCGGTGTTCCCAATGGCGGGACAGGAACCCCACCGCGGTACCATTAGATCTCTTGAGTGTGTGAGCTGAGGTGTGCTGACAGTCTGTAGTTCGAGAAGGTTGACCGAACAGGAGAGGCTGGCGAAACTGGCAGAACTCCAGCAAATCCTTGGGCAGTGTCAAGCTGAGCGCGACAGCTTGAGCCGATTACAACAATTCGTTAACAGGAAGTCCGGGCGCTCTTCGGGGCCTCCCCCGCCGCTCCCTGCACGGCCTCCGCCTCAGCCGCCTACGAGACCTGCGCCACCTCCACCCGGATCTATCTCGGATCTCTGTCTTGGTGGTGATGGCGCCGCCCCGACTGCTTGATGAAACTTGTACTTAATACTCTTGATTGAACGAATTTCCTTGATGTGTTGCATGATGCGGGGAAGGGAAGGAATTGGGGGTAAATTGGGGTGTGGTTCTTCTTCTGCATCATACCCGAGCATTTTTGGTAAATGGCGGCGTTCTGGGAATTGGGTAACCTCCTGCATGTAGCTCGCGGCGTACATTTAGTATAGTTGTCGCTTCTTTTGAAGTAGTAATTGAGAACATGACTGAAACTTTTGGGTCTGCAGCCTGCATCGATGTAAAGTGAGTGATCCAAAGTCAGCGTAGGCTCCATGGTGTTCGGTTTTTCTCTGATAGAGGGCGGAGAGGTATTGAGTTTCCAAAGTTGTGCTTGACTGGATTGCATGCGCCTAAAAAGAACATTCGCTAGAAACATGGTGGTGCACTGACAGTGCGCATCATCTGGTCTGTATTATGGAAGAAACGAACCCGAGCTGGACATGCACTCGCTCAGCTTCTTTGCGGACATCAGGTGTAGCGGCTTGGCAACAGTGTGTCTGTGTATAAAAGATCTACCTCTGCGGCTTCCTCTCTTCTCCTTCATTATCGCAGTCTGGGTGTGATACTCCAAAAACTCGGGACTTCATAGCCCATGTTCTGTCTGCTCCTCCTTTTCCAAAAAATTTCGACCAGTTTCACATGGACTTCTCTTCCGCTCTCTCCCTCTTCTCTCGAAACATTAAAAACCACCCTACGTATGGTACATGCGTCCAGAAAGATATCACTGCATACTTCATGTTGCAATCTTCGAAATTGGCGAAAAACAAAAGCAACATATGTATGTTCTTATGATCTTCGGGTGCTCAAAACTGAACACGGGCTATGCAAATGGGCGCTGGTGGAACTCTGGTTTTGAGACATTTCGAAAAATCCGAAGCGAAAGTCGGATGAGCTTTTCAGTAATTTTTACGCTTCCCCTACTGCTCTTTCGGCGCGGCGCTATCATAGGAGATGGGTATAAAATCCATTCTTCTGCGCCTTCGAACCTTACTTCCTATACCACGCTTCCTTTTCAAAGCACCAAAACCACTGCACTCAGGGAACATGTCTGTCCTGTCTTTCTCCAAATCAAAATGCGTCAACTACCCAAAATGTTTGCCCCGCGCTGCCTTCCTCACTTGTCATGACGGCGTTCAGCCAGAGTTGATCTTCTGAAACAATCCACGTCTGTCTTGATGACTTCTTTCCTCCCGCCGACAGTTAAACTAGTAACTGGGAAGTTGATCAAAAGACAACGAATTTGGACCCATGGAGACCGCCGCTGTTGCGCTGGCTAGACTTGGAAGCGTGCGATACACAAAAAACACATGGTCACAAGAGATATGTTGGGAGAAAGAGCAGGGAAGTTGATACACCAAACTTCGGGCGCCGTGTCGGTATAAATCTCGTGTTCTACAAGCGATATAAAAGCTCTTCCAACCTTCACTCTTCTTGTCTCGTTACTTCCTCTACGGTCTCTTCCGATTTACCAACTTTACGCTAAATTCGGATATGTTCTGCCTCTCGTTTTTTTTTTCTAAAAAAGAAAATGTTCGTCAAATTCCCATCACCAAAATTACTGGCAAACGTTCGCATGTCTCTTTGTCGTCTTTGCTTTTCGTACTTCGAAATGCCGAGTGCAGCGCTGCATGCGCCATAGTATCGGACAAAGGTGTTCAAAACATAGTAGAAAAAGTCTTATGTCTTCCAGCGACCCAGATTTGCATCATTCCGAAGTCTACTTGGCCGTTCTACAACAGTCTCCAAAATAGACCCAGACAGCTGCGATGGCTGCCTGCTCGAAAAGCACTACGGTGGAACACATGGCAAGTCTCGAAACATCCTCGTTGATACATACCGAGGCGACTGTCGCAGGACGTTATACAAGCTCTGCCGGTTCCTCTCTTCCTACTTCCTCTACACCTCAGTGCTCGAAGTGCTTTCCTCCAAAACATGGGGCTCTACATCTAATGGGCTCTCTTCTTCGAAAAGATCAGAAACGACTATCGTGGTCTCCTCCTGGCTTTCTTTCTTCTTCTCTTTTCACCAAAAGAAACCACGCATTGACTTATGGTTTTTCTGCTCTTCTTCAACTAGAACGCGATGTTTAATCTTCGTCAAAAGGCATATATGAGTGTTGCATGCCCGAAAAGGCGTACAAAACAGAAATCAAGAGCTTCCATGGTTTTCCTGCGCCCTGCGGTCTTCCAATAACAAATCTCCATCACGAATTCCGCATGTACGTGGGGTTGAGTGTTGAGGCCGACACTGATTGCATCCTCCATGGTGAAGCATGATCTACCATGGTGACCTATGAACAGTCTCACAGGCGGTGGGGATATGACTTCGATATCTGGTTTTCACTGCTGTTGTTATTTCTTATACCACCAAATCCTCACCTCTGAATGACCAAAACCTGCTGGATGGAGTACGATGAGCCCGTCTGCTCCTCTCGAAAAGGCAAAGGAAAGCGGCATGGTTGGCCTGCTCTCGATATCTTACCAATCTACGTCTTGTCGCAACGGTAGGCGAGCCTCTCAAACAAAGACTCCTCGAGCTGGTTCCAATACCCACAATACACATGCCAGAGGCTGATGTGGAAAACGCGTGGTGAGGACATGGCCATCGTCACACGACAGCGGCAGTGATGTGCCTTTGTCCCACAAGTAATTCGGAGCCTATGTTCAATTTTTCAGGCGTTCAAAGCAATCGCAAAGATAATGTCGTCGTCAGAGTGATGCGGTGTTTTGCCTCGCCGCGAGTGATCCTGGGGTTTCGTTTAGGCGGCCTGTGGTAACTCTCTAACGCCCGCAATCGACAGCTTTTATTGACTTGCCTGATATGGAAATGCGCTAGAGCTGTACACTAGTCTGGCTGGGATTAGTACATCCCCTGCTCTTGAGCACTGCTCCGGCCTCCAGCCACCAGATTTTATCACTCAAACAATCGAATTCAACACGATGGCTTCGACAGCACAGTACGCTTGCGGAATTTGCAGGGAGCGTAAAGTTCGGTGCGATCGCGCGCTTCCCAAATGCAGAAGGTGCGATCGTCTCAATCAACCATGTGGCTATCAAGTACACTCGCGTCGCACACGCGACGATCAACTCAAACAGCTTCAGGAACGGCTGGCCAAAACGGAGGCTCAGCTTGCTCTTACCACGCAAAATTCGTCTACGACGACTACGCCCCATGCGCCACCAGCTTCTACATTAGCGCTCACGACTGCTAGTACTCCGATGGACCTGGATAGTACTAGAGATACGAGTGCGGTCATTGATGCAGCAACAGATTGCTCATTCGTTCCAGATGTTGATCTATTTACTTCTCTTGCAGAAGATGTAGAATCCAACATGACGTTTGACTGGATGAACCAGACGCTGACGACACTCGAACCGATGGATGATTTACTTCTCAATCACCCTCAGAAAGCGTCCCAGAGCGGCCCAGAAGAAGATATATCTCCGACCGATCTAAGTTCGCTCCACAATCGCTACTTCGCATCCGTATACTATTCCTTTCCGTTTATAAACAAAGATAGGTTCATGGCGGAATCGATGGTGAGCGGTGGCCCTGCAGCGAATGCTTTGGTCTATGCTGTCGCGCTTGCGGGTTGCTCGCACACCACGCCTAACGACTCCGAACGAGAGAATACATGCTACGACCTAGCGCGTGATCATGCCGAGAGATGCGAGCGAGAAGACTACATGAGTGATCTGGACTTTCTTCAAGCTTTGCTGTTGATAGGCCGTTTTGAGGCTTGGAGCCGGAAGCTGGAGAGGAGTTGGCTGACTTTAGGACGCGCCGCTATGCTTTGTAGGCTTTTGGGGCTACATAGAATGGACGAAGTCAGCCATGATCAAAGTAAGGAGAGCGGAGAAAGCCAGAATAGCTCTCTGTTCAGTTTACCGCATACTGCAGATCCTGTGCTACTGGAAGAGCGACGGCGCACATTCTGGGGTTTATACATACTGGAAAGCTACGTGAAAACACGTAGCGGGTTACAGTGTCAGCTGGGACACGTCAAGGTGCGGAATGTGAACCCTGATTCTTTACAGGAACTAATGTAGCATCCAGGACTTTCGAATCAACTTACCATCACCAGGGCTGCTAAATTCGAGTCTACAACCGCTCAAGATGCCTTCCGTTCTAGACGTGGGTACCGAACCCGGTCTCGAGATATCGTCTTACGCTGGCTGCGTTCTGATGGTCGAGCTGGCCTTACGCTGCTTCGACCATGGGCAACAACATGACAGACCAAGTTTCTGGGACGATTACTACGCCCTAGTCAAGAAGACTGATGACCTCTTCGTTCTCCTCAAACGTCATCTCAACGCGACTTCCATTCGTGAAGACCCCGTAGCGTTCAGTCTTTACATGAATTTACGCGCCACCGAAATCTTTTTTCATGAATCAGCCATCAGAAAAAGCGAGGAACAAGGACTACCGCCATTGATGATAGCAGAAAGCCAACGTCGCTCTGCCGCCGCCGCTTTCCAAATATGCAGCGCGGTAGGGCTAAATCTGCCATCTCCACGCAAGGAAAGCAGCGATATCATCATGTTGCAAGCTATCTTCATCGCCTGGCCTTTGACTATGGCATTGAAGGCACTGCATCGCGAACTCGTCAATGAAGGGGGAAAGGAGACTACCAGTGGTGTGGTCGCTTCAACGCGCTTGCTTTTCGCCGCTCTAGATCACATTGAAGAGTCGGAAGGATACTGGCATCAAAGCGTAACGCACGTTGGGGCTAAGCTGCAAGAATGGGAAGAAAAGAATGGGTTGGAGCCGGTGGCTTTGTGAGAACCTTTCGTCTCTTCTTCGATGCATATAGCGCGAAAGCGGTGTTATTTGCAGCACAACCGCTCATGACTACCGTACACACTCTGGTGATTAACATTCACCTGACCCAGACTGGGTCTCTTCGACGCAATACTCTCCAATAGGTATACTGCTCCTTCTTTCTATTGCCATCTTTTCAACGCATCAGTGTCCAGGAGGAAGTGGGTCGCTCGGACCCCGTGTCCGTGTCCGTGTCCGCCCCGTCCCGACCACCTCCTCGGTTGTTATAGCCTCGTTACAACTGATGGAGCTCACATATATCCTCAACGTTCCTTTTCCTTCTTACGACGTTATCTAAAGCTCAAGCAAAACTGTATCTACGTCTGCGAAAGGCACATGTCATTGAGGACTGATTGAATCCCTCAAACATGGACTACAAAAGTACACAACCGAGCCCGAACGACTTGGATCACGAGAAGAATGCAGGATCAGTAAATTTGAGTACTCAGAGCTCACCTGCCGACGGCGTCACGACAACAGACGGGTCAAGTCCTCGCAATATCCATGGTTGGAAGGTAAGCAAGTCATTGGCACCTACACGCATACACACCATCACTGTGGCGAATGACTGCTAACGCGTTACATCCTCATCTATCCAGTGGGCAACCGCATACTCCGCGATGCTATCAACAACCCTCCTCTTCGCCCTCGACAACACCATCGTCGCCAACATCCAACCAGCCATCATCGCCGACTTCGGCCACCTCGAACTCCTATCATGGATCGGAACGGGTTTCGCCCTCGGCACTATGTTCATCCTACTTTGGGGGAAGATCTATGGCGTCTTTAATATCAAATGGGTCTACATCTTCAACATTTTCCTGTTTGAGGCGGGTAGTGCGCTTTGTGGTGCTGCGCCGAATATCGAGACACTTGTTATTGGGAGGGTTATTGCGGGTGTTGGGGGGTCGGGCATGTATTCGGGTACGCTGACGTATGTGTCGGTTCTTTCGGATGAGAAGGAGAAGCCAGCGTATCTTGCGGGGAGTACTGTTGTTTGGGGAATTGGTAGTGTCTTGGGCCCAGTGGTGAGAATAACCCTACAACTCTTTCCTTGCTGGGTGTATGCTAACTTTCCATCATTAGGTCGGCGGCGCCTTTGCGGCAAGTAGCGCCACTTGGAGATGGGTATGTCGTCTTGTCTTTCATCTTCGCATTCTCGCCATTGAGGCTGATCGTTTGCTAGGGGTTTTACGTCAATCTTCCCATTGGTGCTCTCTTCGCACCAGTGTACTTCCTCCTATTCCCCAGTATCGACCCCTATCCATCCAAGACGCTCGCCGAGAAGCTGCGCCTTATCGACTGGGTCAACGCCGTCATATTCCTCGCTGGTTCCGCCTGCCTGACCGTCGTGCTCACCTTCGGCGGGGTCATCTATCCGTTCAGTTCCGGAACTGTCATTGCGCTGTGGACTATCACGGGCGTTTTGCTTGTCGTCTTCATCGTCACGCTGAAGTTTCATCCGCTCGTTACACAAGAGAATCGACTATACCCACTGCATTTCTTCAAGCAACCGACATTGATCAACATGCAGCTTCAGGTGTTTCTATCCTCTGGTATCATCCTGGTAAGCTGCTTCCGAACAATGATGAAGTCAAGATGCTAACCTATCCCCAAGGCCATGACTTACTACATACCCCTCTATTTCCAATTCGTCAAGGGCGATGGCGCACTCGAGGCCGGCGTTCGTCTCCTACCATTGATTATGTTCATGGTCTTCGCGTCAATGGTGAACGGCTTCTTGATGCCGAGGTATGGCTTCATACCTGTCTGGTATATCGGAGGGAGCACACTGGCCCTTATTGGCACGGCTCTGATGTGTAAGACTTTGCATCGCATCCGCGTTTTAAGTAACTTCACTAACGTCTTTCGCAGACACCGTCGATGAGGCTACACCCAATGCCAACATCTATGGCTATAGCATCCTTGTAGGAGCTGGTACAGGGTGTTACATCGTCGCAGGTTTTGCCATCGTGCAGTCTTTGGTTCCTGTTCATGAGATCGCCAACGCCGTTGGTGCCATGACCATTAGTCAAGACCTCGGTATGGTTCTCTTCCTCGCCATCAGCGGCAGCCTCTTTCACAACGTAGCTGTCGACAAAGTCGGCAAGGCGCTCCCGGAGGTCTCCCCCACAGATATCGGGAACTTGATCGCGGGATCAAGCAGCAAGGCCTTCCAAGCACTATCCGAGGAAGAGAAAGCTTTAGTCATTCCCGAGATAGCCAGCGCCATGACCAGTATCTGGGCTTTCTTTCTTGCTGCTGCTGCGCTGAGCGTGGTATGCTCGGTTCCATTGCTGGTGAGTTCTCTCCAAGATTTACCTTCCTTCCGCCGGACATTGTTTACTGACGTCCATGACAGAAAGCCAACCTCGGTGATGGGAAGAAAGGTGCTGCGATCCCTACAGCATGAGATGCACCGTTACTGTAAGTGCACGTGTCAAGCGAGGGGAATCGACTCGATTGGTGGTGGCTTCCACTTCAATATGTACTTTCCTCTACACTATCAGAACAGTAAATCGAGATCTATCCGTTGCGTAATCTGTTTTATTGCCATGATCAGTGAATATCTGGAATACACAGCACCCACTGCATGTATGAGTAGCATGATCTGAGGCGGAGATTTTGTGATGTTGAATCCGGATGCATCCGCCCACGATGCGCCCTGACCGACTGGCGAAAGGAGTGGATCCAACAGGCGACCAATAAACAAAGAGCGGCCGTTTGTGTCCGTTCTTGCCTACCTTCTCACGGCTCCGGACGTACCGATGACTCTTGAGGCACTTTCTCAGATTAGAACAGGCCATGAAAATGGTTGCAAAGTCTCAATAAGAGGGAAGACTGGGGATGCATGGTTGGAAGATAATGTGGTTAATGAGTACCATCGTTGAGAAGCTATTAATGGTTCCAGCAGAGTGGAGCTCGAACTCCGCGCGGGAGCCCCACATTTCCCGGTCGGCAAAACCTTCCGCCGCCCAAATTTTCGAGCCGTCCCAGGTACTTTCCAGCGCGACTTCCAGATCTCACCCTGCAACAATCTACTCGCCTCCAAACACCAGTCACGATGTTCGCCGTTCCCGGATGGAACGTTGCCGCGCAGGTGAAGACCCAGGTCGAAGTGCCAAAGCCGAAAGATTCCACGAAACCTGGAAAGAAGGCGCAGAAGAGGAAAGAGAAGCGCGAGGAGCAGCAGGTTAATGCGGACAATCTTGCAGAGCAATGGGACAGCATAGCCAATGGAAAGGGCGCGAAGGTGGAGAAGGCCGAGAAGACCAAGAAGCCAGAGGCAGCAAGTGTAGAGGCGACAGATGAGGCAGCGCAAGACAAGCGTGGAAAGAAGAGGAAGAGGGGAAAGGCTGGAGGTAACAAAGACAAGGAGGCAGACGCAGATGGCGCAAAAGAAGTGGATGCGGCTACGGCGGCGGTAGCTGAGCCTGCAGAGGCTAAAGCAGATGCTGCGAAGTCTGCTGAAGAGAAACCTGCAACAGCCGACAGCGAGGCAAAGCGCGAGAAGAAGAAGCGCAGGAAAGAGTCCAAGGCCGATAAGCTCCTCGCCGCAAACGCAAACGGCACGAACCCCGCCTCCGTGACTCCAGTCCTGGAGAACCTCCTTCCCGAGCCCAAGGTCCTCACACCTCTCCAGCGATCGATGCGCAGCAAGCTCGCCAGTGCGCGATTCCGTCACTTGAACGAAGCGCTTTACACAAAACCCTCTGCGGACAGCGCGTCTCTGTTCAAGGAAGACCCATCGATGTTCGAGGACTACCATCGCGGTTTCGCACAACAAGTCGAAGTATGGCCATCGAACCCCGTAGACGGCTACGTCAACAGCATAGTAGTTCGAGGCAAGCTACGGAACAAGGACATACGGAAAGACAGGAGAGGGCCGCCAAAGAACGCAGTCCGCAGAGGCCCCGGTTTCGAGGAAGAAGAGACCACAGCCATCGTACCACCCCGTGGAGACGCGAAGCCTCTCCCTCGAGACTTCAAAGGCCACTGCACCGTTGCCGATCTAGGCTGCGGAACAGCCTCCCTATCCTACCGCCTCCAACCTCATCTCAAATCGCTCAACCTAACATTCCACTCCTTCGACCTCTCCAAGCCCACCGGTCCTTCCGCCGACCTCGTAACAATCGCCGACATCTCCGCGCTGCCCATCTCCGAAAACAGCGTCGATGTAGCCATCTTCTGCCTCGCCCTCATGGGCACAAACTGGCTCGACTTCATTGACGAAGCATACCGCATTTTGCGCTGGAAGGGCGAACTCTGGGTCTCTGAGATTAAATCGCGCTTCGGGCGTGTGGATAAGAAGAAGGGTGGTGTACCTATCAACTCCATTGGTTCTCTCAAGAAGACTATGGATAAGAAACCTCCGAAGGCGAAGAAAGCCAAGGCTGATAAACCACCCGAGGAAGGCCCTGTTGACTCGGAAGACGAGGAGGAACTCGCGGTCAATGTAGATGGCCAGGAGGGTAAAGAGGGAACGGACGTTTCTGCGTTTATTGAAGTGCTGCGGAAGCGCGGATTCGTTCTTGATGCTTTACCTGAGAGGCCAGGTGACGCAATCGATCTGAGCAATAAGATGTTTGTCAAGATGCAGTTTGTCAAGGCAGCACATCCGAGCAAGGGCAAGAACGCGAAGGAGGACCAAAAGGCGGGGGCTGTGGCGCAGAGGGGTGGAGGTATGAAGTTTGGACTCAAGGGCAAGAGGTTTGGTGCTGGTGATGGAGATGACGAGGGCGATGCTAAAGACGGCGCGGTCCTCAAGCCGTGCTTGTACAAGATTAGGTAGACATGGGAGTGCATTGTCATGATACGAAGCGCGTTGAGGGGCATTGAAAGCCTTTCTTCATTTGATTTATCTTATCTTCGTAAAACTACGTTAATGCATATGAAGCTCCTTCGCTTCTAATCGTGTTCCCTGGTAATACATGCATGCTATCGATGCCATGTCGTGAGTTCGTCAACTCATGTCCTCGTCATCGAGACTCCTTTGAACTGTTCAGATCTTTCCAAAGGGTTAAAATTTTACTGAGTGAGACTACAGCGGGTGTAGGCGAGCGCCATGCGATCCTGATCTTATGGTGCTGTGGTCGTCTCGTTGACTAACCACCGAGAAGGAAACTCGCAGCATGCTCAACATTGCCTCCGAACATCTCCAGTGCTTGTATGGCTTCCTGTTCTGAGCAGCCAAACATGCCAGTGAGTTGCTGGATGTTCTCCTGAGGGAAGTTGCTTGTGGGTGCAGATGCTACGGGCGCTTTGGACGCTGTAGGTTGGGCTTGCGGCTGC
>Ga0265797_10012177_pt1 | contig 10596 bp, 7 predicted proteins | sample P2T30metagenome_FD_192433 | JGI IMG/M metagenome (GOLD analysis project Ga0265797, IMG submission 192433) | Plant litter microbial communities from East Loma Ridge, Irvine, California - P2 T30 | ecosystem: Environmental > Terrestrial > Plant litter > Unclassified | place: USA: California... | reverse complement strand
CTATCGGTCCTGTAGGTTTCTCACGATACCACATGCACTCACATACATATAGCAAGGCACGTGAAAGCACGCCATTTAATCCGCACTCGCGCCTTGCTCGCCGCGTCGTCCGTCGCAGAAAGACACTTGACATCCACGTACGTCCCTGTTAGTGTTCGGTTTCTTGCAGAAGGTTAGACCTAAAACTCCACACTGACTGACCGATCCGGGCAGGCCGTGGACTGCCATGGTGCCGTCTGGGCGCGTGTGTCGAGTTATTTCCATATAGTAGGGCTTTAATCTATTTTGTTTACTCTTTTCCCTTGTTCCCCGGTAAACCACATGAATGTCAAGAGACGACAACGACGATGTGTCTGATTTGGCTGAGCTCAACACACGCGAGCGCAATCTATGTTGCGGGTTCTAGAAGGTGAGAGTGCGTCTGGGTGTGGTTTCCGTTAGAGTGGAATGGTTCTTGCATCATGCGGGAGTGCCCTATGTCGCTTCCCCTGGTCTTCAACGGACCGTTGGGGATTGTGTTTCTTTGTTCCTTTGGTATTCAGTGTTTACACTCATCCTATCATCCATCTCCACGCCTATAGTGTGATATTCCTTGTTAATAACATTGTCTGAGGCCTCTACGAAGAAGCGTTTGGTATTCAACGGTGTGTCATCTATATGATGGGGGGGTTTAAATTTCATGCTGAACCCTACGACTTGAGATATGTCGTCTCTGTTTTCGTCAATGTAGGGCGAGAGCCTTTGAACTAGGTCAGCAATGCTTATAACGCCAGCATCGGGTATGGTGACAAATAAGCGACGCGGTCACTTGTAGCTGGTCGCTTCGATGTAGGCCACCACAGGGAGGTCGAAGGCGATCTTGTGGCAGGGTGGTGGACTAGCGGACTATTTGGCCATGGTCTGGTCTGGGAAGGGTGTGTATGTATAGAGGTAGACCCTGTAGATGTGTCGGAGTGTACTTGGATACGAGATGTGTCTTCGAGGATTGATCAGTGTAGGCGCTCGAAGTCTTTGATTGGTACCGCATCTACTTCGTATTCGATTGCGCTCTCGCAGTCACTCCCGTTGTCATTGTCAGAATCCCTTCATCTGTACTTTGGTCTAAGCTATTGCTGACCATCTCCTCGGCGATTAGAGTTGCGTTATCGATCATATCCTGTTCGTGGCTTGTGAACATAATAGTCGCAACAAATGGGAAGGAGAACGCGAGTTGTCATGGACATGACGGGCACGGAACACTTCTCAAGCAATCGAGGTAGTTATTGATTACATGTTGCAGTCCAAGCTATATATACATATATATCGATATGGCTACTTCTGCTCGAGTGAGCAGAGGTTGATGGGATATCCCTCACATTCAGGGTAGACCTCGCGATAGTCGATCTTGATCAGATGTATTACTATTGGTATCTGTAGATGGTGAAACGAACCGAGACTCCATCGCTTAATACCATTACCAGTTTCCGTTATGCGCCCCTTGGACATATGAAAGAGATATATAATACACCATACGCTCAAAACCATCCGATGACATATGAGAAGGACGGAACTCGGACGATGCGCTCACAATGCAGCGACGACAGAAAAAGTGCAAGGACATCTGCATGAGCTTGCACACAATATCCAGGTCAACGTGTCTAGAACATGATAACCCGTAAACCAACACGTTGAAGATACACCCAAGTCTGAAAATGCATTGGTAGCAATTTGCGTACACCACCTCGCCGTACACCTTCTCGCCGATGTGGAGGGCTACACCCGAGGACGGCGAGATGTCATCCCTTTCACCGATAGTCGCCGTCCGAGAAGGTCCGTGGAACGGCACGATGCGCGCGGTTGGTGTCTGAGTGAGGCGTGGGCGGTGGAATGAAGGACGTCACATGTCTGGGATTGGGTCGCCAAGCATTGACACGAGGATAAGGTTTCCAACCGAAGGAGGACTTGTACTGTGTACTCGCTGCTGGGCTCAAGCCACGCGCCATGGTCTCGGAATTCGTAAAAGCAGCAAGTGTATGAAAGTCGTGTCGGTTGCCGGTACGTAAGGGGGATTCTACCTCCCAGAGGGTCGGGCGCATTAGCGGAGGTGTATCGTAATTCCGAACCGTGAACACTAAAGGAAAGTATTGCCAGCAATGGGACTAGTCCACTTTCCCTTCTTCGCCGCCCGCATCTCAGCGTACAGGGCTGGGTTGATGCCTTTCTTCTTACACCTCTTGAGTTCAGCTTCGGACAGAGTAGTTGTGTCGAAGTCGCTCGCACTCCATTTACTGCTTCCGCTTGACTTTGAGCCAGATCGACTTCGCTCCACGTTGTCTAGTACAGACTGAAGGGAACGTTCCTCGGGCATAGACCGTTGCTCTTCTGATATGGATGTTGTTGATCTTGAAAAGCTGGAGATGTGGGCGGACGTCCGATCAACCGAAGTCGACTTTGCTATGACTAGGCGAGTAGGGCTGGGAGGAGGATCTTGCGACTTGTCTGTCAACCGCCGAGGCATCATCTTCCGGAATAGTGACTGCGGTGTGTGGTGATCGAGACTCCCATACTCTAGGGGTGTCTCTACGGGTGTCGACGTTCGCCTCGAGCTTCCACTTGATGAATTCATTGAAGAGGTTTTGGACATGACACTGGGCGGAGGATTGGTCGGCGGATCATCTTCCAAGGTAAACCAATCCGGCGAAGGAGCCTCAACTTCAGGTGGATCATTGCCATAGATGCTCTGATCATCAGATGCTGTCGTGTTTACCGAGTTGATAGTTTCCAGTGAAGTCTGGCGCCTTAGATGAGGAGGAAAGCGCTTGATGTTACTGATTTCCCTCTTATTGTTGCGATATGATATGAGCCCGCGTGGGTGTCGTCGCGTGGATTGCGGCTCAAGTTGGGGATCCGGTTCGGCTGACCGCACATGTTGAGGTTCATCATTTCGAAACGGACGAGAAAACTGGCGGGCTGGATTCTTTGGCGGCGGTGCATCGACTGGATGCGCTCGGAGTGGATTGAGGCCTGACGAGGCAGGGCGAGATGTCGTTTGGCTGTCAATTGAAGCAGATCGACTGCGCGCTATTGGGGGTGGGGCTGCTTCATCCAGGTCTTCGTCGGATTCGTCAAAATCAAAAGTTCGGTGGTCCCTGTACTGCTTCTGCGCCTCGAGGGCAGCTCTCGGCGAACGACGGATGGCAGGCGGTAAGGCGTCGTCAATGTCCATCGCAGGTTGTGTGAGGTTGGATCATGGCATCTGGAAAAAGGAAAATCAGATGTGAAAATACCCCGATACCCAGCCTTCACGTCCCCGCCCAACCAGCCAAAGTACGTTCAATCATGACGCAGAACGGGCTGCCAGAATCCTATGGCGTGGGTTAGCGTGATCGGAGGATGCCTGTACCTTGCATAGCGTTCACGATGGGATCCGTCGACATGTCAGATCAGATCTGGTGTTGAGCATTAGCGCAGATGTAGAGACGCGCGCTGATTGCAGCTCGTCAGCTTCTATATACGAATGTCTAGGAATGTGTAGACAGTCTTCTCATTTGCAGAAAGGCCGAATTCGATGCGGAGACGGACGGCAGGAATCCTGTCGATTACGCGGGTGGCTAAGGTTTTCGGCCGTTTTGGCCGTTGGAGACTGGCCAGCCGTGCCAACGGCCTCGTTAGTCACGTGGGTAGGCGGCGTTCCTGCCTCTGCTGGGGAAGGTGTTCGGCGTCACTCGAAGCAGGCGCAAAGTCAAAACGCGTTTCAAGCGCCCAAGACGTGTCAGCAGCGGGCTGGGACATGGATGGGGCGCTGCGGTGGCTCCGAGCTGATCAGTGATGTTTCGACTTGAGCGGGACCTGACAGGCCCAGGCCGCTACGGCCGAAAGGGGCTAGGCGACGACCAACCAACCGCAGGTGGCTCCTTACTTACTTGAGCTTCACTGTCGCTGTGCACGCGAACAGCATGTATGCCACCACCACGACTCTAACACCCCCGCCGCGCACTCCAAGTGCCCGCTCGCCATGAGCAACGACGCGCCCACGCCCATCTCGGACGACGAGGTTGTGGCCCTGACCAAGGCGGCCTTTGAGCACTCCCGCCAGGACATCAACCACCGCGCCGCCGCCGAGACGCCCCGGGAATTGCAGCAGCAGCAGCCCGGCATTACGATTGACCTGGGCCACAAGAACATCGCCCGCCTGCCTGACGAGGTCATCGATGTCATCCGGGCCGAGATTGAAAGGTACACGGCCTTGCCGCCCGCGCCTGCTATGCCTGTAGTTGGCGGTAGAGAAGACTTATTGACCTGTTAGGCTCGCTCTTTCCCACAACCTCCTCTCGACCCTCCCCTCGCGCCTCATCGAATGCAGGCGCCTCCGCTACCTCAACGTGCGCTACAATGCCATGCGCGAGATTCCCAACGCCGTATGTTGGCCCCCGCAGTCCCCTCCGCCGGCAAGACCCGCTGACACCGCCCCAGATCCTCGAGATGACCTCGCTGGAAATCCTCGACGTGAGCAGGAACAAGATCAGGATCATCCCGCCCAAAATCGCAAACTTGACGTCTTTGAAGGTGCTGGCAATCGCAAAGAACAAGATTGAGGAATTGCCCGTGTGTCTGGGCGAGATCAACAGCTTGCAGGTCCTTAAGCTAGACGGCAACCAGCTGGTCTTCCCCCCGCCCGACGTGTGCACCATCAAGGACAACGCCCCCTCACCCGCAAACGAGAACGAGCGCGATGCCGTCATAGCCACACAAGTCAAACGCTTCATGCGACAACACATTGCAAAGGAGCGTCAGCGGTCCGATTTGGAAAGACTGCGTGTCGAGTCTTCTGGGGACGAGAGCTGGACCGAAAGCAACCCGGAGACACCCCGTCCGTCGAAGCGAGCCAACGGGGGGCGCTTCCCCGTCAGGCCCAGTGTAGGCAACATCGATGGCTTCTCCGACGCCAAGGCAGACTCCCCCGGCCTGCCTGTCCCGCCTATTCCGGTTCGATCTCACTACCGCGTCGGTTCCACAACGAGCAATGGCAATGGCGCGGGCATCGTCGTTTCGAAGAAGCCTCCGGTTTCGCCGCTGGTCTTGACAAACGGGAATAACGAGCGTAATCGAAGCCAGAGTGAGGGTTCGGGGCCTTCGTCGCACCGCCAGAAGCGAATGGGCATATACACCAACAAGACGTCTGAGCTGGGTTCCGTCGACGAGCTGCGGCGGACAAGTCACTTCCGCGGCTTCAGCCAGGGAATTGTTGTTCCTGCACACTCCGCAGCGAATGGTCTGTCAGGCCCTGCGACCGCTGGTGTTTATGGAGATACCGGTACCGTCAGATCCCTCGCGAACCGTCCACTATCCGACGTACGAGAACACAGGCGGAACTCGCGTGCGCCGGACATTGTCGTCGAAGCTGCCAAGAACTTTCTCTATGCTATTTCTCAGCTGCACGACTGCGTCTCACACATGGTACGCTCAATCAAGCTCACCGCCAAGACGAAAGAGAGCCTGCGTCGCAAGGAAGACTTTTACCGCAGGTACTCAACTACCTACCTGAACATCCGAGCGCTGAACGAGGTTCTGCACAAGTTTGACAGGCTAGTCGAAGAGGACGAAGAAGATGCCCAGAAGCTTTCCAGAAGCGTGTACATGTATGCGCTAAGGTGCCTCGAATCTTTCATGTCCATCAGTCTCTCAATTGCCGAGAACCGCGTCGAGATCACCCAGAACGCAAATGTGCACATTATGCGGACTTTCTTGTTTCTCCAGCAAGCAAGCATGATCGAGATGAGGAACGCCTGTTCGGTCCTGGGTGCGCAATTCAAGGACACTTCGGTAACTTTGCGCAAGCCCAGCAATCCCGACCCAGTAGCTACAGTGCGCGCACGCCCATCGAGGGTGAATCGTCGATTCCAGGCATCACCGCCCCAGCGCAACGGCGGCTATCAGATGCCTCCGCCAGTCATACTCCACAGCAATGACAACAGTCGATCCAACACTTTGACGAGCATCAGTGCCGCCACGCCGCGTTCCGGAGAGTCGTTCTCAACACTAGCGCCGTCCATGACCCGATCGAACACACTGACCAGCAGTTTCGACGAAGCAGATGAAGACGCTCAATTCGACCGAGTCTATTCGAAACTCAGGAATGCATCCGACAGCTGCAGGCAATCCATGCCACAGATCACACGTATGATGCGAGACCAGTTTGACGGTCTGCGACGCGATCTTGACAACGAGGATCCCCGAATAAAGGCGCTAGCGAACCTCATTGATAAGAGCAATGATGTCCAGCAGATGACAAATCCTCTTGCCGCCCGCCTGTCACAGATGCAGCTCAAAGACAGCTACACTAGGAACCAACCCGAGTTCTGGCAGCAATGCATGGGTTTCATCAGGGTACGTTGATCCATGTCTTGTTTCGAATCGAAGTTTCGCGAACTGGATGTTGACTTACATTTGTTTCAGGCTTGGCAAGAACTTGCCGCGGCGTATACCCAACAGGGCCGAGAACACAAGCTGCTCTCTGGTGAGATCAAACAGCTTATGCGGCCACTGCACAAGATGGTCAAAGAAGCCACTCTGGCTATCAACGACAGCCCATGGTCGCATCTTACTAGCAGCAATACGGGTTTGATGGGTCCACCGAGCTTGTCGTCCATCACATCACGCGTCCAACCACCTAGGTTCATGAAACAACCCAATGGGACCATGTCTTCGAGCGGCGGACCTTCGTTCCCGGGCCCCATCAACACAGCTATCCCGGCGATGGCTTCGGTCTTCTCCGCGCAACCATATTCCAATGCAAGCTTCGGGTCGCAAGGCTCGGGTGGGTACGGCACACCGGTTCCGGCGACGCCCCTCAGTGCCGCCCTAGGAGCAGCTGCTCAAGCGACTGTCCCAAACACGCCTCGCGTCTCTCAACCTTCCAACACGCTCAACGTCTTCGAGCGGGCTGATCGCTTGCTCAGCCAGACAAGTCGACGTGTGTGATTCCACACTGCGTGGGCCTGAACTTACCCATTATAATGGACCGTAACGTACTTCTGACTTCGCCTACATAAGTCATGCTGATGCACAGCAACGTAAGTGCGTATTCTCTCTCCCACTCTACCGCTTTCTATATTTGTACTTGCCAGAATGATCTTTTTGTTTTTTTGTATTGCATACTATTAGCGACGGCGTTTGTCCGGATTTCACTCTTTTTTCCTTTAGCAACGGACGGGCATATTCGGGCTTGCATATCGGACATGGTGTTTGAGAGAGGTCGGGATCAATCTTTTTTCTATTGCATACTGGGCGTTTTCTTGTCTTTGGTCTTGATGGAGCTCGGATGGAAGATTGCTTGATCAAATGGTCGGCTGGAATGATGGATTGGTCGAGCCTCTGGTTAGGTTGGAATGATATGGCGCACATACGACACGGGTCTTAATGTCTACAATGAGGGTTGGCTGCCTGGTTCGTGGCAAGAGATGGGTTTCCAGTTCGCTGGCAGAAGTCGTAACGGAATTTATGGCGCTAGCTGCCATGACGCTGAGAATGAGAAGCGATTGTTCATGCAGACAAAGTGCCCAATGCAGAAAACACCGCGAGAAGGTGTACCTGTGAAGTGAAGCACACCCAGAAACCGGAACACAGATGTTGATAAAATAGAAATATGTCTTATTGATACGTCAAGAGCGTTATAGTAGCCAATTTCGAGAACCTCAACGCCGTTCCTGCCTTTGTAGATGTAACCCAACCAACGCGACCAGGCGTATACAGCCCAACCCATCCAAGTATACACAACGAATACAACATCCTCAACTGCCCACCCCTCAGAGCCTAACATTCGCACCAATCTTCCCACCCTTGAACCAGATATCTTCCCTCCACTCTCCAATCCTCACACCGACATACGCAAAAGCACTGAGTTTCAACTGCCCACCCAGCGCCCTCTTGATAGCCTCGTACCCAAGACTACCAAATGACCAGTCCACGGGTAGGCGAGGTGATTCCGACAGGCCAGGCGGGACAGCAAAAGGCAAGTCGTAGACGATTTTGCCCGCAGTGTGGCCTTCGTAGTAGGCGGTTGCGTCCATGCTGGTGATGTACATGGTGGTGGAGCGGAAGGGGGAGGCCAGGGTGAAGACGGCGGTGCTAGTGATAAGGTGCATGGTGGTGCCGCGGATAAAGTGAGATCTGCCATCATCGTCTGGGTCGGGGTTGGAGGGGTCGGAGCCGTCGTCAGGTTTTTTGGGGGTGGACATGTGCGGCATAGGGCGTTCGATGGGGAATTGCGAGAGGAAGCGACCGATGAAGGGAACGGCTGGGACGGACTTTTCGTGAGCTTGTACGGTTATCGTGGTATTGTAGCCTGGTGGCTGGGTTAGTAATTGGATGCGTGGTGGTGGATGTGAAGCACGCACCTGAGATGTACTGTGAGAGTAGTTCTGCTCCGATCTTCTTGCCCTTGTCACCCCCGTAGGTATAGGGATCCCAGAGAACAGAGGCAAGCTTGTTCGTGTTATTACCAGGAGAAACCTCCATATCCTTAACAGTCGCACTGCCAATGTGAGAGCCATTGGCTAGGATGTTGATGTTAAAGTAAGGGACCGTAGCGGAGTATTTCGAAGGATTCGTGAAGTTGACGAGGGCCGTGATGGTAAGGGAAGTGGGCGAAGTCTCGACAATGGCGAGGTTGCCAACCTGTACATTGATTTTGCTCGCCTCGTCTTTGTCGTCACCGGGCTGAGCGTCTTTGCCGCCATGGATCGCTGCACGCCAAAAGTTAGCTAATTGCAGGAATCGCGGCCAAACTTGGATCACGAACTGGTTACGAACGTTTGACTGGTACGACACCTTGCGCCGGAATGCCTCGCACTGCGAGTTTGCCCATGGGCGTATCCACGCCAACGCTGACCGCAGCCTTGAGGTCCATCAGAATTGATTTGCCGCCGAAGAGCAGAGCTTGCACGACCTCACTGAAGAGGTCATCGTCGAGAATCTCAATGGGTGCGTTCTTGATAACGGATTGAACAAGGAGGGAGGGTCCTTCGGAGCCATGACCTTCAATGCGGGTGGAGTTTGCCTTTTGCCACTTTTCAAGGTTCATCTTTCCGAGCTTCTTCTTGTGGTAGTAGATATCTGCATCAGCTTTGACTTGGGTGACGTCAACGGGGAAGTTCATCTCGTGGGGTAGTCCGATGTCGACATTGACGATACCAGAGATCTTGGGACGGGCTTCAGGTGTGCCAGGCTCAGCGAAAGGGTTGGGCAGGCTGAAGTGCATGTCGGCAAGAGAGAAGTTCTTGATGAGGCTTCCCATGGACTTTCCGGCAAAGGGAACCGGGACGGTAATGTCCTTCAGCAGCTCACGAGCCCAATCGGGTGTGGCTGGGTCAGGAAACTTGCAGCAGTTGATGTAAATCGTCGCGTCTTGGCCCTTCATGTAGTCGCCCAAGAAGGCGTCGAGCGGAGACTTGGCCGAGTTGGGGCAGACTTCAGTCATGCGATCTGAGAGCTTGTCGACGTTGCCAGTGACATCGACCTTGACGTCTGAGTTTGGCTTTATTTCGAGTTGCCCGGTCTGAGCGGTTCCAAGCATGATGTGCTTGTCGGATGCCGAGCAGCCCTCAATGCCCACGTCGACAGCTACTGGAGGCAGCGTGATCTGGACAGGGAAGTCGTTCTGCACGACGATAGAGGCGTCGGCACCGAGACCCTTTTGCCCATGCTTGGCCTCGCCGAGGTTGAGTTTCGTGATGTTGTAGTGGGGAAGAGTAGGAATGTCGCCGCTCTGGAAGACCATGGACTGCTCGACGAGCTGCTCGCCAATGTTGATCAGTCCAGACTTGAGAGGGACGGAAGCCTTGCCCTTGAGCCTTATCTGCCCCAGTCGACCATCGATCCAGTCGTTGGCGACGCTGCGGATACCGTCGGGCGAACCAGGCTGGACGGTCGCAATAAACGAGACATGGGTCGTGTGGCCATTCCTAATGTTTACCTTCAGGCCAGGTATCTTGGCCGTGCCAATCAAGACGTTGCCGTACTCGGGCAGGTAGACGTCGGCATCGAAGGGCCCCGTCTCAGCCTCGTGCGCAATCCAGGTGCCAAAGCGGCCGAGGTTGCGCACGCTCTGCTTCTTCACTTTGTTCGCGTCCATGGTAAAGTCGCCTTCTATGTGCACCTTCGCGCCGTGGTCAGTCAGCCCGTCCATGGAAAGCTTGGTGGGCTTGAAGTCGGCGGCCTGCATCGAGTACTCCTCGATGCTCTCCTTGGCGAGGAAGCCGAGCATGATGAAGACGACGAGCAGACACAGCAAGATGAGAGCCAGTATGCTCGGCCATCGCTTCTTCCACAGCGGGACTTTGCCACTGCCGCTCTTATCTGAGGAGCCACTGAGCGAGCGCAGCAACGAGCGTGTCGCAGGCGTGGCTTCCGCGTCGTCTGGTCTGTCGTGCTCATCGCGGTCTTCCTGCGACAGGAGCGGCGTCTGTTCGGTGGTGCGACTCGACTGCTGTGAGCGTGCTGAGCGCGACGAGCGGGCGGACTTGTGCGAGGCCGGGCGCGAACTAGAGTTGCGGGTGTTGGCGGCGGAGCCCCACTGCTCCTCTTCGGGGTTGTCCATCTTCAGACGGAGGGGCGTCC
>Ga0265797_10012176_pt1 | contig 10597 bp, 8 predicted proteins | sample P2T30metagenome_FD_192433 | JGI IMG/M metagenome (GOLD analysis project Ga0265797, IMG submission 192433) | Plant litter microbial communities from East Loma Ridge, Irvine, California - P2 T30 | ecosystem: Environmental > Terrestrial > Plant litter > Unclassified | place: USA: California... | reverse complement strand
ATCGGATAACGGATGTCTTTAAAGGCGACAGAACCTGAACCGTAGTAGGGATCTCGATTCCAGAAGTCGGTAAGAGGAATTGTGCGCATCAATAGAGCCTCGCCAGTAGTATTTTTCGTTCCATTTTCTTGTACCACGTATCCCGAGAGAAGGAGCGGTGTACTCGATGTGATGTTGAGGAAATGCCCACACACGGTCCCATTTGGATATGGAACACGATCTATCGGGCCCTGGTAGTAGGCACTCCAGTCGATCGTGGTGTTGAGACATGCATGCGTAATGTTGAGACTGTGAGAGACCTCCGCGCAGCTGCTGCATGTTGCAAGAGTATCGTACTCCGGGAAAACGCAGTTGCTAGTAGGGCACGATAAGGGGATTTCAGGACGAATGCCTCGACCCAACTGTGTAGATCGTGTGCCGTTCCCATAGAAGTACTTTTCAACGATAGGGGCAGATACCTCATCATACAACCCCTGTTCTTGACCTCTGATGTAGAATTTCAAGATAGGTGGACGGTAATGCTTGACGACTGGAATCGAACTGGAAGAATTCTGCATGGCCCAATGGTCCGGATAGGTTACCACTTGCTGGAAAAAGGTGTCGATGGCAAGCAGTAGCACAATGAGAAGCGCCCCCAACGCAGCAAGCGATCTTCCTTTCGTCCGGAATAGAAGTAGTGCAGCACCCCATGCACCGCGGGAGGCCTTGTCAAAGATTTCGAAATCCCACATAGCTTTAGACTCATGGAACCAATGCCACTTTAGTTGCCCGAGTGCCTCAGATGTCGGTACGATAAGGGCAGCGGATGCTACCTTCCCTAAGATATTGGCTATCGTGAGAAGTCGTTCGCTCTTGTTCATCTCCTCCCCACTGATCGATAAATAGATACCGATGGTGGCGCCCATACACAACGCGCTCACTGTCCAACTGGCAGTCTCAAAAAGCCATCTCTTGAAAACATTCTGAGACGCGTTGTACTCAGCCAGTTTCTTCTCCAAGCGCTGTACCAAGTCTAGTGATTTCTTCTCGGCCTCATCGAAAGTGGTCGATGGTGGCGCATCGCGTTCCAAGGTGTTCGCATTGTGAGGCGGGTGTCTCGAGAATTGGTATTGAGGTAGTGTTGGTATATGATTATGTGAGTGTTCTGAGATCGCGGATGTGTAACTGGGTGGTTCACTCATTGAGGATGTGTGGGTCGAATGGTAATATGCTTGACAGCTGCTGAATGAAAAAAGCGTGCCATCAAATTGGTGGCACGCTCTTGTATGAACCCGCCATACATTCTAAGCCTTTAGCGGGGATGTGGCTTAGCTCGGCAGTTCCTTGACGCAGCGATCGCACGTCCTAAAACTAAAGATATCCAGCCGCGGGGGATAAGGTAAATGTGCCAGCAAGGGAAAAAAGCTGTTAGAGCAGCGGCTTTGGCGCCGAGCAGCTGCGAGTCCATGGTCGTGCAGACTTGTATGTCTAACCATGTTGATCTAGCGTGTGGCTTGGCGGTTTAAGCCAATAACACCGGTCGGTTTACCGCTGGCTTTGACGCCGACTACGTCGCAAGACAGACGCAAGGCTCGTTGTCATGTTGCGCTGTTACCCTGACAGTCGAACATATCGGCTGCATGAGCGATTAGTACCGAGTCTTACATGGCTGTTGCGTACGACTGGATCACAGACAGATCTCGGCGCGCGGTTTAACAATCTCCATCGTTCTCATGTGTGTGTAACGAGCAAGATTTGCAGCTATATAAAACCAGGTGGAGCTATCGTTGCAGGCTGAACTGCACCAGACACTCGCCAGCCTTGTTGTGGCATTAGTCTGGCGATGCGACGCGACTTCCATAATCCCCTCATGACACTCACGGGTACTTTAACAACCTTGGAATACATGCCTCAACGGTACGTCACGTGCCTAACGTCGATTACAGCATCGGCCATAGAATACGCTTCTAAGCGGGTTGTATCGAAAACAGTCTGGGTTCCAGTCCAGTACAAGTTCTTGCTGTTAGTGACAACTTGAAGAGGTTCGTCGTATGGATGTTTGCATCATGAACATCATGTAGAAGCTATATGAAACCCGGAGGGGCCTTCGCTGCTGAATGTACATGCCCAGATACTCTCCAGCCTTGCTTTGGCAAGAGTTTAATCCGTACTTTGCGAGAACCTTTGTCAGGTCCTCGTCCAGACCTTGTGGAGGAGGAGATAACGTCCTTCTGCATATCTTGTGGCAGACCATACATCAATGTCGGCATTGCAGAAGTCTTCCACATGCCGACGTCGCCGTGATCAACGCTAGATGTCTTCAGCATGGTGGCAACCAGAAAAATGATGCTTAAGAGCAACATGATCAAAGGAAAGATGAGCCATGGCCAATGGACTGCGACAAACGTTTCCAACACCCGCGCATCCCCAACAACAAGTTCATTAGAATTCATGTCTGACCGCATTACGTTGGTGAGTGTCCGGGCCATTCTTTGCATATGGGAGGTGACATTGTTGGGAGCGAGCCAAGGGCTGAAGCGGACAAGACGGGAATAGACCCTATCGATAGCGGCAGTCCTGATCTTCACAAAAGGTTGCGCTGTGGCGTTCGCGACTGTGATGAAGGAAGGGAAGACCTCATCAAAAATCATAGCTAGGTCCAGAATTGTGTCGTTCGAAACACCGAAAGGAATGGCGTTGTTGCCTTGAGACGGGGGATGTATACTGATGTTTGATCGGAACTCGGTATAGGTCATCTGCTGCTCGTAGAAGTCTTCAGACCACCATGGCCATTCCGCGCTGGTAGTATTCATAAAAGTATCGACCACTTGCTCCTTATAGTCTCCCGACGCATAAGACGAGCGAAGGGTCTCGACGCACCATGACAGCATACACTCTTGAGCGACTGGTGGTTTCTTCGCATAAATGCTGTCGGCAGTACCATCGAAGGAGCTGACGATGAGCGCGTCCAATATAGGGTACTGTATGTGTTTGAAGTTTATGGTCCCCCCGTATACTGAATTTCTGGAAGGGTTCGTGACAAGCGGTAGTGTTCGCATGAGGAGAGTTTCTCCATGCAACGAGTCGGTGCCATTCTCTACGCGAAAGCCTGACATGAGGACGGGGTCTTCACTGGTAGCGTTCAGGAAGTAGCCGCAAGCGGTACCTGTAGTACGTATCATTAGCGGATGGCCTGATATTGGTCTGAATCGGCTGCTGCACCCTACCAACCCGGACCCGTGCGAGAGACTGGCCAAGTCTCACTCATTGGACACAAACGTGCTTGAAGACCGAGAGGCATCCTTACCTATGGGAAAGGGCTCCTTTCTTTTGGAGCCAGTCGAGTTCTTGATCCAATCCATTCCCATGTTGAGACAAGCGTACTCGAGTAGATGCGATATGTCCTCACAAGCGCTACAAACTGCCAAAGTCTCATAAGGCGGCCATTCGCAATTGCTGGTAGGGCATCCCAGTGGTATCTGGGCCTGGGTAGCGTTACCAATCTTGAGGGGCGAAGTGCCGTTCTTGTCGTAAAAGAACGGGGTCAACGCTGTCTTAAGATCGTTATTCACTATAGATGATGGGTCGTTGTTCATGAAACTAGTGTCGTACATGAACTCGATTAAAGGCTCATATCGGACGACACGTGGAATATAGCTTTCGCCCTGCAGTTTCCAACGCTCTGAAAGATCTGTCACTTGCTGGAAGAACGTGTCAATCGCCAGTAGTAGGACTGTTATCAGTGCACCCAGAGCAGCAAGCGACTTGCCCTTGGTGCGGCATAACAGCATGAAGGATCCCCACGCGCCACGTGATGCTTTATCGAAGATCTCGAAGTCGAAAGGATCTTTCGAGTTCTTCCCGTGGAACCATGTCCACTTTAGCTGGCCGATGGCCTCCGATATGGGTAGGATGAGTGCTGCAGAAGCGATCTTTGAGAGCACGGTGATGATGGTCAAGCCTGGAGGCCATTTGTCGAAGGGTTGGTCATGGAGATAGTATAGTAGTCCAATTATTGCACCTGGTTCCATGGTTAGAAGACGTACACACCAGGCCCGGAAGGTCGGAGTCTTACCCATGCAGATAGCGCTTGTTCCTACGCTAATGATCTCGAATAGCCAACGTTTGAATATGTTCTGCGACGCGTTGTATTCAGCTAGCTTCCTCTCAAAGCGTTGAGGGAAGTCTAGCGACGGCTTGTGTTGAGTCCACGCACGGTAGGAGGGAGGCGGAGTGGTATGTGCATTGCTGAGGGATGGGATGTAGGACGGTGGGATTCTGGAGACGGGCGACATCTGTGCCTATCGTAAGGCTTGCCGGAGGATTTGCGTGAAGGGAAGCAATCAATGGATGGAAATCCGTACGAGATCGAGTAGAACGGTCTGCCGACGTTCTTCATGGCGTGCTTATCGATGGATGACCTCCTCACGAAGGTCGGGCGGCTAAAAATACGCTGGACGATGCGCTCGCTCAGATATCGCGGCCACTATGAGTCGTAAGTTAAGCGGACTCGAGCTCAAGATACCCAAGATACTAGCTCTGGAGCCTCTGTACAATGGCGATTAAGCGCCAGGTAGATCAATCGCTGCAGGAGCTTTAGTAGGCGCTGCGGCACAGCTCTGGAGTCGAGGAAGCATGCTGGCGATGGACAGCGTGCGATACTGTGATCATAGCACGGGCTGGACGCCAGTGAGAGAGAAGAGGAATGCTTCGAAGATGCGGCTGTCAAGTGCAAACGTGGTGTGGCGTTGATGGGCAGCTCGCGTGCTTCGTGATGCATGCTGACCTCGGGACGCGACTGGGGCACGTGGGGCTATCACGCTACTGTACAGTAGCGGCATTGTTGTGCGTCACCAAAGCGTCTGACGAAAATCGGTCTTTGAATAGTCCAAGGGTGTACTACCTCATATGAGGAAAAAAGTAAACACTCTAGAGCCTACATTAAGATACAAATATGCAAAGTAGGTAAGCCAACATCAACGTTAATTCCAGGGTGTTTAATTTTCCCTTGTGTGCCCAGGTGAGGTGGTACCCTTCCTTGAGCATAAGGATCGGTCAGAGAGCAAGACACAAGAGACGCTCGGCTGGCGATCCAGTATGATAGCTCTCTCACTACCCGGGTATCGCAAAGTCTGTCGCGACACGAACAAATTGCGCGACGGCGCGTATGATGGCGGTGAAATCCTTCCTTGCCCGAATGGTGTTGAGAGTGTTACAACATTCTTCTTTACTGGAAGCCGTGAATGGGCGCTCAGAATGTGATGCTGAGAAAGACGTGCTAAAGCTGTATTGGTGGCTTTCGATAGTCTGTCGGTCTTTCACAATGAAACCTGCGCTTATCGGTCGAATACAGACTCTGCAGCTGATCGAGCCTGAGCACTCTGCGCTGCGCTTTAAGAGAAGTGATTACCAAGTCGTGCGTGCATGCAGAGCGCTGGGCTAGAGCACCTGGGCATCGATGATGCGCAAAGCTCTGGGGGTGCTCGGAGTACGAGCCAACTCCGTACCTATCGCGGCGGGAGCTTAAGCGCTCATAGAGGCTTCGTTCCATGGTGGTTTCCAGCCGTCGTACAGTTTCGTCGGGACAAGGCTGGTGTAGTCGAACCAATCACATAGCGTGCCCACAGTAGCGCCCAGGCGCGCACGACATCCTGCAGCCACCGTGTGTCGAACCGTCCGAAGCCACATGAAGTGAGGTGGGAACGACCCAAATTTTACGCGCTGGACCTGTCATCGTAGATAGGCAGAACGCGAGGCGACCCGAACAAGAGAATGAGCCTGGAGATGACAGCTGGGCCGAGCGCAAGCTAGTACCTAGGTACCTATCAGCCCAAAAAACTCCTGGCTCGGGCTGCATCCATGAGGCCTTGTGTCAAGTGATGTCACCACGATGTTACAGAGTAAACTGAACAACAGCATCGAAAATTTGGTGTGAACGTTGCATGATACCCAGGTGATGAATTTCGGATCAATTTACGTGAAGCGGAGGACCTCGTTGAGCAAAGCTACCTAGGTAGGCAACAGGGGAACGAGACATACAGGAGATGCATTCAGTCTGTCCGGTCAAACACTTGTCGGAAAATAAGACGCATTCAGAAGGAAGCAAGATGCAACCACACTACATGCCGATGCCTGTGGTGCCAAGCTTGTGGGATGCCTTCCATCCGCTTGTCCTTGTCCATCTTCTCACAGTCGATGCGAGCAAACGTGTCATGTAGAAGCCCACGCGGACTGGGTCAACGAATGGGCCGGGAGGAACAAGGCTGATGGATCAACCTTGCTGCTGGGAGTCGGGACAGGTCTAGGACAAGGTCTCGATGGGTAACACAATGCAAGGGCCGTGTGACAACCTGCGCATAATGATTGAAAGAACCTTGGTAGCTTGTTGTGTGCATGGTGTTCGACAGTGACACCGCAGCGGAAGCAAGTACATTGATCCAGCCGCGTAACGGTCGTGATAAGGTTTACATGCATCGATCGGTCGGAGTGTGAGGAAAGACCTTCCACAACAACGGAGCTGGTGATCTCGGGCGCTTCCTCGCAGCTTGTGATTGGTCAAGCTCTTCTCACCCCTTTCCTCTCCGATACAGAGACCTCGAGCTTTGTAAACAGCAATGAGTAAATAATTGTAGCAGTCTGTGTACGGTTCGGGAATTCGCAGTCTGCAAGCCAACGGTATTGGCAGAGTTCCGCTGCATGAGAAATTGGTTGGAATCTCGTGGTCAAGTTCCACACGGGCGTCGTTCGGTCTGTCGGCTAATAAGCCAGGGTATGAACGCCACCACAAACCAGAACAACCATTCCGCAACTGCAGCGAAAGTATCTTCTCCGTGTTGAAAACCGTTTGTATTGAATTTCTATCGAACTTGAACGAAGGGAATTAAAGAAGCGTAACGCCGTCGTCAATCACGTGTGCGGATGAATTGTGACCAGGTCGCGGGTACGGTTGATTGGCGTAAGGTACCGATTACGCAGAGCCAATCGCTTCAACTCCTGTCAAGGGACCAAAACGCCGCCAAGCCGCATCACATCGGAAATGCTGTTCGATTGGTTAGAAAACGTTCTTGCGTCGTAGAAGACTCTGAGTCTCACGGGTGGTGGATCTTCGGACTTACAGAATCTCGACTCTAAAGAGTCGCCTTGTAGAAAGCCCTGCGCTTTGAGCGCTTGGAATGTGATAACTTGGTGTGACGAAAAGTTGCTGGGGACAATGTGACGCATTGCATCGTGTCTTCCTGGCTTCTGCGCGTTCTCGCCTAACGCCTTGTGTTCCGTCACATTGGTCTTTGCGTTTCAGCTTGCCCAATCTGTACACCGACGACTATGCTCTCCGTCCTTTCCCCCAATGATCGTGCAAGTTTGGCATGATAGGGATATTGTGTGTGCAGGTTCCATGCGCCTCGCGTCGCGTCGGTGGCTTCAAAGGCGGTTATCTTCGAGATAGTCACTGCGGGTTGAAGCGCCGTGGAGGGATAGTGGAAATGAGTGTGGTGTATGATGTCGGTCGAGATACGTCGCCGTGTATCCAGGACGATGGATAAATGTATCATCGGCTCCCACCCCCAGGCCCTCATCTTCAACCAGAAACCACCCCAGTACCACTTAGTCGCAAAGACCCTCTTACTTGGCTGCACCATCAAGCCGTTACTGCAACCTCGATTCAATCCGAAAGCAACGTAACTGTTCCAGAAGAGACCACTAGTTGCTGCAAATATGCGCGGTCGTACCATCTTCCTCTTCGCGTCTTTGGTGCTTCCAATCATCGCTACACCTGTACCTACCGACCACGTAAGTTGTTCCAAGCCGAATGATGGTCAGGCTCCAGGCTAATGTCCGGTATAGATCAACACTGTCGTCGAACGTCGTAGCGATTTCTCCATCACACAGCTCTACCGAGACCTCTTCAAGCGCGAACCTCTTGTCGAAGCTCTGCCTGAGCATGCGTCGTATGAGGTAGCCGACAAAACCAAACGCATCACATCGGAAGACAGTGTCGAAGCTGATGACACTGAGGAAGTGGTAGAGAGCGCCGACAAGAGGGGAGTGTATATACCTGGAGGTGGTCCCAGCAAGCGCAAGGTGTTCATCCCCGGAGGTGGTCCCAGCAAGCGCAAGGTGTTCATCCCCGGAGGTGGTCCTAGCAAGCGCAAGGTGTTCATTCCTGGAGGTGGTCCCAGCAAGCGCAAGGTGTTCATTCCCGGAGGTGGTCCCAGCAAGCGCAAGGTGTTCATTCCCGGAGGTGGTCCCAGCAGATGAGATGGTCAGCTACTGATCGATGAGAAGAAGATGTTGGAGATTCATTCAGATCCACCCTGGCGGTGGCAAATTCCGGGGCATGGTTGGGGTCATCGGCGAGAACACGTTTCCTGACACCCTCCACCCTGTAGTAGGTGATAGTTTAACTTTGAGATCTTTAGCCTTAGCTCGTGGGGTCATCTTGGATCCGGCTTTGGCAAGGCGTTTTTGATAGTGGTCTGGCAGTCCGTATAATAATGTAGCAATGGCCGAGTTTTTCCTAATGCCGACTTGATCTTTTTCGGCTGCGCTCTTGATCACAGTTGCTAGTAGAAAGATGAAACTGATGAGAAGAAGACCGAGAGGTAAAGACATCCACGCCCATTGTACAGCGACATAGGTGTCGTTGTCAAAGGCGGATCCCTGTATTGTCTCACTGCTAGAGGATGTTCGCATCGCGTTGGTAATTGATGTCGTAAGCCTTTCCATATGATGTGTGACGTTGTTTGGGGACATCCATGGATTGAAATCGAGCTCTCGCGTTCTGACATCAGTAGCAGAACCGGTCCTCCAACGGAGCAACGGTGTGGTGCTTTCTTCCGCAATCGTCGTGAAGGCGGGAAAGATGCGATCGAACACCGTAATAGTAAAGATCATGGTAGAGTTGTTTACACCCCACCCAAACTCAGAGAAGTTCTGGCCGGTCGGAGGGGCCGCAATAGTGACATTCTCGATGTAGTCGGTTAACGTGCTGTCGTATTCTGGGTAGTACTCAGCGGTCCATGGGCTTCCATCGACGGTATTGTTAACCATTGTGTTGGTGATGTTTTCGTAGTATGCTCCGAAAAGATAGGATGACTCCACAGTCTTGACACACCAGGATATCACACATTCGTGAAGGGTTGGCGTCTCGTTGGCGTAGACATGAGATCGATCGCTGACGCTGGAAACTAGAAAATCCTCAATGGGATTCCGAATATCTTTGAAGTTGATAGAGCCACCCCACAACCCCTCACGTAGCGGATTCGTCACAAGTGGTAATGTGCGCATCAGCAAAGCCTCTCCTACTGGTGCCCCATTGTCGTCCACCATGTACCCAGACATAAGGACTGGCTCCTCGGAAGTCGCATTCAAGAAGTGGCCACAGACAGTGGCGTTCGGATAAGTTGAAACTGTTGTGTTGAGCTCTGACGTCCAGTCGACGGTCATAAACAAGCAAGTGAAAGTCAGAAGCTGGGGGGTCTCCACACACTGACTGCACATGCCAAGTGTATCGTATGTGGGCCATGTGCAGCTGCTAGTTGGACATGAAATCGGAAAGTCGGCGCGGGAGGAATTTCCATAGGGCACCTTTTGGGTACCGTTGCCGAGAAAGTAGCTATCCGCAACTGATAGGATGTCCTGGTCGTATTGGGCTGTCTCTAGGCCATTGACGTACTCAACAGGATAGTTAGGCTCGTACCGAACAACCCTAGGAATCGAAGTAGTTCCGTTATGAAGTGTCCAGCGCTCCGGGTAGCTAACGACCTGTTGAAAGAATGGATCCAGAGCCAAACAAAATATGGTCACGAGAGCTCCCAAGGCTGCGATTGTTTTTCCTCTAGTGTGGATCAGGAGGAGGAAAGCACCCCATGGCCCTCTAGAGGCGTTGTCGAACATCTCAAAGTCCCACATCTTCTTGGAGTCACCCTTGATGAACCAACTCCACTTCATCTGGCCTAGGGCCTCGGCAACCGGAAGAAGAAGCGCGGCGCCCGCGATGCGCGATAAGATGGAAACGAAAGCATTGAGGGTAAAGCCAATGTTGTCGAAGGGCCACTTGCTTACCGGTTTATCCTTCAGTACAATGAGTACCGCGATGATGGCACCCATACAGACGGCGCTGATGAGCCAGCTGACGATCTCCAACATCCATCTCTCCATGATGTTTCCAGATGAGTTCCAGCGCCAAAGCTTCTCCTCAATCCGCTGTGCGATATTGGGGGTCGCATCGGCTTTCTCGTCCTCTGTAGGCGGAGGCTGTATCCGTATGGAAGGTGCTTTGGGGGGACCGTCACGGATACCGAGGCCGAAATCGAGTGTGCTCGGGTACTTAACGTCGACTTTCTCTGGATCATGCTGCTCTGGTACGTCGGCAGAGAGCCCATCGAGACGTAGCCTTGGCCGGTCCGTGGGGAAAAAGCGCAGTAGTGGACGTCGAGTCTGCTGTTGCTGTACAACCTCTGCTGGTGGTTCAGGGATTGGCCATATGATTGAGCGATGACTACGATGGCTCGATGTCTCGATTGTCGTAGTTGGACTGGGTTCAGCGGGGCTGATCGGAGGTGCATTGATGTCCGGCGGACATAAGTAAGTTGGACGCCCTTGGGCGAGAATCTCTGGT
>Ga0265797_10012175_pt1 | contig 10598 bp, 6 predicted proteins | sample P2T30metagenome_FD_192433 | JGI IMG/M metagenome (GOLD analysis project Ga0265797, IMG submission 192433) | Plant litter microbial communities from East Loma Ridge, Irvine, California - P2 T30 | ecosystem: Environmental > Terrestrial > Plant litter > Unclassified | place: USA: California... | reverse complement strand
CCCCCCCCTTTTTTTCTTTTTCTCCCTTTCTCATGTGTCTCTCTCGTGTGTTGTTATTATTACCATTGCCTTTGTACATTATGCTCCCTTTTGCTGTTTATTTTAGTTATCCCAGTTTGTCATCCGACATTTTTGGACGGTTTAATTCATAAGGCTCGTCTTGGTGTTTCTTTCTGTGAGAGAATGGGTTGTTGGTAGTAGGAGTAGTAGTAATACGTGGAGATTGGTAATATATAGAGGATGTGAATACAAAAAAGGCCGGGTTGAGGGGTATGTACTGCGTCGTTGGAAGAGAGAAGAAAAGAAAAAGAAAAAGTGCAAGAGAAGGGTCAAGAAGTCGTTGTATGTATGCATGTAGCCAGGCCTGACTTGTTAGAAAATCAACAAAGTGGTATTCTCATTCACCTACACATCTACGCCTTCATTCACCACATACTCAATAGTCACCAGATCCGACAGTCATGTGCGCGTACACGTCGTCCTCTTCCCAATCACGTTACCACCACCCACCACCACGCCCTTGTCGTTCATAGGTGTGTATACAATGCTATATCTCAATTCTTATAGTTTCAATGACCGCCCTTCAACACACATCCTCATTCATCTCCCACCTGGTTCCGTGCTTTTCGCCAGCCAGCCAATCTTTCACAGAACCCATCTAAACTACCATTCACGACAAATAAATCAGCGCCCCAGGACCTATATGAGAGCAGCCTTTTTTCTTGTTATCAGTCTCACTCACCATCTCAGATACGGTTGCAACTCTCAACTGCAAATTACCTACTTTGAAACTCGGGTTCCTCAACACATACACAAACGCAGACACTACAAAGCAACATGTACGGCTCCGGTAACGGTGGCCAGCGTCGTGCACCTTTTACAGGCGGAATCTGGGCCTCTAGCCCATTCCTTGGCGGTGGTGGCGGTGCTTACCGTCCCAGGTCTCAGTACGCTAATCGTCCGATGCGCGGTGGATATGGTGACTGGTATGGCGACGAAGACGAGCTCTCCTACGGTGCGACGCGCGGAGGAACCGGCCCCAGGGGTACCTACGGTGGCGGCAATGCCTTGATGGGACAGAACTTGCCCTACACTTCTTACCAAGACCTTGATGGAGATGTACGTGAGCAGGGCTACGGTCCAGGTGGTCTATACGGCAACCTCATGTGTCCCGGTCGGATGAACATCATGTCAGGCGGTCTGGGACGGGCAACAAGTAGTATGGGTGGACGTCGCGCGGGCCGTGGTGGTGTTGGGCCTTTCGTGTCTTCTTTCTGGACGGGTGGCCATCCTTTCCGTGGTCCGGACGATGGTGCTGGTCCTGCTGGGTTTTCTGGCCAGCAGCGCCGAGTTGGACATAATGGAGTGGCTGGCTTTGGCTACAATCCTGCGCCGCTTGCACGCGACAATGAGCTGTCGGAAGACAACGCGATGGTGATGGCCGAGTTCCTGCAGCAGCATACCCAGCCGTTTGCCCAAGGCCGTGCGAATGCTCCCCCAAACTCTGAATGCCCCATTTGCCTGGAGCCACCGTCTGCGTCGCATTTTTGCGTGCAGATCAAGGACATCCCAGGATGCAGTCACATGATGGGTCGCGACTGCCTCAGAGAGTTGTTGATTCGCAACTCGGATGAGAAGAAGGAGTGTCCGCTTTGCCGTACAGAGTTTGTTGCCTCAAACTTCATTGAGCAGGGCTCGGACAGGTGGCATCATTTGGCGCAGGGACGCGGTGGTCCGGCTCGCGGTCCTTTTCAGACACGTGTTGGCGACGGCGGTGCTCCTCCTGGGTATGCTACTCGCGGTCTTCCTAGCGGTATGCCCAGTGTCCGTGGCATGGGCGATGTGGGCAGGGCTGGGCAGCAGCAGCAGTACGCGCCCAACTTTGGCAATGGGATGGGTTACTATGGTGGCCTGGGCGGCCTGTAGATGAGGTCAGCGTACCTGGCATCAATAGTTCCGTCTTGTTTTTCCTTTATTTCTTTTCTTGCGCGAATGGGCGAACGAACAGATGTCGGCAAGTTGGTCGTTTTGCGAAAATCTCGCAGGGCTAGGTTCGGTCTCACAGGGGTGTAGTAGGCCCGATGTATAGAATCTGGTTACTTTCGCGACAGTCTCGATCACGGAAGTGTGGTCTCAATTTACTTGATGTTTGTTTAGTAAACCCCAAAATAAATAACCCCACTAAAAAAAATTCATCTGGTGCACACAAGGATGCCCAAACATATTGCTCATTTGTATGAACGTGAACATGTGGTAGGTAGGGCGCACTTGTCATGGTGCAACCAATGCCCGTCGTGCTCCCAGAGGCTCTTCTCCCACCGTGATACTTGGCGGCACGATATTCGCGCAACATGTGAAACAAAGGCGCATGTAGTGATCTCCATTGAGAAGGTTCATATCGTCGGGCGTACGACGCCGTTTTCGTCTATCAGTCACAGTCGCATGCGGGTAGCCGATTCGTGCCCAAATATGCAGGGCGACAACCCATTTCGCGGTCGAAAGATAAACTCACGTTATAGCGGTGAACAACAGACACGGCAGTGTTTCTGCGCGTTTGGGGACTGTCAGACGTTGATACTTTTGCGGAAGCTCTGCCGGTATGTGACGTTGCTTTAGAGTTGTTGACTGGGACGGATCGACAAGGCTCCACCACGGAAATCAAGAATTTGGAGGTTCGAAGAAATGGCGCAGACACGGCACATGGGCTTTGTTCGAAACCCGGTGTTGACGCGTAGAGCTCTAGGCTCAGCCTGCAATAGAGTTGGTGTGGTGCATACTGTGAGTGGCTGGGTGGCAAGGTGCCTGATAGCAAGATGCAGTCCCCTGCAGGGCCAAGTTTATAGGAGGAAGAGGATGCTGCTGCTGCTGATGATAATAATAATACCGATATGCTGACAAAGGGCGCTGCAGCCTTGGTAGCCGCATTCCCAGTGTGCTGACACGGTGCGAGCAAGTTGAAACTTGGTCACGAAAGGGCCAGAAAGTCACGATGATGATGATGATGATGGCAAGAACGAAGAGGGAGGTGGTGTGAGGGTGACGGCAGTGATTGTGCCGGGCCCATGGCTGTACCTGATGACAGATGACGGCTTTGAACCGAGCCATCCGATTGTACTGCATCGGCCCCGCACATTGTGGCCCCGCTTAGGGTGTTGCCCCTCATCGATCGTCACGGGCCTCATGACTTGTTGGCTGGTGGGTAGAAGAGGTAGTAAAAGGATCTGGCGAATCGTCTTTGTGACGTTCCTTGGCCGTGTCAGCTGGTTTGGTGTGCATGATTTAGGGCGTCTAGACCGCGATGTTTGGCGGAAGAGCATCATGCATCTGCGTCGCAACAAAGTTGAAGCATCGCTGTGATAAGACAAAGACTCAATGGCCAGGAATGCTAGGAGCATTCGCAGTGGGTCTGCTGCTGTGACGTGCCCAGGTGGGTAAGAAACTTCGCGTGCAGCAAGATGCATGGCAGAGAATTCCAAGCTGTTTCTGCCTCCGCGGTGTCCAATCTTGGCTGCGGCTTTTTGCGGTTCAGCGGACGTTTAGCTGCAGATGGTAAAAGTCTAGAAAAAGGTCTCCCCGTCAGCTTGCATGGCGCGCCACGGTAGTATGCAGGAGTGTGTAGGAGAAGCACACAGACGTCCAGGACGAGTCCCGACTATAACGTGGCGGTTGTATAGGGCTAGGCGGGCGCAATGGCTGCTTCACCAACAACATGTAGGTGCAAAGTGCGCTGGCTAGAGCGACGCGCAACAAAGACAAGGCCAGCAGCTGTCAGGGCCGCGCCATCGAATTGGCTCACTCGTGGCTCAGCTGCCGATGGTCTACTACCGTATAGTAAGACGGTGCACGGCCGGTCCACTATAGACCGGGGTACTCGCCGTCATCGTCATCTCCAGCGCGGATAGCGAATATTGATTTGGGTGCCATTTGTCCTTTCAAACCACCATCTTGCCGGTCGTTGCGGAACGTGGCGAGTTGGTCCGTCCCTAGCTGGCGGCCTGGCACACGCAGGCCGTGGTGGTGGCGGCCAAGTTAGTCAGGCGGTTGCACGCCCAGCAAGTGTGTCACACACACCTCACAGCCATACCGGACGCCATGGAGCAATGCGAGTCGAGAAGAGTGCTGATACAGGGCCGGAGGCTGGAATATGGTCGAGGTAGTCGCCGTGGCAGGGGAGGAGTATGCATGGCACTTGAAGAAGTCTGGCGCTCCGCTCTTACTACACCGCTCAAACAGGCAAGCACGAATGAAAAACCTGGGGAAGCGCTACGGGTACGCAGTGGTCCAGGGGTAACAAGGGAACAAGGGAGAAGAAAATAGCGCACGTCTTCACCGGCTTGTATCAAGGTTCCGGACTAGGAAACAATCTACCTGCTAGCTACGTTGCATTCCATCGAGCTGATCGGGGCGCATGCATCGGTGCCTTTTGGGTGTGGAACTCGCTGAGACGGTGCGATTCGTGCTGTTTCTGATGGTGCCGCGACACTGTCGGATCGAGATGGTCGCACGTTCGTCCAGCCGCGTATAAAGCGATCGCCTGCTGCCCATCCTTCTCGAAGCAGCAAAACATCAGCATCTTGATAACCTAGCCTCATTGCAAAGACGGGATCGACGCCAGAGAACTATCCTCATACAAACCTCAAACTACCCCGACCACTTGTCGCCTAAGCACCAATCACCCCCCACCTCTTGTCTACATCTATTTTCGCCTCCAGACACCATGCCTGCTCTTCCATTCAACACCTCTGCTTCTTCTTCTGCTTCAAATTCGCCCACTTTGTCGCCTACCGCCACGCCCTCTATAGTTCTCCATCCCGCATCGGGTATATTTGATCAACCAAACTAAGGCTTCCATCTAATCTGTATACCAGGTGCTTCCCACCAAAAGCAGCTCCACAAGCCGAAAGAAGACCCTGCGCAGGCCTACCGCATCCGTTATGCGCAGTACCTCGCAGCCACTTTCGGCTTCTCAATGCAGGCCGCGCTGGCCGAGGCGGACAGCCAGCTGGCGCCGAGACGTTCGTCGGGCTCGAGTATGTCGGAAGCCGAGTCGTTACGCTCGATTTGAGCCGGCCTGGGGGCGGGCCGGCGGTGGTTTCTGGAGGGGCGTGATATGACTTGATGAACATGCATGGTTTAGGTTAATGGGTTTAATAGGCATTTGGGATGGGGTTTCTTTTGGCGTATACTCACTACCCCCCAATTCAAAAGCGACGGTCTCTTCCGGCAATTTCAGACACATCAAAAAAAGCTTGTTTGTATCCTGTGATTGTGCGCGCAAAGTGTCTTGTGGGTTGATCGTGTCGTGTTCCACATCCCACCCACGAGTCGGCCCTCGTCCAAGGTGCGACGGCCACCCCCACCACCACATGTGCGCTTCACCAGCCACGCCAGGGCCACCTCTCCACGTGGAGGGCTTACTTATCCATATAGCTTGGGAGGCTCAAATTCAACGACACCCGAAGCTTTGCATTGTCGCTTTCACCTTCAGAACACACGCTGGCATGTCTACTTACTCCCCCCTTCCCCCCCACCTCGCGAAGCCACCAGCTTGCTGACTCTGCTTAGCAGCTGGCCACCGGAATCCCCGCATCCCACCCACTCCCCACAGCCGTGCGTGATAACGCCCACCCGGCCGCGCGACGGCTTCTCGATCAGTTGCATGTTCTAGTGCGGCACATCTCCGCATTCTTCTATATCAGGTCATCGACTGGCACCCAATCATTGGCTGCGTCACATGAGCAGCGGATAAGCGGGATACGTGGCAAATAGCAGCCTGTCGTTTGCTGCACCGTTGCTTACCATCACATCTCAACCTATGCACAGTATGCCATGTAGCAACAGGTTGCTCTGGTATGGGTACTGGACATGGACACGCTCCACTTGTTGGAGCGCGCAAGGCGCGGGGTCGGTGACTTCGTGCGAAATGGCATGCAGCAAACACTTGACGAGGCTCATTGCCAACAGCCCAGACATCTCGGCATGCTACAAGATTGGCTCAGAGCCTCCAAATCGACACCTGGATCCGGGAACCGGCGATGGAATTTCTTGGTCCCGTAAGCCAAGAATCTTATCCGTCTGCGGGCAACATGTCAAAACCTACCCTCAGCCCGGTCGCGCACCGCCGATTGCTGGCCTCTGTCTCCAAAGTTGTGTACATTCGTTTTGTCGGGGGGCGTGAGCAGCTAAAATACAAACGTTTGTACTGTACATGCTAATGCAACATGTGTTGTGGGACACGGCAATGTGCTGGAAAGAACGAGGCGTGACCGCAGGTGTACCAAGACCTCTCCACGCTTGGAAGGACCCACGTCGCCCAACTAGCGTGCTAACCCCGCCTAAGGCCCGGTGATTGAACGACATATAACTATCCCCCCGCGAAGGCCTACATTGCATCTCTACCGCCAACACTACCAGTGTTATCACATATACTTGAATGGGTGAAACTGTGCTACCTACCGTCGAGGAGACTTCTCCCAACGTCGATGAACCCCCTATATGTGGTTTCAAAGAGCCGCATACTGCACCCAAACAAAGGCATTCTCAGCCGAACCCTAGCGATGGCGACAGCTCGCCCGCACTCCACGCTCCGCACACCCTTCGCCCCGAGGAAGTTGCAGAACAACTGGGAGTGGACATCAAGTAAGACTTGCTTGCCGCTTGCTGCTGTTCCCTCACGCACCCAACTGACCATTGCAGCCATGGCCTCTCTCACATTGAAGCGCAATCTCGCCTCCAGCTCCATGGCCCTAACAAGGTTAAGGGAGCTGAAGGGCTTTCCATGTGGAAAATTCTGTTGAGGCAAATCTCAAACAGTCTCACCTTCGTTCTCATCATTGTCATGGCCATAAGCTTTGCCATAGGCGACTTCATTGAAGGCGGTGTCATCACCGCAGTCATCGTCCTGAACATCGTTGTAGGCTTCTGGCAGGACTACCGAGCCGAAAAGACCATCGAATCTCTCAAGAAGCTCACCGCGCCCGAGGCAACCGTCACCCGCGATGGCACAATGGATATCAAGGTCAAGGCAGTGGATCTAGTTCCTGGCGACGTCGTCCAGCTGTCTGTCGGCAGCATCGTCCCCGCCGATCTTCGCCTCATCGACGGTGTCAACGCCTACACCAACGAGGCCTTTCTCACGGGAGAATCCGCCCCGGTAGAGAAGACGCCATGGAAGTCCTTTGACGATGACGACCTTGCTACTGGTGATCGAACAAACCTTGCCTTTTCTGGTAGCGAAATGACATCCGGACGCTGCCGCGGCATCGTCGTCGCTACTGGCATGAACACTGAAGTTGGAAAGATTGCTACCATGCTCCGCGAGAAGAAGGATGCTGGTCCACAATCTGCCAACGTGTTTGCTCGACTTTTCCAGCGTTTCATAAACGGCGGCAAGACCATCCTGGGTCTCGTCGGAACCCCACTGCAAATCACGCTTAGCAAGTTTGCCCTCCTACTCTTTGGCCTTGCTATCCTCCTTGCCATCATTGTCTTCTCCGCGAGTAAGTGGGAGGTGGGCGGTGAGGTCCTCATCTACGGCATTTGTGTCGCTGTGGCCGTCATCCCAGAATCGCTGATTGCCGTTCTCACAATCACAATCGCGGTCGGAGGCAAGGCCATGGCCAAGGCCAATGTCATCACGAGGGTGCAGTCAGCTATTGAAGCCGTTGGTGGAGTCACCAACATCTGCTCCGACAAGACTGGTACCCTCACCCAAGGTCGCATGGTCGCAAAGACGGCCTTGATACAAGGTGCTGGCATGTTTACCGTCGATGCCATCACGGATCCCTACAACCCTGGTAGCGGCACTGTCTCCATGGGCAGCCAAGGTCTCAACCTCAATGACTTTAAGCCGAATCCTGTCGTTGCTCGTTTCCTACGCACCATTGCTCTGTGTAACAACTCAAAGGTCATACCGCCGTCAGACTCACGCTCGGTCTCCCCGAGCGACAAGAAAGCGGGCATGGATCAATCGACCATTGGATATGACCGCGATACTGACGCTTCGACCATCGACACCATCGACACCATCTCACGCCCACCTACTGCCATCACCGAAGGCATGCCGAGCGGTGCTTGGGTAGCGCATGGTGAGCCCACCGAAGTCGCATTGCACATTCTCGCCTGCCGTTTCAACATGGGCAAGGTAGAAACACTAGCCACTCACGACATCCACCTCGCTACCGAGTTTTCTTTCGACTCCAAGGTCAAGAAGATGAGTGTAGTCTACAAGGACAACCGCCATGGGCACATGGACGTCTACACCAAGGGAGCAACAGAGTTTATGATGCCTGCGCTCAACGTCTCCGAGCAGCAGAAAGCCGAGATCCTCGAAGCCGCCGAAAACATGGCCAACCAGGGTCTTCGTGTTCTCTGCATCGCTCACAAGTCACTTCAACCCGGTACCGATATTTCCGAACGTGAAATCGTCGAAGCCAATCTCAACTATCTTGGTCTGGTGGCCATCTACGACCCGCCTCGCTTGGAAACCAAGGGTGCAGTCCGCGAATGTAAGATTGCCGGCATCACGGTCCACATGCTCACTGGCGACCATCCTGGTACGGCTCGGGCCATTGCCAAGGACGTAGACATTATCGACGATCGCACACCGGCCTCAGCTGTCATGGTCGCCAAGGACTTTGACAGGCTGACTGATGAGGAGGTCGACTCCATGGAGACACTACCCCTTGTCATTGCCAGGTGCAGCCCGACCACAAAGGTCAAGATGGTACAGGCTCTTCACAGACGAGGTCGCTTCTGTGTCATGACTGGTGACGGAGTGAATGACTCGCCGGCGCTAAAGCAAGCCAATGTTGGCATGGCCATGGGTACTGGCAGCGATGTCGCCAAGGATGCTGCTGAGATGGTCCTTACCGATGACAACTTTGCTTCCATCGTCAAGGCGGTCGAAGAAGGTCGACGCCTGTTTGACAATATCCAGAAGGTTTGTTTACTTGTACTTTTCTCTTCGACATCATCAACTAACATCCAACCTCGCAGTTCCTTATGCATCTTCTCATCTCGAACATTGCCCAGGTCATCCTCCTGCTCATTGGTCTCGCCTTTAAAGACCGAGATAATCACTCCGTCTTCCCACTGTCCCCCATAGAGATCCTCTGGGTCAACCTCATCACTTCTTCCTTCCTCGCCATCGGTCTCGGCCTCGAGGAAAGCCAGGAAGACAGCATGTATCGACCACCGCACGACAACAAAAAGGGCGTCTTCACCGCCGAGTTGATCACCGACAAGTTCATCTACGGGTTCTTCATGGGCGCGCTTTGTCTCTTTTCCTTTGCCATTGTCGCCTACGTCGGCCCCGGTGGTGGAGATCTCGGCCATGGCTGCAACGAAAGCTACAACGACACGTGCGGCGTTGTCTTCCGTGCCCGCGCAACCACATACGCAACCATTACTCTACTACTCCTCGTCACCGCTTGGGAAGTAAAACACTTTTCTCGCTCCCTATTCAACATGTATCCCAACACACCCACCTCGGCGCCACCCGGTCTATCCATCTTCCCCACCCTGTGGCGCAACCGATTCCTCTTCTTCGCTGTGATGGCGGGCTTGGTCATCATGTTTCCCATTGTTTACATCCCCATCATCAACGAGAAGGTGTTCAAGCATGGGGCTATTGGCTGGGAGTGGGGTGTATCGTTTGGGTGCGTCGTCATTTACATCAGTGCTATTGAGTGCTGGAAGGCGATAAAGCGCGCATTTGGTATTTGGTCAGGAGCACATCGTGTCATCAGCCGCGAGGATGCAGAGGCGAGGGCAGGGTTGAGTGGGGGTGTTGCTGCTCTGAGAGAGAAGTAGTGGAGATGATGAAGTTGGGGGGTGAGGTGGTTCATGACTTGTTTGATTTTTTTCCCTTGTATTGACCCAGGTCTGTCGTTTCGTGCTTTTTTATATCCCTATGATAGTCCACTCGTTTCAGTCTGCTCTATTGCTAAAAATCAAATTTTGTCACTCCTTGAAGACATCAGTTCTTTTTCGATGCAGTGTTGAGTGTAAGGAGAATTTTGATAACTGCTGAATGTACACGATTCGAGCGTGTATCACAACTGACTTGGAAAGAAAGAACAATATCATCAGAGTTCAAAAGGATAGGAGAGCAAGGGCTCCTCTTGCAACATGACTCCTTTCCCCCCAAATTTCTCCCTCGTCTATTTCTTCCATTCTCTCTCTCTCTCTCTCTCTCTCTCCTTTTACAATCCAATACTAGAACTTTATCAGGAAACACTCCTTGTCCCCACCGCCACTACCACCAAAAAAACGTAATCAACCCTTTTTTTTTCTTTCTTTTACTCCCCTTCCACCTCTCTGATCTGTTTCCTCAGTATCTCACACCGGTTAATAGTACCGACAAACTCCTTGTACGCATCATCAAACGCCTGCTTCGTCGTGTTCAGATTCCTAACCGTGACCCGACTGGGGTCTTGTAGCATCTCTTTCGTCTGTGTCATGGCTAGGGTGCCGTAGATTGTCATTTCTTCGTGGAGTTCGGGGAGTTCGGCTTCGGCTTGGTGGAGCTGGTGGCGGAGGGTGGTGGCGTGCGGGCGTTCTTTTGGTTCCATTTTCTTTTTTCTTTTCTTTTTCTT
>Ga0265797_10012174_pt1 | contig 10598 bp, 6 predicted proteins | sample P2T30metagenome_FD_192433 | JGI IMG/M metagenome (GOLD analysis project Ga0265797, IMG submission 192433) | Plant litter microbial communities from East Loma Ridge, Irvine, California - P2 T30 | ecosystem: Environmental > Terrestrial > Plant litter > Unclassified | place: USA: California... | reverse complement strand
GGTCGGGGTGCGCGTCAGGTCCAGCTGAGCTGCGTGCCGCCCGCCCGCTCGGCGGCCAGGCGCTCGGGCGTGCCGCTCGTGAGGTAGGCCGCCATCGGGTCGCGGGGCAGGCCGCGGCCCTCGCGCCAGTCGCCCAGGGCCGGGCGCACGTCGGTGTAGAACGCGTCCATCAGCACGGCGTGGGCGCCGAGGACGTCGTGGGAGGCGCGGGCCGCGTCGAGCGCCGGGCGGTCGACGAGCAGGGCGCGCGCCGTCATCTCCTGCACGTTCAGCACGCTGCGGATCTGCCCGGGGATCTTGTCCTCGACGTTGTGGCACTGGTCGAGCATGAACTGCACGGGCGAGCCCTCGTCGAGCCCGCCGCCGTCGGCGACCTCGAACAGGATGCGGAAGAGCTGGAACGGGTCGGCCGCCCCGACGATCAGGTCGTCGTCGGCGTAGAAGCGCGAGTTGAAGTCGAACGAGCCGAGCTTGCCGAGCCGCAGCAGCTGCATGACGATGAACTCGATGTTCGTGCCCGGAGCGTGGTGGCCGGTGTCGAGGCAGGTCAGCGCCCGGTCGCCGAGGGCGGTCACCTGCGCGTAGCTCGTTCCCCAGTCGGGGACGTCGGTGTGGTAGAACGCCGGCTCGAAGAACTTGTACTCGAGCACGAGGCGCTGCTCGTCGCCGAGACCGGCGTAGATCTCGGCGAGCGACTCCGCTAGGTGGTCCTGGCGCTGTCGCAGGGAGTCCTGGCCGGGGTAGTTGGTGCCGTCGGCGAGCCAGATCTTGAGGTCGCGCGACCCGGTCTCGTGCATGATCTCGAGGCAGCGCAGATGGTGGTCGACGGCCTTGCGGCGGACGGCCGCGTCGCTGTGGGCGAGGCTGCCGAACTTGTAGGCCTCGTCCTGGAAGGTGTTCGAGTTGACGGTGCCGAGGGCGACGCCCTGCTCGGCGGCGAACGAGCGCAGGGCGCCGAAGTCGTCGACCTCGTCCCACGGGATGTGCAGGGCGACGCTCGGGGCGAGGCCCGTGACGCGGTGCACCGTGGCGGCGTCGGCGATCTTCTCCTCGGGCGTGCGGGGCGTGCCCGGCGTGCCGAACACCTTGAACCGCGTGCCGGAGTTGCCGAACGCCCAGCTGGGCAGCTCGATGGCCTGCCGCTCGAGCGTCGGAGCGATGTCGTCGAAGGTGGTCATGATGCGTCTTCCTGTCCTGTGGTGGTGCCCCCGGTCTGGACGAGCTCACGTCTGCCGAGGTCGTGCGTGAAGTGGTGCCGTCCGTGGCCCACGGTCTCGGCCGGCCGCCCGGGCAGGTCGACCTCGGCCGTCGTGCCGACGGGGACGACGACGTCGACGCGGAGTTCGCCGTCGAGGAGCACCCAGTCGATCGACGCCGTTCCGTAGGGCGTCTCGTGGGTGGCGCCCGCCGAGGTGAGACCACCGCCGGGACGAGGGGCGAACCGGATCACCCGGTAACCCGGAGCAGCGGGTGCGAGGCCCGCGACGACTCGGTGCAGCCAGTCCGCGACGGCGCCGAGGGCGTAGTGGTTGAAGGAGGTCATGTCGCCGGGGTTCACGGTGCCGTCGGGCAGCATGGAGTCCCATCGCTCCCAGGTCGTCGTGCCGCCCATGGCGACCGTGTACAGCCAGGACGGGCACTGCTCGCTCAGCAGCAGTTCGTAGGCCGCATCGATCTCTCCGCTGAGGGTGAGGGCATCGCAGATCAGGGGCGTGCCGGCGAAGCCGGTCGCGATGCGCCCCTCCGCCTCACGGACGAGCGCGGCGAGCCTGGCTCCTCCGCGACGCTCCGCGTCGGAACTGGGCCACAGGTCGAAGACCGTCGTGAGGGCGTGCGCGGTCTGGGTGTCGTCCAGCGGGACGCCGTCCGCGTCGAGCCACCGGCGGGCGAAGGCCTCGGAGACGCGGTCCGCGAGGTCGGCGAAGTACGCGGCGTCGTCCGTCTCGCCCAGCGTGTCCGCGACCGCCGCGAGCCGGCGGGAGGAGTGCGCGAAGTAGGCCGTGGCGACGAGAGCAGGATCCGTGGTCGCCTGTGCCGGGTCCTCAGGGGGTGCCGCGGGGTCGAGCCAGTCGCCCAGTTGATGGGTCCCCTCGCAGATGAGTCCAGGCGTCGCACGATCCTGCACCTGGAGGACCCAAGCGCGAGCACTGGCGTACTGCCGACGGAGCACGCCTTCGTCGCCCGTCCGCTGGTGTAGCCCGTCCGGGGTCAGGACGGCGGCGTCGCCCCAGACCGCGACGGGGTCGACCGGCTGCTCCTTCCACGAGCCGAGGGGCAGGTACGGGACGTAGAAGGGAACGGTCCCCCGGTCGGTCTGGTCCACGGCGAGGTCCTGGAGCCACGACGAGAGCATGCCGTTGACGCCGAAGAGGAACGCGGCCGTCGGCGTGAACACCTGGATGTCCCCGGTCCAGCCCAGTCGCTCGTCGCGTTGCGGGCAGTCCATGGGGAGGTCGACGAAGTTCGAACGAGCGCTCCAGACGACGTTCTCGTGCAGGCGTTCCACCCTCGCGTCGGAGCTCCGGAACCAGCCGGCACGTTCGAGGTCGGTGTGAAGCACGTGGGAGACGACATCGTCAGGACCGAGGTCGAGGTCGGCGGGCCAGCCGCTGACCTCGGCGTAGCGGTAGCCGTGGATGGTGAAGCGCGGCTCCCACTCGACGGGACCTCCGGGCAGGACGACGACGTCGGTGGCCGCTGCTCCTCGGAGGGGCCGCGTGTACAGCTCCCCGTCCTGGAGCACCTCGGCGTGCCGCAGCACGATCTCGGTGCCCGCGGGCGCGTCGAGCCGGAGACGGAGGCGTCCGGAGTGGTTCTGCCCGAAGTCGAGCACCCACCGGCCGCCGCCCTTCTGATCGATGCTGACAGGGCTCAGCACCTCGGTCACACGCACGGGAGGCCCGGTGGGCGTCACGAGGACACGGGTGTCGAGCGGCCTGGTCGCGACCGGGGACCAGTGCGCGTCGTCCCAGCCCGACGAGGACCAGGCAGGGTCGTGGAGGCGCAGGTCGACGTGCTCGCCCTCGTAGAGCCCCGTGGTGAGGATCGGGCCCGTGCCCGCGGTCCACGAGTCGTCGGAGGCGACCGTCTCGATCGAGCCGTCCGCCCGCGTGAGCTCGAGCTGGACGAGGGCGGACTGGTCGGGCCCGTAGGCGTCCACCAGCCCGCCGTCGAAACCGACGAGACCGCGCCACCATCCGTCGGCCAGCCACACGCCGAGGGCGTTGCGCCCCGGCTGGACGCGATCGGTCACGTCGAAGGTGGCCGTCCGCAGCCGGTGCTGGTAGCTCGTCCAGCCCGGGGTCAGTTCCTCGTCGCCGATGCGGTCGCCGTTGATCTCGACCTGGGCTAGGCCGTGGGCCGTGAAATGCACTCGTGCCCGGACGACGTCGTCGGCGGCAGTGAACTCGGTGCGGACACGGAACGGGCGACGCAGCTCTCCGGCCTCCGAGTGCGGCTCGTCGACCGGTCCGATGAACACGGCGGACCAGTCCGAAGGCTCGAGGAGCCCGAGCTCGATCATCGCGGCGCCGCTCCAGGGGCCGACGGCGTCGCCGTCGACGGCTCGCACCTGAACGCGGACGCGTTCCCGAGAGAGCAGGGCCCGCGCCGGCCACGGGACGAGCACCTGGTCGCTGCCGTCGAGGCGGTGTTCGCTGACCTCGTCGGGTCCTCCGGGCACCTCGACGGCGACGCGGACGTCGACGGCGTCCTGCACGAAGTCGGCCGGGGCGGAGCCCCACCGCCACGAGAGCCGCGGGCGAGGTTCTCCCACGCCCAGGCGACCGTGCTCGTGGTGCTCGAAGGTGACCTTCTCGGCGATGGGCAGGTGACCTGCTGGCTCGGTGGTCATCCCTTGACCGCCCCTGCTGCGAGGCCGCCCATGACGCGTCGGTTCAAGAACAGGTACAGCGCCAGGATGATGAAGACGTTGATGCAGATCGCGGCGAAGGTCGGGCCGTAATCGACCACGCCGAACTGGCCGGTGAAGTTCAGGAGGCCGACCTGGACCGTGCGGAGGCTCTCGTCGGTCGTGAAGGTGAGCGCGATGAGCAGGTCGTTCCAGAGGAAGAAGAACTGGACCAGCGCGATCGTGAAGATCGCGTTCCGCATCATGGGGACGGCCACGGAGAAGAACGACCGGAAGATGCTCGCGCCGTCCAGGGTCGACGCCTCGAAGATCTCCCGCGGAACGGCCCTGAAGTAGGTCGCCATCATGAAGACGGTGAGCGGCAACGCCGTCGCCGTGTAGGTGATGATGAGCGGCCAGAGCGACCGGCTGAGGCCGGCTTGGAAGTAGACGGTGAACAACGGGAGCAGGATCATCTGCCCCGGGATCATGATGCCGACCAGGAACAGCAGCAGGACGGTGCGCCGACCCCTGAAGACCATGACCTCCAGGGCGAACCCGGCAGCGGTCCCGATGAGCAGCGTGATGAGCAGGGCAGGGAACACCGACAGCACGGAGTTGAGCAGGTACCCGGCGACGCTCGACCACGCGGTGGCGTAGTTCGAGATGTTGCCGAAGTCCTCGGGGAGCGCCCAGGCGGGGTTGCGGAGGAACTCCTCCTGGGTCTTGAACGACCCGAGCAGCAGCCAGATGAGCGGTGCGACGAAGACGACGAGCAGGACGGCGACGACGAGGTACCCCGGAAGACGCTTGACGAACGAGCGGCCGGATGCACGAGCGCCCTTGTCGGCGGGGGGCACAGGACGAGACGGCTCGTCGCGGACGACGGCAGCGGTGGTGGAGGCGGTGGTCATCGGTCAGCTCCCTGCTGGGTGCGGGCGTTCCCGCGGAAGATCGCCACGGTCACGGCGAGGCAGAGGACGGTCAGCAGCAGCGCGACGGTGGCGCCGTAGCCGTAGTCGCCGCCGGCGAACGAAGTGCGGTACATGTAGAGCGTCAACGGCATGGTCGAGGTGCCGGGCCCACCGCCGGTGAGGGCGTAGATGGAGTCGAAGACCTTCAGGGTGCCGTTGATGCTGAAGATGGCGGACGAGATGACGACCGGCAGCGACAGCGGAAGCACGATGTGGCGCACGAGACCCAGCGTGTTCGCACCGTCGAGACGAGCCGCCTCGACGACGTCGTCGGGGATGTCGAGGAGGCCGGTGTAGAGCAGCACGCCGTAGAAGCCCATCGCCCGCCAGATGTCCATGAGGACGATGACGATGAAGGCAGTGTCGGGGTTGCCGAGCCAGTCGACGGAGGGGATCCCGACGAGGTTCAGGGCAGAGTTCACGAGTCCGTTCTGAGGTGCGAACTCGAACAGCTTCTGGAACAGCAGCGACACGGCGACGGTGGGCAGCACGACCGGGAAGAAGATGAAGGTCCGGACGATGTTGGATGCCCGCTTGAGGAAGAAGTGGTAGAGCAACGCGAGCAGGTACCCGGCGACGACCTGCCCGACGGTGACGAGCAGCGCGTACTTGACCGTGAAGGCGAGGGACGGGCCGACTGCTGGATCGCTGAAGAGGCGGGTGAAGTTGCTGAGCCCGGTGAAGGAGAACCCGCTGAGCACGCCACCGGTGAAGAAGGTGTAGCCCAGCGACCAGAGCATCGGCAGCAGCATGACGAGTGAGTAGACGAGCAGGGCTGGGCCGAGCAGCAGCGCGATGGCGCGCTTGTCACCGAGCACGGAGTTCATGGGTTCCTCGAGGGTCGAGAGGGATGCCACGGGCGGGGTGAGGCCCCGCCCGTGGCTCTGTGCGGTAGGGAGGTCAGTTGCCGATGGACGACTGCACGGCCGACATGAAGCCGACGCCGTCGAGCTGGCCGGCGCCGAGCGGGCCACCGTTGCTCTGGCTCGCCGTGGTCGCTGCAGGCGACATGAGGGCTTCGAACCAGGCGATGCTCTGGTCGGTCGCGTCGATCTGCTCCTGCACCATCTGGGTGAGGTCAGAAGTCTCGACCTCGTCGTTGACGGTGAAGCCGCTGATCTGGCTCGCCTCGCGGAGGGCGACGGTGCCGTAGTTCTCAGCGATGCAGTCTGCCCAGTCCTTCACGCGGTCGTCCTCGAAGGCCGACGCCGAGAAGGAGATCCCGGTGCCCGTGTTCGCGGGCGTCTGGTCGGCCGAGCCCTTGCCGCCGTCGACCTCGGGGAAGGGCAGGAAGCCGATGTTGTCGGCACCGATCTTGTTCTGGGTGTCGTCGTTGAAGTTCGACACGGCCCAGGAGCCCATGTAGTAGTACGCAGCGTCGCCCGAGAGGAACGTGCTCATCGCGGTGGCGTAGTCGATCGACGACGGAGAAGGACCGAAGTAGCCCTCGGCGCCCAGCTCGCCGACGGCGTCGGCTGCAGCCACGTAGTCGTCATCGGTCACCTTGGCGTCGCCCTCGTCGACAGCTCGCATCGCGTCGGGGCCGAGGTCACGGAAGATGTAGGCGCCGACCCAGCGCGTCACACCCCAGCCGTCGCCTCCCTGGCCGGCGGCGGAGATCGGCTGGACTCCGGCGTCGGAGAGCGTGGCGAAGGAGTCCGTGAGGTCGCCCCACGACTCGGGGACCTCGACGCCGTTGTCTTCGAGCAGCTGTTCGTTGTACCAGATGCCCTCGATGTTGAGCTCGCTGGGGAGGACGATCTCCTCGTCGCCGTAGAGCCCCTCGAGGCTGGAGGCCGCGACCGGGAGGATCTGGTCCGACACGTCCGTGCCGGCGAAGTCGGCGACCTTGCCCGCAGCGGACAGTTCTTTCATGAGGTCCGGGGAGTTCGCCGAGATGAAGGCCGAGGGAAGGGCGTCCTGCCCGCCGAGCAGCTGGAGCTGCTGGTCGAGGGACGCCTGAGCCTGCTTGTTGATCTTCAGGGGCAGAGCGTCGTTCTGGGCGGAGCACTCGTTCTCGCTGAGGCTCGTGAGCACGGTCGGGATCGTGGTGTTCTCGTTGATGGCGAGGAAGGTGAACTCGTCGGCGGCGGTTCCTCCCCCACCTCCGCCGCTGCACGCGGCGAGGGCGGTGATGGTCACGGTCGCGGCGCCGACCATGGTCAAGCTGCGGCGCAGGGTGGATCGGGTGCGGGACATGGTTCCTCCTTGAACCTTCATTGAAGCGCTTCAGCAGTGAAGCGATCCTCAAGGTAGCATGTGGAGCCAGCACGTCAAGAGCGAGATCGAGGACGACCGTGACCGTCACCACAGGCAAGAGCCGGAGCGCCCCCCGCATGATCGATGTGGCGGCCCACGCCGGCGTCGCGCTCGGGACCGTCTCGAACGTCCTGAACAAGCCCGCTCAGGTCGCGCCGACCACGCGGAAACGGGTGGAGGCGTCCATCGCGGCCTTGGGCTTCGTCCCGAACCGTGCCGCACGGTCACTCGCCGCAGGCACGAGCACGACCATCGGCTTCGTCGTCACCGACCTCAGCAACTCGTTCTTCGTGGACATGACGCGGGGCGCCGAGCGCGAGGCGGAAGCGTCGGGCATGGCCGTCCTGCTCGCCAACACCGACATGCGGGAGGGCAAGCAACGAGGACATCTCGCCCTCTTCTCGGAAGAGCGCATGGCGGGCATCCTGCTCGCGCCGCTGCCCGGGACGGCCGAGGTCGAGCTCGGTCGTCGCCGCCCGGGGCAACCGCTCGTCATGCTGAACAACGACGAGGTCACCGGCGCCTGCACGGTGGGAGTCGACGACGAACTCGGGGGGTACCTCGCGACGAAGCACCTGCTCGAGCTCGGTCGACGACGGCTCGTGTTCGCGGGGGATCCCGCGCTCGCCCGGCCCGTCCGTCGCCGTCTCGCCGGCGCTCGTCGGGCCGTCGCCGAGGCGTCGGGCAGTGCGTCACTCGAGATCATGCCCACCGACGAGATCCAGGTGGACGACGGGCGCAGGGTCGGCCACGATCTCCTCGGGCGCGATGAGGCAGTCCGCCCGGACGGTGTCGTCGCAGCGGCGGACCTCCTCGCCCTCGGGATCGTCCAGGTCCTGCGGGGCGACTCCGTCCTCCGCATCCCCCAGGACATCGCCGTGACGGGCTACGACGACAACAGGTCGGCGTGTGACAGCTTGGTGCCCATCACCACTCTGGCGCAGCCCGGAGCCGAGATGGGAGCCGCGGCCGTCCGGCTGCTGCTCGACGAGCTGAGGGCCGACAGCGATCCCGAGGTCGAGCACGAACATCGCCACGAAGTCCTGAGACCTCACCTCGTGCCACGCGCCAGCTCCGTCGGGAGCTGACGCACGACGGGAGGGCAGGGCGGCTCTGCCGCCCTGCCCTCCCGCGACGTCACTCGGCCGTGCGTCGTCGCCGGACCAGGACTGCAGTGGCCCCGGCGCCGATCAGCCCGAGGGCGGCCAGCAGGACGCCGAGCGCCGATCCGCCCGTGAAGGCCAGGTCGCCCTGGGGTCGAGCGGTGCTGCCCGCGCCGGCCGCAGCGGCCACCGGAGACATCGGTGCCGGAGCAGTCGGCTCTGCGACCGCGGCGACGACCTCGACCGCCGTCGTGGAGACGTTCCCGGCCACGTCTGTCGCTCGCGCCTCGAGACGTTGCCCAGGAGCGACCGCGAACTCTTCTCCGGCCGCGCTCCAGGCACCTCCGTCGAGCCGTCGCTCCAGTGTCGCCACGCCCGACGTCGCATCGACGGCGCTGACGCGACGGGTGCTTCCCGAACCCTCGATCGACACCAGGGGCGCTGCCCGGTCGGTCCGGACCACGAGCGTCGCCTCGCCCTGTGACCCTCCGGCGTCCGTCGCCACGGCCCGCACGTCGTGCACGCCGTCCCGGCTGAGCGAGACACGATCTCCGTCGGCCGGAGCACCGTCGACGAGGACCGCGAGGCGGGGCGCCGGATCGACGTCGTCACTGGCGGCCGCGACCACGGAGACCTCGTCCACGAACCAGCCCTCCAGACCGTCGGCCTGGCCCGGTTCCGTCGTGAGGGTCACGACGGGGGCCATCCCGGCCCGGTCGATCACGACGCCACCCTCCAGCCTCAGGTCCGTGGAGGATGCGCCGACCGTGACGCCGAACTCGCCGTTCCGGGTGACCCATTCGTCGGCGTCGGCGTCCCAGGTGGAGAAGGGTCGCGCCGCTGAGGACTCGTCTGCGCTCAGCTCGATGCGGCGGGTCTCCCCCGGTGCCAGCTCCACGCGGTCGAAGGCGACGAGTCGCTTGCCCGGGTCACCGGCGACCTCAGGCAGTCCCAGGTAGACCTGGGGCACCTCGGTGCCGGGGACATCGCCCGCGTTGGTCACGTCGAACGCGACGCGGAGGACTCCGCCGTCGAGCGCCGTCGTCAGACCCGAGTACTCGAACGACGTGTAGGAGAGCCCGTGGCCGAAGGCGAACAGCGGGGCGACGTCGTTCTCGTCGTACCACCGGTGCCCCACGGAACGGCCTTCGGAGTAGGCGACCTGTCGGATCTCCGTCGAACCAGGAGCACGGACCGTGCTGCCGTCGGCGAAGGTCCCCGGGTACTGCTCCGGCGTCGACAAGGGGGACTCCGCGAGTGATCGGGGGAACGTCATCGGCAGCTTGCCGGACGGGTTGACGTCACCGAAGAGCAACGCGGTGAGGGCCGGGCCCTGCTGGTCACCCGGGTACCAGGCCTGGAGCACGGCCGGGACGTCGGCGAGCCACGGCATGGCCGTCGCGCTGCCCGTCTCCATGACAGCCACCGTCGCGGGCTGGGCCGCTGAGACGGCCTGGATGAGCGCATCGCCGCCGGCCGCGAGGCTGAGGTCGGGGATGTCGCTGAACTCGCCCGACTTGCGGTGGCAGAACACGAGCGCGACGTCGGCCGACGCGGCGACGGCCGCCGCTCGAGCCGGGTCGGTGCCGTCGTCGACGACGACGGTCGCGCCGACATCGGCCGCCCGGGCCGACAGTGCCACGTCCGGTGCGACGAGACCGTCGCAGACCATGGTGTTGCCTCCGCGCCAGTCCATGCTGCAGACCGTGGACGCGCTCAGGCCGGACGCAGTCGGTGTCGCAGAGACGGTCGGGCCGATCAGGGCGATCACGTCGCCGCTCGCCGGGCTCAGCGGCAGGGCACCGTCCTCGTTCTTGAGCAGGACGGATCCTGTCTCGGCTATCTCGCGGGACACCGCCTGGTGCTCGGCGGTGCGGGCGTCGGCCACGGGGGTCGTCGGCAGTGGCCGGTCGAAGAGTCCAGAGCGGATGTACGAGCGCACCACGCGGAACGCCGCCTGGTCGACCTCGCCCATCGTGAGCGCCCCGGATGCCAGGGCCGCGTCGAGGAGGGCGGGCGTGTAGAACTTGGGCCGGTTCAGCTCCTGGTCGAGGCCTGCCCGGAGGGAGGGCGCGGTCGAGTGGACGGCGCCGAAGTCGCTCATGACGTATCCATCGAAGCCGCCGAGGGTGCGGAGGTTGGTCGTGAGAAGCGGGTTCTCGCAGCCGAAGACGCCGTTGACCTGGTTGTAGGAGCACATCACGCTCTCGGGCTCGCCCTGCTCGACGATGATGTCGAAGGGCAGGTCGTAGGTCTCCCGGAGGGTCCGTTCGTCGACGTTCGACGAAGTCGTCTGCCGGTCGAGCTCCTGCTCGTTGGCCACGTAGTGCTTGACGTTGGCCATGACCGGCTTCGCCGGGTCGCCGTCCTGGAGGCCTCGCGTGCTGGCTCCTCCGAGGACGCCCGAAAGCA
>Ga0265797_10012173_pt1 | contig 10600 bp, 9 predicted proteins | sample P2T30metagenome_FD_192433 | JGI IMG/M metagenome (GOLD analysis project Ga0265797, IMG submission 192433) | Plant litter microbial communities from East Loma Ridge, Irvine, California - P2 T30 | ecosystem: Environmental > Terrestrial > Plant litter > Unclassified | place: USA: California... | reverse complement strand
TGACACTCTCTCGAGTTGGTTGACAAGTAACCACAAGCCTAGATACCAAGACAAGTACCATATTGACGAAATACAGAATATATAGTCTATTGAGTTGTTTGAGAGTTCTTGAATTGTACAAACACAGATCATTTTTGTTAATGGCTCTTAAGGATCTCGTGAAATATTTAGCCAATAAGCAATTAATGCTGTCATAATTAGAATAGTTGCAATTTATCGAAAACCGCTTCCATTAATGTAAATACCGTAAGCCACTTAACGATTGACTTGTATCATAAACCTGCGTTGCTCCAAAGAATCGCCCATTTGTAGCCCTTACATCCAACTCAATTATATCCTCACCCTTTCAGATAACCGTTAATTGTAAGAAGGACTTATTATGTACAACGGTCAATTTGGTTTCCTGATAAATATCTATGATATGTATTGTTATGAATGTCAGGATACTGCTTTTCCGGCTAGCTCTCCTTTGTAAATCGCTCGTAAACCGAGGTAACTGAAACTTCTTTTACACCTTGCTTTGTGTACAAATACCGTTTATTAACGACAATTAGTTTCCCAGCTTCACTGACCTGTATTGACTTGGGCATTATCCAGCGGTAAGGGTTTTCCTTATCGCCGGCAAACACGTTTAGTAGCTTCATATCTTTAGAAAACTTGAATTGCCGCGAAGTACCCTGTAGCACGTAGTCAACCCGCAATAAGGGATCATAATTTAAACCAGGGCCGCCAGTCCAGTCTTTGTTATCTAACCTTATATATTGTTCTGGCCAGGCTTGGTTAAATAAATAGGTTGGTCCGTCAGAAAATCGATTAGCATCGTAAATACGTACTTCCACATCAAAGTGATAATTTTTTTCTGCAGGTAAGATATCTATTTCCTCAAACAAATTGGTAGAAGCTATACCATCCATATTGATATCGACAGCTTCACTGCTTATTGAACTCACAATACCATATTTCCCATGGAACTGATCTTTCAAACCAGCAATTTTCTGAGCTTCCAGAGTTCTGACATCCAATCCATTATTATCCCTCTTACAGCACAGTAATGTCGAAAGAAGGATTAGACAAAACAGCAAAAGTATTTTCATGATCCTATATTTATTTTAACAAAATTTAAATTTTATTTTACAGAAAATCAAATATGGTTGCATAATTACTTTATTGAATTAGGCACTTGATAAAGAGTGTAAAAATACTTAACTTACTTGTAAATAAGTGAGTTATATAGAGAAAAGATTCAAGAGTCTATCGTTATTTGAGTTTCAGACTCAATTTCCTGATGAAGATAAATGTAGAGAATACCTAGCCAATTTAAAATGGCAAAATGGATTCAAATGCTCCAAATGCGGACACGGAAGGTATTGCGGCGGTAATGGAACCTATGATCGCCAGTGTACAAGCTGCCGTTATATAGAATCGCCAACTGCGGGTACTTTATTTCATAAAAGTAAGGTGCCAATTTTGAAGGCCTTTTATATTATTTACTATTTGTCGACAAGTAAAAATGGAATAAGTAGCACCGAACTGAGCAGAAAATTGGCATTAAGACAGAAAACCTGTTGGCTTTTTAAGCAAAAAGTGATGAAAGCAATGGAAAGTAGTCAAAACTTTCCATTGGAAGGTAAAGTAGACGTGGACGAAACTTATGTCGGCGGTCAGGACGACCAGGCAATAGGCCGAAATGAGGGCAAGAAAAAGATCATGGTTGTGGCTATTGAAAGGAAGGGAAAGGGTGTTTCTCGAATGTATGGACGTGTTATTGAAACGGCAAGCAATCGGACCGCCGAAGCGGAAAAACCTGAAAAAATTCATGGGTGAGCATATCGGAAAGGACGCTCAGGTGCGTACTGACGGTTGGACTGGATACAAGGGTTTGGAGTCAGAATTTCCGAAACTAACACGTGAGAAATCAGAGAAAAAGGGCAAAAACTTCCCGCAATTGCATCGAAGCATTATGATGTTTAAAGCCTGGCTTAGAGGTGTTCACCACTCAGTGCATTACTTGCAAGCTTATGTTAATGAGTATACCTACAGGTTCAACCGTCACAAAATGAAGGAAGGAATATTTGAGAATTTAATGAAACGAATGGTATCAAAACCACCGCATCCTTACAAATTGATTATTTCGTAAGTGCCTAATTCAATTACTTTATTTAGAAAAACGTTTACCTGTTCTTTAAATACTACGCACAAAAGAAACAGATTGTTCTTTCTCTTTTTGTCAATTACAATATTTGGCCTTATCCTTAATTACTGTGCGCTTCACATCTTCGGATTTGGCATTACAAGGATTATCAATTGTATCAATGTATTTTTTGCTGCAACTCAGGACAAAAGCAAGTCCAATAATCGATATATAGAACTTTGTACATCCAGACCGCTTACCGCTTTTCCACGCGCATAATCCAGCGGCATGGCGAATACCTCAGTGAATTTCTTTGTGGCAGGGTTCAATGCATAAACCGAAGCGGTAAGATCTTTGACCGACTGCGAGCTTTGCGCGTCACAAACCATTCCTATATACACTTTATCACCATATACTTTCACAGCAAAAGGTCGACCAATGCCTCCTTTGCAACCTGCTTGTGGAACCGGGTAAGCGGTCACATCTTCCTTTGAAGGCTTAGCTGTTGTATCCGCAGGCAATTTGATGCCATAAAGGGTGCGGTTGTATAAATTCATTACATACAATACCTGCGTGTCCTCCGAAATATCCATCCCACCCAGGCTGAGTTTACCGACATCCGCCATCAGTTTCGGATCCGTACTGCTGCTGTCAATCGCCGCTTTTAATCCCTCATGGTGATCTTCGCCGGTAGGTATTCCGAGTGTCTGCAGATCAAGCCAGCTGCTTGTGCTGCGGGTTAACCAATTGGTACGGTAAATACCGCCTGTACCCAGCGGACCATAACCCACATGACGTTTAGCCAGGGCGGCAGAATACAATTGCTTACTTGTACGGTCGTAAGCTACCGCCCATAGTGATCCGACTTGTTTGGAAGTAGCCATGGTTACCGGCTTTGAGCCATTCAAAGACATGGCAGACAAGGCAGAAAGACTGTCATTTCCTTTTCCATTGATATAAACCGGTGATACCAGGTATGGATTGCCCGACACATAATGTGCAGGCTGATATACTTCCCAGTTGATATTCGATGCGGGGCTTTTAACAAAGCGAACCTGTGGGGTGAAACGGCTACTTTGAAATTTATTGGATCCATCGCCGAATACCAGCTTTACGGATTTACCTTCTGGAATATTTAAGGAGTAATTTCCCTTTGCATCTGTTTGGGTTCTTGCAATACTCTCAAATTTGCCTGCTTGGGAGTGAATATATGCTGTTATGGTGGTGCCTGATAACGCCTTTTCTTTGCCGAAACTGCTTTGTGACGTAAAAGCGCAATTAACACATACTTTTCCTATGATTTGGCTCAACCCTATATGTGGCAGAAACAAAATCATACATGGCAAGCAATATCTTTGTAAAATTCTTCTCATGGAGATATTTGATTTATGCTTAATATTTATCTATCTAGTTATATAAATTATTCGAATAGTTTGCGGTTTTAACTAAAACACATCTACAACATATGTCAATGATTGAAGTATTCTTCATTTGTATACAAGAGGAGAGTAAAGAATTCAAATAGATTTTCAATCCCTACATTAAATAAAAAGGGACACCTATGGCAAATAAAAGAAAGCAACCGTGTTGCTAATATTCAATTTGTCCGATTATAAATAAATAATTAAAATCTTAATATTGAATGATTTCCACAAATCAAACAGTCACTTAAATAGTGTATAAAATCGTTAATATTATATTTAACTCATTTGCAATTAAATTTTGAAGCTTTTGTGACACCGTTTTTAGAAATATAAATCTGTAAATTACCTGGTCCAGCGTCACCACTACTTGTATGATTTATGTTATATAAGACATTAGGAGTTAATTTAAAGCTAGTATTAGGTATCACATCTTCGCCATTTAAAATAATTTTATAACCTTTATCAATATTATTTAAAGATATTTCCTTTGGAGCTTCTGAATTACTAACCCATTTTATGAAATAATACGATTTTAAAGAATCATTTCCGATCTCTAAATGTCTAATCCCTTGGTCAGAACATCTAATAATTTTTTGAGAATTTAAATCAAAATATATTAAATTGTTTTCGCATGCTAATAATATGCTGGATAAACTAATCAATAAAAATCTCCATCTTCTATTTATTCCCATCTTTATTTTGTTTTTCCTGGTAAGCACGCCATAATGAAATTATTCTATTTATCTTGTCTTCATCTGACTGCTTTTCACTATTAAATAACTTATTTATTTTTTCTACACCAACAAAACTCCTAAATTTAATATAATTTTCAGATCCCTTCTCTGCTTCAATTTCGTTATTAGCCAAATCATGTGAAGCTGTGGTTACATATTGATTAATAAATTCTCCAAGATAAGAGAACAATCCACCGGCCTCGTCTATTTGGGGTAAATGCCCAACTTCATGAGATGAAATGCTTAACCAAGCCTGTGTATTCCTACCAAATCCATTACCATTATACGCTTCTCGCCTATCTTCAAAAAAATTCTCTGAATACGTAATTGTTTTGTAGTCTTTTGTCCCGACAGTAATTGCTCCTCCACCTTTATTTGCAGAGAACCAAGGTCTTAATTGTCCTACCTTTCTTTCTTGAATAACAGTGTGTAAAATATCATCCCTACTTACTCCGGAAACTAGACTAAGTAATTGTGCAGCCGGTTTCGTAAAATTGTAGTTTCCTGTTATTGGATTATATCTTATTACTCCTCTTGGATATCTCCCATCAGGATCTATAAATTTAAGCGGATTATTAAATGCATAATTATATGGAGACGATGCTCTAGAAGCATCATTCTTCGGATCCACCACCATCCATCTCCCAATCGCCGCATCATATTGTCTAGCTCCATAATCCAAAAACCTAGTTTCCGGTTGTAATTCCTTGCCATTGTAAAGATACTTATTATTGCCCGCCATTTTAGGAATCGCCAGCCCAAAAGGAAAATATTCCGTTTCCTGCACCATTGTGCCTGCCTCATTCATCACCATCCGTGTGTTACCCAGGTGATCTTTCAGATAATACTCAAAGGCATAATCATTTCCGCTGTTGGTGATGCTGATCTGCCCTTCTTCGGTGGCTATGCGGGTGAGGTAATTGCCGCTATTGTATTCAAATGCACCTGCATATTTGGTATTCACAGCTCCGTTGGTGTTGCTCATCCTGAGTTTGCTGCCAGCAGCGTCATAATGATATTGCAGCGTTGCACCGCCAACGATTACTTCCCTTACCAGGTTTAAAACATTATATTTTAAGTTCCCTTCCTCTATTGCACGGTTCTTGTCCTTAATTAGGTTACCGTTGTTGTCATACTTGTAATCTTCCTCATCTCCGGATAAGCCGTTTTTAAAACCATCCGTTGCACTTCCGCTGTCTGTTACTTTTGATAAACGGTTACCATCTGCATAGGTGTAAATAAGGTTATCCCAAGTTGCGCCGTTTGCTTTCCGTTCCAACAACTTTATATTGCCATTCTTGTCATACGAACCAATTTTTTCCTGGTAAGCGTAATTTGTCAGACCGGACACACCGGTTAAACCCTCCGCATTGATAAGCCTGTTGGCTCCATCGTAGACAAACTTGTAACCCACTGAACTACCGCTACCCTGCCGCCAGGTCATTTCGGCTATGTTACCATTGTATTGTGCCATTGCCAAGGACGGATTGGACTATTTCGGATCGAAACCAAACTTATCCCCACCTGAGGTCCTGCCCGTTTCTTTGTATAATCCCTGCTAATAAAGGATTCTGAAAACATTTGTAGCGGACGTTCCATTATAAAATATTTAACGAAACAAAATTTTCACATTTTTTTAAAAAAAAATCCTGAACTGACTAAGGGGCATTTCTCTGAAAGTTGTCTTGTATATAATTGACTGATTCAAAGAAAAACTTGTCTTGTCTTTTATGACTGATCACCTGTTAAAAAATATCTCCCGGGAGAACGACGAATCAGACAAAGTGCTGAACCAAGGCCAACGGCCAGTACAGTCAGAAAACCCGATAGACAGCGAATGGATGATCCGGAACGGTTTCAATCAAAGTCCGAAGCATGGCTTCGAATTGTTGTTCAAGCGCTACCATAAAGTGTTATGCAGTCATGCCGCCCGATTCGTATATTCAGAGGCGGTAGCTCAGGATATTGTCAGCGAGGTCTTTTGTAAATTGTGGAAATCCGGTGCCTACGAAAATATTACTTCTTCCTACCGGTTTTATTTGTTCAGATCCGTGCGAAATGAGGCATACAACTATATCAGGTTGGAATTTCGGCCAACGGAACAATTAGACGCCGCAGCAGCTCAGATCACTGGTAATGGTCAGCTACCTGACATGATCACCCAGTACGAAGAAATTCTTAATCATGTGGAACGGCTCGTACAAAACCTTCCGCCTCAATGCCGAAAGGTATTTTTAATGAGTCGTTTTGAAGAAAAAAAGTATCAGGAAATCGCAGATGAGCTGGGAATATCCATCAAAACCGTAGAAGTACACATTAGCCGGGCGCTGCTTTCATTGCGACACGGATTAAAAGAACATTGGATTTAATATGAAACCAACGATCAGCAAGAGGCTCATATTCGACCATTTTGCAAACAAAACCTCGCCCCTGCAACGTACAGCTATTGAAAACTGGTTGTCTGACAGGGACCATGAAGAGCTCTACTACCAATGGCTGGAAGAATGGGAACGAAAACATCTTCAGTATGATGCGCAAAGCGAAATTGCACTGGAAATTTTTTTTTCGATCGTTGAACGGCATGATGCTATAGAGCCCTGCGAACGGATAAGCTTTCGCCAAAAACTGACCAATTGGGTTAACTATAACGCCGGAAAGATCGCCGCAGTAATTGCCATCGCAATCGGAATAGCCTGGTATAACCGGGATACAATTAATTACATTTCGTACAAAACCGATTATGGTGAAATCAAAACTTTTAAGCTCGCGGACGGTAGCAAAGTGAAGCTGAACGGCAACTCTGTACTGACACTTTCCCGATGGAACTTTGGGGAAACAAAAAGAGAGGTTTTCCTGAAAGGCGATGCAAGTTTCGACGTAGAACACCTTAGAAATCACCAGAAATTCATCGTCAATACCCCCGAGAACTTTATCGTGGAGGTGCTGGGCACCGAGTTCACCATGTCGGCCCGGAAATTTGGCTCCAAAGTAGTGCTCACAAATGGGAAAGTAAGACTGCATTACAAGGAAGCAACCAACGACAAGGAGCTCATCATGAAACCCGGGGACGTAGTGAAGCTAAAAAAAGATAAGCCGATGGAAATGACCCGCACGGAAGCACCTGAAACTTACTCCGAATGGGAAAATAAGCGCTTTGTTTTCGACGAAACCACCCTAGAAGAAATGGGTTACCAATTACAGGAAACTTATGGGCTCGAAGTGAAATTCAGCAGCCAGACGATCGCCAACCGGCAGCTGATGGGCTCTTTTAAAGGACGAACCATTGACGAATTTTTACAATCGATCGCTGAGGTACTGGATCTCTCGGTAAGCCGTGAAAACAATAAAGTGATTTTTACAGACCATTGATAAAGCGTCAAATACCTGGTATTTCCGCTGACCCTGATTCCCAAACTATTCCTAAATCAACTTAACCCATCATGTCCAGACATTACTACCCGGCAACCATTTGGGGAGCTCTCCTCTCTCTCCATTTGCTGATTTCCTTTCCGGCAGGTGCCCAGGCGCTTGCCATAAACCAAACAAAACAAGCTAACCCAAACTCCCTGCGTCCTGCAAAAACATTATTACTGAAAGATGCACTCAATGAGCTGAAACATTATTTCCGCATCGATATCCTGTTCGATTCGCAAGCTACAAACGGAGTGCATGTTTCCAACTTCCGTATTAATAAACAATGGAATGTTGAAAAAAACCTGGACGAAATGCTATCCCCGCTTGGCCTGACCTATAAAAAGGTAAACAAAAGCTCCTACCTGATCGTCGACCGCAGCAGCAGCGTCACCAGTCCGGGTACGGGAATGTTCAAAGCAACAAATACGGAGAACCTCGCTGAAATGCAAAATGGATTGAGCAAATCAGCTGTAAATGAAACGACAATTACCTCAGCACAGGCTCGTGCAGATGTCACGATCTCGGGAAAAGTAACCGATGACACTGGGGAGCCATTGCCTGGTGTGAGCGTGATGGTAAAAGGGACACAGCAAGGCACAGCCACCGATGTGTCTGGGGATTACAGACTTACACTTAATGCATTACCCGTATCATTGATATTTTCGTTTGTAGGTTATTTGTCAAAAGAAATAGAAGTAACCAACCAGTCGAACCTTTCGGTAAAGCTGTCAGCTGATACGAAGGCACTTGAAGAAGTAGTGGTCGTAGGATATGGTACCGTTAAAAAAAGTGACCTGACCGGTGCGGTATCAAAGATCGGCGAGGGAAATATTAAGGCTACCCCCATTGTCTCCCTCGACCGCGCCATGCAGGGACGGGCGGCAGGTGTACAGGTTGTGAGTAATTCAGCCCGCCCCGGTGGCAGCTCCACAATCCGTATCCGCGGCTCAGGTTCGGTGAATGCCAGTAATGACCCGCTTTACGTTGTCGACGGATTTCCCACAGACAACCTTAATTCCATTAATCCAAACGATATCGAATCCATCGAAATTCTGAAAGATGCCTCGGCAACAGCTATTTACGGTTCAAGGGGATCCAATGGTGTGGTGATGGTCACAACTAAACATGGTAAAGCCGGAAAAACGGTGGTAAGCTATGAAGGATACTACGGAATTCAGTCGGTACGCCGCAAGATACCTTTATTAAACGGACAGCAGTTTGCTGAATTTGTGAATGACGCACAGGTTAACAATGGTGGCACACCCTATTTCGACGGATCCAATGCCGACAGACCACTACCTTCAGCAATTGGCGAAGGAAACGACTGGCAGGATGCTATTATCCAAAATGCTCCGATCCAGAATCACCAGCTCAGTATCTCCGGCGGCTCTGAAAAGTCAAGATATGCAGTCTCTTTCGGCTATTATGATCAGGATGGTATTATCAAAAACTCCGGTTTTAAAAGATACACCTTGCGGTCCAATATTGACTCAGATGTATCTTCACGCATCAAGGTAGGTCTTACCTTTCAGGGTGCCTATACCCAGAACAACGACGCACAGACGGAACCAGCCAACAACCTTTCTTACACAGGCGTGATCAGTTCGGCGCTTAACTACTCGCCGACATTCAAACAATACAATAACGATGGCACCTATTATAAGAATCAGGGACAACTAAACGGTCTTGGTGCTGACAATCCGCTGGCGTTATTGAATGAATTTACCAACAAAACATCCGCCATCAGGTTACTCGCCAATTCATTTGTCGACATCAGGATCATGGACGGACTAAATTTCCGGAGCAGTATCGGGGCCGACATTCTGGCTTTCAGGGTCAACTATTATGTTACCAGAAATGCACTCGTTGGCGCAAGTGTGCTGGGAAGTGCGTCGATTACCACGAGACAGCGGCTCAACTGGCTCAATGAAAACACATTGAACTACACCAAAACCTTTAACCCTAAAAATTCATTCAGCGCCCTGATCGGTTACACCATTCAGGAGATCAAAACCGAAGAGGCTGTTGCAAGAGCCAATACATTCTCAGACGATTTTGCAGAATACAACAACCTGGGAGCCGGATCTACGCTGATCGCTCCCTCTTCCACAGCCAGTGAATGGGCGTTGATCTCCTACCTGGCACGTGTAAACTATGGCTACGACGACCGTTTCTTACTAACCCTGACCGGTCGCCGTGACGGCTCATCAAGATTTGGGCCGAATCGCAAGCAGGGATTTTTCCCATCCGGAGCACTCGCGTGGAAGCTTCATAATGAAAAATGGTTCAGCAATATTCCGGCGGTTACTGAGGCGAAACTGCGTACCAGCTATGGCTTGTCCGGGAACCAGGAGATCGGTAATTACAGATATCTTGCGAACATCAGCGCCGCGCCATACGTGATTGGCGGCGTGCTGAATACCGGCTCAGCTACGGCAGGTATTGCCAATCCGGATTTGAGATGGGAGAAAAATGCGCAGTTTGACATTGGTCTGGACCTGGCGTTGTTTCGTAACCGGATCAGTATCTCTGCCGATTATTATTACAAAAAGACATCCGATCTGCTTTTTGACGTAGGTGTTCCGACTTCATCAGGTTTTTCAACAACTCTGAAAAATATTGGTAGTGTGCAGAACAAAGGTCTTGAACTCGCACTTAATACGATTAATATTGACAAAGGCGGTTTCAGATGGAGTTCTGAATTCAACATCACATTCAACCGCAACAAGATCCTGACACTCGACGGCCGTCAGGAATTCCGGACCGGTTCGGATGCAACGATCTCCAATACATCCCAAAACCCGATCCTGCTCCGTGTTGGAAGTGAGCTTGGAAACTATTATGGTCTGGTCATGGATGGCATTTTCCAAAACCAGTCTGAAATCGACAACTCGGCA
>Ga0265797_10012172_pt1 | contig 10602 bp, 4 predicted proteins | sample P2T30metagenome_FD_192433 | JGI IMG/M metagenome (GOLD analysis project Ga0265797, IMG submission 192433) | Plant litter microbial communities from East Loma Ridge, Irvine, California - P2 T30 | ecosystem: Environmental > Terrestrial > Plant litter > Unclassified | place: USA: California... | reverse complement strand
CTCCAGGATATCCATGCATGAGGAGTTGTTCAAGACGACTTCGCAGCTGTCGAAGCTTCCGTCGCATCATGGCCCCATTCTGTGCATAGCCTAGAAGCTCGTCAGACACCTTAACCCCGATGACAATCTGCCCTTCCCGCCAGTAATGTCGAAAAACATACCATGGAGTGCTAAGATCCTCAGTTTGCGTGGAGGTACCGATACTGCCATGCTAGAAGTAGGCGCGATGCTCCGGAGCAGGCTTGTCCTGTGCTGAGATCGATATTTGGGTGTTTATCGAGATTCTGTCTTTGCTATCAGGAAGCCTCACATTAATGAAAGGCTTGCGACTATTGGAATCTGGCCATAACAAACCTTTGCTTTGAGAGGCTCATACAAGGGGGTCCACGACATGCTCACTCACTACCATGGTATTCATTGAGACAAAGGAGTTGTAACAGCCTTATATCTCTCAACGTGACATGCTTGCGGCCAAGTTTGACCTGGCCTCGATTCTCAACACCCGGGAGCCGTCGGACGATGTTTCCAGTTCTTCCGGAAGTGGTCTGGTTCTTTGAATTTCCCGGTGACCATCGGTCGTAGGGCAGAGAGTAGAGACCGTGGAGGCCCGCACATCAGAATGCGAGTACAGCAGTGAAGCGTCATCTCTCACAGGCGGTGGGGCGCCAGCAGGACAAGAATACTCATCCGAGCGAACGTTTTGTTTGAGATTTAGATGTCTTGCTCTGAGCGTTCAGGTGCTCAATAACTCGGTTTTGTTAGAAGTTTTGAGGAAGAAGTGGCGTGATCGGGCGTAAAAAAGTGATAGTGAAAGTGGCGCCGTAGCGAAGACGGCGATAGAGGTAGGCTTATGGTCGTCTTGGTTGAGCTATGTTGGCGATGTATTTGGTGGGATGGAAGTGATAATACGACAGGCCACGAAAGCCAGGGTATCGGCCCAAAAAGGGCATTGCACCATAAAATGCACTGTACGGTTCCGATCAATGCTCTGTTTGAGCGTTGAGCAAAACGCAACCATCAGCCCACCACTTCAATATGGACCGAGCTCAGTAGGCCTTGACAAGCCTTGAAAGCAGTGCTATCTCCCACTACTTTCTTCCTTGTTCCCTCATCCTTATTCTTAGTTCCGAAGCCGTGGTTCCGTCGTTTGTTTGCACGTAGTGAGTAACATCCCAGGACCAAAATAGCAGGCATCGTGCAGTGTCATGGAGTTTGTTGGGTGGACCAGGTCTTGCGTGATTCTTCCGATCATTATGTCGCAAGAGTGTCCGAGTAGGGAGGCATATCAAATTGCTCGTAGAATGAAGAATCGTTGGAGCACAGCTTCTACAGTGTATCAAGCAGTGCTTCAGCATTGCAATCGCACTTCTAGTTGCGTTAAAACACCGTAAGGCATGTAATACCGCTGGTATGCACACTAGTAACATGCTCTATCCTGTCGAGCAACTCCATAATGTCCAAGAATCCCCTCAACGCCATCAATAATTGCTGCCATAAGGCTGCTGATTGCCTCTTGCCATCTGCGCGCGCTCGGTCAATTGCTTGTACTCTTGCGCCCAGACTCCACTCCAATGCCCCAGATCCTCCAAAACGCCCTCCGGTCCCCTCGTCCACATCCACAATCCAGCGATCGCAAGACTGCCCCAGAAAATGATCCTTGTCGCAAGACGGAACCAGAACATGACCGTGCTGAGCAGCATGTTGAGGATTTTTAGCGAGAGGAAGATGATGAGTAGTAGCAGAGCTATTGTCGCCAGATCGGGCTTTTGTGTCACAGCTGTGATGAGAGGTGCTGTGTAGGCCTTGATGATGCTGGTGTAGGAGAGGAAGGGCAGGATGTATGGGCGGAAAGGGTTGTTTGAGGAGAGCAAGTAAGAGCCCCAATCTGTAGACGTGTCAGTCGGGACCATCCAGGCTACGTCTTGTGATAGTGAGCGTACCTTGAATGAGATCCATCTTAGGCGAGTCTCGGTGTCGTTTTGAGGGTTGTCGGCGTGTTGCTGGCGGTGTCCGTTCTTTGCTTTGCTGTAGGTAGGATTGAGCTGGGAGAAGAAAGTGGGAGCGGAAGGAAAATAGGCAGCTTATTTGTCGACTGTTTTGATACAAGGCTAAGTCGCAACTCTGAGCTCGGTGATTGGCGGAGCACTTTTTATACGGTGAGTAGTGAAAGTGCCTATGCGTTGGTGGTGCACTGGCGCTTTCACACCCTGGACCCTGGTGTTTCACTTGAAGCTCATTATCCTTATCGATTGCTGCCTAAGGCGCGAGCGCGGTGGTTCTTTCTGACGCTCATCATGACTCTCTCGCTGCGGTGTCGATACAGGTAATAAGTGACTGCGCCCATATAAAGTCTTTCATTGTCGCATGCCGTGATCAACTCTCTTCTCACGACCACCACTTGCAAGACCGGACTTTGGACTGCATTTATTCGACGGCAAGGACTTTTTGCTAAAAAGAACCAATCACTCGTTCCACTTTCCAATTCGGAATTGATCAACGCGACCAACAGAGAACGCATCAAACAAAAAAAAACACTGGTAGACTGCCACAACAGCAACCATGGCGTATCAGCACGAAACTCCCTACAAGGCACAGGACCCTCATGAAGTCTCCGAGATGATCCGTGGGCTCGAAGCCGCCCAGGGCAGAAGCAGCAAAGACAAAGGCAAGGCCGGATTCTCTGCCAAGAAAAACACATTCGCCGTCCAAGGCTCAAACACCACAGTCGACTCCTGGCGCATGCAGGACTGGGATTACAAGAAGCCTAACCTCCCCACATACGCTCGCGGTATCTTCACGGCCACCAACCGCGACCAGCAGCCCGAGATCGTCGTGAGAGGATACGACAAGTTCTTCAACCAGGATGAAGTCAACGAGACCCAGTGGCGAAATGTCGAGCACAACACCAGAGGCCCTTACGAGCTCAGTGTCAAGGAGAACGGATGCATCATTTTCATTTCCGGAATGGAAGATGGCACACTCATCGTCTGCAGCAAACACTCGACAGGACCTCGCACAGACACAGAAATCAGCCACGCCATGGCAGGTGAGAAGTGGGTTGACAGGCATCTCGCTACTGTTGGACGGACCAGGAAGCAGCTTGCACAGACACTGCGCGCCATGAACGCGACTGCAGTGGCCGAGTTGTGCGACGATGACTTCGAGGAACACGTTCTCCAGTACACTCCAGAAGAGGCCGGCCTCTACCTTCACGGCATCAACCTCAACCTCCCAGAATTTGCTACATACCCTCATCACCTTGTCGATCGATTCGCAGACGAGTGGGGAATGAAGAAGACGATGTACCTCACAATGAACGACATCGGCCAGGTCAAGGCTTTCCTCGATAAGGTCGCGGAGACAGGAAACTACGCCGGTCGTGACACTGAGGGCTTCGTCATCCGCTGCCAGTCCAAGGCAAACACCGACGTCTGGCACGACTGGTTCTTCAAGTACAAGTTTGAGGAGCCCTATTTGATGTACCGTCAGTGGCGCGAATGCACAAAGGCCATCATTGGCAATCGCCAGCCCAAGTACAAGAAACACAAGAACATCACTGAGGAGTACATCAGCTTCGCAAGGAAACAGCTTCATGGCAACCCTCAGCTTGCACAGGCATACAACGCCAACCACGGTATCATCCAGATGCGCAACGACTTCTTAGCATCTCGTGGTCTCAACGGCGCCGATATCATCCGCCAGGAGCGTGAGCTTGGTGAGGTTGCGAACGAGGACGTCACCAACGATGTTGTGTTGGTTCCTGTCGCCACCCTCGGGTGTGGCAAAACCACTGTCGCACTCGCATTGTGCAAGCTCTTTGGCTGGGGTCACGTACAGAACGACAACATCACAGTCAAGAAGGGCAAGCCTGCTATGTTTGCTTCGAAGTGCTCGGACGCTTTGACCGAGAGCCCGGCCATGATCGCCGACCGCAACAACCACCAGCGCCGTGAGCGCAAGCAGATTATCGAGGATGTCTCAAAGATCGTTCCCAACGCTCGTTTCGTGGCATTGCAATATGTGCACGAGAGAGGTAACTACGACAACATCCGCAAGGCTACGCGTGAGCGCATCGTTGCGCGTGGCGACAACCACCAGACTATCAACACCAGCATGAAGGGTCAGGAGATCATCGAGATCATGGAAGGCTTCATGCACCGTTTCGAGCCTCTCAGCCCAGACACCGCGCCCGATGATGGTTTCGACACCATCATCAACCTTGATGTGCTTGCGTCATCCCGTGAGAACCTTGAAACAGTGATCACCAAACTTTACACCGAGTACCCCAAGCTCTTCCGTGATCAGGAGATGCCCACAGCCGCTGACATGGACGCGGCCATTGCCGCCGCTCTCAACAACTACACAGTCGAGATCAAGCACCAGATCAAGGGCGGCAGCGGCAACAACTTCGCAAAGAAGACCCAGCCCAATGGCGCACCTAATCCATCTCACAATGCTACCAAGCAGAAAGAGCGCAAGATCGAGTACTTTGCCGTCCAGCTCCCAGCGACTCGTGTCGCCGCTGTTCTTGACGCCGTTTTCCGCGATGCCTCTCCCGAACAGGCACAGATGTACAACACGTTGAAAGCGTCCGGTCGTGTGCAGCCTGAGTTCCACGTTACTCTCATCCACCGCGCCAGTTCCGCCCAGCACCCTGACACCTGGGCACAGCTCAACGATGTGTACACCCGCGCCGCTGCTCCCACAGCAGAGCGTGCATACAGTATGCCGGATGCCAAGCTCGGTCTGGCAAATGTCAGGCTTGAGCGTCTGGTCTGGGACAACCGCGTCATGGCTTTCGTGGTGCGCCTGGCTGGCACTCAGGGCGAGACGTGGCCTTGCGCCAACAGGACTGCTCACGTCACGGTGGGCACATCGTCGCCGGCTGTGAAGCCCAAGGAGGCGAATGACTTGCTCGAGAAGTGGCTGAACGAGGGCAGTGGAGGTGCCAGTGGTATCATGGAGGTGGCGGTCAAGGGCAGTGTCGAGCTCGAGGGCGTTGTGAGAGGCGTGTTGGGAAGATAGATGGGAGACGGAACATGCGTATGGATCATGCCTGTGAGACGAATTTGATATGACTGCATCGGATGGGAATCGGAGTTTGCTATGGCTTGTAGGCGAGCCAGGTCATGGAGTATTAGAGGATGGAAGGAGATCACTGCATTAGCTGGTAGAGATTAGAGCGCTTGGGCTTCAATGCATGCGTTGTCTTCCGTCATCGATGATGTATCGCAGAAGAAATCATTTCATAAAAATACCACATCTGAACAGCAATGGGGGTTGTCCATGTATACTGTAGGAAATACACGTCGATCGCTGGCAGGATCACGATCAGTGGGTCGGTCTTCTTTTGTAGGGCTCGCGAGACGGCCGAAGCGTTGCTACGGGCTGGAGCGTTGCTAGGGATCTGTTTGTCGAGCGGCTCCAGCTTTGGAACTTCGTCAGTCTTAACAAACGCCCTGAAGAAGACCAATCTACCACTCAGCTAACCATCGCTTAGCAGCCGTTTACTGTCTCTACTACTTCGCTTCTTCGTCACAGCATTTGCATTGGTCGCGTTTCTCTTTGTAGGCGTTTGGTTGCTCACGTGTCTCGCCGCATTGCCCGCCCTAAACACCACCCACCCAGCATTCCTACCGTTACCGCCTCGACCACCACGACCAGCTCCCGATCTGAGCCAATTCGTCCCACCCGGCCACCATGTTGGGCAGCCAGGGTCGGGCCATGACATCTCCCTCGTACATGTCCGAGGAGCAAATGGGTCAGCAGTCTCATGTATCTCCTTCAATCCAGGCCCGCCGCGCTCTGTTTGGGAGCTCAAGATCATCGGGAGAATGTGCAAGCGTGCAAGACCAAGAGGGAGACTCACACTCGGTGCCTACAGCCAACTACCTCAAAGACCTTCGTACCAACAAGGCCCGTCCTATCGGCTCGCGACCGCCGCCGCCTTCGAAATTCGGCAGTCTGAGGCGCACCGAGACGGAGACGACGACTGCGACGAGTAGTACTGCTGCGAGCAGTGATCGCCCGGCTCTACCGCAGAGCAACAGTATGCCCACGATGATTCCACAGACTACGTCGCACTATAGGCCCGGCGTGGCAGGTCGTAATAGCCCTTTCTCTGGGCGTCCACTTGCGAGAACACCTTCAGCCACCCCATCGAATCTCACGAAAGAGGATCCTGTCGGAAGACCTGCAGGCAGCAGACCACAGAGCGGGGTGTACATGGAGCAAGGCACACGATGGATGGAAAAGCAGGAAGCACAATCATTGCGGGCGGCGCTTGAGGACATGGATATCGCTGAGGAGCAAAAGATTCACGAGGATGCGCAAGATGAGGCCGCGGAGCTGGTGTGGAAGCACAGGAACCCAAATTCGCCTTTCGCCAACCCTGAGGCGCCATATATGAACCCGGATATTAAGAAGGACTACACGTCGCATCTGGAGAAAGGAAGCTACAGACGAAGCCACAGTCGAGAGCCTGCGCCATTGGCATCTGCGCGTGGATCTATGACCAGCAGTCATCGCCCTTCGCTGGATGCGTCTCTATCGAGTAAAAGAACGAGCTTGGACAACACAACGAAGACGAGCGAGACTGCGGTACCAAGGTCAAACTCAACGTCAGAAAGCTCGCCTGGGAAGAATTATGGTGATCTCGCGGCGGCGGTCAAGCAAGATATCGATAACGCACGGAGACGGACAAGCAGTGGCAGCAGACGCGTTCTCAGCGGAGAGAAGAAAGTCTTCATGCATCCGGACGATAAGATCTTCGAAGATCCGCAGGAAGAAGCTACTCCTCCAAAGAAGCAACAACCTGTCATCCCGATTCCTGATTTACGGCCAGTGCCTTCGCCTATACAAACAGCGCCATCACTTATCCGTAAGAACCCTTTTGCTCGCGTACGAATGCAACAGGAACGCCTGGATCGATTCGACCGTTCTCAATCAGCGCCAGTCCTGCCTCCAGCTGTCACAAAAATGAGTCGTACCGAGATTCACAGGAATCCACCAAGCCAATCGCGTAATGCAGGATATACGTCGAACGAATCGCTTCCGCTCACACCAACTACTCCTGCATCGTTTAGTGAAGACGACGGTGCATCTCCACAACCATCGCCTATGAAAGACGGCAAAGAAATCAGAAGCGACGATATCCGTGCGGCGACGAGCAAACAGAGAAGTGCCCGAAGCCCAAATCTGCCTCAGCCTACTGCAGTAAGCGATAAGCTTGGTCGGCCGATAGTGAGTTTCGATCAGAGTTGGAAACAACAGAAGGAAATCGTGCTCGAGGAGACCAGGGTACCAGCGCCTGCACCAACACCAGCTGCCTCTTCAACGCCTCCACGCCCTTCTAGCAGAGTATCGGACTCTCCCAGATCTTCGCCATTCAACAGGCAAACCATCCCGAAGATTGAGCCACCTCGCGAGAGTGCATATCGGACATCACAAGTACCAATACCAACTATTAACGCTCCCGGAAGATCAGGCTCGCCAATGCCTCCGATACCGACTATCATCATTCCCGATGACCCAAGCGTTCCAAGCATTGTACTACCTGAAGAGCCCGATGTCACATCTGCGATTCCGGTGTTCCAAGCTGCACCAACAATCAACGTCGAGCCGCCAATGCCAGTCAAGAGGCAATCGGTGGGTGCTAGTGGATCATCGCCAGTAAGCAGATCTCCAACGCGACCTTCTTGGACTGCCCCACCCACAATCAACTTCGATCCACCCTCACAGCCTACAAGGTCACCAGCGCCTCAGATCAGCGTCAATGGTCCAGGTTTCTCATCCAGGCCCATTCCATCTCTACCACCTAGCACCACGTCGCATCGCCCGCTTCCAACACCCACTCAGCAAGCACCATTGCACCATCACGCGAACACATCTCCCATTCCAAAATCGACACCCCACTACACTCCCTCCCTTCGTCAATCTCGCGCCCTCTGCGCTCACTGTGCCCTTCCGATTGCCGGCCGTGTTCTCTCGGCTGCCGGCCAGCGTCTTCACCCATCCTGCTTCAACTGCCACGAGTGCGGCACAAATCTCGAGCACGTCGCGTTCCACCCCGAACCCGACTCCAAACGTATCGCACGCCTGGAGCGCATCGCAGCCCGCCACACCGGCCATGTTCCAGAGCACATCACCCACGAGGAACTCTACGAAACGGAAGAAGCCGACGGTGTTCCTTCACTCCGCTTCTACTGCGCGCTCGACTTCCACGAAATGTTCAGCCCGCGCTGCAAATCGTGCAAGACGCCTATTGAAGGCGAAGTCATCGTCGCTTGTGGCGCTGAGTGGCACGCCGGTCATTTCTTCTGTGCCCAGTGTGGTGATCCATTCGATGCTAGCACGCCTTTCGTCGAGAAAGATGGCTATGCGTGGTGTTGCGACTGCCATACTAACCGGTACAGTGCGAAGTGTCGCAAGTGCCGGAAGCCGGTGACGGATGTGGTGGTGAAAGCGCTGGGGAGCGAGTGGCATGCAAACTGCTTTTGCTGTTTGGTAAGTTGTATTTCTCCATTTCGCAGTTGTGAACTTTCGCTTTTTGGTCACCAGTGCTAATTATGACTGTCTATAGGAATGCGGAGGCGAATTTGAAGATGGAAGATACTTCCTTCGTGGCGAGAGCGACGACCCGGTGTGCGTGAGGTGTGAGGAGAGGAGGCTGAAAGCTTGATGGAGTTGATCCGACGAAGAGGCCAGATGTGGAGGCGTGACGACTTATATGTTTTGTAATGAGGTTGTTTTTTTGTTTTTCTGGCGATTGCTATTTTTATTGGCGGGAGTTGACTGGTTTGCGGGTTTTGCATGGTGTTGGGGTTGTTTGTCACAGATTGGATTCTACTTGTATTTCTTTTTTGCTTAAGAAGCATTTCTGGCTGCTACTGTTCTTCTTGATTTTTGTCGTGACATTGTTTATATCGATGGAGGCGTATGTACGATTTGTCTTCGTTTGAAAGGGCAGACAGCTGAAAGTCCCCAAGCATGTCACATTTTCTTCGGGAATATACGGCAATCCAACAACTAGCAGCTACATCATGCATTGTATATGCACAAGACCTGCGAACGGTATAGGTCATCGATTTGCCTTTTGCGGTGCATTGCGTTTCGCATGAGGCGGGGACTGGACCGTGGACGTCGCTTCCGCTGACATGTGATGATTCCAAGGCTTCCGGCGGCATCTCTTTCCATCGTTACTTGGTCCTGCCATCTTCTTCCCACCACACCACATATACATACTGTATACATGTATGCAATTATCGTCGCACGGCAGAAGCTCTCTTATTTCTTTGCGTATCACTAATTATACAGAAGCCGCCTGGTTTCTCGTCGGCCATCTATGGGGTGGTCAACGGATAACATGGCGCAGGGCGTGCTGGGCTTCCTCCAAACGTGCGCTTCCGTGATGTGGAGGATTTGTCTGTATTGGCAGAATGTAAGCGAGAACAGATTCGATATCAGAAACAATCAGCTGACACAACTTTCATTATAGAAACTCTGGCAATGGTTCAACACGAAGACTCAGAAGCAACTTCTCATCGAAACGCTACACGAGGCAAAGCAGTTCGAAGAATGGTACGGTGCAGCCCGTCAACTCGACCACCTGCTCGGCAACGAGATCTGGCGTGGTTTCGCCATGGCTGCCCAGATGAGCCGAAAAGGCGAAGTTAAGTATTACGATTTCTACCTCATCGAAACACGCACGAACATCTTCGAAGACGCCGTCAACAAACCGGACGTCCTGGAAATCCACAACCAGATCCGTGCAGGCCTCTCACGTAACATTGGAGGCATCTTGAATCCAAAGCTGTACACAAAGGCCAACGCGGGAACCAAGCTCCTGATTGAATCGTACGTGCAGCATGTCAGTGATGCGATCAAATTGTACGCCGACTGGCCTCTTACACCAGACTTGCCTCTTACGGCGCAAGACAAGATGAATCTGCTGCACGACACACGCATGGCTTATGGCCGCACTGTGTTGGTACTCCAAGGCGGCTCCATCTTTGGTCTGTGCCATCTTGGAGTTGTAAAGGCAATGTACGAGCGTAATCTCTTGCCTCGCATCATTGCTGGAACTGGAACTGGCGCGTTGATGGCAGCTTGGGTCTGCGTCCACACCGACGATGAGATGCTGGAAATACTCAGCGGCGACAAGTTCGACCTCAGTGCTTTCGCGGCGTCCTCACAACGGGCTGCGGCAGAGACTCAGGGAGTCAGCACCTGGCTTTGGCTGCAGACTCTGTACCGTCGAGCTCGTCGCTTCATGAACTCCGGTTTCGTTCTCGACCCTCAGGTACTCGAAGAAGCCGTCCATACCAACGTGGGCGACATGACGTTCAAGGAAGCCTACGATATAACAGACCGCATTCTCAACATCACCATATCCCCATCAGGACCCGGCTCAATAACTTTACTCAACCACCTCACCGCTCCCCACGTGCTCATCTGGTCCGCCGCCCTAGTCTCCAACAGCAACAACCCATCCCAAAACTCCACCCGCCTCATGTGCAAAGACGCCACCGGCAACATAATCCCCTACGACTCCTCCGGCATCCGCACAGCACGCTACACCCCCACCTGCCCCAGCGGGGGCCG
>Ga0265797_10012171_pt1 | contig 10602 bp, 10 predicted proteins | sample P2T30metagenome_FD_192433 | JGI IMG/M metagenome (GOLD analysis project Ga0265797, IMG submission 192433) | Plant litter microbial communities from East Loma Ridge, Irvine, California - P2 T30 | ecosystem: Environmental > Terrestrial > Plant litter > Unclassified | place: USA: California... | reverse complement strand
TGTGGTAGAGAAAGTTGTCTATCGTCCGGCCTGCCTTCAAAAAGCTTTTACTGTATGAACTGAAGTCGTCATTTCGAGAGTGTTGTACAGCCTCGGCCGTAAATTCGTGAATTGTTGCGCTATAGGGCGCTCGTCTGTACACTAGCCACAGCGCTGTGCACTTGGCTGTTGTAAGGCTTGAACAACAACTTCATGTCAAGAGTGAGGTTGTCCAAGCCATACTGGTCATCAATGTCACCGACCGAGCCAATTTCATGTCCGTAATGTGAAGGGTCACCGACAACGAATTGCTTGATCCTCTTCAGAAGACCCATGACCTGCTTGAAGCGGACGTCAGGTGGTGCAGTCCAGTCACCAGGACGGTTGGACTGAATGAAGCTTCTACCAAGATAGAAGAAGTGCACGCCATCTCTGCTGAAGCCAAAGCGGCGAAGTTGGGTTTTGGTGGGCGGGTATTGAAGCTCGATATCGCTGTCCCACATGCGTTTCCACTTGTCGAGAGCAGCGTTAAGTCTCTTCTTCTCGTGCTGTAACTGAGCATTGGGCGCTCCAGCGCTGTAGCCATCGGTTGGAGTAGCGGTACCGCTGTTGCCATTGCTGAGACTGCCGTTGCCGTGCTGGTCCAGCCATTCATTCTGCGAAAGAGGTGTCGCGGGTCCACTGCCACCGAAGGGGTTGTTAAAGCCTTGGAATGCACCCTCGGGGTTGAAGAGCACCTTCTGGCAAGCCATGATGCGAGTGATGAGGGCGTGGATAAGCACAAACTTGGAGTAGACATTGGTAGCACCAGGCTGGAAGTTGCCGTTGAGTTCGAGGAGTGTCCTTGTCGCATCACGCATAGAGGGCTGACGAGCGTTGCGTGTACCAGTAATGTTCCTTGATTGCGCCTCTGGACCGTTCAATCCCAAGGCGTTGGCACATTCTTCACCATCTTTGGCATCCCAAGCTGCGTCATCTGATGGCAGAGGCAGGCGAATCTCAAGTGGGTCCAGCTGAGGCGTGTTGTTGAAGTACATGCACATGGCGGCATCACACAGGAACAAAAGGTACACAGCGCGGCTGCGTTTCTCTTGTTCGAGCCAGCCATGCCAGTTCCAGCTCGACCACTCTTGCTGAGACAAGCTGCCGCCTTGAGAGTGATGCAGTACACTGTAGGCATAGTGTCCGGGTGGTGCAGCCTGTAACAAGCCCATGGCACGCGCAATGCGAACCAGAATGGGCAGGTCGCTGCAAGCAACGTCCCTTTGCTCAGGAGAACCATGCCATGTGAACATAGTAGAGATGATCAGAAGAGCTTGCAGCTCATCGACCTCCCAGCTCACAGTGCCTAGATCTTGACCGAGGTTTCCTGTCGATACTCGCTGCCAGATGCTAGATTTCTTGACCACTGTTGCACGCACGAATTCCATCATCTGTCGAGACTGGGTAACGTTCATGCGAGGGCTGTAGATGGCGCCAATGGTGATGATTGCAAGCACCAATGGGTTGCCGGCATCGGTAAGCTTGAATGACGGCATGTGAATGATGGGCCAGTGACCATGGTAAGACGTGTAGTGCTCAGCGAAATGTTTGACATTTTCGACGCTGAGGCACATCTTGACCATCTCTGCTGCATCGGGGTCGCTGTGAGCAGGCTCGCCTCCGTCGGGGAAGCAGTACTGCATCAAGCTGTCGACTTTGGCCTGCAGAGGGTCGTCCATGCTCCAATTGGGGAATCCAGGGATGCCGCCCTCTTGATCCTCGCATCCGAAGGCTCCGGGATGCGAGTAAAGACTACCTAAAAAAGAGTCGTTGCTGGGGTCGTTGAATGGTTTAGAATCGGGCTCGGCTTTGATATTGTTCATTCCTTGCGAGCTCGCGTTCGCAGGAAGGCTTCCTCCGATGAAGCCGTCCTGGCCACTTTGGTTGAACACGCGGCTCCAGTCCATCTGGGGGCCGCTTGTTTCACCGTTTGACGTCTGCTGGTGCGGACTATTGTGGCTGGTGTCGAAGCGCGAGCTCTGCTGGCCTAAAAAAGACATCGGCTGCTGCTGTTGTTGTTGCTGTTGCGAGTACATTCCGCCATTCATATGCTGTTGGTTAAACGCATAACTCGGAGGCATTTGGCCACCGTTGCTGCTGTTCTGCAGTGCGTACGCATGCAGGTTCGGGTGGTACGCCTGGGTCGAGCCCACTTGTTGTTCTCCACCGGGACCGTTGGAGCCCAATATTCCTAGACCAGCAACGCTGTTGCGGTGACTCATTCCATTGGGTGCAATCAAGCTGTTGGCTCGAGAGGAGCGACCAGAGATGTCGCCATTGACAGTCGGGCTACTCGAGACAACACCGGGGTTGTAGGGGTTGTTGCCTGCTACCTCGCTCAATCCTGCCAGTCCAATAGGGCCTTCTTGTCCACTGATAGAAAGACGGTTGCCAGTGTTGGTGTTGCGACGCTGGTGTGCCAAGTGGTTCGCACCGGTAGGGTTGCCGCGGCGGATGGAGCACTTCTGGAAGTGACGCTTGAGAATGTCACTACGCGAGAAAGTGTCTTTGCACAAGTGGCATGAGTAGGGTCGGTCTCCGGTATCTGTTTACAGTTAGTATAATGTATACAGCAGGTTTTTCTCTTAAATGACTCACGCCTCAACAAATGACGCTTGAGATGCTTCGCGTGCAAATAAGTCTTGTTGCAGTGAGGGCAAGGGTATTTTCCATCGGCGTCCTTTTGAGGGATCATGTTCTTGGTAGCCTGTCCGCTACCCGAGACAGGCGCGTTCGGGCGACCAGGCGCGCTGGGAAGAATACCGCGACGGCCCTGCGAACCAACCACATGTGTAGGAGCCTCCTCGTTTTGCATGAATGATGCCTGCTGGCCCAGGTGAGGGCCGCCGAGACTCGGAAGGCTACCCATGGGGCCACCGACGCCTCCAGGAGGCATTGGCCTGATTGTAGGGAGGCCACCTGCAGACGAACTCGGAGGCATGGAGGTCGAGGTGGACGAAGGGTACATCATCGAGGATGACGACATGCCGTAAGGGTTTTGCGAGTACGACGGAGGGCCCATGGCGCTGGCAGGCGACACGTGCGAGTAGGCACTGGTCTGACCGTTACCCATGGAGGAGGTCACTGGGGTGTGAGGAGTCGGTGGGGTGTGAGTTTGGCTTCCAGGATGCGCGTAGGACATGGAGCCAAACTGCGCGTAGCCACCATTCTGGCTCTGCTGAAGAGGAGGCAAGGTGGGATGGCCGGACGCGGGCGAGTCCTGTTGAGAGTGACCCGGAGTAGCAGACAGGCTGCCAAAGGAGCTCAGGCCAGGTTGCTGCTGGGGAGGGTGCTGCGGCGGCTGTTGTTGTTGCTGTTGCTGTTGCTGCTGCTGCTGGCCGGGCTCAGACTTGAACTGCTGGCCCTGCTGACCCTGCTGCTGGCTCTGCTGCGAGGCAGGCTGCTGCTGCTGGCCCTGTTCCGTCTTGAACTGCTGGCCATATGACATATAGCCAGGCGGGAACTGGTTGTCCATACCGAAAGGTATAGCAAAGGTAAAGTGCTAAGATAGGATGTGGAGTGGGGTGGAGAGGAGGGGAACTGGAGATTGGCGTGTCCAATGGCCTCTCATGCGGCTTTCCCGGCGATGCTGAGGTTGGGATGATTTGAGGGTCAAGATGAGAAGGTGCGGCCGACCGGCTTACCAGCGTCAACCGGTCGCTGGGATCCTGCACGGGAAGGTCACGAGAAGTGACGACGGCGCAGCGGTGGTGCAGAGCAAAAACACGCGGAAGAGCCTGCGCTGCAACAGCAGTGCACTGCAGACTGTGAGCGGGCGTTCGAGTTCAGACGAACCGACGAACCGGGTATACTTCGGGCGAACAAGGAATCCGGCAGCCAAGAAAAATTTGTTGGGCGCCCTGTCGCGGATGGGAAAGTTGCGGCAGTGCGTCACCGGCAAAGCGCGAGGGCGAGCGTGTGAGCTGCAAGACTCTTCTGCGCCGATGCCGATGTCGATAAGCGGCGGCGCGGCGGGCAATTGTCGCGCGGCGGGAGTACGACGGAGGGTGATGTCCTCTGCGGTGGCGGTACGCTGTGGCGGACTGCAGCGGGCAGACAGCAGGAGCAGGAAGGGTTTCGCTGTCTCTGCTATACCGTGCGTGCGTGCTACTACTACCACTACCACTCTGCTGCACGCGGCGTGTATAGCGGTTGGCGGTAGACCCACGCGTGAGGCTTGCGTGCTTCTTGTGTGTGTGGACCTGGCGGCAGCCGCACGGGAGGTGGAGCAGACAGGCAGCAGGTACCGGCTGCTGGCGGCGTGACGAGAGACGAGAGGGGCAGCGCAAGGCTGAGTAAGGTAAGGTAAAGCAGGGCAAGGTAAGACGAGGTGCGCGCTGAGGCTGCTCGGCTGGCAGGCGATCTGGCGAGGCTGGTTATGGTTATGCGGGTCTGTCGCCAATCTCACACGAACGGGCGGGTTGTGGGACTGAGGGCCAGTGGGGAGAGGGTTGAAGGGATGGAGAAAAGGTGGGAGCGTGGGTAGCGAAAAGATCAAACTCGAAGGCGCACATGCACGCAACGCCGTCCGGCCAGAGAGCAAGAATGGTCAGCATAAGCGTTGAGTCTGCCTGCCAGCGCCGTCTCTGTTCATGGCCCTGCCCTAGACGACCAAGGACCTGACCGCGGCGGGCGAGCGAGCGAGCTGCCTAACGATTTTTCACCAAAGGCGCGTCGAACATCGCCCGGCCAGCCACGCCAATACGTCACCCTGCTTGAGAAGAAAGGTCCGGACAGGTAGGCTGTAGCCGCCCTGGTGCCGCCAGCAGGCTGTCCCAGATAGCGTGGCGTGTTATTATCGTCTTCATGACTCGCCGCTCCGACTCTGCCCTTGTCTGTATATGCTGAGGTGAACAACTGACATGTGACGCCGTAGTGATTATAGTGATCGATGCAAGCGACCGACCAGCATTGACGATGCTATCGATCCTTCTGCTCTGATCAGCGCCAGTTCGTGCGAGTGAGACGTGATTCTGTAGAAGCCTGCAAAGCCTGCATAGCCTGCATTATTTTCTGCTTGCGTGCAGGCTGCAGCTCGCCGTGCATCCGGCCCATTTCGACCGCCGTGTCGGCATCAGGTCCGCAGGCCGTCGTTGTGATCAGCAGCAAGTCGCCCGAGGCCAAGCCATCCCTGCTATCGAGAGTTTGAATATAACGTGCTAGTCACCGTTTACGGCAAACACGCCATTGAATCCATGGGCCATCTGATACTCAACACTCGGACCACCGGTGCTTTGAAGATTCTCTCGGCAAGTAACGTCGGTGGTTGTGTTGGTCAAGTCTGGTTGCGATCGCCACACCTTTCTCGACACGCCATTGCATCGTCGTGCAGGTGGTGGCAGGAAAGACATTATTCATCCCTGCACTTGCGACGATGATGCACACAAGGTATTGCGGAATATCCCGCGCATGCAGTCGCCAGAACTTCCCTGTCGTCGTTCTCACGCGCTTCAAATACGCAGGTTGGTGGATAAGGTGGCTCGAGTGGATGTGGCGGCTCGCGCCTGCTTCCGCAGCAAAGACCCTCAAGCCACGCCGCCCGCTGAGAACTCTTCGAATCCTCGTGACGAGGTGGGCCGATGGACGAGATGGTACATACATGCAGTCGATTAACGTCGCTATCACCTGACACGATTGTCCAACGTCAACGACGACCTCGAGGACATTTTCACAACACATTCCAAAGCTTTGCGCTGCACGGCCTCTCAGAATGCCGAAGACGACCAAGGACCTCGACAACTCGATGAAGCCAATGCATCGGTTCAAGCGCCTAAATCCGACTCTACAAAACTCTAGCGGGCAAGATCTGTTTCACCCGTTTGCACACCCAATCCAAAGAGGTTGAGCAATTGTCCTGCCGGAGATTGTCCGCTTGCGATGACGAAGTCTTGTGCCTCTTATACTGCAGAAACGAGGGTTCTGCTGCTTCTGTAACTTCTGTTGGTTACTGCTGTCTTCTGCGGTGACGACAAACAATCAATTCGCGTCTAAATCGCGTACGTCTCGGTTCGGCAAGTGGAGAAGGGTTCGCTTATCTGCTTCCTTGCTGGTGCGGCAACTGCTCCGGTGGACGTGCGTGCCCTTTGGTGCGATGTAACTTGAGCGTTGTATTACTACATGTAGTACAATATACCATCATCCCTTGCCTATCTATCGAATTTGGATTTGTTGGGATGACATCTTTTCGCTTAGAACTGATGAGACGGTGACTGGAAGCCTGAATTGACGTCTTGAGACCTACTGAGTGAGTATGTCGGCGAGTCATTATTGGTCTGAGCGAGGTCGATGCAAGTAATTCAAAAAAGCTTCACGGTATGGGACTCTGACCATCTGTACCTGACTCGCTATACACCCTGCTCGATCATACTTTATGTACAACATCTACACCAGAATTCATAACCAGCATCAACCGAAGCTGTTCAACTCTTTTGCTCCCATTCAAATTTCTTATCCTCCCCACCCTCTTGCTTCTGACTTCCCTGCAGACTAACAGACAGCTCCGGCTTCTTCGCAATAGTCTGGAAGACAACGCAATATCTCTCAGTCAACTTTCCCAGTTTCTCCACTGTTTCTTGCGGCACATCTGCGCCATCCTCAAACTTCAACTCAAATCCCAGGCGAATATTCGTGAACCCCACCGGCGCATTTCTGTCAACACCCATTGTGCCCTTGAAGTCCAAATCTCCTTCCGCTTTTACGATTCCACTAGCAATCGGAATGCCCATAGCGGTCGCTACAGCTTTCAATGTGACACCAGAACAAGCCACGAGTGCTTCGAGGAGCATGTCGCCCGAGCACAGCTCGCCCGAGATTTCGGGGTCATCCCCGCCTGCCTTAGGATGCAAGCCTGCGATCTTCTCTTGCGCCTTATGGATTTGTCGGCCGGTGTCGAGTTTACAGGTGACGCTGCTGGAGTCGAGAGTACCCGTTGACTTGAGAGTGACGATTGCTGAGCTTGGGTCGCTCTTGTAGGAGTCTTTGAGAGGGGCCTGCTTTTCGCGGAGCGTGGGAGCTGACATGGCGATAGAATGTGATGAATGGAAGTGTTGTGAGACCAATCGTGAAAGTGTCACTCAAGGCTGGTTTCGAGGAAACGTTTCTCCTTCTACTTTCGACATTGAATACACCTGTCGCTCGGATGTATTGGTCTACCTTGGCCTGTCAACAATCACCCCGCTGTACCCCGCTATCGATATATCCATCCCGCCGATGTGAACACTCGTCAATACGCATCAATGGCTGTCTGTACATTGGGTGCAGTGAAGACTTTGCAGTCGGATGACCCCAAAGACGTTCACTCATATACAAAAGCCAACACAACTATCGGAACAGATATCCAGACTGGACAGATGGTCGCGTTGCTGGCCCACCGGATCCGATACGCCTCTCGGGAGCATACTCGCCGGCATTCCTCTTTCGGGCAACCCGACAACTGCATCGCTCTCGGCTTCGATTCTCCCAGCTCACCTCTCCGGTCAACAATGCGACACGCGAACAACCCCGCAGCGCAGCATGCGCATCTCTGTATGTAGTAGGCCGTTGTCAGGTGGGCAGCCAAGGGCATCCGAGCCGACAAGGAATACCGTAAGATGTTCCAAGGCCATTGTACCTCCTAAGTAAGTACCACTACGGATCTCCAGTTCCTCGAGCTTTTCGCTTTCCTCACATTTCTCTACTTTGTTGTACATCATGCCTGTCGTCGTCGAGCAAACCATTCCCTTCTCATCACCTTCTCTGGACCTACAGAACATAGACCGCTGGAATGGCCTCCTACCTCTTGTTCGGCGTGGCGTGAAACAGGTCCAGACATCTAAAGGCCAACAAATCCTCGTGAATCAGAGCATTATCGACAGCAAGTTCTGCAACACTGTCGCAATCACAACTCCAGGAATTTTCTCTGGGAAGCTGCTCGACGAAAGCAAGGTCGCCGCCATCGTGACCGAGGAGCCTGGCAAAGGCGGACTTGCAGCGATAGATATCAAACATGCGCTCCAAGAATTCGGCGCAAAAGAGCACCAGGCACTCGTCGTTGTGCGCTCTGGAAAGAGTAGAAACCTGAAGGCATCTGTTGAAGATAACAGCATTGACGTCGAGGTCAACGGAGAGCTGGAATATGATCATCTGCTATTCCTTTTGGCGAACAGATCAAAAGGAAGCAGGCGGATGATCGAGGATGCAGATGGTCTGGTCAAGGACTTTTTCAAGAACGAGCTCACAGCATACTCGACTTTTCAGACTGACAAAGTCGAAGGCAAGCCTGCCATTTCGGGTGCTGGAGGCGACTCTGCAGCCTTCGAAAATGTCAAATCCACAGTCGAGAAACAGCTGAATAACCTGTTTGATACACAAACAGATCAGAGCGGAAAAGTCACGTACTCAATTCACTACTCCGATATTAATGGATTGAGCCGATTGGAGAACTACATCATTGCAAAGGAAATCGCGGAGTATTGTCGTGAGTACATATAGTCCCTCTTCGAACTCCCATCACTAACCAACAAACGCCAGACTCCAAAGAAATCCCCTTCAAACTATCCCACTCCACAATCCTCAATCACTCACAACCCGGCCGCGGCTTCGCCATCTCTCTCTACCCAGCTCCTTCATCTGAGCTCCCGCCTCAGAAACAGCCTCAAGCAGACACCACAGCCGCCAGCTCCAACGGCACTGCCCTTTCCAAAACGCTATCGCCTTCTTCCTCACAAATCAAGTTCGACGACGCCGAAGTCCGCAGACGCATCCACGCCGGCTGCGACGCCGTCATCAAAGAAGAGCCCACCATCACAGAATACGATACGATCGTCGGCGACGGCGACTGCGGGTACACGCTCCGCGACGGCGCAAAGCAAGTCCTCGCGTTTATCGAAGGCAAAGATCTCACGCGACTGCCAGAAACAGTCGCTGATCTCGTGCACGATCTCGAAGTCAACATGGGCGGCACTTCTGGCGCGTTATACTGCATCTTCCTCACAGCGCTGGCGGCTTCGCTGGCGAGTGAGGTGAGCGTGCCGAAAGCGCTGCAGGCCGCTTTGGAGCAGTTGTGCAAGTATACTCGTGCCAGGCTTGGGGATAGGACGATGATGGATGCGCTTATTCCTTTCATTGATACTTTGAACTCGACTGGTGATGCGGAGCAGGCGATTGCTAAAGCTAGTGAGGGAGTTGATGGGACTAAGAAGATGGAGGCGAAGTTGGGGCGTAGTACTTATTTGGATGAGAGCGCTACTAATGGCGTGCCGGATCCTGGTGCTTATGGGCTGTTGATTTTGTTGCAAGGCATGGCGAGGGCTTGAGAGGTGATCGTATGTAATTTATGCAATGGATGCATTAACCTCCTAAGCTTTCAATGCTTGCCATCAATATCGTGACATCATCAATGTCCTAACTTCGGTTCTTTACAAGTCGAGGACTCCGTCCACCTCTCTCACGCCACTAGGCATTCCCTTCGGCCTCGTAAGCTCCCTACGAAGTATAGCAGCATCAGATTTATCACCGCTCATGTCCATCTGCGGCTTACCACAGCACTCCCCAAACTGCACTTCCTCCAACCCGCTCAATGCCAGCAAACAAGCGACACCATCAGCTAGCCACAACGGCGCCATCGGTAGCAGCAATTTTGGTCTTGCCAGCCGTATAGTCAAACTCGTTAGCTCTCCACACGCTCCCAGCAGAGCAAAAGCAACAGCATCTTCTCTTTGGCCACACGTGACATCGACCGCTCGCAGCATCTGCCGTCCGACATGTCCAATGTTGCGAAGAAAAAGGTACAGCGACCTTGTCGCGTCAACCTTAAAAGTAGTGTTAGAGTACAACAGGTCCAGCGCCTCAATGTATATTGCCTTGCAAGCCAGCAGCAGGTTTGCTTTGGTCTTGTCTCGGGGCCCGGGACGGTCAAAGCCGGCTTTAGTGATCATGCGTGACGAGTCGCGGTGCAAGGGTACGACCTCAGTGACCTCAGATAAGCTTGGGAGGATGTAGCTGTAGATTTGTAGTCGAAGTTCTGTGGGTAGAAAGAACAGTCCACTTGTTTGGCGGACCTCTGCTTGGGACCGCGAGCTCGAAGGAACAGCACGGCTACGTTGCTCCCAGCGGTTGATCAGAGATGAGTAGTCCAATGTCACACGACTCGCTTCGAGCGGCATACGGATCTGGAGGCGAGTGCATTTGGGTTTGTGGAAGGTGATGGGCGAGCTGGTGGTGATGGAGCCTTCGAGTGCTTCTACGCTGGGCTGCTTTGGGAGGAAGATGCCGCAGTCTACGCAGCGAGAGCCTTCCTCTAGTGATTCGAGGGGCGGTCGGTCACAGACGTGGCCGAGCGCTGCCAGTTGACGGGCGGATGTTTGGTGGTCTGGCCATTGGTCTTCGAAGCTGTGCAGGCGGGTGGCGAACGATATGTTTGATGTTGGATTCATCTCGGTTACGCAGTATCTTTGGGTGGTGGTATATGTAGAAGGGCAGTTCTTTAGATGTCGAAGTATTCGAACACTCCTTCTATCATGTCGTTGCCTTGCGGCTCAGCTCTTGCGCTTGACGCGTCGTCTGGAAGTGGGCCTTAATTCGCTCTATGCTGTCACGCTGCGC
>Ga0265797_10012169_pt1 | contig 10603 bp, 9 predicted proteins | sample P2T30metagenome_FD_192433 | JGI IMG/M metagenome (GOLD analysis project Ga0265797, IMG submission 192433) | Plant litter microbial communities from East Loma Ridge, Irvine, California - P2 T30 | ecosystem: Environmental > Terrestrial > Plant litter > Unclassified | place: USA: California... | reverse complement strand
CGCCAGGTAGAAGAAGTCCACGGCGATTCCGGCGAGGTTTGAAAGCACCAGGATAGTGGCGGCGAGCAATCCCCAGCTGCCCATCCAGCCGATCCACGGGCCGAAGGCCTTAGAGGCCCAGGTGAAAGTGGTGCCGGCGTCGGGCATGGCTCGGTTAAGCTGCCGGTAGCCCAGGGCGACAAGTAGCATCGGGATGAAACCGACGATCAGGACGGCTGGCAGATGATCGCCCACCGCGGAGGCCGTCGGGCCCAGCGCTCCGGAGAGAGTATAGGCCGGGGCGATGGTGGATACGCCGATGACGACCGCTCCGAGTGCGCCGATGCTTCCTACGCTGAGCCCCTTGCTGTGGGCATGCTGAGTCCCGACGCTGGTGCTAGGTGATTCGCTCATGATGTTCTCCTGGCTCAGTGCGCTTCGGGCGCGCTGGATTCAAGGTCGCGCGGGAGCAGGACCATAGGGATCGGCAGATGGGACAGGACTCGGGCGGCGGTCATGCCCAGGAAGATGTGCCGGCGGCGGGCCAGCGGCGAGGAGCCGATGAGCAGGATTGCCCCCGGCGGCCAGGCCACTGTGTCAACCGCATGGCGAAGGGTTTTACCGGTGGCGAGGATATGTTTTGCGGAACCTGCGCTACCAGGCCCTGCAGTTGCTGACCGGGTGTCGCCGTCGTGGAAGGTCACGAAGCTCAGCTCGGCGTGGAGCTGAGCCGCCCAGGCCTCGCTGGTTCCGGCCACCTGATGCTGCGGGTGCGTTGCGGAGACGGCCCCCATCACATCGGTGATCTGGGTGTCAGCGCGGTAACCCGCCGGGGCGAGTGCCACGGGAACCGGTGCGCTGTGCAGCAGCGCCGTGACCGCGGGATGAGTCATGATCCGGCCGAAACCGATCCCGGAGCCGGTGACCAGCACATCGGAACCAAGCTCCTTCACCGCGGTCACGAGACCCTCGGCCACGGACCTGGCCGGCCGGACGTGGCTGTGGTGCGTGACCTCGGCCGGGATGATCGCCTCGGCCTCACGGATCCACTGCTGCGCCTGTTCGGCGATGATCCCCTGGACATTTCCCACCGGGGGGTACGCCTGGTTGAACGGGTCGTCCTCCTTCAGGACCAGGATCACGTCGAGGGTCGCTGAAGCCGAGCGGGCCAGGGCGATCGCGAGTGCCAGCGCGTCGTGGCTGCGTTCATCACCGCCGAACCCCACTGCGACCCGGTTGAAGGAATGCTCAGACATGGTTCACCTCCAGGTGATCTGATGTGCGCTGTGCGACGCGCTGCACGATGTCCTGGGCGGCTCGGCGACCCTGGCGCAGAGCCCCGTCCACGTGCTGGTAACCCTCCGCAGCGAGATCCGAACACGCCCAGTGAAGTGGGCCAACCGCGCTGCGCTGATGTGCGCCGTAGCGGGAGAGTCCACCGATGTCGAAGCTTGCGGCGTAAGCGCCGCGCGTCCATTCCTCCGAGCCGAAATCTGATTCGTAGTAGACCTCTGGAGTGAGTGCTTCTTCGCCGAGGTAGGCGGCCAGGGAACGCAGGATGGCCTCACGCCGATCCTTCTCGGGCAGGTTGAACATCTCATCGGCCTTCTCATCGGAGATGAAGGCGACCAGGGTGCCGCGGCTGTCCTGGTAGTTCGTGTTGTCGTAGACCTCCTGGCAGATCTCATTGGGTCCGAATCCTGTGCCGGAGAGGCCGCTGTCCCGCCAGAACGGGGTGGAGTAGACCGCATGGACCTTGATCACCAGGCCCATGGACTGGTGCTGGTGCATCTGGTGCTGCAGGCGGGGGAGTGGAGGCTCGAAGCTGATCCGTGAGTAGAGGTTCGGCGGCACGGCGACGATGACCTGCTGGGCGCGGACGGTGACCCGGTCCGAGAAGACGGTCGCTCCGCCGTCATCGTTCCAGGCGATGGTGCGCACCGGGGTGTCCAGGTGCACGGAGCCCTCGTTGAGCCGGGACGCCATGGTTTCGGAGACGCTCTGCATACCGCCGATCACCCGACGATCCAGGATGAAGTCCTCGTCCACCAGGTTGCTGAAGGAGCCCGCGGAGGCTGCCATCAGCACCGCCTGCAGTGCGGAGAAGGCGTGATCGGGTTTGGTGAGCATCCCGCCGGCCAGGAAGATCGCGATGTTCTCCCGCGCTGCGGCGTCCTGTGTCTGCTCACGCAGCCATTCGTTGAAGGTGACCGTGTCCAACTCGCGTGCCGATGGGTGCGCCCAGGGTTCGCTGGGTCCGATTGAGGCTGCCAGTTCATCGAGGATGCCGATGATGCGCTCCATCTCGGCCACTGTGCGCTCCGCTGCAGGGAACATCTCTCCGGTGTACTCGTGGCGCTGACCCTCGCGGTCCAGGTAGATGTTCGCGCCCTCGCGGTAGCGGGTGAAGGTGCCCATTCCCATCTCCTCGAGCAGTCCCAGGAGTTCGGTCTGGTCGGGGGAGACCCACTGGCCGCCGATCTCCAGGAATGCCCCGTCGATCTCCTTGGACCAGGTGCGACCGCCGACGCGGTCCCGCGCCTCGAGCACAATCACCGAATGCCCGGCGGCCTGCAGCGTGCGCGCCGCCATCAGCCCTGCCGGACCTGCACCGACGACGACGACATCGGATTCCAGCGCCTCGGCGCTTCCCACTGATCTGGTGGTCTCCATAGTGTTCCCCTTCACATTTAAATTAACTATATTCATTAACGGGTAGTCTCGAGCGGCTGTCAAGCCCCTGGGGCTGGATTTCATCTGGGTGTTACACAGCCGGTGGACCGGCTCACGGTAGATTGAGTCGCTGTCAGCATCCAGAAGAGCAGCGTCGAGCAAAGGACCTCAGCAGTGACCGCGGAGAAGAAGAGACCTCGAGGGCGAGGACGGCCCACCTCTCCCGTGCTCTCGCGCGGCATGATCGCTGGACGCGCCATGGAGCTGGTGGCCGAACGCGGATATGACCACCTGACCATGGCTGGACTTGCGCGGAAGTTGGGTGTCTCCGCCTCCGCGCTGTACAACCACGTGTCCTCCAAGCACGACGTCCTGGTGCTGATCCAGGACCGACTCAATGAGGAGATCGACTACAGCGCCTTCGATCACATGGACTGGCCGCAGGCGCTGCGCCACTGGGCGGTGTCTTACCGCGAGTGCTATATCGAGCACACCGAGCTGATTCCGCTGATCGCAGTGCTGCCCATCGCGGATGCGCCACAGTCGGTGCGCATGTATGAACGCGTGTTCACCGCTCTGCACTCTGCTGGAGTCGGACCGCGAGATGCGGTGGACATCATTGTGGGGATCGAAGCGCTGGTCTTCGGTGCCGCGTTCGATGCCTCCGCACCGGCAGACATCTTCGACCCGGGCGGCCTGTTGGAAATGGCCCCCGCCTTCGCCGAAGCGGCAGCCCTGCGCGCCGCTGATGCGCGCGGCTCCGCCGATCGCGCCTTCGAGCTGGCTCTGGATGCGCTGATCGACGGGCTGCGCCGAAGGGTCAGTCCAGAGCGTGCATGATGTGCTTGACCCGGGTGTACTCCTCCACTGAGTAGTTTGAGAGGTCCTTGCCGTAGCCGGAGGACTTGAATCCGCCGTGCGGCATCTCCGCGACCAGGAGCAGGTGGGTGTTGACCCATACGCAGCCGAAGTCCAGGTCCCGGGTGAATCGCATGGCGCGGGTGTGATTCGACGTCCACACGCTCGATGCCAGGGCGTACTCCACTCCGTTGGAGAGCTCGATGGCTTCCTCATCACTGGAGAAGCGCTGCACGGTAAGCACCGGGGCGAACGTCTCCTCCTGGACCAGCTCGTCATCCTGGCGAACACCGGTGATGATGGTGGGCTCCACGAAGAATCCTGTGGCGTCCGCTGAGGGCGCCCCGCCTGTCACCACGGTGGCGTGGGAGGGGATGTTCCTGAGCTTGGTGCAGACGGTGTCATAGTGGCGCACGTTGTTCAGCGGACCGAAGTCGTTCTTGGCGTCGTCGGCGTCCCCGGTGGTCACTTTTTGTGCCTCGGCAGCCAGGAGCTCCACGAACTCGTCGTGGACGCTGTCCTCGACGATCACGCGGGTGACCGCCGTGCAGTCCTGCCCGGCGTTGAAGGTGCCGAAGGTGATCAGCGCCTCTGCCGCCTTGGCGAGATCTGCGTCAGCAAAGACGACGGCGGGTGCTTTCCCGCCGAGTTCAAGGTGCGTACGCTTCACGCCCTCCGCGGCCGAGGTTGCGACATGCTGGCCGGCGCGCACAGAACCGGTGATGGCGACCATGGCGGGGGTCTTGTGTTCGGTCATCAGCTTGCCGGTGCTCCCGTCGCCGAGGATCACGTTGAGCACGCCGGGAGGGAAGACCTCGCCGGCGAGTCGGGCGAGGACCAGAGTGGACTCCGGGGTGGATTCAGCAGGCTTGAGCACGATGGTGTTGCCCGCGGCCAGGGCGGGTCCGATCTTCCAGATCGCCATCATCAGCGGAAAGTTCCACGGCGTGATCTGCGCGACGACGCCGAGGGGCTCGCGCCGCACATAGGAGGTATGGCCCTCCATGTATTCCGCTGCGCCACGCCCCTCTAGAAGGCGGGCGGCACCGGCAAAGAAACGCAGCTGATCAGCGCCCGCGGCGACCTCTTCCTCGGCGATGATCCGCCGAGGCTGTCCGGTGTTGCGGTGCTGCGCCTCGACGAGCTCCTCCGAGTGGGCCTCCATCTTGTCCGCCAGCGCAAGGAGGCATCGCTGCCGTTCCGAGGGCGTCACGGATTTCCAGGAAGCAAAGGCCTCCCGCGCCGCGGTGAAGGCGGCGTCGACGTCGGAGGCGTCTGAGATAGGGGAGACTGCCACGGGCTCTCCGCTGACGGGGCTGACGACGTCAATGTCCGCGGAGCCTGTGGCCTCGACGAATACTCCATTGATGAAATTCTCTAGCCGTGAGCTCACAGAAGTCTCCTCCACTCGGATAATGATTAAGATTCATTTTACGGTGGTGTGATGTGATGCGCAACACCTCTTGGGGTGGGTTGTGCTGCGGGGTGGGTGTTACCGCGCCGCGCGTCGGAGACGCTGCGGCGCATCTACTGTGCGATTTTGGCGGTTTTTAGGGCGTTCTGGGCACAGAAATCCACCAGAATTGCACAGTGGATGTTTTCGGGTCGCGGGGCGGGGCGGGAGGTGAGCTCAGGCGTAGGGGAGCTTGTGCAGCCGCTGGCCGAGGCGGGCCTGGCGATCGGCCTGGATGCGCAGCCGGCGGTATTCGCGGTTTCGCCGCTCGGCCATGACGGCCACGAGGAATTCAGTGGCAGTGGACGACGGCGCGGGTGGAGCCACGTAGCCAGCCACCTCATTGGCGATCCGGTTCGCGGTGTGTTCCAAGGCTCCGGTGTTCTGGCCCTTGGAGGTGTCCTGGACCGTGCGCAGGAAGCGTGAGGCGCGTGCCGCCACCGGGTCCGGAATCCGGCCCAGGTCAGCGATCTGCGTCCAAGAGGTCAGCTGGGGTGGCACCGGCAGCATCATCGGTTTGACCGCCGGTTGCCGCACTCGGATGACGTATGTGCCGGCGACCATATCGCCGAGCCGCTTGGTGCGGCGGCTGAACATCCCGGTGAACAGCGGGATCATGCCGAGGCTGAGGTAGATCTCACCGAAGCCGACCAGCGCGCGGATGGCGGCATGGCGGAGCCGGATCGCGCCGCCGTCGTCGCGCACCACCCGGGTGCCGAAGATCAGCCGGCCTACCGAGCGACCGCGAGACAGCGTCTCCACCGTCATCGGCAGGATGACCAGGCACAGGATGGCGCCACCGAGGGTGATGGCGGCGTCCATGGCCGGATCCGACATCGCCCCTGCGGTCATCCCGGAAAGCAGCACGAAGGTGATCAGCGCAATCCAGGAGACCAGCAGGTCCACGATCAGCGAGGCTGCGCGGGTGATCAGCGAGGCCGCCGGCAGCTCCAGCTCGACGCCCTCGCCGGTGATCACATTGCGCATAGTTGAAGCCTAGCTGTCAGGGGAGGTGATGAGACGGGAGCTTAGGAGGCCGGGGTCCAGGGCTTGAGGATCTCGGCCATGGAGTCGGTGAGGCTGCGCTGAAGCAGTGGTCCGAAGGAGACGCGCTTGACGCCCAGCTGGGTGATCTCCTGCAGGCTCAGGCCTTCAGGGACCGCGCCGTTGACGGGGTGAGCGGTGACGTTCAGCGGGGTGTTCACGGCGCCGAGGATGCGCTCGAGGATTGCTCGCGAGGGAATCTTCACCGGGTACAGCGAGTCGGCTCCCGCAGCTTCGAGCAGGCGCAGCCGGGTGAGGGCGTTCTCCAGCTGTGCTTCAGGGTCCTCATCGGTGGTGAAGGCATCGGTACGACCGTTGATCACCAGATGGGTGTCGGTCGCGTCGGCGGCAGCGCGGATGGCGGCGATGTAGTCACCGTGTTCCTCGGGGGAGCGCATCTCACCCAGTGAGTGGACGGTGTCCTCGATGTTGATGCCCACTGCGCCTGCCTCGAGGGTGCGCTGCACGAGTTCCTCGGCGGGGGTGTCGTATCCGGATTCAAGATCCACGGAGACGGGCACGTCGACCACATCGGTGATGCGCTGGACCACTGCCAGGACATCGCTGAGCTCCATAGCCTCGCCGTCGGCGTGACCCAGGGAGTCTGCGACGGGGTGGCTGCCGATGGTCAGTGCGGAGAAGCCGTTGGCCACACAGGTCTCTGCGGACCAGACGTCCCAGACGGTGGGCAGGATGACGGGCTTGTTCTGGTGGTGGAGGTCGAGGAGCAGCTGTGCACGTTCTTTGGAGGTAGTCATCTCCGCATGTTTGCACAGTGGACCGAAACTGGGAAGCGTCACGCGCTGAACATTCCGTTCTGTTGCGCTGCCCACACGGTAGTCTCGTGCCGTGGATATCGACGCCTTCATCGCCGTGCATCAGCACGAATGGGATCGGCTCTCTAAGCTGGCGTCCCGCCGGCGGCTTTCCGCTGCCGAGGCCGATGAGATGCTGCGGCTCTATGAGCGCACGTCCACGCACCTGTCCATGATCCGCGCCGCCGAGCCAGACTCACCCGTGGTGCCCTCACTCTCGGCCCCGCTGGGCAGAGCCCGGGCCCACCTGACCGGGGCGGGGGAGAACGTCTTCGTCTCCAGCGCGTACTTCTTCACCCAGACACTGCCGGTGGCGTTCTACCGTATCCGCTGGCTGACCGTGATCCTCGGGGTCGCGTTCATTGCAGTGGCGCTGGCCTTTGCGGTGTGGACGGTGAATCACCCGCAGATTGACCTGCTCATGCCCGCCGAGGATCGGCAGGCCTATGCCGGCACCGAGTTCGTGAACTATTACTCCGAACACCCGAACTCAAGCTTCGCCGCACAGGTATGGACCAATAACGCGTGGATCGCTGCCCAGGAGGTGGCCTTCGGGGTGACGGGGGTCTTTGTGCCGTTCGTGCTGTTTATGAATGCCCAGGGACTCGGAATGGCCGCCGGGGTGATGGCCGAGCAGGGGGAGGCCTCTACTTTCTGGCTCTACATCCTCCCGCACGGGCTCATGGAGATCACGGCGATCTTCATTGCCGGGGCGGCTGGACTGCGCATCTTCTGGGCCTGGGTCGCTCCGGGTCAGATGCGCCGTTCGGCTTCTCTGGCTGCGGAGGGACGCAAGCTGATCACGGTGGCTTTCGGTCTAGTCCTGGTGCTGCTGATCTCCGGCGTGGTCGAAGGGTTCGTGACCCCTTCTGACCTTCCGCACTGGTTGCGGATCGGGATCGGGGCAGCGGTGCTCGCGGCCTATTGGACCTACACGCTGGTGCTGGGTGGAAGGGCCTACCGAGCGGGGGTCACCGGTGACCTTGGAAAGTACGACGCCGGCGCGGTGGAGCTGACAGCCTAAGGCTTCACCGCGGCCGACCTCGCCACTGATCTCAACGATCAGTGTTCTGCGTGAACCGTCTTCGTCTTAGGGAGTGGCTTCCTCCACATTCCCGTTGCCTTCGCGAGGATCACCAGGGCGATGCACACGGCGAGGCACCCAAGACCGAGCCAAAGGTTTCCGTATTGGACCGCCAGGATCGGGAACAGAGCAGTGATGAGTCCGCCACCTACGAAGGGGCTGGCAAACGGCGCTCGCAGAGCGTAGCCGCGGAATGCGTTCGTCTTGAGATCCGGGTCAGCAGCCCGCAGAAGCATGAGGCCTACTGACGCGACTCCGGTCATGGAACCAAAGTTCACGATGCTGTTCTCCACCCAGTGTTCACGGAAAATGCGGGGACCTATGTAGTAGAAGATCCCCACACTCATGACGGCGGCGATCAGCATGGTCACGACCAGGGGAATCCAGTTATCCAGGACCACGGGTATAGAAACCGAAGCGACTGCTGCGACGATCAGGAAGTCGAGCGCAATGCCAACGATCGCGTTGAGTGTCCCCTTGTCAACCAATTGATAGATCGGCGTGCGCACCAGGATGACGTGGATGATCAGACCACCAATCATCGCGAGGGGGAATAGCGGAACCCCAGTGATGAGCTGATCGACGAAGTACTTGATGGCATAGCCGATCAGGATCGCCACCGCGATCAGCGCAAAATGGAACGCTAGGTTATCCAGGGAAGTTCTCCGCAGCCGGCTTCGGGATTCGACGCGTGATTCTGCGACATCGACGATATCCGAGGCCAACCCATTGTCACCTGGTTTGTAGTTGACCAGTAGGCCCTTCCGTGCGGCGATGTTGAGCATTGTCATGCCGACCAGGATGCCGAAGATGAGGCCTACAGTCGCCGCGCCCAAAGCCAATGAGCTGCCCTCGTCCCAACCCAGTGCGGTGTATGACTCGTCCATGCCGGCTGCGGTGCCATGACCCCCAGGCCAGGACACTTCCACGATCGTGGAGAACAAGGCGTTCGTCCCGAATGCCGGTTGAAAGATGAAGAACGTAAGGAGTGCCGGGACAGCGATAACGGCAAAGCTGCTGAAGTAGGAGTAAAAGACGTGTGGCGCGGCTTCTCGTGCCGCAGTCTTCACGGACGGCAGACGCTCACCGAGGAGCATTGGTGCAAACACAATGGTGATCAAGAGGCCTGCAAGCGAGGCCCACGTGTTGTTTACTACTTCCGGGATGACTCCTACGGCGTGGGGGCCCAGGACCAGGCCTATCACGCCTCCAATCAGCGCTGCGGGGATGAAGAAGCGACGAAACAGAGGAATCAGCGCCCGTAGGCTCACCCCGACCAGAAGTAGGATGCCGAGACCTGAGGCCGCGATGAGCAGCGCATTGAGGTCATCGGAACTGAACTCGACCAATTCAGGCATGTGAACCTCTTTCAAGTGAAGCGAGTGGAGCGGATGCCGTGCTGAAGCGTTTGGGCGAGAACGCGGCGAGACCGTTGTCTAGACGCTGAGTGCTCATGGTTACTGAAAGGCGCTTGGCGACAGATGGGACCAAGGCCCATCCGTGTCCTGACCATCCGGTAGCCACAAAGGCATTCTTTGCGACCGGGCCGATGACCGGAATCTCATCAACGGTGGACGTTTCGGCGCGGCTCGCGTCTGCCGCCAGGATCTCCAATGCTCCGAGGTCGGGGAAGACGGTCTCGAGCGTCTGGATATTGCCTGCGATGTTTTCCTCGACAGTCGCGCCGCGGCGAGCCTGTGGGGGTAGATGTCCCCGCCATCCGCCGCTGAGCATGATGACATCGTCTTTCAGGACTTTGACGGACAGCGGCTTGCTGTCATGAGCCGTGAGCATAGGAATATTAGCCGGCCGCTCTGCGTGGAGGAGCAGTGCTTGGGGGTATATGGTCCACACCGGCAGTTCAATTCCGAAGGCGTGGGAGACCAGTGCGGGCGCTCCTGCGTTGTTTGCGAGCAGAACGCTTCTTCGAACCCTGAGGCGCACCTCTTTATCGGTGTGAACTGCCAGGACTGTGCCGTCTGAATCTGTTTCAAGCGCAGTGACAGACGTGTTCTCGAAGAATTCGACACCGAGGGACCTCGCCGCTGACGCGTATGCGTGTGTCGTCATTTCCTGTGAGGACACTCCGTCCATCGGGGTGTGGATGGCCGCCCGCACCGCCGATGAAACCCCCGGGTAACTCTGCTGCAGCCGGTCGCGTTCCCAACGTTCCGTGGGGATTCCAAGTCCATTCTGGGTTCGAACCCGGGCATCAATCGCGGAGAGGCCGCGGTGCCCGGTCCGGGCGTCGCCTTCCACCAGATAGACGCCACCGGTTCGTTCGTAACCGGTCTCCGCACCCAATTCTTCTTCCAGCGATGGCCAGAGTTCATAGGCTTCCCGCATCAAGGGCAGTTCTCTGAGGTCCCGACCATTGGCGCGTACGCCCCGTTTCCCAAACCCTCCGGATGCTTCATGGGCAATGGACTCTCGCTCGATCACTGCGATGCTTCCTGCGCCGGATCGAGCGAGCTCGTAAGCGACTGCGCACCCATGTGCACCGCCGCCGACGATAATGAAATCAAAATTCATGAGATGTCCCTCACATAGTGGTCACGTAGGGCAAATGTAGAGTTTCCTTCAGTCTGTGTCAATATGGTGATAAGTCTTCAACTAAGGAGTAACAATGACTACCGTCCCGGAGGGCGTCAGCGGTCTGACTCGCAAGGAGCGGCAAGTCGCGGCGTTGGCGGATCA
>Ga0265797_10012168_pt1 | contig 10604 bp, 10 predicted proteins | sample P2T30metagenome_FD_192433 | JGI IMG/M metagenome (GOLD analysis project Ga0265797, IMG submission 192433) | Plant litter microbial communities from East Loma Ridge, Irvine, California - P2 T30 | ecosystem: Environmental > Terrestrial > Plant litter > Unclassified | place: USA: California... | reverse complement strand
ACCAGTTGTAGAAGCCTTCCGAGGCGATGGCTAGCAGGTTCTTGCCGCCAGAGGGGGAATCGTAGCATGGCATGGGTTTGGAGCGGAGCCAGCTTGTGGCGGGGCTTTGGATGGGGAGCGTCCAGAGATCGAGGAGGGTGACGGAGTTGCGGGGTGTGATTTGTTGGACTAGGGTTGAGTCTGAGGAGGGGGTGTAGAGGGGTTTGTAGCTTGTGGTTGGGGTTGAAGGGCGGTGGTAGACGGATTTAACGAATTGCACCATCGTGCATGCGCCGAAGGAGTGGCCGGCGTAGCTGATGGAACCGGGCTCGTGGATGTTGAGGATGTTGGAGAACATGCTGAGGAGGTTCTTTCCCTTGGGTTGGTCTTGGGCTACGTTATGGAGTTTACGTCCTTCGTCGATTTTCAAGACTGCATCGTGTACCATGCCCAATTCCCATAGCCGTATCTTCAATTGTTCGTCTCGTGCCTCGTATACTTCTGTGCTCGCCTGATGCGCAATGGATCGGTAGTCGACGCGCTTCGTCTTCTGCTTCTCTTCCGGTGTGTGGTGGATGGCGAGAGGCGAACTGCCATCGCGGTGGTCTGCTGCTACCACTACGATTCCGTGACTTGCAAGCGACCCGCAGATGTGCGAGTATGCGTTCCGTGTACCCCCCAATCCGTGGGAAAACATCATGACGGGCCATCGATCGGACTTCGGCGGTGGAGCGAGGAGTTCGGCGTTTTGGTGTACAGGCATGGAGATGTAATAGAGCAGTTGTGGCATCAATCTAGACAACTGTCAGTATCATGCTCACCCCAATCGCATCTCACGGTACTTACGAGAAAACACTCGCAAACGCGCTATTCGCCCCCAGAAACCTCGCATAAGCACTAATATATTCCCTCTGCGGACTCGGTATCCATCTCACAGCCTTCTCATTACTGTCTTGTTTACACGGATAGAAGATGCGGAAAGCGACAGTGGGTAGATCCGCAGGAGGCGCATCCGCGCTCGGACTGTCCAGGTCGCTTGTGGGTATCTCTACATCCACGGAGCCGACTTTGTACGGTCCCGTATGCGGCGGGAAGCCCGGCGTGGGATTTAATCGATGGAGCCACGACATATCGGCAATCGCAAGCGGGTTCGCTGTTCCAAGCGGAAGTCGCGAGGGGAGAGCGCGGGTAAGAGATCTAAAAGCGCGTGAGAACGACAGTATGATTGTCAGAAACCGTAACAATCAATCTTCAATCGGGTCGTAAATCTAGTAAAGAAACGAACAGGCCGTAAAAATGGGGTGAAAGTAGTGGAGGAAGTCTAGATCAGAAAACGGAGCCGCACGCACGCCTATATCATGGAAATCTGAAGAAACATGCCAGTGACGCACAAAGCCCATGCTAACACGCTACTGCCAGGGCACTGGGGCGTCCATCCTCGGAAGGGCACGCGACCCCCGAGTGCTTAGCCCGCCCGCCGGTGCCATCCATGACTGTGGCAAATGTAAATTTGCGACATAGAGATGCCGAGGTTTCGGACGCGTTACGGCGGATCCAGAAGTTTCCCCAGCGCGTCAGCATGCAAGATATGGGCATACTGTGGGAATTCTTCGGAGTGCAGGAAGCTGGATTGATGGATGCTATCGGGAGTCTGCTGGATCGAGTTCGGATGGGCGTGGGGAGTGGCTTGGAGCGTGATCGCGTGCGCATGCATTATCCTTTTTCATGATGACGACACGCCAGACGTTTAGATCCGCGCATGCGCGAGATCGCGCTAGGCTTCACGTCGCCGCGTCTGGCCACAAAACCTTTGCGCCCACCGACCGTAGTATAGTTCAAATGTCCAAGTTTTGGTTGAAGCTATATGTGTTCAGTCTGGTACGGGATTCCGTTGATCTTGCATCAAGCCCGACCGACTATTGCCCCGACGTAAGAACTATCGATGCAGGTGGTGAGAACAATGTCCCGATGTAATCCCGACATCGTGGATGACATGTGATCGTCATGTAGCTCCCGAGTAGCGCGCGATCGTGAGGTAGACTGGATGCGATGTTGCATCAGTGGATGGTTGGCAACGCATTGAATGAAGAAACATGATGCATATAGGTTGCGTCAATTCACGATGTACATCTCAACGGCTAGATACCAACATGTCTGCAAAGACGATAGCTCAGGACTCTGGAAAAAGAAAATACATCTCAGCGGACGCGGAAGTCAAAGGTCCCCTATGACGGCGGAATATCGATGCAAGGCAAGACGACAGCACGCCGTCAGGTAGCCATACGTAACAATCGTAATGCAGGGCAAACCCTGAATCCCTCGTCTTCGCTGAGTGAAGTTTTACAAGTCAAAAGAGCTCGTTTGATCAGCCTTCGTCCTATGATCCTTTCATCCACATTACATCTTCAAGCAATCCATATATCCAGGGAAAAACACACACAAGAGCAGACCGCATGTACAAACTACACAATTCGAAAAACCATCTCAATCGCAACAGAAGTTTCAATAGAACGGATGTAGAAGATCCTTCCATGTGCATTACATCGTCAATCTATATATCCTCCAAAGAAAAAACACCGTGGGTATGCCGCATATACAAACTACACAATCCGAAATCCACACGCTACCACCTCCTAAAGAAACGTCCACACATTAACGTACTCCCATCTTCCATTCCATTGTATCAACAACACCCCCCTCTCCTCCTCCCCCCACCCCCACCAAGTCTAAAAACATCCTCCCACTCCCCCAACGCACCACCAGCTTTCTTTCCCCCTCTCCTCCTCAACCTAACCCCCTCATCCCCAAACCCACTCCTAACACTCCCGCCCCCATCATCCCATCCCAAATCGCCGTATTGGATCCCGCTGGCCGGATCATCAGGATCGATTTCTCCAAGTTCAATCTTTGTGAGAATCATACGCGCGAGCCTAGTAAACAGCTCTTCCACGTTCTCTCCATTGAGCGCGGAGACTTCGACAGCAACGGGGATGCCGTTCTGGCCAGCCCAGCGAGAGGCGGTTTCGGCGGGGACTTCGCGGCCGTCTGGCGCAACGGTATAACTCGCGTGTAGATTGGCGTTGAGTGAGGGCGTGCGACTTGCTTGCGAGGAGGGCGTGGGTGGTGGGAGACCCGATTCCGATGACGGCGTGCTGGCATAACTGCTATATCCACCTGTACTTCCCCCACCACTATTCATGCCTATAGGCACCCCCCCATCCTCAACATCCGCCTTATTTCCCGCCAGTATAATCGTAATATCCGGTCCCGCCAACGCCCTCGCATCATCCAAAAACGTCTTCAACTGCTCGAAGCTGCGCCAGCTGGCTACGTCGTATACGAGGATAGCGCCTGCGGCGCCGCGGTAGTAGGACCGCGAGACGGAGCGGAAGCGCTCTGTGCCTGCTGTATCCCATAACTGGAGTTTTATCCGTTTGCGCGACGAGGGGGACGAGGGGGAGCGCTGGCGGCGGTCGGCGATGTGCACGATTTTGGAGGAGAATTCTACGCCGATTGTTTGGCTGGAGAGGACGCGCCCTGTGAGTGAGGGAGGGTGTTAGTGGGGGTGTTGATGGCGGTGGGGAGGAGATGGGGGGTAAGATTACATTCGGATTTTACGAAGCGGTGGAGGAGGCAGGATCTATACGCGTTCTTGGTTATTCGGTGTTTTGGTACATGTCTTCGCTCTTATCGCGAACTTACTTGCCAGCGCCGCTGGGTCCCAACAGCACTACCTTGGCCAGGTAATCATACATACTCCCCAGCTCCTGCGTCTACTCAGCAACAGTCCTGCCAAGCTCAAAAAGTGCCCATACCTACTTGTAACGGCGGCTCGCTGCTCCGCGTCGACGCATTCGACACGGCTCGGTTCCTGCCCATGGTGAACGGCGGCAGCGGCCTCGTTTGACGTTTCTGGCGGCGGGCGTATGTAGGACGTGGGATTCGGTGCTATTCACGGTCGCATGTGTGTTCCGAGTAAGCTCCACGAAGCGAGCATGGGCGAATAAGGCGGATTCTAGTGGGAAGGCTGTTGCGGTGTTGTGTTGTTCATCTTGGCCTTATCTTTGTGACGCCAATTGGTGGACCCTGGCCCGCCGCGCTTTCGCGACTTCGTCACGCGCACGGCAAGCTGCCGACGTTTGGCTGCTTCAGGTAAGTATCTGGGCTATCGCATCACGATTTCCTATATGTTTGCTAGCTTAACGAGTAATGTCATTGAGTTAACAGATTTGATCTTCACATGACATAAAGGTTGCTGTAGCATAGATCGGATTGGATTCATACGAGGCTTGAACAACAGTGTCGGGAGTCAAGAGCTATATACAGGGACTCCCAATTAGGAACAACGGAAATGCGATGACATACAGACAAGGAAAGAACCAAGGAAAGGTGGTATCCTAAACGCTACGCCAATACTAACAACATCTGCTCAAATACGCGTGAACGAGATTACTGCTGCTCCATATCCCTCAAAGGCATATAACTTGTCTCCTCCTTGTTCCGCCTCCTCGCGGCCCACGCATCACTGACCCAATCCTTGAGAGTGGAAAAGAGGCCCTTGTGGCCCATCTTCTCCATTTCTGCTTCCTTCTCATCGATTGGCGCACCAGGATCAAGGACGCTGACCTTCATCCAGCTAGGTCTGTGCCAGAACTTGAGATGCAGAGAGCTCGCAACAACGCTGACGGATGAGCATGCCATCGCGGCACCGGCAGCCATGGGATGTAACGAGAGACCCCATGGAAGGAAGAAGCCCATTGCGAAAGGAAGACCAATGAAGTTGTACATGCACGCCCATGCCAGGTTAAGCTTGATGCGGAAGAAGATGGCGCGGCTGAGGACTAGTGAGGCCGGAATGGAGAGGAGATCGGTGTTGGTCATGAGGACGATGGAGGCAGCCTCCATGGCGACGTCTGTACCAGTGGAAAGAGCAATGCCAATGTCGGCCGAGGCGAGCGCTGGGGAGTCGTTGATGCCGTCACCGACCATACCGATGACTTGGCCGCGCGACTGGAGGTCTTCGATGATAGCTTTCTTGTCCGCGGGGGTAGAGGAAGCGTGCACATCTGCGGGGTCGATACCAACTGCAGCTGCAACGACAAGGGCAGAAGCAGAGGTATCACCAGTAACAATAGAAGACGTTATGCCCAGACGAGAAAGGGCGAGAACTGCGGCACGGGCTGAGGGTTTGATGGTGTCGGACATGCTCAATGTACCAGTGTAGGTGTTGCCGATGGCGGTATGGATCGTGGTGATACCAGCAGATCGGTTCTGAGGTCCGCCACGAGGTCTGGCGTTCGCAGCAGGCGTGAGCGGCTCTTCTACGAAGTCGGGAACGTTGACGCCTTCAGAGGTGAGGAAAGCAGTGTTACCAATGAGGACCTTGTAGCGGGTGCGCTCACGAGAGAGGGCAGCTTCGACCGTTGCGATGATACCCTTACCGGTGACAGCTTCAAAGTCTCCGACTGAGCCATCTAGGCTACCATCGGGTCCGAGGCGGAGATGTTCCTTGGCGGAGAGAACAATGGCCTTAGCAATAGGATGCTCTGAGCCCATTTCCGCAAGTCCAATGAGAGTCCACCAAAGATTCTTCTTATCAGGGCTTGCCCAGCCTCCCTGAACGTCTGCCTGAGATACACTCATCTTGCCAACAGTGAGCGTGCCAGTCTTGTCGAAGACAACATGATTTATCTTTGTGGCAGTCTCGAGAGCGGCACCACCTTTGACGAGAATGCCATTCTCAGCTCCAACACCAGTACCGACCATGACAGCGGTGGGTGTTGCAAGACCGAGCGCGCATGGACAAGCAAAGACAATGACAGCGATACAGAGCTTGAAGCAAACCATGAACTTGCCGCCACTAGCGTGATCAAGGAATACTTTGGGTGGGTAGGGTAGGACGTGGCTGAGAACCATCCATCCGACAAAGGTTGCGAGGCCGAGAGTGATGATGATTGGAACGAAATAACCAGCAGCAATGTCGGCCAGGCGTTGAATGGGAGCCCGACTCGTTTGGGCTTCCTGGACGAGGCGGACGATTTGACTGAGCTGAGTGTCGCGGCCGGCTCGTGTGACCATGAACTCCAGACGTCCGTTTCCATTGACAGTACCAGCCATGACCAGTGCGCCCTTCTTCTTGAGGATTGGCATAGCTTCACCAGTGACCATACTCTCGTTGAGGTACGACTCTCCACGTGTGACCGTGCCATCAGCGGGAAGCTTGTCACCCGGTCGAAGGATGACAACGTCGCCAACCTCGATGAGCTCGGTAGGAATGACCCTTTCTTCAGCAGCATTGCCATCAGTGGAGGTGCGTTCCGACTTCTCTTCAGCAACATCCCAACCTTCAGCAGCTTTAGCCGCAGCGATGGGATCCGCATAAATGGTGGTCATGGACGGAGCTAGCGACATGAGGCTGGAAAGGGCCTTGGACGTTTGACCCTTCGCACGGTTCTCAAGATAGCGACCTAAGCTGATGAAAGTGAACAGCATGGTGCTGGTTTCGAACAGTGTGGTCGGCTTGGTGTGTGGGGAGACCAAGAGTGAGACCAACATGGAGAAGACGCTGAAAAAGAAGGCGGCTGAGGTACCCAGTACTACCAGAACATCCATGGTGGGAGAGCCGTGGCTCAGAGACTTGTATGCAGAGATGTAGAAACGTTTTCCGATACCAAATTGGACAGGTATAGTAAGGACCAAGCAGATGACGTCGCCGAGATAGAGGCCAGGTATCAGACGAATACCGCCAAAGTTGAGGAATGGCAGGAACATGGGAATGAACATGCTTATCAAGAACACAGGAAGTGCGAACCAAGCCGAGAAGATGACAGATCTTCTCCACTCCTGGATTTCTTTAGTCTTTGCGAGGGACTCCAGTTGGGCATCGTTGTCTTCGGAGTCTGCGACTAATGCGTTGTATCCAGCTGCCTCCACGGCCTCGACGATCGCTCGAAGGCCAACGATTTGAGGCTCTCGCTGAATGGTGGCTCTTGACGACTTGAAGTTGACAGTTGCTGAGGTGATGCCGGATCTTTTCCGTAGTAGTCCTTCAAGCTCTTGAGCAGCGCTAGCGTTGGGCAGTCCATAGATCTTGAGCTGTACGGGGATGTTGCTTGTTGACGACTGCTGTATGCTACCATCGACGGATGACAGGACCTGAGCGTCAAATCCGCGGTCCTCGATGATCTCTGCGATCTGCTCTTCGGTGAGCTTGGAGGGGTCGTGCACAATTACGGCACGGTTGGCGAGTAAGCTGATGTTGAACTGGTATACACCCTCAACGTCCTTGAATCCGCTCTCAATGGCTGATGTGCATGCGCCACAGGTCATGCCCTCAACAGCGACTGTCGTGGTCATTGTCTTCTGCTGCTTCCGGCTCCTGCTCTTCTTGGCTGCTGGTGTTGCGGCCACGGTATCCAGTACCTCCGCGTCGAAGCCAACGTCTTCTATGGTTTCAGCGAGCTTTTCCGGAGATATGATCGTCGGGTCGTGTTCGATGACTGCGCGCTCAGAGAGAAGCGATATGCTGAAGGACTTGATTCCAGCCACGTCCTTGAAAGCGCCTTCTACGGCGGATGTACACGCTCCGCATGTCATTCCGCCAACTGAAAGCGTTGTGGTCGAGGTATTTCCATTCGTCTCCTCCTCTTCATCTTCAGAATCGCTTAGAAAGTGGTCATCTGCGCTGTGCGACATTGGTAAATCCGACGAGAGCACTTCTGCGTCAAACCCCCTGTCGTCGATAATCTCCCTGACCTCTTCCGCGGTGATGACCTCGGGGTCATGCTGGATGACAGCCCGCTCCATCACCAAACTTATTGACACATTTCCTACTCCCTTCACACCCTGGAAGCCCGATTCAATCGCGGAGGTACACGCGCCGCATGTCATGCCCTCGACTTTGAGCGTCGTTGTCGCCATGTGCGCTGTCGCTGGAGGAGGAGCCATGATGGCTAGAAGCGCTTTTCGGTGCCGTTGATTTCAGACGGATCGCGAACTAGACTGCCGATGCTGAACCAGATGCAGCATCAAACGGTCAGATTGGGGCGAGGGCGGCTCGTACGAAGCGGGTGGATTGGGGCGAAGTCGAAAAGCGATCGCGCGACGTTATGGCGACAACGTGAGGTAAACGCGAGAGGATAGCGGACTCCGGAGTAAAAAGGAAGGCCAGCTTCCGGTAGTGCCAGATGGCGAAGTTATTAATATGGCGATTGATGAACGGAGTGCAGCAGCCACAATCTGACCCAGTGCTGATTCAAGCCCAGCGCCGCGGCACGTCGAAAGAAGGCTAGACCGGCTCCGCAGGTGGATGATAGGCCGTTATTGCTAGGGCGCCGCCACGAGCTGATCGTCAAGCTGTCAGAGTGCAAGCGCTGTGAGATGCAGGGCACACTCCAAGTCCGTAGGATGATAGAAGAAGGATTAAGAATAATTGTGATATCTAGGAGTTGGTCGTGTCTTTGACGCGGCACGGACACTAGACGATAGTGTTTCCTTCTTGGCATGTGAAACAGGAAGGAACATAAAACCCTTCCTGATCCTTAGATGAGACACGCGGAGCCTCAGGGCCTGTTACCGCTTCGACCGAACGAAACAAATTACCAGTGTCGTGGCAGTTTGCCTGGATTGAGCGTGCACCGTGTCAGTCACCGAACACGACGTGGACCGGACTTGGTGTCCTTCGTCTTACGAACTGCTGAGTTCACGCGCTATGATTGATAATGTGTGGACGACAACCTATCTCGTGATTGCGGAGCAGGCGGTGTCGGGTACGAGTCAAGGCCTGTGTCGCTGACTGAGAGGTGATCCCTGGCACATTATTCCACGCTTGAACGCGAAGGGCAAAAAGAAAAAGTGTCTATTGAACTCCCCTTATGGAATCGAACTCGTTGAATGAATGGAAGTCCGAGCGTAGAGGCGGGTGGGGTTGAGTCGCGGGGCAGTCGCGACCGACCGCGATTGCCAAGACGTACCTCACATGCAGCTGCCTGCTCGCCTTCCACTATCGATAGACAGCTACATTGAAACCACACATTTACCACTCCAGAAGCTGTGACATCTACGTTAACACAACATGGAGCAAACCAAGGCCCTCAACGCTCTCGAGCCCTTCCTGGCCCTCAGCAAGTCCGCGACATCACCACGAGCAGCATCGGACTTGATCGTACAAGCCACCAGTGCGCCCAATACATACGTATTCGCCGAACTCCTACAGACGCCAAACATCCAGAACCTACGGAATTCAGAGGAGCATGCGTCGTATCTTACCCTGCTCGAGATCTTCGCCTGGGGAACCTGGGAAGACTACAAGGGTGCGTTGATCATACCATAGCCATCAAGTTGTATACTGACAGCGCAAAGCTCAAGCAAATCTTCCTAAACTCTCAGCACAGCAACATCAGAAGCTCTTGCTACTCTCGTTACTGCCGCTCTCACACTCACACGCCACCCTCACCTACAAACATCTCATGACAGCGCTCGAGCTGCCCACCACCCGCGCTCTCGAGGAGCTCATCACCACTGCCATCTACTCTGGCCTCATCACTGCGACGCTCGACCCCGCACATTCTCTCGTCTCCGTAACATCCATCTCACCTCTGCGCGACCTCGCACCAGGATCCCTCCCCGCCCTTCAAAACACCCTACAGTCATGGTCACAACGGTGCGACTCTGCCCTAGCAGATCTGGAGGCGCAAGTTGCGAAGGTCAAGAAGGAAGCGTTGGATCGAGAGAAGATGCGTCGGAAGAAGGAGAGGGCTTTTGAGGCAGTCATGACGGTCGGTGACGAGAAGAACACTGGCAAGCGGAATCTGATGGGTATGGGTGGTGACGACGCTATGGAGATTGATGAGGATAGTAGCGGCAGGATCACAAGGGGTACCAAGAGGGGCCCTGGCGGATTCGGCTTCGGGAGCTCTGGAAGGCGTTAAGGCGACGGTGTGTGTAGTATCTCATAATACTGCAGCACGTCACGTCTTCATAACCGTGGTCCACACTCCTCAAGGCCGTCTGGCATGGGAAAGCAATGTGGTCATAGCCGGTGATACCCGCGGAGGATTGCAGGGCTCCACGCAGGATGCAGCATTGGGTCATGTCTAGCTACATTCGAAACTCCGCCAAAGGAGACTTGATGGAAAAGCCAGGAGCACCAGCAACCCCTCCATAGCTCCATAGAGGGATTGGAGCAACCATCGCTCCTCACAAGTGCAAGCACCAAGCACATAATGGAAAACAGAAACACCACAAACACCCATGTTGAAAATCTGAACATGATGGATTATGACTATATGCCGTGCATGCCTCACTGCATGCCTCATTGCCCATCCAAAGCCTCCTCACCAATCTATAAAATGATAACAAGAAGCATCCATTATCCCAACAAAACAAGAAAAGCCCAGCAGGAAATCTGGGGTATCTCGCGAAATGCCCATCAAACGCCTACCCTGTATGGAAAGAAGCAGAAAACGCCATGCAGTGCAGGAGAGGCAAAAGGCCAAAGCCAACAACAAGTACCATCCTTAAAGATGGGTATCCTATCACCACTGACTGCGTCTTCGTCCTGATCGTTCCCGTCGTCGTGTCCTTCGTAATCATGCCCTCCGTGGTGGTGTGAGAAACACATCGGG
>Ga0265797_10012167_pt1 | contig 10605 bp, 16 predicted proteins | sample P2T30metagenome_FD_192433 | JGI IMG/M metagenome (GOLD analysis project Ga0265797, IMG submission 192433) | Plant litter microbial communities from East Loma Ridge, Irvine, California - P2 T30 | ecosystem: Environmental > Terrestrial > Plant litter > Unclassified | place: USA: California... | reverse complement strand
TGGGCGTGTTTAGTGACGGCGTCTTGTTAGAGAATGGCGTGGGGAACGAACGGAACGTCACAGACCGGCGACTGGCTCCCAGGTGAGACCCTGGCCGTCCCTTCACCTGCACAGTCCAGCACGCATGTGACGACACTGTGCAGCTCAACTCGAGTCCTGATTAGCACACAGCACACAGCACACAACACATCCAACAAGCCTTTTGCATTCGATTTTTTTTCTTCACTACGGTCCTCAATTCAAAACTTGTGCTACCCGTGCACACACACACACACACACACTGAGGGGGGGCACCATGGGGCTTGCGAGGAGCACGAGGGGAGCGCTGCGAAGTATGGCTTCATGCTAACTGCTGATTGGACCGTTCGTTACGGCCTTCTCCCACGCCCATTGCTTGACTTGCCCCCCTCCAGGTAATGTTAACCAAACGTGCTATTTGGAGCTCTCCGATGGGCCAGCATGTCGGCATTCTCGTGCAAGCTCTGCCAATGCATGTCATGTCTTCTATTCTCGTAAATCTCGTTTCGGGCATCATGGTCATGTCATATTATCTCAGCCATGGCATCCGATCTATTCTACCACTCTTTCTGCACCCAACCCTACTGCTTTCCTGGCCCATCATAGTTCTGGTCCGGCAGGTACAGATGCCTCTGCGCGCCATTGCCTGTAAGCACCACCATACGGATCACACCGCCTGAGCTGCCGTCCCACTTGATAGCCTCTGAGAGCGCGCCCTTGACGAATTTGATGCCCTCCTCCTCACTCATGCCCTCCCTCCAGTTCGCGTCGCAGTAACCGTAGATGTATGTTGATCCCGAACCGCCAATTGCGTACGACTGCTTGTGTAGCGAGCCTCCGAGCGGGATCGAGTATACCTGGCCGCCATGTCGGTGGTCCCATCCGGCAATGATGAGCCCGGCGCTGTGCATGTGTCAGTGACTATCCACTCCAGCGCGCTGTCGCACTTACGAAAGCTGGTCCTTGTTAGAGTAGCAGAGTTCTTGGAATATGGCGGCTGCTGTCTGTGTCGTCGGAGGCTCGTCGTTGGTGGTGCCGTACATGCCCAAGTGGTAATGGACAATGTCTGCCACAGCCTGTGTGTCCGCTGCTGACCCAGACCTGCAGCACCAGATGGTGTCGTGCACTTGTGTGAGCTTGTCTGTGACTCGGTTCGCAATGTAGGCTCCGGTTGTGGTTCTGCTGTCGGCGGCTAATATGACGCCGTCTTTGAAGTTGATGGCCATGCTGGATCTCGTTAGAAGCTGTAAGGGAGCGATTCGTCGTGCACAAACATGGATGTTCCAAGGCTATGTGTCTTGTTAGTAGTCTGGAAAGCCATTGGTGTACACAAGACCTACTTGACCTCGCCCTTCTTGAGGTGGTTCATGTCGATGTGAATGCCATCTGCGCAAGAGTGAGCTTTCGGACTTGGAGCATGTAGCGGCGAACATACCTTCTCCCAACATGCCGGTAGACATCATCATTGCGGGTTGGGCTGGCGGAAGCTTAACAGGGCTATATCTGCGAGACGCACGATTCGAATGGCGTTAGTGAGGGGATCGGAGAGACAGCGGGGTGTGTTTGTCGCTGTTGTTGGTGGTGTAGCAGGCAACCTGAGCTACGCAGCTCTAGGTCTTGGCACTGCACGATTGGCTAGAATGATGCGCTGCAGCGTGCGACCCTCACGCCCCCCATGCGGTCGCGCGCATCCGAGTCTCACCTACGCTTCCTGCACTTGCCTAAATCCGAATGGTTCCCTTATCCATACCTTCATCTACGCCTTCGCCCCCGTCTTCATCTTCACTTAGGCCGCCGCTATTCCCAAGGAGCCGGTCAGCACCTGAGATTACACCTCCAAGACGCCCCACCGATCCTGAAGTACGGCCGAGCAGCATGTCCTCGGCATTTGATACCTTTGTATCCTACCTGCGCATACCGCTACTTGCATCCTCTGGCGTAGCGGCTCTGCTCAGCGGTCTCTTGTATTTCAAGCAAAAGTAGAGTACATTGCTGGGCCGCCGCCGCAGTCTACTAACCGCACCAGCGAAATCATATACCCACGCGCCTTCCCACCAGATGCTCGAACGAACGTACCCAGACCCTCGCAATTCGCCATTACCGACTATGAAGAGCTGTTTATTCCAACGCCAGACGGCGAGTCGCTGAGTGCATTCTTCATCCGAGCCAACAAGCAACACGCGCGCAACGTGACGGTTCTCATGTTCCATGGCAACGCCGGAAACATTGGCTATCGACTTCCTATCGCCAAGATACTCGAGAGCGAACTAAGGTGTAACGTTTTGATGTTACAATATCGCGGCTACGGTCTATCGTCTGGCAACCCGAATGAGAAAGGGTTGATGATTGATGCGCAGACCGGTCTGGACTACATTCGCCAGCGACACGAACTTCGAGACACCAAGATTGTAGTCTACGGACAAAGTATCGGTGGCGCAGTTGCCATAGGTCTGGCTGCTCGCAACCAGAAGGAAGGCGACATTGCCGCCATCATCCTCGAGAATACCTTTACCTCTATCAAGAAGCTCATACCAACGCAAGTTATATACTCATGGCTCAAAGACACGACTAACCCGGAGTAGTGCTTTTCCTCCAGCCCGTTTCCTGACGCCGCTTTGCCACCAGATTTGGCCGACCGAAGAGACGATTCCCAAGATTACCAGGATACCTATTCTATTCCTCAGTGGTCTGAAGGATGAGATAATTCCGTGAGTAATAGTCTTTGTTGCCATGCTCACCCGATATCGAGTAGTTTGCCACCGAAACCCGCCCATGCTGACTCCTGTCACCAGGCCCTCTCACATGACGCGTCTATTCGAAGTTTGCAAAGCGCCCAAAGTATGGAGAGAATTACCGAATGGGAGTCACAACGACACCGTTGCAGAGCCCCGTTACTTCCAATATATCGATGAATTCCTGAACGAGTACGTGGCTCGTTGAGGACTACGAATACTAGTGGGTGGATGCAATTGCCAAGTACGCCGAACACGCCCTGTACTATGTACTATCTTGCGCCCTTGGTCTTGGGTAGGATGAACCGGGGGGGAAGGGAAGCGGGATAGTCGAGAAAAAAAAAGGGCCGAAGATGGGGTGCTCGATAGGTCACCGGGCCTTTTGTGTTGTTGAACTTTGTCCCATTGGTTCACTTTTGCTCACAACGATATCTGGTAGCACGTGGTAAGCAGACGGCATGTCCAAACCATGATGCATAGGCACGACCTGGAGACGCTATCCGTTCTCCGGAGCTACTGGTGCGTGCTGTTCAGTGTTTTGGGCATCTGAAACGGGCATGTATCTCCTGAAGCAAAAAAAAAAGTGAAGCGGCGTCCGCTCAGGCGGCGCACCAACACGGGCTCTAACAATGTAGGCTGTAGCTTGGGTGGCAAAGTGGCACAGTTTAGACGGCCAGGCTTGCGTCGCCCTGCAGCAAGTGCAAATGCACACATGTCGTTGCAATGCATGACTCTTGTGCTCAAACCAGGCCGTGAAGTGTACTCGCCAGGCGCATGCCACACTATCCATGTTGGGAACCACGGTCCCGATTACATGTCGGAGTGGTGTACTTGTGTCTAGTTTGCAAGGGTCCAGGTTTTGGCGAACACGTGTAAAGTCCGAGGTGTGGGGTGACGACGGATCGCCAGGGGCGAGGTAGTGGCAGTGAGCCTGTTTCCTTGCCCGCTTATCGGTACAAGAGCGTGGTGTGAATGGAAACACAGGATTGGGAGCGATCGGCCTCACAGCCCCCAATCACCTTGCTATCGCATCGCACGCGATCCCTTGCTGGTCGACAGATGACGGGTCGGCCACATCAGACGTAGCGATGTCGAGTCCATCGGCTGCACCGGAGCGTCTCCCACCTCTTTTAAACATGTGGAGATCCCCCCCCCGCAGGGCTCCAGCCTGGCCTCTGGCCTGGATACGAAGAGGCTCTACTGTACTGTATCGTCGTCTCAACGCATGCGTGTTGGGACGGCCGCTGATTCGACCAGCAAAAACTGCTTACTGGACCCTGGAGTGGATGCACCAACGCCACCCGGACAAAAAAGCTTGAGATTTTGCCCATGTCGCCTGGGACCCAGAAAGCCTGGATTTGGGTTTCCAAAACATGGGAATCTTGATGTTGGTCTTGCAGGCACAGCCCTGCCTCTCGTCGTGTTGCATTGCCTGCTTCCGTGTCGCTGGTGCGCTCGAGTTTTGTGTTTGCAAAGCAACCATGGCGCAGACTGTGTGACGTCCACGGCCAGCCGATGATCTACGCGTCTATTCTTGTAACACCATCGTCATTCTTGCACCCTGGCGGACGGGATAGACGCCTCGTTCGCACGCTGCTCGCCCGGTGGCGATCATGTCCCAGCGGGATCATGTACCGGGGTGGCTGTGCTGTGGCGCGTAGATCTCTCTACATGTATGCCTGTCATGGTGCGGTCACGCCGATGGCGTGGCAAACAATAGTCGTGTGCCTTGCCATTGGCGGGCCGATAGCAGTTCCCATGTCTGAGGAAACGGTTACGGCGTGTCCAGTTCGGCGGTCCACAGTAAGGTCGTAGTCGTGCTCGTCAGGCCTCACTCGCTCGCTCTCATCAATGCGGATTTGCTCACATCTGCCGGCCCACTGTTACGCAGTCTCGCTAATGCCGCTAAGCCGCCTTGGTGGGCTCCAGAGCGCATACCTGCACCCTCCATCCTCTCTCTACTCTCGTCTCGACTCCCCCGCCGCAGGGCCACCAAGGGAGCACTAACGCCGAGCTTTTCCACTCAGCCCGATCAAAAAAAGCAAGCCGGAGAAGCTGTTGCCAGGCCCCTTGTCAGCTCCTCATGCACGCTCCCTGCCTTGTCATTATCGTGATGCCCTAACGCGTCCACGCGGCGCCCGAGGCCTTCTCCCTGCTCTCTACGCGGCTGGAAGTCGACTGGGCGGCTCGGTTGGTGCATATCGCACCTGTTCACTCTTCTAATCTTTTTTCCCGCCATTGGCCGGCCGGCCGGCCTGTCTTGCATGCACTACGGGCGCCCACTCCGTGGATGGTGTCGGATTACTCCATCATCTTGAACTAAACATGACTGCTACGAGGGCCACTCCAGCAGAGAGGGCGGGCAACGTGGTCTTGGTTTCGTTTTTTGTACTCCAAGCCTTTCCCCGACGTTCCAGAATGGCATACCATCAACAGCTCCGAGCGGGCCCTCCCTGACACATGTCCTGCTTTTTTGGCATACATAACAAATTTAGCTTTCCCGCCCGCCGAAGAATGCTAGGGAGGACCCGCTAAGCTTTCATAAGATAGTCCATGATCAGCGCCATCGGCCCATGGCAATCTAGAAACGGCATTACTCGCCACAATCGACCATATACCACTTCCACATCACTTGCTCTCTACCTCGCCTTTGACTCTGCCGTCCAATTACCTTGCTCTCACTGGCCTTTTGCTCATTTTTTTCGCCTCCAGAGTTTCGGTTCAAGCCCTGTTGCTCCACAAATCATCCTGACAGCCACAGCCTGCTTGTCGACCACCAATCAGACCAAGGCCACCTTACTGCGACCAGCGGCGATTAAGGCAGAGAACTCGCGAAACCCCTCGTGCGGCTTTCCCGTTCCTATCAGACCAACCAGTGGGCTCTTGCTCACAATCCTGGCTCCTAACATCTGCCGCACGCCCTCACTGCGGACCCTGCCGTTGCGCCGTCAGACCTCTTAAGGCGTTACAAGTTCGCTTCTGTCTTCTAAGTGGTTGTGTAATTCTGACCATCGACCTCGTTCCGCCTTAAGCGAGCTCCTTCTCCAGGTGATACATCATCCAAAGTCGTTCACCTTCCCTTAAACGGCTCCATCCACTGTGCGTGTCTTTTTTTACATGCGATCATCTCACAGCCTCCCTCTTCTATTGGCATGCTTTGATCCTCCTTCTCTCCCAGCAAGCGACTCACGTTCGGTACCTCTCGTTTCCGGCTTGCCACATCTCTTCCGGGATACGTTGACATACAATTAGGTATGTTGCACCCTCCTATCTGTGCGCGTTGAGACACTATCGGGCCTTTACACATTCGCTTTTCTTGTCTTCGCTTCATCAAGTGTAACATGGACTAACATGGCATTCTTTTGGGTCCAGCAGTGGGTTCCTCTTCCTGTCCTTTACCACCCACAAATGGGCGATCTACCTCCTGGCCCTCGGCCTCAAGCCATGGACCACGCGACATCTACCTTTGCTCCAGCAGCTCTCAAATCCCCAGACAGCAATGCTCCGTTCTACTCTCAGCTCAGCGCTTTGCCGCAGGGCCAGCTTCGACCCGACTTCCGCTCCCCCACACATTCGACTGGGCATTATCAGTCCCCAGACCATGGTCCATCTTCTATGAACATGGGTGCAATGGCTGGTGCATTACCTGATTTTGGCGCAGACGACGATGCTTCACTCAATCCGCAAAACGTCCCGCGGTCACTATCTGGCGCATCGCCATCTGCTGTAGCATACCAGCTGGGGCAGAATCTGCAAATGTCCTCGCATCCCTCATACGGACCCGGGTTCGCTGCAGGCATGCACCAACAGCCGTTCATGCCTCAACATGGTTCGCAGTACGGTGCTTATCCCTCCTTCGCACCGGGTCAGCCCCGCCTAGCTGGAGCAACATCGATGCAACCGCCGTACCAGAACTACCAACAAGCGTCACAGTACATGTACTACCCAGCACCTTACGTACCCCAGGGACAGTACAGCCACGGATATGCCGTGCAAACTTCCCAAGGCCAGCCGATGTATGGAAGAAGAGCAAGTTTGACCAACACCGGTATGCAGAGACAGATTGCGGATTACTCGCACATGGATGGCAACTTCCCAGGCGCTCGTATGGCTCCTGGAAACTTCTCCGGGGATCCAACTCCCTACAATGCGCAATTCACACCGTCTCCTGGTGAGTGAAGAGAGAGAGAGAGAGAGAGCCGGCATTCGAGCACCTTCGATGCGGTACAGATGCACAGTCGCTAATTTTACTATCAGGTATGCCTCGTTCAGGACCTGTCAGTTCGATACCTCGTGGACCGCCGCGCAAGCCCAAGCAATCCGGACACGCACTCTGGGTTGGAAACCTTCCCCCTGGGACTACGGTCGTTGCTCTGAAGGACCACTTCTCCCGCGATGCCACAAAAGAAATCGAGAGTCTGTTTCTCATCTCCAAGAGCAACTGTGCTTTTGTCAACTATCGCACGGAGGCGTCGTGCACAGCTGCAATGCATAGGTTCCACGACTCACGCTTCAACGGCGTGCGCCTGGTCTGCCGTCTCCGACGCAGTTCTGCACCGGCATCTGGCGTGCCCACGGCACCTTCAGCTATGATAGGTCAGCAGAAAAGCGCTTCTCGGCCAGCGACACCAACCCAAGACGGCACTGCTGAGGATCTTTCTGGAGGCGCCGTTGGGTCACCGTCACACAAGAGCACGGAAGAACCCAAAACAGCTGGGGACCCTGCCAGCAAGTATTTCATTGTCAAGAGTCTCACCCTACAGGATTTGGAGCTCAGTGTTCGAAACGGAATTTGGGCTACACAGTCTCACAACGAAGATGTTCTCAACAAGGCGTTCCAAGTGAGTAATGATCAGCTTTATAGATGACGTTTGACTGACATGATACAGTCTACAGAAAACGTCTACCTCATCTTCTCCGCAAACAAGTCTGGCGAATACTTTGGCTACGCTCGCATGGCGTCACCAATCCTCGAAGATGGCGCTCACATCATAGGCTCGGCGCCCAAGCCCGAAACCAACATCGACGCGCCTGACGTGCCCAAATCCATTCCAACGCCCGCGACAGAATGGGCACCGCGAGGAAGAATTATTGACGATTCCGCGCGAGGCACCATCTTCTGGGAGGCAGAACTCTCCGACGCCGAAGACGGAGACGAAGAAGAGGCAGCCGCCAAAGCAGACAAGGACGAGGGGCCCCAACAAGTCGATGGAGAGTCTCCAGCTGTAGCACAGAGCTGGGGCAAGCCATTCAAGATTGAGTGGGTCTCAACGAACCGCTTGCCTTTCTACCGCACAAGAGGCCTCCGCAACCCGTGGAACGCCAATCGCGAAGTGAAGATTGCTAGGGATGGCACTGAGCTTGAACCCAGCGTTGGCGAGCGCTTGGTACAGATGTTCCACCGCCTGGGTCCTTCTGCCGCCGCCGCCGCTGCTGCTGCTGCACCAGTAATGCCGGGTGGGCCGGTCGCCATGATCCCTCAGATGCGATCTTTCTAGCGTTGTGCAAGACACGAGTTTGGGGCTTTTTCAGCACCTTTACATTGTAGATGCATGGCAGATTGCTGCTGTGACTGGGAATGAGATGGTCAAGATGCGTTTGTTTTGGATAGGGTGCGAGCTTTGTCTAGTGTGCCTGCCGGGCGGGGGCGCTAGATGAAAAAAAATGTGGATGGTTCACATTCGTTTTTACGTCCTTGATTTTGCTTTGCTCTTCTGATGGAGATGGCGAGGATTCAACGATGGGATGATGTTTAATGGGCAAGAACGAGCTTTCACGATGGGACGAAAGATTGGGATAAAGTGTACATGTGGAATCGAGTATCTCTACTCTTGTCTACTTGTCCCCTCGCGATGGTTGTTTTTGCTACTACAGTTGGGTGGGTGGTCATGGTCTTTTTCGTTTCAACCGAGATTATCACCCTTTACTTTTCTTTGCTTCCGTCGGCTCAAATGTACCATATTTCCTTCTCTCGTCCCGAGCCTCACTGTACACACGGACAAACTAACGCCTAGACCCTCACTCCTGCAGCAAGCCCCCTAACACATCACACGGCACCTCACGTCCTCTTCCCCTGTCCCACGTGTAACCCCCCAAATTTCCACACAACAAACATATTCCTCTCAAACATCAGCCGCGTTTACTTTTGCCCAACTCACCGGACCGGTCTGATCGGCGCTGCACAAACATTAACGACATCGTAGCTCCTTGCCAGCCTGCAGCAAGCCCTCCCTCACATTGCATGACATGACGCAGCAAGCGCGTCTTGTCTAGTAGCAGTCTAGTCCCACAATGTCGTTTTTTTCTTCCTCTTTGGTGAGTTCCTTGACTGGCCCGGTATCTGCCAGAAGGAAGAAACGAAGGAATGAAGGAAGGAGAGCGGGTACAACAAACTCTTTTACCCATCTTTCCGAACTTTGTGTGTGTGCTCGCTCATCTGCCGCGGCCACGCCGTCCGCGGCCAATCATCCAGGCCCGGAGCAAAACTGTGAACAAAAGCCGCGCGGAAGGCGAAATGTCCCACTTGTGGAGCATAATGCAAAATAGGTGTGTTGAATGTTACAGTAGAAGAAACAAGCCCTAGTGGGGACGTCAAGCTAGGCTGGTTGTGGGAAGTCGTTTGGTATGGGTAGATTTATGTGCATGTGGGATGAGGGGGGCAGTGCACACCGCGGGCAACGGAGGCATGGGAGAGACATGGGGATGCCGGATGTGTTTACCGGGTGTTCGTTCTTCTCCTTGTATCCTGGCTGCTGGCCTCGTTTTCCATATGCGGGAACACATACACGTGTCCTATGAGGCACTGGTAGACATGTGTGCACCTTTTTTGCTACACTATCTAGATACATTATTCCTTTTTTTCTCTTGATGGGGCTGGGTATGCCAAACGCTGACTCTTCCTTTTTTTTCCTCCCTTTACTTTCCACGTGTCTACTTTTGACTCCAGGGTTTCATCTCCACCCCAGCCCGATTTGCGGCATGCCGAGAGTTGCAAGTGCAGCAGCAACAAAAAGAAAAGCTCCCGAGGTCTGTCGGCCTGTCTATCGGAGCTGCTGCAATGGGTTGGGTTCGCAAGTTGGGTGTCCATGTGAAATGCGCACAGCCCAAAAGTCCTAGGTGGAGAGGAAGCACGTTGCGTGCAGTCCTACTTCCCTCGCTTCGCTTCGTCCTTCCTTATTAAGCAAAACCCTCTCTCTGTCGCTCTTCCCCCTCGCATATTGAATCACATGTCCCTTATCAAAAATATCATTGCCCTTCTCCCCCCTCCTCTATGTAATACGACAAAACACCATGAAAGCAGAATTCTAGACCCAAATCCCCCATGATAATAAAAAAATTCTAGAACGTTCCAGATAAAACCTCACAACATGCTGCCAAACCAACCCATGCATGCTCTCTCGGGCGGGAGACATACACACAATAAACGCGCAATATCGCTATATCCATGCAAAACCCCCCAACAATCCCAGCACAACATGATGCAAGAAAAACAGCTGTCATCACAAAAGTCCCATGCGCAAGCACCCGCCAAATCATGCACTTTTGCACATTTGTCCATGAGGGACTGTGCGCGCACAGATGCTAAAATGGTCATGCGCAACCCCCTTCCCCCCCCCCTGACCTAGACTGGTTCCGCGACTCACGACGTAAAGTGGGGAGAAGGGCCCGGTGTGGCGGTGCGCGATTGTTGGTTAGGGAGGGGGTTATTTGGACAGGGGGGTGATCATACGAGAGAGAGAGGGATTGTTTTCGGTGGGAAAAGGTTTTACCGGTACATTGGGTAGTGATGAGTTGAGTCATGCAGTTAATCAATCTATACATTTTTTTTGGTTTAACCTTACATGTGCTGATGATG
>Ga0265797_10012166_pt1 | contig 10606 bp, 9 predicted proteins | sample P2T30metagenome_FD_192433 | JGI IMG/M metagenome (GOLD analysis project Ga0265797, IMG submission 192433) | Plant litter microbial communities from East Loma Ridge, Irvine, California - P2 T30 | ecosystem: Environmental > Terrestrial > Plant litter > Unclassified | place: USA: California... | reverse complement strand
TGTGCGCCGAGTATCGCTGCCCGGTGCACATCGTGCACTTGTCGTCGGCCGATTCGCTGCCCGCCATTGCCGAGGCCAAGGCCCAGGGCCTACCCCTGACCGTGGAAACCGGCCAGCATTACCTGTTTTTCAACGCCGAAGACATCGCCGACGGCCAGACGCAGTTCAAGTGTGCGCCGCCCATCCGCGAGCGGGCCAATAACGAGCGACTGTGGCAGGCGCTGCAAAGCGGCCTCATCGACTTCGTGGCCACCGACCACTCGCCCGCTCCGCCCGACCTCAAGCAGCTTGCCAGCGGCGATTTTGTCACGGCCTGGGGCGGCATTGCCTCGCTGCAACTGGCGCTGCCCGTGCTGTGGACCGCCGCCCGCCAGCGCGGCGCTACGCTCACCGACCTGGCGCGTTGGCTTAGCGCCAACCCGGCCAAACTCGCTGGCTTGGCGCACCGCAAAGGCCAGATTAGCGTTGGGTATGATGCTGATTTAGTGGTGGTGGCTGCCGACACCACGTTCACCGTAACTGAGGCGCTGCTGTACCATCGGCACAAGGTATCGCCCTACCTGGGGCGCGAGTTGGCGGGGGTGGTCACACACACGTTTTTGGCAGGCGAGGAGGTATTTCGCCACCCCGATTTTTTGCATTTGAATCGGGGGCAATTGCTGACGCGGTAGCGCCGCATATTTGTGGCTTTGGCGTAGGGGTGCGGGGCTGGCCCCCGCCCAGCGTCAGCCGAGCCATTACCATCCTAATCAAGCGCAATTCGAGCGCCGGGCGGGGGCTAGCCCCGCACCCTACTTATGGATTACCAAGCCCGCACCGCCCACATTCTTGCTCGTATCGAGCAGCTCGCCGCCATCAGCGAAGACGCAAATGGCGTCACGCGCCGGTTTGGTACGCCCGCCTTCGTGCGCGGGCGCGACCTCGTGCAAAGCTGGTTTGAAGCGGCCGGCCTAGCTACCCGCATCGATGGTATCGGTAACCTGCGCGGGCGGCTCACCAGCCCGCAACAGGGAGCCAAAACCTTCGTGCTGGCCTCGCACATCGACACGGTAGTGAATGCCGGCAAGTACGACGGTCCGCTGGGCGTGCTCATGGCGCTGGATTTGGCGGAGAGCGTGATTCAGCAAGGCATCATATTGCCTTTTAACTTAGAAGTCATTGCGTTCAGCGACGAGGAAGGCGTACGCTTTCATACCACGTACCTAGGCAGCAAGGTCGTAACGGGTGCTTTCGACCCGGCCACGCTGCACAAAACCGATGCTAATGGTATCACGCTGGCGCAAGCCATTGCCGACATGGCAGGTGGCGATATCGCCCAGCTAGCCGCTGCCGCGCTGCCCGCCGAGGAGTGGCTGGGCTACTTTGAGCTGCACATCGAGCAAGGGCCGGTACTGTGGGAAAACCGCGTACCCATCGCGCTCGTTATGGCCCTGGCCGGGCAGCAGCGCGTGGAGCTAACCTGGCAAGGCATGGCCGGCCACGCCGGCACTGTGCCAATGCCCCTGCGCCAGGATGCGCTGGCCGCCGCCGCCGAGTTTGTGCTGGCTGCTGAAACCTTCGCCCTGCGCCACGGCCAGGCGTTGGTAGCCACGGTGGGCCAACTGCGCATCCCCAATTCGGCCAGCAACGTCATCCCCGGCCAGGCCATCCACAGCCTCGATTTACGCAGCCCCGACGCGAGCCAGCTAGCCATTGCTTATGCCGACTTGCTGGCCCAGGCGGAGGTCATTGCCGCCCGGCGCGGCGTGGCGCTCGATTGGCAGCTAGTGCAATACACCGCGCCCACGCAGTGCGATGCGGGCCTGAATGCCCTGCTGGCCCAAGCCATCGCCGCCGATGGCTACGAAGTAGTGCGCCTGGTGAGCGGCGCGGGTCACGATGCGGTGCCCGTATCGGCCGTGGCGCCGGCTACCATGGCCTTCATTCGCTGCTACAAAGGCATCAGTCACAACCCGTTGGAAAACGTGGAGGCGGCCGACGTAGCGGCGGCGCTGGCCGTGGCTGAAGGGTTTTTGCTGAATTTAATAACGGGTCATGCTGAACGCAGTGGAGCATCTCGCATGGCGCAGTAATTTCTTGCGTAAGCAAGAAGGCGAGCGAGATACTTCACTACGTACAGCATGACAACCCACCTTTTACTTCCCCAAAACCCATGGAACTAGGCTCTCTCACCCGCTCCGTTGTGCGGCGCAACCACGCCATTATCGCGCCCGATGGCTATATCAACAGCAATGTACCCGGCTGGACCGGTTGCTCCGTCAACGTCATTATCAATGAGCAAATGGGTGCGCGGCTCTGCCAAACGCTCGTGACCCTCACCGACGCGGGGCAGCTTACCGGTAGCACCGAAGCCAGCCAGATTTTTTTTTACGTGGTGCAGGGCCAGGTGCAGGCCTCCATCGGCGACGATAGCCGAATTTTGACGATGGGCAAATTCGTGTACGTGCCCACCGGGCAGCAGTACGTTTTCAAAAATCCGACGGCTAACACGCAGGTGCTCACGTTCCATAAGGTGTACGAGCCGCTGGTGGGCCACCCCGTACCAAGCGTGTATTGGGGCGAAAAGGACGACAGCAAAGCGCCCATCTACATGGGCGATGAGGCGTTGCGCATCCAAGAGCTGCTGCCCAATGAACTGGGCTTTGATATGGCCGTCAACATCTTCACCTACCAGCCCGGCGGCAACCTGCCGATGGTGGAGACGCACATTATGGAGCACGGCCTGCTCTACTTGCAGGGCCAGGCCATTTATATGCTCGACCAACAGTGGTACCCGGTCAAAAAGGGCGACTCTATCTGGATGGCGCCGTACTGCCAGCAGTGGGCCGCCTCGATTGGCAAGGAGCCGTCGGTTTATATTTATTATAAGAACGTGAACCGCTTTCCGACGGTAATGTAGCGCGGACTTTCAGTCCGCGTGTGCGTTCATCAAGCAAGCCAGGCCACTCGCGGACTAAAAGTCCACGCTACATACCATGACCCTTTCCGACCTCAATCACCTCTCCTCCGACGCCCGCGTCGACGCGCTGCGCACGTGCTGCGGCTCGTCGGTATGGGCCGATACCATGAGCCAGCTGTTTCCCTTCGCCACAGCCGAAAAGCTCTACGCAGCCGCCGACTCGGTCTGGGATAGCCTCACGGAAACCGACTGGCGCGAGGCCTTTGCCCACCACCCCAAAATCGGGGATATGGATGCGCTACGCGAGAAATTTGCCAGCACGGCCACTTGGGCGGCCGGCGAGCAGGGCGCCGTGCGGCAGGCTTCGGAGGTAACGTTGCAGGGCCTAAAAGCGGGTAATGAGGCCTATGAGCGGAATTTTGGCTACATCTTCATCGTGTGCGCCACCGGCAAATCGGCCGATGAGATGCTGGCGCTGCTACAAGCGCGGCTGCCGCACTCGCCGGCCGTAGAAATCCACGTTGCGATGGCCGAGCAAGCCAAAATCACGCGCCTGCGCCTCGAAAAATTATTCGCATGAGCCAGCTTACTACGCACATTCTCGACACCACAAAGGGCCAGCCAGCAGCGAGCGTTACCATCGTGCTCTACGAGCCAGCGGGCGACGACTGGCGCGAAATCGCCCGCAACGCGACTAACGCCGATGGCCGTATTCCCGACCTCTTGGCTCAGGATAAAATCCTGGCGATGGGTGTATACAAGCTTAAATTTCTGACCCAGGAATACTTCGAGCGCGACGGCACGGCCAGCTTTTATCCGTTTGTGGAAATCTGTTTTTCGGTAACCGATGATAGCCATTACCACGTGCCGTTGCTGCTCAATCCGTTTGGATTCAGCACCTACCGCGGCTCCTGAATTTGTAAAACGGAGTGGCACTCCGTTTATGCACCTGCTTAGCGAGAAACGGCGTGCCACTCCGTTTTACATCTTATGAAACTCAGCCTCCAGGACTCCGATAAAACGGCTTTGCTCGACCAGCTCAGCGAGGCCAACCTACGCTTTCAGCACACCTACCCCGGCGACCGGCCCGACCGCCAGCCCGTGCACACCGTGTACGGCGGCGCCAACCTCTTCAAGGCCGACACCTGCGTGCGGATGGGCGAAATCGCCCTGCGCAACCTCCAGACCTACGCGCCCAACTTCGTGGAGCTGGCCCGCGTGCTCCAGCTGGCCGGCCACGAGCACCTGCCCACGCTCGAAAAAGACATCCACGACCTCATCGACTACCTCGACAAGCTGCCCGCCGACCAGCGCCGCCAGGAGCCCGCCTGGCTGGCCTACACCGTTTACAACAAGATTGTGCAGAAGCTCAAAACCGAGGCCGTCGAAGACTTTCGCATCGACTTTGAGGATGGCTTTGGAAACCGGCCCGATGCCGAGGAAGACGCCACCGCCGTGCAGGCCGCCCACGAAGTAGCCAAAGGCATGGCCCAGGGCACGCTGTCGCCCTTCATTGGCATCCGCATCAAACCCTTCACCGAAGACCTCAAGGCGCGCGGCGTGCGCACGCTCGACATCTTTTTGAGCACTTTGCTCGAAGCCACCGATGACAAGCTGCCCAATAACTTCGTGGTGATGCTGCCCAAGGTGACGATACCCGAGCAGATGACCACGATGGTGCGCTTTTTCGAGCTACTGGAAAAGGCCAACGACCTAGCGCCCGGCACCTTGAAGATGGAAACGATGGTGGAAGCCACCCAAATTGTGATGGACGACGAGGGCCGGAATCCGCTCCTGCGCATCATCCGGGCCAGCGAGGGGCGCTGCATCGCAGCGCACTTCGGCACCTACGACTACACGGCCTCGGCCGGCATCACGGCCAAGTACCAGACCATGGCGCACCCGGTTTGCGACTTTGCGCACCACATGACCAAAGTGGCGCTCGGCGGCACCGGCATCTTCCTTAGTGACGGCGCGACTAACGTGATGCCCATCGGCCCGCACCGGGGTGATAACCTGACGTTTGCGCAGCTGCGCGAAAACCAGGACGCCGTGCACAGCGGCTGGCGACAGGCCTACCACCATACCATGCACTCGCTCATCGGCGGCCTCTACCAAGGCTGGGACCTCAACCCCGCGCAGTTGCCCATGCGCTACGCGGCCACCTACAACTTCTTCCTGAGCAGCTACGAAGGCGCGGTGCACCGCCTCAAAACCTTCGTGGAGCGGGCCGCCATTTCGACCCTCACCGGCGATATTTTTGACGATGCCGCCACCGGGCAAGGTTTGCTTAACTTCTTCCTGAAAGCCCTGAATTGCGGCGCTATTTCGGAAGAGGACATCGTGCCCACCGGCCTTACGATTGAGGAAATCGAAACCCGGTCGTTTTACCGCATCCTGCAAGGCCGCCGCAAGGCGTAGCTGCCGGGCGTGCAATACTCGCCCAGCTTACATGGCTCCTAGCACCGCCCGCTCCAACAACTACTCTTTATGTCCCAGCGTAAACCTAAACCAGCAGGCGAAACCATTCGCTGCTTAGTTTTTTCGCAATGTCACTTTTTGGAAACGATAAATTGAAGGGTAAGCGCGTGGCTATTATTGCCACCGACGGTTTTGAGCAGGTAGAGCTGACTGAGCCCCAGAAATTCCTAAAAAATGAAGGCGCTGAGGTGCATGTAGTGTCGCTGAAGAGCGGCAGCATCAAAGGCTGGGATATGACGGACTGGGGCGACAAGGTGGACGTAGACAAGACCATCGACGAAGTGAAGGTGGAAGACTATGATGCCCTGGTGCTGCCCGGCGGCCAGATAAACCCCGACAAACTGCGCCTGGAGCCCAGCGTGGTCGATTTTGTGCGCGAATTTGCCCATTCTGGCAAGCCGGTGGCCGCCATTTGCCACGGCCCCTGGACGCTCATCGAGGCCGACGTGGTGCGCGGCAAGCACATGACGAGCTGGCCCAGTCTCAAAACCGACCTGCGCAACGCCGGCGCCGAGTGGCAAGACTCGGAAGTAGTAGTTGATGGCAACTTCATCACCAGCCGCAAGCCCGACGACCTCAAAGCCTTCAACCAGAAGATTGAGGAGTTGCTCACTACGCCTCGCTAGTCACCTAGACCGGATTATATCCAACCCAAAAATGCCCGTCCCAGCTCCGCTTTCGCGGGCCAGGACGGGCATTTTTGTTGCTGGCGGCTCACCCAAGCACTGCTACCAATCGGTGCGCCGCAGCTTGTCGGGCTGCAAAAGCCTGATGCCCCTCGGCGTAACTTCCAGCAGGCCATCGTGCCGAAACTCGCTGAGCGTGCGACTCAGCGACTCGGGCGCGATGCCAACCACGGCGGCTAAGTCATCGCGCGAGAGTTGAATGAGCGCCTCGGCCGCTTCGTTGGGCTTGGCGTGGTCGTAGAAGCCGAGTAGGGCATTGGCCACGCGGCGGCGCAGCGAGTTGTAGGCCATATCGAGCAGCTGCTCCTCGCGCTCGCGCTTTCGGCCGGCCAGCAGGCGCACCAGTTGCTGGCTCACTTCGGGGTTACGCAGCAGTTGGGCAAAGTCGTCGGCCGGAATGTAGAATAGCGTCGAGTCTTCGAGGGCCACGGCCGAATCGTAGTACACGGCGCCTTCGAGGAGGGCTTTGTAGCCAAAAAACTCGCCCGTCTGGTAAAAGCCCGTTATCAGTTCCTTACCCGAGGCGGTGGTCTTGCTTATTTTGACGCGGCCGGCCTGCACGTAGTACAAGCGGGTGGGCTCGTCGCCCTCGGCATAAATAATCTGCCGGCGCGGTGCGGCGTGTGGCTTGCGGTCTATAATGAGCGCCAGCAGGTTGCTACGCTGCGAAGCCACAAAATCGGACGGCCCGCTCGCAACCGGCGGCTCTGCTTCGGCCATCGGCAGCAGTTGTTGCAAGCGCGTGAAGCGCCCCGCAATGGCGCTCAGCAGCTCGCTGCTCTCGAAAGGCTTGGTAAGGTAATCGTCGGCCCCCAGCTCCATGCCGCGGCGCACCTCGGCCCGCCCGGCCCGCGCCGTGAGGAAGATGAACGGCACCCGCGCCAAGTGCGCATTCTGGCGGAAGCTGTAGAGCACGCCGTAGCCATCGAGCACGGGCATCCCAATGTCGCACAGCACGAGGTCGGGGCGGCTGGCCTGGGCTTTTTCAACCCCGGTTTTGCCGTTTTCGGCGGTACTCACGGCGTAGCCTGCCAAGGTCAGCAGTTCGGCCGTGTTGGTGCGAGCCACTTCGTCGTCGTCAATTAACAGTATTGTTTTCATGTAAACCTATTAGCTGCCCCCCAGCTGCCTGCCCTATATAGCTGCAAGGTGAGCAGGCAGGAACCGGGAGCGGAGTAGCACTTTATAAATTATTAATTATAAGATTCTTACAAAGCCCTGATTTTAACTTTTTAAGGGTATTTACTGGTCCAAATATCCCTCTTTTCGGGGCCATAACAACCATCAGCAAGACCCATGATAATTCTCACGGGTTCTGGTAACCGTGGTCATGTAAGCTCCACAACAGCCAAAATAGCTTTGTATCATCAAAAGTCGCCTGCTTAGCGCTGAGCTTTCCACCTACTCACCTCTTTGCTTATGCTGCTCATAGCTACCTCTCCAACTGCTGAGCATCTTGGTTCAGCTAGTCGGCCGGAGCCGCCCGCTACCCCGCTCGGTTGCGTGCGGCAAGCCACCTTGCCCTGCCCGCCCACCAACAGCCAGCCGCGCCTTATCTGCAAAGCGAACCCTTGCCCCAAAACCTGCCGCTACAAGCAACAACAACCTTCCTAACAACTACTTATTACGTATTATCTCGCTAACCCAATGGCCTACAGCATCTCTACCCCCGCCGGACAAGCCGTCCAGAATATCCTAAATGACCTACCCGGCCTGATGGCCATTGCCGTCGTTGATATCAGCTCGGGCATGAGCCTGGCGTCGCACACCAACTCCAGCATCAACCCCGACACCGCCGCCGCCTACAACACGGAAGTGGTGAAGCAAAAGCAAAAAGCCATGGCAGCTCTCAAACTGCAAGGCGAGACCCTGGATGACATTCTCATCACTCTCACCAACCAACTGCACCTGCTGAAGCTAGTGAATGATGGCAAGAAATTCATTCACCTAGTGGTGAACCCCCGCGACACTAATTTGGCTATCGCCCGCGAGGTAGTACGCTCGCAGGTAGATTTGCTGAAGTAATAATAACCTGTTCTTCCACAACAGAAAAGCCTTCCCATGCGGGAAGGCTTTTCTGTTGTTATGGCCCAGCTATAATTGGCTTTTCAGCCGCCGCAAACTCCGGGTACAGGCTCGTCAGCACCCGCTCGGGCGTCATGGGAGCCACCAGCGGCAGGGCCACGCCGGGCTGAAAGGCCCGAATGGCGTCGCGCAGAGCGAAGTACGCGCCGATGCCGTACATGAGCGGCGGCTCACCCACGGCCTTCGAGCGCAGGATGGCGTTGGGGTGGCCGGGCGTATCGAGAAAATGCACGTCGAGTACGGCGGGCACCGAATAGAGGTCGGGTATCTTATAGCTATTCAGCGAGTTGCTGAGCAGGCGGCCTTCGTCGTTGTAGCTCACTTCTTCCAGGGTCATCCAGCCGATGCCCTGCACGGCGCCGCCCTCTATCTGCCCCCGGTCAATGGCTGGGCTGAAGCTCTGGCCAAAATCGTGGGCAATTTGCACGCTGTCGATGGTGTAGGTGCCGCGCAGGCAATCGACGGTGACCGTGGTAAGCGCCGTGCCATAGACGTGGTAGGCAAAGGGGTGGCCGCTTTCGGTACTGGCATCGAAATGCACGCCGGGCGTGGCGTAGTGGGCATTTTCGGTGAGGGCCACGCGCCGCACGAAGGCGCTGCTCACCAGCTTTTCCCAGGTAGTTTCGGCCGGAATACCGGCGGCCAGCACCTGCTCATTTTCAATCTGGATGCCTTCGTAATCAACCGCAAACTCGGTGCTGGCGTGGCGCAATAGGCGCTCGCGCAGGGCCTGGCAGGCCAGTTGGGTGGCTTTGCCGTTGAGGTCGGCGGTGGCGCTGGCGGCGCTCGGCGAGGTATTGGCCACGCGGGTGGTATTGGTGGTTTCGATTTTGATGCGCGAAATCGAAATGCCCAGCGTGCTCGCCGCCACCTGCGCGATTTTGGTATTCACGCCCTGCCCCATCTCCACTGCGCCGGTGCTGATGCCCACCGAGCCATCGGTATAAATGTGCACCAAGGCCCGCGTCTGGTTCATAAACGTCTTGGTAAATGAGATACCAAAGCAGATGGGCATCAGCGCCAAGCCCTTCTTAAAGAGCCGATTTTGCTGATTAAACTCCGCCACGGCCGCCCGCTGCCCGGCCAGGTCAAACAGCTCGGCGGCTGTGTCCCAGGCCTGCTCGGCGTGGCACAGTTCGGCTGGCTGCCGATACGGAAACCGGTCGCCCTCGCGCAGCAGATTGCGCCGCTGAATGTCGCTCGGCGGCACCCCCAATTCCTCGGCGGCTTTCGTGATGGCCGACTCAATCACAAACATGCCCTGCGGCCCACCAAAGCCCCGAAAAGCCGTATTAGGCGGCAAGTTGGTACGGCACGAGTTGGCCGTAGCCGTGACGTTGGGGATGAAATACGCGTTGGTGGTATGGAAGAGCGTGCGCTCGAGCACGGCCGGCGAGAGGTCGGCCGAGGCCCCGGCATTTTGGTAATAGGTTACCTCGTATGCCTGAATTTTGAGGTCTTTATCCAGCCCGATTTTGAAGTCGGACGAGTACGGGTGGCGCTTGCCGGTCATGCGCATGTCAGCCATGCGGTCGAGCACCAGCTTCACCGGTTTCTTGACTATAAAAGCGCCCAACGCGGCCAGGCAGCCCCAAGGCGTGGCCTGGTCTTCCTTACCACCAAAGCCGCCACCGAGGCGCGTCACATCTACCTCAATCTGGTGCATGCCGATGCCCAGCACCACGGCGCAATGCCGCTGCACGGCCGTCGGTCCCTGCGTCGAAGAAATAATTTTGACGCCGCCCAATTCGGTTGGGAAAGCATACGCCGCCTGCGTTTCAATGTACAAGTGCTCCTGCCCACCGCTCTCGGCCACGCCCTCAAACACGTAGTCGCACCCAGCAAACGCGCCCGCCAAATCGCCGATGCGGAAGGTGCGCGGCGGCACTATCAGCTCGCCCTGCGCGGCGGCTTGGCGCGGGTCGGTGATGATAGGCAACGGCTCAATATCGGCCGTGATGAGCTTGAGCGCGGCGTGCGCCTGCGCCTCGGTGCGGGCCAGCACCAGCGCCACCGGCTGCCCCCGAAAATGCACGTGCCCCTCGGCCAATAATGGCTCATCGGGCACGATGCCGCCAATCTGGTTGCGCCCCGGAATGTCGGCCGCCGTGAGAATACGCACCACGCCAGGGGATTTTTTAGCAGCGGTCAAATCCAGGCTATTGAGTACGCCGTGCGCCAGCGGCGACTCGTACACGGCCGCGTAGAGCGTGCCCTGCTGCACGGGCACATCGTCGAGGTACTGCGATTCGCCGCGCACGTGGCGCTGGGGGTCGAGGTGGTTCATGGTGCTAGCTGCGGGTTGGTGCGTCGCGCAGTTCGGTTTGTAAATCAATTAACAAATCAGTGGCAATTACCCACCAGTCATGGCCGCGCAAATCTTCTAATAACTCCTCCATCGACCCCAAAAAATGGAAGTTTTCGCCCTTCACAAAAACAGAGCCTTCTTTCCTAA
>Ga0265797_10012165_pt1 | contig 10606 bp, 14 predicted proteins | sample P2T30metagenome_FD_192433 | JGI IMG/M metagenome (GOLD analysis project Ga0265797, IMG submission 192433) | Plant litter microbial communities from East Loma Ridge, Irvine, California - P2 T30 | ecosystem: Environmental > Terrestrial > Plant litter > Unclassified | place: USA: California... | reverse complement strand
CGTCCGTCAGCCTCTTCGGCCCGCAGCAGATTACCGCCGTTTTCATACCCTTGCTAAACACCTCATCGACAACGTTACTCAGATCCGGCCTTCCGCTTCTGACAAGCATCCCCTTTCGCGGCTTCTCCATCTGCTCCTCCATGCTCAGCAGCTGCTCGTTCTCTTGCATCTCAATCCCCTCCCCGTCCTCGTCGTCGTCAATAGCGAACACGCCAGCCGCGCTCGCGTCGACTTGCAGGTTGGGTCCCGAAGGTCGTGTAACGTAGACCTCGACATTTTGCGGGCCTTGCAATAAACCACCCTCGTTCGCATCGGCCGCTGCGTCATCTTCGTGCTCGTCATTGGGTGCGGAACTTGCAGGGAATGCCCACTGCGTTTCAGCCAGCTTCTGAACCGCCCAAATGCACCGGATCTGGGTACCTGCAGGTGTGGGGTCGTGCAAGTCGATGATGCTGCGATAGATGGGCATGATGAACGTTGCACCAACCCCGCCAGCTACCAAAAGTATTTTGTCAAAGTCTGATAAATCAGGTAGTCGGTTGGAGGCTCCGTATGGTCCTTCGAGGGAGAAAGGCAGAATGGGAATGTCACCACCAGCTGTAGGTAGCATGGGCACATTGCTTCCCCCCTGTGACAAAGAGCGCGCCAGTTCTCCGAGATACTTGGTGTTGCCGTTGAGCGTTCTTGCAATGAGAAGTAGTTCCTTGTCTTTTGACGGGAGGGAAGCAACCGTGAAGGGGTTCGTCTTATTCGTCATAAGCCATTGGTCGTACCACGTAGGAGCTTTCCCCCTGATATGCGGTCTGCTGAGGTACACATGCTGGCCAGGCTTCCAAGTAAGCGCGGCGCTTTCTGCCGGCAGCGGGATGCGGACCTGGACGAGATTGGTGCCTGGCAGAAGTCTGAGAGTACCTTGGTACATCTTCAGACATACAGCTCGGGAAATGACATGTAATGCCTCTACCGCAAGAATCTCATACACGTAGATGCGGATATGAGATACGTGCAGATACAGGGGCACGACGATGAAATTTGCAATAGCGATATGAGAGATGTAGAACACTCGATAGTTCTTGCGGCGTATGAATCCGAGGGCAGTCGTGGAGATGGTGGTGAAGAGGATGATGCTCACAAGGCCCCAAATGACGTCCCAGTCCTTAATGCGCTTTGCTAGAAACCCTGATAGAACAAAGAAGTTCAAATACAGGGCCGTATGCATTAGGAAAAGCAGGAATGTGATGCGTCCCAGGATCTGATGCGAGGCCTTGATTTGCTCGTGGGAAAGCCGTGTCAGCCATTGCACAGGACTCCATGGTGCTCGCACTGCCAGTAAGTAGTGAATTGGTAGCTGCGACGCGCCAACTTGTCCGAAACGCTTGGTGAGATGGAGATAGTCTACATATTGTCAGTAGTAGACGCGAACGTCGGAGATCTTAAGTCCATACCGTTCCCGGTGTGAGCAATGCAAAGATACAGCAACCACACTGTCCAGACGCTGGCTCCGATCCATTCTCCTCTTGTGCCCCAGTTCCAGCCCCGAATGACATCCTTTCGCATCCACCAGCTCATCCTGCTACATCCGGTCTGTATGCTTCGCAGCCATCCGAGCCTGTCCTTTGGCCGTTTGGTGAATGACGGTGATTTGGGCTGATCAATCTTCAAACCGGTTTTCATCACCCACGAAAAGGCGAAGCCAATCTGAAAGAGCGCAAATATGACCAGGACGGACCATTGTGCGACGAATCCGTACCATTCCAGATATTCCCGGCGTTGATGTTTCTGCTCGTCGTTCAGGCTTTCAAAGTAGTACCCAAGTGCCCAGTATTGATCTGTCTTGACCTCATGGTGGCCTTTATGACGCCGAAAGAGGTCCATCTCAAAGCCCCTTCTGGACTATCAATGCTGCGTATCGCGGATAAGAATAACCCTTGCAGTAGCTAAGCTTCACAGCGTACAAGTCCTCATCAAGAGGATCGAAAAGGTTTGCCTGCAGCGCAGATTATAGAACGAATGCGTAGCGACCGAAGGAAACAAGGCCAAGTGTTGGACGGTGATGTTGAGGAGTTGTGTTGTATACGTGTGCTTGTAACGGTGCAAGACTCAGATTCGGACTTCGCTGATGCAGGGCTGACGGCGCCAGTGATGCCGGCCAATCGAAACGTGCTCAAAGCACGAGCTGAACACGTTCCTTCTGCCGTCGCTCGCTTCTTAGACAAGCCGGTGAACACAGTCTTATAGAATGAGAGTCGAGCATCGACGAGAATGGGCGTAATTAGAGATGCGCGTTCCTGGGTCCTCAGCCAGTAGCGGTGCAGCAACCCCACCAAGCATCCCGCCTGCAACCCTGCATGTGCATACAGTGCATGTGGTACGTATCTGCAGTTGAAGCTGCATCTAGATAGACACACAACTGGTAGACGCATACAACACCATGACCAACCCTGCTTCCAAGACCCCAATCTGGCTCGACTGCGTGTGTATCCGCTCGTGCCTTCCCCATGTGTAGTGCTGACCAAGGAAGGACACTGGGCATGATGTGAGTCTCCGATAAGCCCTCCCGACACGCTGCTCATCACCACCCCAGGATGCCTACGCCCTCCTTCTCTGCGCACACGACCCCAAAGTCGAGCTGCTTGGTGTGAGCACCGTCCATGGCAATGCTGCGCTCGACCAAACCACGTACAACACCAGGGCCATGCTCGAGGCAATCGGAAGGCGCGACGTGAAGGTCTACTCGGGCGCTGCGAAGCCAATCATACGCGATGCTGTACATGCCGCTGACATACACGGTATTGCGACCCTGTTCAGTCCCCGTGAGTATGCGCTGACACGAACAGGCGAGTCCGGCCTAGACGGCGTGACGCTGCTCCCCAAACCCGTCGAACCAGCAGCTACCGATGTCGACCATCTCGAAGCCATGTACCGAGGGCTCATGGCTACACCCCCGAATTCAGCTTGGCTGGTCTCTACGGGCACATTGACCAACATTGGTCTGCTATTCCAGAAGTACACAGATCTAGCGGCTCATCTCAAAGGCCTCAGTATAATGGGAGGTGCAGTCGGTGGCGGCTTCACGGATGCGCCAATGGGTACGGTTCAAGGAGAAGGTGAACGATTTGGCAATTGGACTCCCTATGCTGAATTCAACGTATGCTGCAATCTACATGCATAGTATGGTTCAACAAGCTAACATCCCCGGCAGATCTACGTAAAGATACCGACCCTTCGCATGCTTGGAGAAGGCTGACAACAACAGTGTGACCCCGAAGCATCTCACTTCATCTTCTCGCATCCCGTTCTCAAATCCAAGACGACGCTTATCCCCCTCGACCTGACCCATCAAGTCCTCGGTACGAAGAAAGTTCGCCAAACACAGCTATATGGAGAAGAGATATGGGATCAGTCAGTCTCGAAGAGTGACTACACACCTTCTGCTATGCGGGCTTTGTTCACCCAGATCATGTCGTTCTTCGCTGGCACGTACGCTGAGGTGTTCTCCATAACCGAAGGACCGCCGTTACACGATCCTCTCGCTGTAGCGGCCGCCTACAATCCTAGCATATTCGACGACAAGGGTGGCGAACGCTTCCAAGTAGATATAGTCACGGAAGGCCTTCACTCGACAGACAAGTCAAAAGTTGGTGAACTCGGTAGAACAAAGGTTACGAAGCTTCCAAACGGTGAAGGTGGCTGTCGCATACCTAGAGGCGTCAATCTTGATGACTTCTGGGGCAGCATTGAAAGTGCACTCAAACGTGCAGATGCCGTCAGTCCTATGTCAAAGGTTTCTGAGAAAGAATTAGAGGAGGCCGGCGTTTTCAATGGAGTGGGAAAACTACAACGCTGAGCGCCTGAGCGTACCGCTGCGTAAGACTATAGTAGTCCAGGGAAAGGATAGAACGAGACAATACGAACATTCCAACTCCAGACACTACGGGAGTCTGCCGGAGAATTCAGCCGTAACCAACGAACTTCCATTTAGCCTGATCTCAACATTCCGCGTACCTTGCAGCGCCGAGCCTGCTAATCGAAGACCACAACTTTTTACGACGGCCTGTACTGATATGACTCCACCAATTGGCGTCGACTGGTTCTTCCCCAAATGCGCACAGGCCGTGTCAGGATCCAACCCAATGGCATACCAAGCTCGTAATGAACACCATGAGATCCCGCGGTTAATCGCATCATGATCCAGACAGCCAGGTCGCCTTTCGCAATGTTGATACTCTTATGTTCGTGAAAGCCCCATCATATCACAGTACAAAATCAACTTCCGACGTTACGTCGAGTTCTGCAGACGAAGTCTGGCTACAACAGCGCCGGTAGAAACCTTCAATGGGTATGATGGTATACGACCAGTAACGATACCAAGCCCGGGTCTTGACAGACCGTCTCGGAATCGGACCGCATGCTGAGCTGTATAGAGCCATATGGCAATCTCGAATGCGGGGAATACCCGAAGGGGATGTGATATGCACTTCACTTCCGTATAACATATGCTACGCCTTCCACCTGCAGGCTCATCATCACCACGAAGATGAAGTCCTCCGTTTTCCAACTGCTCCTTCCGGTTGTGCTCGCCTCCCCAACACCAGCCCCCATATATGCACACCCCAAACAGGGTTCCCATCCCAAACCTGCTCCAGGTCTCGGCGATCTCGCAAAGAAAGCTGGACTAAAGTACTTCGGCACCGCCATAGATAACGTCGTTCTCGACAATGACGAGTACACCTCGATAGCCTTCAACCGCTCCGAATTCAACCAAGTCACCCCGTCCAACGGCCAAAAATGGATACACACAGAGCCTCAACGCAACGTCTTCAACTGGACGCTCGGCGATGAGATCGTTGACCCGAGCAAAGATGCTCACCAAATGCGGCGCTGCCATACCTTCCTCTGGCACCAGCAACTCCCCGACTGGGTGAACAACGGCAACTGGACCAAAACTAGCCTCCTCTCCGTCCTAGAAACACACATCAAAACGGTCGCAGACTACTACTGGAACGACTGCTACGCCTGGGACGTCGTAAACGAAGCATTCGAAGACGATGGCACGCTGCGCAAGTCCATCTGGCTCGACGTCATTGGCCCAGAGTACATTGAACATACGTTCCGCCTTACCAGAAAGTACACGAGTCCAGGCACGAAACTGTATTACAACGACTACGGGATTGAGAGGGTGAACAACAAGAGTCTGGCTGTTGCACGCATGATCAGCGAGTATCAACGCGCTGATGTGCCAATTGACGGTGTAGGATTACAGGCGCATTTCACAGTGGGCAGAGCGCCGACTTATGATGATGTTCGGGCTTCGCAGCAGCTATTCTCCGCGTTGGGTCTGGAGACGGCGTTGACGGAGTTGGATGTTCGGATCGGGCTGCCCGACAATGCGAACAAGACGGCTGCGCAGGCGGCCATCTATGCGGACTCCGTGCGTGCGTGTGTTGATGAGGAGAGCTGCGTTGGAGTCACCGTTTGGGACTTTTGGGATCCGGTTAGTTGGGTGCCAGAGTCGTTCCCGGGTAATGGGAATGCTTGCTTGTGGGATGAGAATCTGGAGAGGAAGCCGGCGTATTATGCTATTGCTGATATGTTGAAGGAGGCGGCGGCAAAGAGGGGATGAGCTGGGAGACATCGGGCCTAGAGTTTGAGAAAGTGTGCATTCTGGACTCATCGTTGTAGCAGTGTTCTGTCTTGCGGAATACTGCGGTTTCCAAGTCACACGCCGCATCCTTACATGTCTTTAACAAGTAGAATTTTGCCTGGGCGCTGCAAGGAATGCGCAGCATGCCACGTGGATTCTCAACAAATATATCTTCATTAACCCTTGCGTATCAGTAGCAAGTTCCATGTTTGTATAGCTTGAGCTGATGCGAAAAAGATGAGCCTCGACATATGGTAAAAGCTAGGAAAAAGTCATGTATTTTTATTGAGTTTTGATTGCATGTGGATGTTATCTGCATTGGTTTGGCGGTCTGTAAGACAGCGTTAAGACAATCTGGAAATCTAGTCTCAACGCGATCATCGATGGACTGCTGATAACGAAGATAGTTGTGGAGGAGGAAGTACCTGTTGGGGCTTGGCAACTGAGAATCAAGAATTCCGCTCTGCCGTACTCTTGGTGTTCGTGCGGGACGAGAACGCGGATGCATCGGCAGACAGGCACAAAGCCTGATGGGTGCTAAGACCTGTCTCCTATCTTCCAAGGCCCTCCGCTGATCTTGGATGACGGCGCAGAGGCGTGGCGTCCGTCATGGTGCAGATAGGAGACACGTGTGGCGGTGCTGTGGCTTGCTGGTTCGTCAATTGCGACGCGCATTCTGACTGCGCAGGCAAGGTGTTACAGGTAACTGATTGCATGCATCATACTTGATGTGTGTACACGCGTCTCCTGCTTGGTAGATGCAAGATGTTACAGAGAGATCGGAACTAAGTCCTTCGAGGCGGTGATGTGTATGTGGTTAGATGCGCTGGTTCATTAGAAACGAAGAAGGCCCGGTATCGACGTATCACCGAGTGTACTGAGATGCATGAACAACCCAGCTTTCCTTGTTCGGATTCAATCAAGTAAAAGTTACGTCGAAGAACGTAGACGTATGCAGTTCCTGTTTCGTTCCAGATGCACCTTGTGAATTCGATGCAGCAACGTCTCATGCAAGATCTGCCGAACTTAGAATTGGTATGCTAAGACATGATACAAGCCATGCAGGCGTTCGCAGTTCGCGCGATGGCTGTCATGCCCCTGAAGTACGGAGATCGAAGTCCGGCTATGTTTGGAAAGAAGAAATGTATGAGCCGCTAATAGAACGTAAAATACCGCAAGGCTGCTCTGGTCAGCCTCCTGGGACCGGTGCGACTTACTACGAGCGAACTACGCACGCGGTAGGTGTGATTGCTCCGCAAGGCCATACCTCCTGCCTCGTAAGCGTGCATAGCCTCAATGTGATAATCGCTCAATTCTTGGCCTACTTGCTGGGCACTTGGCGAAGAGCCAAGAGTGGAAACGTGGATGCGTGGACATCCCGCCCAAAGCTGGCGACCGTTTGAGACATGGAAACCCGGAGCCATTCAGGGGACCTTTTCGAGGGCCTCAACGTGTTGGAAGTGTACTATATGCTCAGGGAATGTCAAGGGGAGGTGGTTGCAACAGAGTTCATCTACATACGGCCGGCGCGACTACAAGGTTGACAGGCTGGTATATTGACATTTGCGCCGAAGATCGAGATCATGCTGAATGATTCTACAGGCGTGTACATGATCTGGTGTGCCGTAAACATCTCGTTGAGATGAGGGGCATTTGGCAAGCATCGATGGCCCACTGCGTAGAATGCGAGTGCGACAGGCCATTCGCCCGAGCCGGGAAGTCAGCAAGGCATCCGATGGGCAGTCGGGCGGCTCTGTAATCCAAGTAATTCAAGGTATGTGGTATAGCCAGCCAACCAGCCACAGCTGTCGCCACCAGTGATGATGGGATGGCGTGACAGGAGCATGGGATCGCAGCGAAAACTGGAGTAGATTGGATGCCAATACTTCCCGCTGCTGCTCATAAGCCAAGGGCACCAAGAATTCCGCATTTTGATTGCTGTTTCGGTTGTGTCGCTTCTGTGTGAGGGGTCGAGCGTGCGGCAAGGCACCCACCGGCGCGCACAACAACGCCCATGGCCCTGCTTGTGCGTGGTGTCTCTGGATGCGCCGACCAGATACCCCGCGAAAACAGGGAGCGCGTACGTGAATCTGGGTCGCATGTGGTCATTTGCGAGTGACGGATGTCGGCGAAGCCATCGCGTTCGGCCAAGACGAGGGCCAAGGCGCCAGTGAGCACGAGAGTGGGGCGGCTGAGCAGGCAAGGCCGAATCACAGGACGTCTGCGCCCACCCTACACGGACCATGCCTGCCCTGGCCTAGTCCGGCAGTGCCTCGCTCATGGGCCGCGCCAGTTTCTCTTTCTCTGGGCGAATCTTCGCCCGCTCCGTTCCGCTGGTAAAAGCTGCCAACTGCCCCCGAGAACCTCTGGGCGCCCTCTCCTCTGACTTTGCTCCACGACCCCAGACTGCCCCTTCCTTACCGTAGCTTAACTTTGCGATAACTGTCATCGCTCTGCGCGGTTTTGACTCTCTCACCCACATTTCACCCTCACCATTGTTGGTAACTGCCAGCACCTTCGCCAAGACGATGAGCGAGGTTCAGAATACAGTGCCCGCAGCGGCCACGACTCCTCAACAGCAGCCCCAGGGCACCCCCATCCAGCAGAATGCCCCAACTCCCGCCTCAGTCTCTGCAGGCTCGGGCGACCAGCTTACCTGCCAGTGGCAGAACTGCGGCGACCGTCTTCCCTCTGCTGAGCAGCTCTATGTAAGTTCTTCGCCAAGTGTGCTTAGCGACGGCTGCATACCGCGCCGCGACGCGTAGAACACTGCCATTACTCGTCTTTACAGCTCGCTGACTTGCGTGCAGGACCACGTCTGTGAGCGCCATGTTGGTCGCAAGAGCACCAACAACCTGAATTTGACCTGCCAGTGGGGTAACTGCCGCACCACCACGGTCAAGCGCGACCACATCACTTCCCACATTCGCGTGCACGTGCCGTTGAAGCCGCATAAGTGCGATTTCTGCGGTAAGGCGTTCAAGCGTCCTCAGGATCTGAAGAAGCACGTAAAGACGCACGCCGACGATTCCGTGCTACTCCGCTCCCCAGAGCCCAACCGAGGCGGTCCCCACGGCGCCCAAGGCTACCCGGGCCAAAACGGCAAGCGTAAGTACTCCTCACATGACTTGGTCGATCTCAAGTTCGATCCATGTCCGCTACCCAACCTCGATCATTATCTAACAGAACATGCAGTTGTCGCTGACTTGCAGGCGCTTGCTGCCACAGCGAGTGGATACCAATATCCTGATGGTGCCCTCGGCCCCAACGGAGGCTACGGCCAGCAACACCCAGGTGGTGCCCCAGCCGGATTCTACGGAGGTCCACCCCAGAATTCCGCCTATGGTCCTGTCTACTATGCTGTGAACCAATCGCAACAGCTCAACAACGACTACGAAATCAGGAAGCGCGCCGCGTATGATGCGCTCAACGAGTTCTTCGGAGACGCCAAGCGTCGCGCCATTGACCCAACCACCTACTATGATGTCGGCCAACGGCTCATGGGTCTCCAAGGTGTTCAGCTTCCCGTCCTTGGTGGCGGTGGAGGCGGCTACCAGGGCCAGGGCATGTCTGAGTATGGCCACGGCGGCTCAATGGTTGCTCAAGCACAGCACCCACCCATGCACCACCCCTACTCTCTGCCGCTTCCCAACCTCAGGACCAAGAGCGATCTCTTGAACATTGACCAGTTCTTGGAGCAACTGCAAAGCACCGTCTATGAGAACCCCAACCACGCTGCGGCTGCTGGTGTCGCCCACCCCGGACACTACGTTCCTACCGGCGTTGGCTACCGCTCCAGTAACTCGCCACCTGGCCTTTCGTCTAGCCACTCCCAGTCGTCTCACGCCACTGCCATCGGATCCACCAGCGCTGAGACCCCTGCTCTGACACCAGCTTCCAGCGTGCTATCATACGGATCTCAGCACTCTCCCGGTGCGCAGCACTCCAACAACGGTGTTTCTCCCACATCAAGGAGTTCGATTGGTAGCATGTACCCTACTCTACCATCTGTCAGCGCGATGTCAGACATGTCAGCTGCTGCACCATCTTCTGGACTTGCACCAGCGTTTGATTCTGATGGCCGTCGCCGCTTCTCTGGTAACCTCCTCCAGAAAGCCGCTCCGGACCGATCAGAGCACGACTCCATGGATATGTCAAGCGACGGTGCGTCGCCCAAGGATCGCCGGGATTCTGAGCAAAACAGTCTTCACCATGACGTTAACCAGTTGGCTATCCACTCGCCCAAGGTTGACCCTGCTCTTCGCTCACCAAGCATTGCGTCGTCAAACAACACAGAACAAGGCGACCAGTCTCAACAATCCTGGGTTGAGAACATCCGAGTCATTGAGAGGCTCAGGGCGTACCTCAAAGACAGACTCGAGTCGCATGACTTCTCTGACGATGAGGAAGACGTCAAGCACGATCTCGAGCGCCGCATGAGCGACGACGATGCACACAACCTCTACCCCGTACTGCGCGCTGTACAAGAGGGCCGAGAGTAGTGATTCTCTTCTTGGATGGGTTCAAGATGCTTTATGGAGTTTAGAAGGGAATGATGGCGTCAAGGAGTTAACCAGGCTTGGTGGCATCATCAGGGACGATGGCCAATAACTGTTTCAATCGGTATAGCGATGTCTTGTTATGTTCTTTCACGGCTGCCATTAGGGAATAGGCCCTCCGGTAGCATGTTCAGCTTTCCACTTGTTAGTAGCAGTGTGCGAATATCACGATTATTCAAAGTTTCAACTCGAGGATTACATGACATGTATGTGATTGATTGACAGTTGAGCAGTCGTCGCGCAACTAATATGCAGACCTTGAAGCATGTGTAAAATATCATCATACCCAAGTCGTCTTTCAAGACGGTGGCATCTGCTTGGCAGCCCGCGTTATCAATTTGCCAAGCTTATGACCAATTCCGACCCCACACTGAATCTAGTAGATCGTCGTTTAGACAAGCCG
>Ga0265797_10012164_pt1 | contig 10607 bp, 8 predicted proteins | sample P2T30metagenome_FD_192433 | JGI IMG/M metagenome (GOLD analysis project Ga0265797, IMG submission 192433) | Plant litter microbial communities from East Loma Ridge, Irvine, California - P2 T30 | ecosystem: Environmental > Terrestrial > Plant litter > Unclassified | place: USA: California... | reverse complement strand
CTGCTGAACCCCGGGGCACGTTGGGTGGTGGGTGTTGGTCGTTGGAGTCAATGTGCATGGCCCCGTCTTCTTCGGCCCATATCTCCTTGTAGTGTCGCTGGCCGCGTCTGGGCAGCACAAAGGGTCCTATCCGATCGCCGCGTTCCTTCAAAAAGGCAACATCCTCCTCGGTAAGCGGGCGGATGTATGGCTCGACGTAGTTGGCAAAGACGGTGGCATTAACCTGTGATGGTGGCTTTGCGTTTGAAAAGTCCTTGTCTGGTGGAGAGCCAGCAATCTTGTCGCGGAGATCTTCCTGGGGGAACTCGGCGACGCAATATATTTCCTTCCTCTCCTCGATTGACATGCCAGGGGTGACCTCGCGTATATGGTATATAGTCGGGTCATCGAACTTTGCAGGGTCAGGTCCGAAGGTCTGGAATTGTGGTACGGCGGGCGCTGGCGCGGGCTGGTGGGAGACATCGGAACCGCTAGGTGATGGGGCGTCGGCGGGCCCGGTGCCGGTAGCAGAGGGCGGGGCTTGAGATATCGGGGAAGAGATGGCGGACGAGTTGTCTGCGCGCTCGGTCAGAACTGCGTCGAGGCCTTTAACCTTGAGCTTGACTATCAAGCGTCGGCGTCTGGGAGGCATGGTGGGGAATTGTGGTGGTGTAGTAAAGGCGGGTGGTGGAGTGGTTTCAGCGTGCTCCAGCACCAAGGCAAACAACAACCGAACAGAAACAGCAATCGCTTAGTGGAAACTTACCTTTTGCGTCGCCGCCGTCCTGCCTGGCGACGCCATGGGCGCCTATCACAGGCGGATGCTTGCCGTCGTCATCGTGCTTTGTATTCACCTTCTTGAGCCTGTGCTTGCGCTCACGATCCTCGCCGGCCTTGTCCCTGTCTCTTTCGCGCGGCGCCCTGTTCTTCTTCAGGCTCATGAGCTCCCGCAGCGCGCCCTCGGACTGGGTGCAGCGGGCTTCGGCGTTCTTCATGACCGTCTTCTCGACATGGTCGCGCATGACGAGCAGCTGCTTGCCCGACGGGATTTGGGAGCCATTGCCGCCGCTGTCGAGGACCTCTTCCACAGTCGTCTCCGACTTTTTTAGGTAGGAGCTCAGGCGGTTGCCGAAATACGACGACGAGGATGAGGTCGACGAGGCCTCGACTGAAGCGCGTACATGGGGCAGGGGCGTCGTGTTGCGGCTGCGTGGCGTCTGCGAGGGCTTGGAGCCGGGCTTTGTTGCCTTTCCCTTGCTACTCAGGCCGGTGGGCGCCATGTTGGACTGTGCCGGGCGACTATGGAAGGAATGTTGGGGGGGTGCGGGGAAGACGAGACACGCCCACGCTGTATGCGGACGTCTGGCGGGAATGGGCGCGGGAGGTAGGTAATGCGGAGGAGGTGCGGCGGTGCGGCGGCGGTGCAAGGCTTCACGACACCATTACAGCAGGGGCAGTCAGTGGGTTGCAAGCATATAGGCGCGATGATGATGATGCTGTTGTTGCTGTTGTTGTCGTCGTCGCATGGCAGACGGGGTGAATGGCCGTGGTGGTGGTGGTGGTGGACGTGGACGTCGTCGTCGTAGTCGTGGATGCGGTCACAGACGTCGTCGTTTCGCATGCGCTTTCATCGACAGGGCTGGCCGCTGCCGCCGCCGCCGTCGCCGCCGCCGCCATGGGTAAAGACACATTCGATACGGGACGGGGCATGCTAACCCAGTAGGGTGTGCCAAGTCGTGCCCTCAAGGCCATCCACCCCAAGCTGGAAGCGCTTCAACGTCTAGGGCCTTTCTCCGCACTCAGACGTCATCACATCCGCCGCCGCCGGACAATTCTTAGGTGTGCACTGCAGCGACAAGGTGCAACCGCTGAGGCCATGGGTCCGTCTCGTCGTCGTATTCTTCCCATCGTGGCGCAGGTACGCGTTCGTTGTGCTAAGCTCTGGCACAACCCGGCCGCTATTATTCGCAATAGACCCGGGAGGGGCGGCTGCTGAACCAGCCTCTACACCTAGCCACCCCATACTTGCCTGCTCGTCCATCACCGCCGCCGCTAATCGCCTTCCTCTCCACCTTCACCTTGTGCATCTGCGGACCTTTTTTTTCTTCTTCTTTTCTTCGCCTCCTGCCCATCACACCCGTTTCATAGCCGTCTGCTAGCATGAACTGACATAGCTGCGCAACCTCACGGCCCCTGAGTACCCGTCCAGTGCGCGCTCCAACATGTGTACGTCACACAAGCCCTGCCGCCCATGGCCGTCGCATCGCAACCACACGCTGACGGTCCTACATAGCTGCCCAACGCATCGGTATCTTTACCATTGATTTTCCGGACCCCCGTGTCATCGACTACAACAACAACCAGTTCATCACCCTCAACGACTCCGTCTCGTTCCAGTATCGCATCCTCAACAACATCCAGACGCTGTCTACCAAGGGCGTTGATGCCGACCAGGATCCCTACGGCATCCTCTACGTCCCCGATCTCCAATCATCCGACTGCAAGCAACTGGAAGCTCAGCATGTGCCCACGAATGCGACGCGCATGGCCAACCTGCCCCAGGACAAGGACTATGCCCTGATAGCTGTCGCGCCCTGGTTCTCGGCAGATTGCACCAAAGAATACTTTGCCGCCGCCCGGACACACACCACCAAGGCCTTCTTCACATACCAGCCCGGCCAGAGCAATGCGAAACCGCCCGTACTGAACGACGCCACCTGGGACCTGCAGGATGGCGGCAGCTGGCAGACGGCCAACCAGTTCCCAACCTATGCCCTGTCCCCCATGACTGGAAACAACATCATGGACCAGTTAAGCCGCTACTCGGGTAACTTGACAGAAGCCCCGTACGGCGATCAACTGGCCAACGTCTTCGATCGTACCGACTACGTGCGCCTGTGGGCGACTGTCAGTACTGGTGAGCGCCACCACTCAACCCTTTGCCTGGAATCCAGCTAACAAGCCCATTGTAGACTCCAGTGGCCAACTCCCAAGTCTGTGGGTCTTTCTTGTCATCGTCCTCGCCATCCTCCTCGTTGCCATCAGCATCACCTCGCTCGTTATGCACATCATCCAACGGAGACGGCGGAATGACCTCCGTGAGCGCGTTCTCAACGGCCACGTCGATCTCGAAGCATTGGGCGTAAAGCGGCTTACGGTTTCGCAACAAATACTTGACAAACTGCCTATACACACATATACTGACGGTGCTGCGGATGGGTCAGAAAAGGCTATCGACCCGCACGCTCAAGCTTCACATCTTGGTGTTCCGTCCACAGTCGTAGATGCCGAAACTGGTAGAAAGGCACCACCGCTGTCCCGTCACTCGTCCGCGCCCACCGTCCCTACCACTGGCATGTCCAGCTCTTGGTCACAACCTACCTGTCCCATCTGCATGGACGACTTCGAGCCCAACGAGACACAAGTTCGCGAGCTCCCGTGCCACCACGTCTTCCATCCCGAATGCATCGACACTTTTCTCCTCAATCATTCGTCACTATGTCCAATGTGCAAGCAGAGCGTATTGCCAAAGGGTGCATGTCCAGTCAAGATCACCAACGTCATGGTACGGCGGGAACGGCACATCAATCGCATGCGAGCACGCAGCGCACGTACCGCAAACTCGCAAACAAGTTCAGTGCCTGGCGTCGCTTCTGTACCATTGCCACTACCAGGCCGGCCCGCCATAGCTCTCGGGTCGCTTTCTAGTCGAATAGGTGGAGCGATCACAGGGCGACGCATCTTCAGTGCACCAGAGCGGGCCCAGTCACGTCCACGAGATATTGAAATGGGGACCACACCACCAACAGAAACTCCGTCACAACATCCACCGACCGAAGTCCCACCTGCACAATCACCATCACCAAACAATCAGAACTGCTCACCCACACACAACCGCAGAGAATGGGCACGCCAACGAGCATTAGCTATGCTCGGGCCCCGTCATGCACCCATTAGCGACGCAGAAGAAGAAGAACGCGTCCCAAAATGGCGGCGTCTAGTCCGCAAGGTCTTCCCAATTGCGTGATCTCACGATACAGATCATTGTTTCTTGTTTCTGTTCTTGTTACGATACCTCAGCATCAGCTCGGCGCAAACCACTTCCGTTAATTTTTCATCTCCAGTACGGTGTTCCAGGCGATCATGTTACTTTTTCTCCTTCTTGCGTACGGTTGGGGATATATAGGAATCACTTGGGAGATTTATGGACACTCTCGTTAGCCACTTGTTTACAGTTTACAGCACAGGGGGACTTGTGTTTCTTTGAGCTAGCTTGGACATTGTGCGTTGTCAATGTCTCTGATTTCGATCTACTCTTTATGTGTAAATTTTAATCAAGTCTAAGCGTGTTCTTTTTTCCTTCACGTGGATAAGCACATGTGAAGTCTAGATGCCCAGTCATCTTACTCGCGACTCTTGCTTACATAGCCCCACATCATACACACACACACATATACCCAATGAACTCCTCGTTACCATCTAGCTAGTAAGCAACCCATACTATTCCCGCTATCCTACCTACCTACCTACTTGCTTGCCTGCCTTCCGCTTTTTTCTACCACAATGGCCCGTGTCCATACCATGACATTGAGGCTATGTTCTTACACACTTGTCATGTTCCTTGTCCCGAAACGGGTGCTTGTGAGCCGCTTACACAGCGACCAAGTAGCCTGCATATGCAGGACCGGACTGGGCAACGGGAAGGTCTGAATGGAGTCTTTTGGCATTAGAAATTGGCCGAATGGAGGGTGTGTGGGGGTGGTGTTTGCAGGGCGGGAGCGTGCCGTGAGTGGAGGAAGTCATGGTGGGTCAGAGGGGGGAATCCGAGCGAACAGAGAGGCGTGAGATATCAGATAGCATACAGTGTTGCTATAGGTTAACCTTTGTATCTGTTCTTTACTAAGTATCACGCTCATGAAATTAACTTTACCCGTCAGCCTCGACTTACGAAAGAAAACAACCGCGACTATCTCTGCGTGAGGCTTATCTCCATCCTCACCTCCAAATCTTCAAACCCGCATTCGGCATCTCACTCTTTTCCCAAAAAAGAATCCCCATTCGTTCACGGCTGGGGAAGAAAAAAGAGTTCCACGTGGGCTCATGCAAGCATGGTGGCTTCAGTCGAGTCCCGATGGGCGGGTAGAGAGATGTCGGTCAAGAAACAGAAAGTTATTTTGGGCTCGGGGCGTTACTTACTTGATTGGGCTTAGCGGACGAGTAAGCTAGTGGTGGTGTGGTATGGTTTGGGAACCTCCCAAGGCAAGGATGCACGAGCCGTGCCGTAAGATGCAGATGGCATCATTTCTTACCTGCCAGACCAGTACCGTTTGGACCAACATCTCCGGCATCTCCCTATGAAGTGAGTTGCCCTAGCTGACCGATACCTGCCTCGTTGGTACTGAATTCTAGATGGATCGTCGCCATGTCGCAGAATTCTGCCCTGTAAACATGCTTGAAAGACGCATGACGTTCTCACATGTACATTGTGTACGATGCTAATTAGAAATTCTCTCCATCTGTGCGTCGTTTCTGTACATGAGGGTGTGCTGCCAAGCCATGTGTGCATTGTAGCTCGAGGTCCTGTCAGCATGGCGAGGCTGACGCAGCATCGCATCATTGGACGTTGAATCTGCACCGCTACCAAACCGTCCTCTTCCTCACACAGCCGCCTTACGCTTGCATCACGGACACACGATTTTCTGTCACGGATCCTTGCAAAGTAACGAAACCAGCAGAAAAGCATGCAGACTGGGTTCAGGGAAGCTGCAGATATGGCAGCAAAAGGCCCCATGGATGCCAAGTTGGTATGGCTTGACGACTTGTCCAGGTACGGTGCGCCAATTGACCCATTTGGTTTACAATAATCATGATAGATGGGATGTATGTTGCGACGCACGCACTATCCATGCGGTACATCTTGGATCTTACCTACAACCACAATGGCGGGTTTTCAAACATGGTAAGAGTATATGAGACATTTAATATATAATGGCGGCGGGGTCCTGCACTACCATACTCTATATTATAACGCTCAGCTTACATTTCTACTCGACACCGACTCTTTTTAAACATCTTTACATATCGTCAAAGCCATGTCTGCCCCTCTAAAGCCAGCTCGTTGGCATACACCGGTCATGATCAAAAGTAAAGCATTTACTCCAAACATGCCTTCACCTACTTCAACTCCCAAACCAGCGGCACCGGTGAACCAGAGAAGATTAAAGCTGAGAGCTTCGTGCGATTCTTGCGCTGCCTCCAAGGTTAAATGCAGTAAAGACCACCCTGTCTGCGCACGCTGTTCTGCCAACAACCTGCAATGCGTCTATGGTATCTCGAGGAAGCACGGCAAGCCGGGCAGAATGAGGAAGAGAAATCCAGATGGAACACCGTTCATCAAAGTCTCAAAGCAGCGCCTTTCCCCCGATAGGAATGAGTTCTCCCAACACACTCTACAGTCCGAACATGGCCTTCCACAAACAGATCTGGAGATGGGGTCAAACTCGGCTTCGGACTGGTCGGCAACAACGCCAAGTTTACCGGCTACGCCAGATTATGATGTTGGAGCCGCTCCCGAACCTTTCTATACCGATGCAAACCCCTTGGAGGCTGGTTTCGTAGACGCCGCATTCTTGCCAACAGCGCAGCTCGAATCAGACACAACACAAATCGCTCAACCAGACTTTGTCTCTCAGAGTCGATTCTCAAAAGCACCATTAGAGCAGCTTTGTTCTCCCGAGCTACAGGCCCGTAACGCATACATGGACAAACAGGTTGAAAAGCCGGTGGAATACCCATACAATGATACCACGACCACGGCGCACCCACATTTCTTCTCTTCTCCATCTACAATACACACACCTATGAGCCAACCCATGGGATTATACGATTCAGCACATTACCTCACCGGCTCCTCGAAGCATACGCCACATTGCTGCTACACGTTAGCCTATTCGACGCTCGAAAGCCTTGACATGCTCGGCACAGATTCCTACCCAATCCTGACGCAAGAGTCCCTAACATCTGGTATCTCGACAGTAAGACTCGCTGTAGACAGTGTTTTGCAACTTGTTCGTTGTCCGTGCTCGTCGCATCCACACCTTGCCATGCTCTACTCGAGTATAACAAGCAAAATCTTGGCATGGTACAAGATGGCCGGTGGTATCAATGGATCTTTTCCCCTCAACTCCTCTGTCACATCATCGTCATCATTACGAATTGATTCAGTCTACCATTCACCCTTCTCAAGTTCTGGATTCTCGAGCCCGTTGGTTGGCGCTGGCAGCAACGGAGACATGAACTATACTCTCCAGACATACGAGCTTGACGAGTCGGAGCGCCAGAGACAAAGAAGACAAATGATACTTTACGAGCTGCGGGGCTGCAAGCAGCTGATTGAAGCGCTGGTTGGATGGAGGGGAGACGGAAGTTCCTGTGATCAGACGGGGTTTTTGTATGACATGCTAGGTACGTGGTTGAAGGGGGAGTTGTATAAGACGGTGGAGGAAATCAAAGGTGTTGAGATTCCGTGTGGAAGGGGGGTTTAAATGTCTGGGTTTGATATCAGTGATGGACACAAGGGTATATTGAAGCGTTTGCAGTGAATCCAAGGTCTGATTCCCGTCAATTTTCAACGTCATCAAACAACCCTCTGGGTCAACATTACAATATACAATTCAATGTCGCGATATCAGCTCAACAGCTCGTCGCAAAACAAAACAAGATGATTCCCGTTAAAGTGTCGCGACTTGTAGTTGGAGCTCCACAACCCCGGATTTCCCCAGTGCACGTGGCGCATTCACATGCCTCGGCTCAAAGTCGTATCATCGGCATCCATCGCGCTCACATGCAAGGTACACCATCTTCGAGCTTCCCTCGTCATCTCTACACCACGACATGCTAGTTTTCCTGGGAAGCATGTCCACGGTCTACAATGGCCGCCCAGTCCACGTTGCGAAAGCCTCATGACCCTCTCCACGCGCTCTACGACCACTATGCCACGCTCCTCAAGTCCCGCGTCCGAGACGCATCGAAGCTTACGAAGCTGCTATCAACCATCACCCTGCTCTTCACGATCATTGGTGCAGGATACGGGAGCAGAAGATGGTACAAGAACCGACGCGCAGAGAAGGAGACGGGCCGCCGCCTACTGAGGCGGAACTCTGGGCTCAAGAATAAAGATGGCTCGCGGACCATATACGTGCCCTATCGCGACTCGACCTCCAAGGTCGTCATCCATCCCACCAAGCAAACGACATTCGATGCGCACCGCAGACTGTTTCTTCAGCCCCCACGAGCTGCCCGTATGGCAGACTCGACATCGAGCGACCCACAAGCGCCACCCCCACAGACGAAACCGGGCTTGAATCTTGCCTTTTTGCACCAGTTCCTCAGCTTGTTAAACATCATGATACCCAGATGGAACAGCAAGGAGACGGGCCTGCTGGTCAGCCACAGTGTCTTCTTGATGCTGCGCACATATCTCTCACTTGTCGTAGCTCGGCTCGACGGAGAGATTGTACGGGACCTTGTGGCGGGTAACGGCAAGGCGTTCCTATGGGGCATAGTTAAATGGCTGGGTGTCGGCACCTTTTCGTCATATACAAATGCTATGATCAAGTTCTTGCAGAGCAAGGTCTCGATAGCCTTCCGCACACGCCTTACGCGATACATTCACGACTTGTATCTGAATGACCACCTGAACTACTACAAGTTGCAAAACCTAGATGGAGGTGTAGGCGTTGGCGCTGATCAATACATTACGCAAGACTTGACTCTGTTCTGTGCGAGTGCAGCGTCATTGTATTCCAGCTTGGGAAAGCCGTTTGTGGATCTCTGTGTCTTCAACTACCAACTGTACAGATCTTTGGGCCCCTTGGCGTTGACAGGCTTGCTAAGCAACTACTTCTTGACCGCAACTGTGCTGCGCAAACTCTCCCCACCCTTTGGAAAGCTGAAAGCTGTCGAGGGACGCAGGGAGGGCGAGTTCCGCGCCCTCCACTCACGCCTCATCGCAAACGCCGAAGAAGTCGCTTTCTACGGCGGCGACGAGATGGAGAAGCACTTCCTTGAACGCGGCTTCAAGGATCTCAAGCACTGGATGGAGGGCATCTACAGCCTCAAGATCAGATACAACATGCTCGAGGACTTTGTGCTCAAATACTCGTGGTCCGCCTTTGGATACCTCGTCACCTCCCTCCCAGTCTTCTTGCCTGCTTGGGGTGGCTCCGACGGTACCCCCGAGCTTCCAGGCGGCGAGAAGACGCACCGCGAGCGTAGCCGCATGAAAGATTTCATCACAAACAAGCGCCTCATGCTTTCCCTTGCCGATGCCGGTGGGCGCATGATGTACAGTATCAAAGACCTCTCTGAGCTTGCCGGCTACACTTCACGTGTCTATACGCTGATCAGCACGCTACATCGCGTCCACGCCGATGCATACTACCCTCCACCGGGCCAGCGTCCGGAGCTCTACTCCGTCTCCGACATCCAAGGCACAGTTCACAAAGGCTTCGACGGCATCCGTCTCGAACACGTGCCCATTGTAGCGCCAGCCCTCCACCCAATGGGCGGCGAAGAACTCTTGGAATCACTCTCCTTCATCGTCCACTCGGGCGAACACCTCCTCATCACCGGCCCCAACGGCTGCGGCAAAAGCGCCGTATCCCGCATCGTCGCAGGCCTATGGCCCGCCTACCGCGGCCTCGTCAGTCGCCCCCGCACCATTGGCGTAGACGGAATCATGTTTCTGCCTCAACGGCCCTATCTTTCCACCGGCACCCTCCGCGACCAGGTCATCTACCCGCACACCGACGCCGACATGAAGGATGCTGGACGCCGCGACTTTGAGCTCTCCCAGGTGCTCGAGGAAGCCAAGCTAGGCTATCTGCCCGATCGCGAAGGCGGCTGGGACACGAAGAAGGTGTGGAAAGACGTGTTTAGCGGGGGCGAGAAGCAGCGGATGGGCATAGCCCGCTTGCTGTATCACGAGCCGCGGTACGCGTTTGTGGACGAGGGTACGAGTGCCGTGAGCAGTGATGTTGAAGGCTTGCTTTATGAACGCGCCAAAGCAAAGGGGATAAGTAAGTCGTTCTTTCTCTCTCCCTTTCTTTCTCTTTGAGCACCCAAACTAATGATTTTTTGTTTTTTCAAAAAAACAGCTTTGATCACAATATCTACACGTGCAAGCCTCAAACGCTACCACACCTACACCCTCACCCTCGGCATGGGCGAGCGCGGAGACGAATGGGAGTTTCAGCGCATAGGCACGCAGTCTGAAAAGTCGAGCGTGGAAAAGGAACTTGCGGAGCTGAGGGAGAGGCTGGCCAAGGTTGAGGGCTGGAAGCAGCGCAGAGAGGAGATTGAGAGCGAGTTGAATAGGGTGTGGGTTGAGAGCGAGGGCGAGGAGTTGGCGCCGCCGCCGTATCTTGAAAAGGAGGAAGGAGGTGAGGAGGCTGTTGGAGCCGGACAGTGAGGAGGAGAAGAAGAAGAAGAAGAAGAAGAAGGGGTATATGTAAGTCTGTATATTACACCCACATCTACAACACAGGTACAAAGGAAGAAAACAAAATATACATGTTCACCGAGGGGAATGAATTGTAAAGATGATTAAACCGCATCACCAGTTGATC
>Ga0265797_10012163_pt1 | contig 10607 bp, 9 predicted proteins | sample P2T30metagenome_FD_192433 | JGI IMG/M metagenome (GOLD analysis project Ga0265797, IMG submission 192433) | Plant litter microbial communities from East Loma Ridge, Irvine, California - P2 T30 | ecosystem: Environmental > Terrestrial > Plant litter > Unclassified | place: USA: California... | reverse complement strand
GGAGTTGCTCGTGTACAAGGTGCCCATTTGAACACTCTTGGATGACATGACGTCCACCTGAATGCTGTAGTTGGTCGATTCAAGGACCGTGTACGCATCTTCCTCCAGCTTGCCAACTCCAAACCTGGCATGATGCCATGTCTCGGTATCTTGTGTGATATAGAGCGCGAGCTCGCTTGAGGAGTCGCCCTTGGCCGCAACAACGAGGTAGCCCTTGACCGCAGCCATGTTGGCCATGCCCTGCACGGTGCGTCCGGAAGACATGACGGGCTCAGAGGTTGTTTGGAAGTAACTGCACCTATTAGCATGCGCCATCTTCACAGCGTGACGAGCACCTACTCGTCGCTCACTAGTAATCTGAAGTCTTTCGACCGGTCAGAGTATTTGCCTTTCGTTATACACAGAACTCGTGAATCGTGTTTCTTCTCGCCCTCCAGAAAGCGTTCGGAGCCCTTTGCCCATTGGCACATTCGGCGCTCTTCTGTCAGCACTTTCGGTTTCGACTTGAAGCCGTCCTCAGTGTAGTATGTGGTTCCAAGACACGGTGCTAGGAAGCAGTCCTCCACTTCATGTACCATGATCTTCTTGTTGTTCTGCGAATGCCAGCTTATCGGTGGCCCTGTGTACGTCGCGGGGAACTCTGTCTCGAAAGACGTCCATTTCTCTCCCTGGTCATACGTGATGTAGTGTTTCGTATCGCCCAGCACTATGGCAACATTGTTGTCGTATGGGTTCTTGATTATTCCAAGACCTCCTTCCAGCTCCTTGTTCAGCTTCCAGGCCTTGCCGGCATCATTGGACCGGTATATATGACCGGTATCCAACTCCTGCACGAGCGCGACACTGGAGTCATCGAAATATAAGAGGTTTACGAGCTCGTTCTTGAATTCGGTCGTCTCAACGATGGGGTCGCTTTTGGCGGTGGCGGGTGAAGGTCCTAATGCTAGCAGGGCGGGCAGCAAGCCCTTAAGGTATTTCATCATGCATCAAAGCAAGGAGAAGCGTGCGTAGGTGAAGGTGGAGGCCGGTGCAAGTCTAATGAACAGCTGGCTGCTTCGCCGTCTACAGCTCAGCCTCGTTCGTGAAGCCGAAAGTGTCGCCTTGGCGCGCTGAAACAGTGGATGCGCCGCCGCGAGTAGCTGCGGCGAGGGTCTCACGACGCGCAGACTCGATATAGGATCGAAGTAGGGATACGGGGCCAGCGAGGGAGGTGTGTTCAATGGGGCGATAAGATGGCGCTGCCTAGGAAATGGACAGATGTGAGCTACTTCAGCCACCGCGGCCACCAGCAGTGGTGACGAATGCTAGCGTGGCCCGCCACGCCCGCAAACTCCGCAACCAACATCCTTGTCTCGTGCTTCACCATCGCTCCTGCTGTCTATCACAGCACGCGACCGGGCATTTCGATCTCGCGATTGCGCTCCTCCAGACCAATGCTGCCTCCTCAATTCGAAGATGATGAATCGTCTCATCGTGTTCTGCTCAAACTTCAATGATCCTCTTGCGCGGAGCCGTCGAACCGTTAATTCGCAATGATCAACTCACAGGCATTCGCATATCCACAAGTCAAGATCCGTCTTGCCTTCAAAGGGTCACCTGGGACATTCAAAAGCATAGACATGTCCAGTTTTCCAAGTTCGCAGAGATCCTAAAGGTCATGGCTCTTCCCGTGCAATGAGCATGAAGATTCTGACGTGCTCCTCTACCACACGATCACCATGCCTCACACAAACAGAGGACGGTCCCAGAAAAAGACCGAGCTATTGTGGTGGTCAGAGGCATCTCAAAGCAAGAAGAGGAATCATCTTTAGCAAGAGTCAAACTAAATATGATGGCAGGTCAGCCAAGTATGCTTCAGGCTCCAGGACGGTGTCATCTACTTTCTGGTACCTGCACGATTTATAACGACTGTTCACGCATGGCTGAGTCTAATCATGAATGATGGCATCTTACCTAGGTAGCCTCTGGCATTTCTCAATCTGGCGCAAGCCGAACAAGCGCTAGTCGTCCTCATGCTGTAAACAACCTCTGGTGAGTATCACTCTGGTATCACTCTGGTGAGTATCACTGACTGTTAGCTTCAACCTACAGCCATACAAACTACCAGACTTCTTACAGCAATGGTAAATACTGTGGCCGAGCGCGCCAAGTCAACTAATGCAGTCGGCTCCCGGCACAATGGTCCTATGCCTGGGGTCATACACAGGTAACCCATTGTAGTAAATGCTGCAGCATCCCAGCTAACCCATCAAGGAGGATCTGAAGTCGAACCTCGAGCTCACACACAATTCTACTCGTACGTTCACGGTCCTGAGTTACCGCTCCAGCCTTGTCCATTGTCCGATACGATACACCACCAGTGCGACGGTAGTCAACTATCCACCTTGTTCAGCCATGGTTGATGCAAGTCAGCTATACCGCAATAGGCGGATACGAGCTCTCGGTACAAGCCCTGCGGCAGATGGTCAAATGCATTAGTGGTACAAAAGCTCCACGGTCCCCAGCTCTGCATGAGTGAATCAGCCATACCTCAAGATGATTCGCAAATGCTTTGTGTCTCTTTTTCTCGCGTGTGTACCTTCAGCCATCACTACTAGCATCACTCCAAACCAGCCGGTAGTCATTGACACAGACGTTGCAATCATCGGTGGCGGGGCAGCCGGCACTTATGCAGCTGTTCGACTCCGAGAAGACCTGAGCACAAGAGTGGTGGTGATTGAGCCCAGAGATCATCTCGGAGGCCATACCAGCACCTACGTCGTGCCCGAGACAAACACCCCACTAGAATACGGCGTTCAGTCGTACATTGTCAACGACGCTGCTGTCGCCTTTTTCACTCGCTTCGGTATTGCCACACAACCTTTTACATCTAAGAGAAATACCGCCATCACCGTCGACGTCACAACAGGAGCTCGATTGGACTACTCAGCGCCGGGCCTGAATGCCACCAACGATGCACTACAACGATGGCTGAATATCATCGCCAAATACGCACCACTCGTCGAACCTGGATACTGGAAATTCCCAAAGGACGTCCCAAAGGAACTACTCATGACAGTAGAAAACTTCGTGAAGCTCCACCAACTGGAGGATTCCCTGTCTCGTATCATCACCATCTCCGGAATAGGCTATGGTGGTGTCCGCGACCTCCTGGTCTTCAACCTGCTCAGATCCTTCGGCCCATCGCTCACTAAGCAGGTCATCGACAATTCACTAGTCGTGCCAGTCGGATCAAATAGCCTCGTGTACCAACGCGCTCTCGCCCTCCTAAAAGAAGACGTCCTACTATCAAGCACCGTTCGAAGCGCCAAACGTACGCCTGAAGGCACACAGCTACTCGTCAAGCAAGGCTCGAAATCGTACGTCATCAACGCCAAACGCATTCTATACACCGCGCCACCGAATCCCTCCGTTTTAGCGCCCTATGACCTAGACGAGACAGAAAAAGCGATTCTTACCCAAGGCCACGTTGAGGGCGAATTCATCGGCGTCGCGAGAATTCCGTGCCTTGCTGAGAACACATCCATCAATTATTTCCCCGCCGCAGCCGCGCCCGCAAACCATTTGAATCTCAGAGACTACCCATTCGCGCTTCGTCTCGACTCAACCGGCCCCTCAGGTCTTGGACTCTTCCGCGTGATCGCTGGCGCAAATTTTACTCTCACCGCTGAAGAACTCAGAGCGAATGTGACAGCAGCCGTGCAGCGTCTCAGCACTGCTGGCACTATATCAGGTAACTGCAGCGTCGAATTTAAAGCTCTAAGCGATCATACGAGGCTGCAGTGGTACATCAAGAAGGAGCAACTTGAAGCGGGGTTTATACGGGATTTGTACGCGCTGCAGGGTTACAGGGGGACGTGGTGGACTGGGTATGCTTTTGCGGCGCCGTATAGTAGTACAGTTTGGGCGTTCACAGATGCGGTTGTGCAGAAATTGGTCGCGGATTTGTCTGGCACACACTAGGAAAAGCTGTAGGACCGAAGTTGATGCTCAGGGACACAGTTGCGCGGTAGAAAGCACCTCCACGTGTTCTTATACTTTTACGATCACCGACCCACAAACGACTTCAAACCAAAGAAGCGCAGGGCAGAAATCTTCATGACTTGCCAGAACATCGTTTTTTTGACATCTTCCTCGTCAGCAGCAAGGACGTTGGTTTTGGATCGAGTCTGCAGCGATGCTTACAGCCATCCATCAGGTCCTCCAGAAATTCAAAATGCTAGCACATTTCGAGACACCCGTTTGGACTTTGATTCCCATACGGGGAACAACAAAGAACATCATTTGTAGTAACTTAGTATATATGTACGTGGAGAAGAAATTGCCTTGCGTGTCCATGCAATTACAAATAACTAGTACAATTCTTAATTCTTGATCAGAGCGGAGAGACTTAATCTAGGTTTTGAGTGTTCGAAGAGCATAACGATAAGCTGAGCAACATTGGAGCAGCGAAAGGCCATGATATCTGATTTCGATGCTTTAGACCCGAGATTCGACGTTCTCCATGGATCTCGATTGATGTGAGTTTCGATATCGAAAGATTTGCGATTTGTGTGTGTGCGTGGAAAGAAGTATGGTGGGCGGTATATATACTGGAAAGACACGTAGAAGAGCATTCGATATGTGGTGGTTCTTTAGGTCAGAGACATGACAATGCCATGTCCACTTTTTACACCGCACTTGAATTACACTTCTGGCAAGTATGCACTATGTCTGATTTCTATCGTGTTAGCTCCACAGACACGCTAAAGCATGATCCATTGTCCTTTGAACTTTAGATGCTGAGAAAATACCCAATCTCAGACACGTGCAGTATGGCAAGGTCGTTTGGTTTGGAGGCGAGACGACCAAGCGAGTCATCGTCACCGCCTCCAACGCCTTCCAGGGCCGAGGCACTACTTCTTTGCTGACCTATTTCTCGGCGCACCCATCCAGCAGAACTCCCTGTTGGGAATCGAGCCACCGTACGTAGCAGAGCAGATAGCCAAACACGTGATCACATGGCTTGTGCGAGCTGCAGCCTTGCCTTCAGAATCAATCAATCACGAACCACCACCGTTGCAACGACTGTTACTTGATTCAACCTTACCTTTGCCGTATCAACACTCCCACATCCAGTGTCGCTACTTTTGTTTAGGGCAAGGTCGAGAAAGAAGAATATGGAGCCGGGCAATTTCACTTTTCGGAAAATGCTCAGTGTCGGAGTGGTGACGTCCATGACGAGCAGTTTGTACATTGTTGAATGATATGATTTAGCATGATTAGCGTCGCCATGTGGTTTCTCGAGGCGAGAAAGCCGAGCGGAACATGTCCAGTCGCTATGGGGATTTTGAAAAGTGAGACATGAAGAAGTTGGAACGTTCATGGTCATTTAAGTAAAGACGCTGTGCAACAAGCATGTAGCAACTATAGTAAGTTTTCTTTGGCAACGACAGCGCGAGAATACACATATAAGGCCACGACCAGATGTCTGGTAACAAAGATAATAATTATCTGTAGAGTAGTATCTCAGATCTGTCGGTCACTCGAGGTGTTTAAGAAACAATTACCAATCTCTCGAGGCGCAGGGAACCGAGCGCAACATAACCTTCTGATTCTGTAATTCCAGAAGACGAGAACATAACATAGTCTTGTACCGTCTTTTGACCGAATACTGCCCAACAAGCACATACAGTCTGCGAAGGTTCGGTTTTGCGACACGGCAAGACAAAGCGCACATAGACAGACGCATGCGGGGATTTTAAACCAAGAAGGCTGCGCAGACATTGCTCAATATGATGTGGCTTTAAGGGGACGAAAACATAACCCGTGGATCGATTGGTGTGTAGAAGAACAGACACATGTTCAAGGTCATTCGCTCTTTTGCAGCTCCAGCACGGAGAAAAAAACGCACATGGGTATCAGGAAGTCGTCTTTTTGAACTGGAGATCATTGTGGTGTGTACAGTAGAAGATGCTAGAGCTTGGAAGGGGGAGGTTTGATGTAGAGTGAACAGATCCGGAGATGCTAGACTTGGTCTCAGATAGGATAGAAACGGGCTATCGAGCGCGCATGAAGTAGATTTGAAATCCTTCAGCATGAGCTGGAGTAATTCGCGTTGTTTGATACGAAAAACAAACGAGCGGGAAGTCCATGAGTTCTCTCTTCTTGCTTTGAACAGTTGTCGCAGGGCAGCATTTCAGTGGATATCTTTCCAATTTTAGTATAACTATAGTTAGTTAGACAGAAACATAATGTGTAAGAAAATAATATCTCTACCCATTTGCTAGTAGCAGAGTACTTTTCAAGATGTGCATTTCATCCGAGGAGAGAACCTTTCTAGACGGACTACAAAGCAAGCAGAGTCGACCATCACCTAGGCTCTAAAGTACTTTGAAGATAGACAGCCATAGCTATAGCCTATTCGCCACGACTATTTATTTTCAAGAGCCCCCAGCATAAGTAGAAGATCGCTGTATTTGAAAGAAGAAAGGCAACAGGGGAAGTTCCATGCTCTTGTGGGAAATATCTTTTGAACAGGTGGCAAGACAAGATAACACATAAGTGTGATGCATTGAAACCTTGGTGAAGGGGAGAGATAGGTGTTGGGACTTTGATAGATCCATATAGTAGTAGTATACACGTGTTTTTCGAATAGGCGGAAAGCAGAGGCGATCATAGTACATATCCAAGTCGAGTTTAGGAAAAAACGGGAAGAGCCATGCGTGGCGACGGATGCGGTTTCGAAAATTCTCACGCACGAATAGAGGGTATTTGTCAAAGAAAATCCACAAAGGAGCGCAAAATCCATAGACAGGTTGCGTAGTTCATTTATAAAGGGCGGAAGGCAGAAACAATCATGACCCTTATACTTCGCAATTTCAGGAAAGAACAGGCAGAGCCATGAGTCAAGTGCGGGTGGCTTTTGGAACGGTCCACGCATGTATCAGGCGTTGCGATCTTTTTGGAGAGAAAGCTGACGGAGCAAAAGTCCATCAAGTGTTTTAGGTAATGATTTCGTAAGAAAGAAACGGTAGAAAAGGACACATGGCCTATTTGGTCCGAAAATTCAGGTAAAGAAAAGGCATGCGGGTGATGAAGAGAAGAAATTGGAGGGGCAAAGCGACTTATATATGACTTAGGGAGCATGGTCACGTGCAATGGAGAGTGCCTAGGTAGGGAGGAGACTTGGGTATTGCTTGGAAAGTGATATAGTTACTTCAGATATGGACGAGAAAGCGGTATGTGATATCGATCCTCCCCATGTCCCGTCCGACCCTTTCTCTGCCGATACCTATCGACAGTCTCCGATTATTCATGCCGAGTCGAGCAATCGACCAGTTCCGTGCCTTTCTGGGTATCTAAGCGGCTGTCTTCGACGCACTGACGGAGTACTGTGTGAGGTATTCGGGGTCGTTGTCGAACTCTTCCTTGACCTGTGAGGTATTAGCACCCGCTCGAGCCTCCTCACGCTCGCAATGGACTCACAATATCTAGCCCGCCAACCAGCTCGCCATCCACCCACAACTGCGGAAACGTCGGCCAGTCCGCAAACTCCTTCAGTCCCTGCCTGACCTCATCGTCCGCCAGAATATTGAAGAAGCCGTACCGCACGCCCTTCTCCCTCAGCACACTAACAGTCTGCCGACTGAACCCACACTGCGGCGCGCTCGGTGTGCCCTTCATGAACAGCATGACCGGCGCCGCCTTGACCAGCTCGCCCAGCCTCTTCATTAGCTCGTCCTTATTTGTCTGCTGCTCGCCATCCCTCTGTTCGCTCGCGCTGTACTCAGGCGCAGTCTGCTGATCCTGTGCACTCGGCGCATAACCCGCCATGCTCCTCCCATCCGACGCCGCGGTGCCGTTCTGCTGCGGTGGTCGTGTGACCGTCTGTGCCGGCGGTAGACTCGAGCCTCCGCTCCCGGCGCCCGCATGCTTCTCAACCGCCGCGCGCACTTTCGCCGCGTCCGAGCCCGACACTGTCTCCAGCGTCTTGCCGTCTTTCTGTAGCACAATGTATGGCACTGCTGTGACGTCGTACTCCTCCGACACTTCTGGGACTTCCTCGGCGTTGAGGGCGAGGAACGATATCGGCGCGTCGGCGGGGTATGTGCTGGCGAGCGTCTTGAGGATGATGGACATTTGCTCGCAGGGCTTGGCCCATGGCGCGTGGAAGTAGATGATGGCGAGTGTGGCGGGTGGGAGCGCCGAGATCGTCGACTTGAACGCCTCCTCGTCGGCGATGTCGCGTATGGAGGCCATTTCGTGTGGAAGGTCGAGATGTGTTCAGTGGAAGTGAGAGTATGTACAGTGAAGTAGAAGACACGGCGGAGAAATGTAGCTATGGGCGAAATGCAAGCAAATCGAATAAGTAATACTTTCTTAGGCGCTCTGACGTGCTTGGGGGCGTGCCCGCCAAAGAGCGGAATTGTACCCCCACCCCGCCACGGAAGTCGCCGCCGGTCATCACTCCCGGCCCGATCATAACTCCGGCCTGCTATCGATTCTCAAGAAAAAGTTCCGCCAAGAGTTCGACATCTCGACGCAGCAATCAACACCAACATGTTGAAGTCAGTGTACGTATATGACATATGATCAACGAGACTACTATGGAGATACTAATAGTAGAATTAGAAAACCCAAGAATGCTCGCGCAAAGCGCGCAATGGCAAAGCGCGAGCCGCAACAAAACGAGAACCCCAAGACCACGCTCTTCGTCACGGGCCAAAAGACGTCGCAAATCCTCAAGCTTGCCGTCGCAGACCTGAGCACACTTAAGCGCCCTTTCTGCGAGCGCTTCACCAAGAAGAATGACATCCACCCCTTCGACGACGCCTCATGTATGTCCAGTACAACTCTACTCCACTCTTCCCTTCCAATCCCATACTAACAAACACTTCACAGCCCTCGAGTTCTTCTCCCTCAAAAACGACACCTCCCTCCTCATGCTCAGCCTGCACTCCAAAAAGCGCCCCCACTGCCTCACACTCGCACGCACCTTCTCCCACAAGATCCTCGACATGCTCGAGTTGTACATCAACCCAGAAACCTTCCGCACGCTCCAACAGTTCAAGAACAAGAAGCCCTCCATCGGTCTAAAGCCGCTAATAGCCTTCCACGGCACCGTCTTCGAAGACCCAAACGAGACAAAGTACACGCTCGCCAAGAGCCTGCTCATCGACTTCTTCAAAGGCCAGGACGCAACCGAAGTCGACGTCGAAGGGCTACAATACCTAATCAGCATCTCAGCCGAGGAACCAAGCGACACCAGCCCAAACCCAGAAGTTAAACTGCGCTTCTACCTGCTGCGCACCAAGCGCTCCGGCCAAAAACTTCCGCGCGTCGAAGTCGAAGAAATGGGGCCACGCATGGATTTCTCCCTTGGACGCGAGCAATTCCCTGACGCGGACATGATGAAGGCGGCGCTCAAGAAGCCGCGTGGCGCAGAGGCGCGCACAAAGAAGAATATCGATATGGATGCCATGGGCGATAAGACGGGTAAGATTCACACGGGCAAGCAGGACTTTAGCACGCTGCAGAGTAGGAAGATGAAGGGGCTGAAGAGGAGTAGGGGGGATGTGGATGAGGAGGTGGGTGTCGAGGATGATGCTGAGGGTGGGGCGGAGAGTAGTGGTGGGGAGAGTATTGTGGATGAGACGGTGAGTAAGAAGATCAAGGTGTAAGTGTGGGAGACGGGGAGAACTTGCATGGGTGGCGTTTGGGCATTGAGTTTGGTGTTCAGTTAGGCTATACTACGCGGCAAAACGGCTTTTCAAAAGTGTGCAAACAACACCAATTACTTGCAACTTTGGCAATGATGTTGTAAGATGAAGAATGTAGTGGGAGCTGGGGAGAAAGTGTTGATTCTAGGGACCTTGTCGTATACCTCTACGATCCTTCGGAAAAGTGCATTCTTGCTCTCATCGTGAAGTGCTGTGCGTATTTGGACAGACATCTACTGAAACTGCACATAATGGCTGGGTGCTACTGTTGGGTATAGACTTCTACGTTCGTGATTTCTTAGTGTTTTGGCAAGTACGTCATTGCCGTAACACGACATCTTTCGCACGCCCTACCTATACACCAGCATATCAGTCCTTTCCACAATCCAACTTGCTCTCTACAAACAGCTCCTCCATCCCAATTTTCAAAATGGCACCAACCCTCACCCTCGGCAAGTCACTCATCATCATCGTGAACCTCATCACCATGATCGCGCCTTACGTCGCAGATTGGAAGTATATCTCACCTTCATTTGCCCGTTCTGAACGAATACATCTACATCTACACCAACGACTTCGAGTCTGACGTATATCTAGTGAAACACACATCTTCAACCCCAACTGGCCCCCGCACGCACGCTACCACAACGGCCAAACAATGTCAATGGGCCTCTTCAGCGGCTTGATCACATTTTACGTCCTCTTTGCCATATTGCCGTCTACGCCGTCACCGCAACAGCAATTGACACATCTCACCTGGGTTCTCGTGCTGCAGACGCTCATCTATACGTCGAGTCTGACCGGGATTTTGTACCCGGGCGCGGGGTGGATGGATCCACAGTTTGGGGATGGTAGGCCGCAGCTTTATGGGTTTCCAGTTATTGTTGCGGTGGGGTGGATTGGGTG
>Ga0265797_10012160_pt1 | contig 10608 bp, 4 predicted proteins | sample P2T30metagenome_FD_192433 | JGI IMG/M metagenome (GOLD analysis project Ga0265797, IMG submission 192433) | Plant litter microbial communities from East Loma Ridge, Irvine, California - P2 T30 | ecosystem: Environmental > Terrestrial > Plant litter > Unclassified | place: USA: California... | reverse complement strand
CACTCAACCTTCAAGCGCGATGTAGCTAATTGTGTTCACAGCTTGAAATGACCGCTCAGGTCGAGGCTTGATGGGTAGATGTGCCTGACGATGGACTTAAGAGGCTGGAGCTTGGGAGAGGGATGATCATGGCTTTGATTTCTTGTTCTTATCATTCGCTCATGGTGTATGGTCGATGAGGCTGATAGCCACATCCCATACTGCGAGGGCTGGTATGGTTTGCACATCACCTGCTGGAGACGGAATGAGAACATATAAACTTCTACTCGTCTGCATGATTTCGCGTGATTTATGCTTTGACTTGTTGCGCGCCCCTCATTTATGGGAAAACACTCAACATCCTAGAGCCAACGTTGACGTTAGCTACCTACTTCGCATCTTTCTACGTTAACGTGGGCTGCAGACGGGTTCAATTTGTTCCTTGTTTGAGGTGCTCGCATGGTGTTTAGTTGATCAATCCGCGCATACCCGGGAAGCGTGATTGTTTCAGTGTTATTCTTATTATACTCATGTAATCTGAAAAATGCCAGTGTACGCCGTTCTCATGCCGCTAAATCCAAGACGTTACTAAACTACCATGTCGTAACCACCATTCCCTTCCCCCTCCCAATAATATCCGTCGTCGCCAAAACCATAAACATCATGAAGCGCAGCCTGGAACGCTTCTATCCCGCCTTCCAGTCTCCTTCGTTCTTCCTCTACACCCCCGATGTCGAAAAGCACCTCTCTGCGTGCATGGCCCTGACCAAACCATATAGATCCAGCGCTCTCGCTCCAGTTCGTCTTCAAGCTGTCTTCCAGGCCGCGTCGGCAGAAGGCTAGGAGATCTGCGTGTTGTCTCTCTGGGGGCGGCGCATGTGCGTCGCCGGCGTAAGAGGGGATGGTGTCTGGTGTTGCGCCGCGGAGAAGGTCGGTGATAAAGATGCTGAGCTCGCAGATGTAGGTGACTAGTGGCGGTGGGTTGAGATGTGCGGACGGCATGGTGCGGCTGCATATGTACTCCAGCGGAGAAAGGATTAATCTGAGAGCTTGCAGCATGTGTGTGAGCGCGGCGAGGACGCAAGGTAGCTGGAGCAGATGATGGTTGTCTTTCAGCTGTTCTGTACCCCGGATGAAGGCGTGTGAAATCGATACGATGCAGCCGACGGTTGAAGCGAGACTTTCCGGCTGAGTGATACGCAGGTCAAAGATCATCGTGTCTAGGATCGCGGGGAGTGCTTGCAGTATGGGCCTAGCGATGGCGAAAGCTGTGCTTGATGAGAAAGCTTCTTCCAAGTATGCGGGAAGAATGCCTTGTAGCAATACCGATCGTAGTGCGACCCTATCGCCAGTTGGCGCCTCATCGGTGCAAAGCGCAGTCTTGAGCTGGTTGACCAGATAAGCCTGTTGATTGTCGGCAGCGGCTTGTTGTGCGACGGTCTGGATGAAGAAAGACAGCTGTTTCGCAGTCCCTGCATCTGACAACTTCGGGGCGTATCCACAGAGGCGTGCGACCACGTATGTGGGATCACCGGCTGGTAGTGGGAAGGCGACCGAGTCTGTGAAGAAAGGCAGGACAGGGCAGATGTCGTTCGTGTATTGCTTCAGGAACTGTACGATCTTTTGCACGAATTCGACGTATGCGCCGGTCACCGTTGTGCCTTGGCGGAGCTGCTGGTAGTTGTACTTCATAGATGTCATGAAGTCCTTCAGCATTGATGCGTACAGCCGTTTCATTTCGCCGAGACGTGATGGTTCGGCTCGGGTGATGGCGTGGATGTCGTCGCGCATGTTGGAGAGAATGCTGGAGATGAGAGCAAGGCGTCGCGTGCGCAGAGTGTCGGCAGTGATGTCCCATTTTCCAGTCTCTAGATCGCGGAAGAAAGGTAGGTTCTGCATGAGCGGGTGGTGCTCGTCCGTTTGCGCGATGGCGTGCAGCAGTCTGTGCTGGAACCTCAGCATCGACTCTCGCTCGACCAAGCTTACCATTAGAGCCTGGAAAAATTCATGTCGATGCTCTTCGTACGCGGCTGAGTTACAGTCAACGAGAGCAGCCATGAAGTATGGACCGAATTTGCGCGTCTGTTCGGTCTGGCGTAACTGCTTCCACGATACCTGGCTAAACGAATCGAGATAGTACGACCATGATCTTTCACCCGATAGGACCTGTCCTTCTGCAATTCGAACCCATGTATCGATGCAATCCATGAGCAGGTTATCATCTGGCGAGTTTTCCGCGCCAAATGCGTTCGACAGTAAGTGCCAAAGTGGAGTCTGGATGAAATCCAATCCCGATTGTTGAACGGTCTTTGCGGGGACATCGACATCCATATCTTCCAGATCATCCATATCAGGAAAGTCACCGTAGTCCTGGCTTTCCTCGCTTGTCTGTTGACTTACGTCTTTCTTCATGTTGGCTTTCTGAATCTTCGCATAATCCTGAAGGACCTTCATGACGTCGCGAATAACGTTGACGAGTCGATGATCTTCCAGATGAGGGAGCTCCAAAAGATGCATGACGTCGGAGTCCACCAAAAATTCCCTTAGGGATGATTGATCTTTTGCATGTTGAATGGCCCTGCTCATCCCTGCAATGCAGTCTCTTAGCGTCGCAATGACCTGACCCTGGTTCTTTTCCATCGTTTGACGAACCATGACGGCAGAGACATCAGTAGTGCCGTCCAGAACACCAGACTTGAGATAGTCGTCAGCTTCGGTCTTTGCCAACTTGTACTGAATGAGCGTTTGGTGCATGATGTCTTTGTGCCAGGATGCAAATGGCCGTGCAGAGGTATATGGCTCTTCGGTTGATAGCTGATACGTAGCAAGGTTGGCCCAGGCTCGAACACTGACTCTACATGCTTCGCGATGAGAGCTCTCGTGATTGACTAGGTCACGAATGTGATCAAGCTTTGGCCGACAAGCGGGTGGCGCAGCCCAGTATAGCGTTGAGAGTAGGTCATGGTGATTGCGTAGCGCTGCGAGATTTTCTTCGTCCAGGGGCTGGTCCTTGGGGTAAGCACGCCCATGATTAGGTAGAGAGCGGAAGACAAAGCTACGAATCTTCTTCTCGGGATAGGCAGTACTCATACCCTGAAGACCTAGAGCGAGACACTTCAGTGCGATGTGAAAGGAGTTCTCATTCGGCTCGACGTTGAGTGATGGAGCAGTGGCAAGGTCGTTGAGAAAGGGTACCGACCCAGCGCCTACTTCACGTCGTAGGCTTTTGAGTCCATTCTTGCCAAAGAAATCCAAGACAGCGTTGAGCATCAACTCCGGACGTCTCCAATGCCAATGAGCAATCAACCGGTGGCATCTTGCAAGATTGGCGCGGACGTATCCATTCAGCGACGTGCTGTGCTTCCTGTACGTACTCGGGTATAACTCGAATAATCTGCGTAAGAGATCTCGAATGCAAGCCCAGTTGTCGCTTTGGAAAGTCTCCCTCCGACTTCTAAGCGGTATGCCGGACGAATCGATCTCGTTGTAGGGAAGGAAGGTGAACATCGTGGCCCAGGTAGCCTCGAAGGCAGGTAAAGTAGTAGCGCTGCCCAGCTTGGAACTAAGCTCTTGACTGACCAGATCCCAGAAACCCCATGCTGGTATGTCCATCTCCTCCAAAACATGCATGCATATGACCGTGCTCTCAACAATCACGTCGGTATCTTGTATACCCTTCTCGCGTACGGAGTGTCGCTGGTTTTGTTCGAGAAAACTACCAAGACTGGGAATGCCGTGTCGCATCAAGTGAGCGACGATAGTCTTGGACAAGCTTTTGGCAAGACCGATAACACCGACTTGGTTTCCTGGAGCAATGGTAGGATGTTGAGCGATGTGGTGGATTTGAAGGCCAATGACAAGAAGGTATGCCATAGCACGGACCACACCATGAGTATGACTAGGATCTTGGCCGTTCAGGGTACCTTGAGCAACCAACAAGCTGTCAAAGATTGTTTGGCATAGCCGCAACAACTTGGCCACACAGTCATCTCGATCGATGGGATCCAAAAAGCTGAGATGGTGGGTGATATAGCTGATAAGTGATCGTGCCAATCGAGCTGAGTTCAGCGGACTTTCGTGGACTGATGATGACGTATCAGGGTCGGGTCCATGGACTTCAACAGGTTCTGATACCGCTTTCACAAGCTCTTGTAGCCTAGAAAATGTTTCATCATTCCATGGGCCACATCTGACTGACAGAGCGCCATGGCTGATGGTGCAATGGCCGGCCAATTCATCGAGGTCACGGCTACCGGGCTTGCTGACAAGTAGAGCTTGGCGAAACTCGTCAGCCCCGATGAACGTGGAAGAATGGAAGTACGTGTCGGTGGCTAGAGAGTATACATCGAACGTGATCGGGTAACGGGTGCCATAAGGACCCAACCCGTGGAGTACGGGCAAGCCGTCTTCCGTGTCGACCTCTTGTGGTTGAGGAGCGTCGGTGTTCTTGAGGATCTCGTCAACTGCTGGCTCGCTTGGCTGGCGGTATTCTCGCGCATCGACATCAATTCGTTGCGCTTGTACCTTTCGCTTCAAGCGTCTGCGAACCGGAGGTTGTTGTTTGCTTGGACCTTCAGTTTGGCCTTCTCCGACGTCTCTCGCGGAGGGAAGGGGCGGCAGTTCGGTATTGTCATCTGCGAGATACCTCGCCAGCTGTGGGTTTACGAAAGGCTGTTCGCTAGGCAGCTGAAGACCAAACTGCTGATCGACACGCAAGAGGCCCTTCTCGAATGCGATTTTCCTGTGGCCACGGCCAAAGTCGTTCTCATCGCCTTCAAGTTGCGCGGTTCTGAACGGAAGAGGCACCTGACGCCCAGCTCGTCCTGGATCCTTGCTTGATTGGACATGTTTCTTTCCTCGTTGCGTAGATTTCCTGACCTGGGTCGTAGAGCGCTGGAAGATATGGAGGCCTGCGGGGATGCTTTTACGTGGGCGTGTACGGGACACGTCCGTCCCGGCTTCAGATTGTACCTCAGTGCCCTTCGCAGATGCGGTGTCAGCTACTGGAACCTGCTCGGCATGCTGCTGGTTATCGATCCGATCAGCCAAAGGATGCCGGGATCTCCTTTTTTGCGATACGACATTTGCTCTCGGTTTCAGTGTTCCCCGTTGCCACTGTCGTAAAGTGGTATTGGCCTCTTCTGTGTCTTCAGTGTTATGCAGTCGTATCTGCTTGTCATGTGGACTTTGACGGGCTAAATCTGGTCTTTGAAGCGCTTGCCGTCTGGCGATCCTAAGGAACTGCGGCATCTTACTACTCGGTCGAGAAGGCGAAAGATCAATGTCAATGACACTCATGGCAGGTGGTGGGGTTCTGCGTGATTTCTTGGAGTGGCCATGCTTCCTGTTCGAGGATTGACCACCAGACGATCGTTTCCCAGAGCCAACGTTCTTTGCCAACCCGTCTGATAGTCTGACCTTCTTGGATTTCGCGAAAGCGTCTATAAGTTTGGTCTGCTTTCTCCGCTTTGATCCAGTCCCACCGAGCGTAGGGAGTGGTAGACGGTCGTGTTCCATGTCGGACAGGTTGTCATCGGCATAACGATCGTCAAACATTGCAGCTAACGCAGAGGCGTCGGCCACAGAGTCTTGCACCCTTTGCAAAGGCCGGGGCTCAGAAGCCATGGGCCCGTCATCTGAATCATCAGATATGACAACAGGAGCTTGCGAAGGCGTGTTGGAAGCTGAACTTTGTCGAGGTCGGCCAGCAGGTCTCATGATTCTCTGAGCGACTCCACGAACAGGCACTGTTGGCTCGGGGGAAGCAGCTGCATTGATACGCGCGCGTTCCCGCTCGCGCTGTTGAGCCTTCCGTCGCTCTTGTGCCTGGCGATCGAATCGCAGCCAAGAAGCAGGCAAAACTCCCTTGATCTTTCGGCCCACATGACGCATGTCATCGTCACTCTTCTCTGCCTCACTAGCAGAGCCTGCAGCCGAAGATGAGCTGTCCGTTATCACTACCCTTGTTGGCCGACGCAGTTCTCCACCGGATCTTTGTATGCTGCGCGGGGCAGGCTCGGAGTCTGAGCCCTGGAGCATCTGAGGGTCTTCTTGCATGACAGACGACGTAGACGGCGTCGGCAAGTTTGGAGCAGGAGTTGATACACGCAGCATAGCTGGACGGCGAGCTGACGTGGTTCCATGTAATGGCGGACTACTTGAATACGGCGGCGAGTTCGGAGGTATGGACCAAATATCGCGTCGCATATCACTGTCTTCAAAAATGCTTGTCGGTGCCGCCGCTACTTGTGTGGATGAGAAATTAGGCTTCCTACGCTTGGCTGCATGAGGGTGACGGAGCTGTGTAGAAGGAGGACGTCTGGCGGGACCAGAAGTAGGCCGATGAACGAGATCATTTCTTGGACGTGGCAGCACAGGTGTAGAGACGGGTATCTCGACCTCGGGAGGGCTGCTTGTGGGGCTTTGATCGGGATTGAACTCCTGTTCTTGCGACTCATCGTTTGGCTGTCTGTGATGACCCTGAGGGGAACGTGAACGTTCTCTTCGCACCGGCTTGAGGCCTCTACTCTGTACTTCTCTCCGATACATCTCACCCTCCAACGCATATGGGTGCATTTGGATGGGCTTCCGTTGTCGAAACTCGCGTCTTGCCCTATCATCGGCGATTTGTCTTTGTAGAGCCGTTGCGGATGGTATGACAACTTGAACTGCCGTACGACGATGGGGCTCAGCGAAAGCAGGAGGGGGCGATTCCAGGTCCGAGGGCGGATCTGAGAGATCATCGTCGGAATCATCGGACAACGGCGCGATGCCGAACTCTCTGAGTATGCTTGAAGCATGTGTAGAGGTTTGAGGTTCCCCGGGGACAGTTGATTGTATCGGGGTAATCGAGGCATCGGAGAGGGGCACAACATGGCCGTCGTCGAGTTGAGGTATGGACACGGCAGAGCTTGGCTGGAGAATCGGGGATGCCAGGCGCTGTGACGACGGAGGTGGTACAGCCTGTCGGTTTCTAGGCGTAGGTGAGCCTAGCAGCGGATCAGGGCTCTCGGTGGGCTCTCTTCTTGTACTGCGCGTTGATTTGGGCGTGAAGGGAGATGGCGTAGGGCGTCTCGGCGAGCTGTGTTTGGTAGGCGTGGCGATGCCCGTCTCTTGCTTCTCTATCCCATTGATGCCTTCGTCGGCATACTTCTCTTCTCCCTCCTCTTGGTTGACTCCGTGCACCTCTTCCGTGGGTGCCTCATGCCGTCGGACCGGCGCGATGCCATCTTCGACGCGTTCGACGCGTCCACTCAGGCCAACACTCTGCCTGGAACTCTGACTCTCAAGCTGAGACTCGTCTTCTTCCTCATCCGAGTCCTGGACAAAACCTTTCTGTCGCCATTTGGACATTTGGACGCGCCTGCATGTCGTTCCGCGGTTGGATGCTGGCGGGGTGAGGTTTTGGGTGATGGCTGAAGGCATGGCGCGTCGTCCCGTGCTCCGCTTAGCGCGTGCTGGCGACGGCGGCGGGCTCAACTTTTTGCCCGCGGGAGTGCTTTCGTCATACACGCCAGTCTCATCCACAGTCACTCCACGCAACGAACACACAAAATGGCGGGACGTATTCTTCCAGTCGCGTTGGCAACTATCGTTGGTGTGTCAATTGGTGTGGCTACGTTTGATGGAGAGTTCAAGAAACAGCGAATCGCACGGATGGAGGAGGAGTACAAACGGTACGCTGACTCCACAGGTACTTTCGTCGCTTTCACTAACATTCGTGTCAGGGAACTCGCCGCTGCAAATGCTTCCAGCACCCCGAATCCCATCCCCGTAGCATCGAGTGCTGTAGCACCCCCACCTTCCGCACAAGTACAGGCTCAGAAAGAGGAAGCTGTGGCCTCCGCTCCTGCCGACAACTCGTGGTCAAACGTGCTTGGGCTCTGGGCATGGAAGAAGGACAACAAGACGGAAGCCGCGCCTGCGACTGCAACGAGTAGTGTGGAGAATCCCAAAAGCAAGCCTTGAATGCTACCATAATGGATTTCATAGGTTCAGCCTACGCTCGAGATCGTTCCATCGTCCCCGCCGCAGCGGGTCCAGACGCTTCAGCTCGTCTAGCCACGACCTCATATCCTTCGTTGTAAACGACCCGGTCCCAGCATCTACCTCCAAATAAGCCTCTGCAAGCCCGAGCAGCGCTTCGTATATCCACTTGCAATCCGCCTCGTCCTCCAATATGTCCCTGATGTACTCCATCTCGTGCTCGTAGTACTTTTGCCGCTCGCCGTTGCTCAGGTCCTGGACGACAAGCGCATCCGGCGGACACGACGGTGACAATATGGAGAGGAGGTATTGGTGATAGAACCATATGGACTGGTCGAAGGGGTCGGTGTTTATGGCTTCGCAAATCAGGGCTAGTTCTGAGTCGAGAAATACACGGCGCGCCTCAGCGTCTGCGTTGCGCTCGCGGAGGATCTTGGGGATAAGCTGGCTACGGTTGTGCCAAGCGGAGAAGTTGGAGAGATTGGTCTTGATCATCTTGGTCGTGTACTCGAATTCAGATTCGGAGAGGCTCTTCTGTGCTGGTCCTGATGCGGGAACATCCTCGGATGTGGTCAGACGCTCAATCTGCGACACCACAAATCGTCTGTAGCCCCAAGCATGGAAGTTGCGACTGTCTGCGTGCAGCATCTTGTTTATGAGTTGTAATTCTCCTGACCAGAGCTTACGTGCTGCATCCGCGCCCATCAGCGCTTCGCCTTCGCGCAACAGCCAGTTTCTGTGATTCCATATCCAATAGCATTTGGGGAACTTTCGTAATAGCGCAAATGTGAGCTGCAGGTCGCCCTGCAGGAGTTCGTCTGGTGATTGTTCGGGGGTGTCTGCGGTCACCAGAGCCATCAAGACGCGTCTTCGGTGATTCCATATCGTGTAGTATTCAGGATTCTCGTTCAAGAGTTTCGTGACTAGGCCCAGAACTTCGATCGTATATTGCTTCTCGGCAACCTGAGAAGCGACTGTCAGCTGAATCCAATGAATGCTTCTCCTGGCTGCAATACCTTTGTGTTCACCAGATCCGCCAAATCTTTGTAGTTTGTGATCTGTTGCAGCTCCTTCTGCCGTGCTTCTTCTGAGCGGACAACAGGGCCAGACCCGCGCGATATACCGTGCTACACTTGTCAGCAAGGATCTTCCGAGCGATTGTAAAGTTAACTTACGCTTGCCATATGTTTCTGCGCTGTCTCGGAGGCTTCAGCGTTGCTTCCTCGAGTTGCAGCCTCGGCGGAATGTTGCCCCACTACACGCGTGGAGCCCCTGCCCCTCCGTCATCCCTCGCGGAAGGTTGCCGTCACCACTAGCCGCATCCGCCAACCCTATAGATGCTCCAAACATCCTAAGCAACCTTCAGCAGCCATTGCTATTACTAACCCAGCAGCAATAACACCGGGACATCAGGCAGCACCCGGTCTCCGGCCTCCTAGCTCCTCTCCTTCAGACAGCTTCACATGCGCTGAAGCTCACAGCTCGGTCCTCCAGTCCACTCATCTTGACACAAGCTGTTCCAACATGAGCGACACTGGCGACGAAGCATCCCCGTCTCTGTCCGGCTATCTCACACCGCCGCTGTCTCCTACGAAGACTGTCAGTACCGAAGGCTGGGCATCGCCTCGGACGCCGCAGTCTCCGCGCAAAAGTCGCAGCTGCCTCTTCTTCAGGGATATCGACAGCGGCTTTACTAGTCATTGCCCAACTCCATTGTCTTCTCCTAGGAAGTTCAAGTCCAAATTTCTTTCTCGTCTCGAAGCGCTGTCAACTCCGGACCTGAGTCCGACTAATCACGTGTCTGTGCCGGTGCCTTGCGACATCAACCCGCTTCGAGATGGATCCTTTTCCAGCAAGCGAAGACGCAGCAATCGCAGTTCCTCGGACAGCATAGTTGAAAATTCAAGCCGCGCAGCATCTCCTTCACTCATTCCAACAGATACAGTCACTACGTTCGAAAGACCAAATCTACCGCACTTACGCTGCATTGACATCTCTGCTGACGACAGTTCTCCGCCCACCAAGCTTCGCCGTCTTCCCTTGCGCTATGCCAGCTCTCCTCTCAGATCCAGTCAATGGCAAGCACGAGGTGGCCTACTAGCATCACCTCGTCAAACCCAAACAAGTACGCCAGATCGTTTTATCGCTTGCCGCCGACCACCCACTATTACACGAGAAAGCTTCGAGCTCAACAGCCCTGCGGAGCGTCGGAACAAGGAACAGAACACCAACCGCGGTACACGCACAGGTGCAGATGCCTTCAGCCGTCGACTGCGCAGGAGTGGCCGTATGAATGAGGAACTACGCGGCCTCAGGGAGGCGCACTCTGTAGTTTCAGGCCGGGCAAATGCAAACAGAAGAAACGTCAACTTCAGACAAACCCCTCTACCTCTGGGTACTCGCCAGATCAGCGCTGGCGCTGTCTGGAATGTTGGTGGGCCTTCTGCTGTGAGTGACACAGTTATAGCAGTCTCCACTGGCAGAGGTAGAATGCTTGGGAGTGGAACGAACGCGCCATTGTACAAATCTGCTTTTCTGAACCGAGCAGACCCCGATGCCGAACTTGAAGCCTACGAGAGACGCCTCGCACTGGCCCTCGACATTGACCCGACTGATCGCATCCTCCAACACTCGTCTTCTCCA
>Ga0265797_10012159_pt1 | contig 10609 bp, 9 predicted proteins | sample P2T30metagenome_FD_192433 | JGI IMG/M metagenome (GOLD analysis project Ga0265797, IMG submission 192433) | Plant litter microbial communities from East Loma Ridge, Irvine, California - P2 T30 | ecosystem: Environmental > Terrestrial > Plant litter > Unclassified | place: USA: California... | reverse complement strand
GTGCGCGAGGCCGCCTTGAAATCCGGTTTGCAGGGTGCATTCCCCGGCCTCGATCTGGCTGGCGCGCCGTTAGGGATATTTGGCAAAGCTGTGGCGTCGCCGGAGACACGGCTGCTGGAAGGCGGAGATCGAGTGGAGATCTACCGGCCCCTGCTGGCGGACCCTAAAGACGTACGCAAACGCCGGGCGGCGCAGGCCGCCGAGCGAGCCCGCAGCGCGGATAACGGCAAGCGCTGAGGGCGAGCGAGGCGAGTGCTGCTGCGGTCGGCTCGAATGAGCGCAATAAAAAACCCCGGCATTACCGGGGTTTTTTACGTCGCAGTGTTATTGCGCAGAGGTGTCCAGCGGCTCTGGCGTCGGTACCGGTACGGTCTCGACGTTATCCACATCGCGCTGGATCTGCTCGAGCAGCGAACCTGGAGCGGCTGGTTCTTCCTGCGGCTGAGTCGGTGCAGTCTGTGGCGCGCCGTCGCGACCGAGAATCGCATCATCACGGCTGACGCCCGGCATGAAGTCGCCAGACAGGCCGACCAATTGGTCATCGGCGTTGAAGTTAACGCTTACACGCTCTTGCTGCCGTTGGCTGCCGCCGGCCTGCATGCTGTACAGGTAGTCCCAGCGATTGGCATGAAACGTGTCGGTCAGCAGGGGATTGCCCATGATAAACCGTACTTGGCGTCGGGTCATTCCCGGCCTCAACTGGTCTATCATGTCCTGCGTGACGACATTGCCCTGTTGGATGTCGATTTTATAAACCCCGGGGAATGAGCAGCCGGCGAGTGCGATGAGCCCCATGAAGGTGAGGCTGGTCAGCAGGAGTCTGGTTTTTTGCATCGGTGGGCGTCTTCCACTATCTTGGCTGGGCAACGTAAACCCCGATCATACCCGCAATAAGGGAAGCTGCGAAGCGCTTCCGCGAGAAAGCAGACCATGGTTGAAAATAGCGAACTCCGCAAAGCTGGCCTGAAAGTGACCCTGCCACGGGTCAAAATCCTGCAGATGCTGGACTCTGCCGAGCAGCGTCACATGAGCGCAGAAGATGTCTACAAGTCCCTGATGGACGCTGGTGAAGACGTCGGTCTGGCCACTGTGTACCGGGTTCTGACCCAGTTCGAAGCGGCGGGTCTGGTGGTACGCCACAATTTCGACGGCGGCCATGCCGTATTCGAATTGGCCGACGGTGGTCACCACGATCACATGGTGTGCGTGGATACTGGTGACGTGATCGAGTTTTTCGATGCTGAAATCGAGAAGCGCCAGAAGGAAATCGTGCGTGAGCATGGTTTCGAGCTGGTGGATCACAACCTGGTTCTGTACGTGCGCACCACTGGTGCCAAGCAGTAAGTACGACCCAGTATTGGAAAAGGCGACCCTGGGTCGCCTTTTTCATGCCTGCAGTAAAGTCAGATTGAGTAGTCAGCCCTGGGCGTTGCTGACCAGTTTGCGCGCGTGAGCCAGCGACTCTTCGGTGAGGTCGATGCCGCCGAGCATGCGGGCGATTTCTTCCACCCGCTGCGCATCGCTCAGCTTGCTGACCGCCGTACGTGTGGCGTTGTTGCCGCGAACCTTGTGCACGAACAGATGCTGGTGCCCCTGAGCGGCAACCTGCGGCAGGTGCGTGACGGTGAGTACCTGGCCGCGCTCGCCCAGGCGGCGGAGCAACTGCCCGACTACTTCGGCCGTCGGGCCGCCGATGCCCACGTCCACTTCGTCGAACACCAGCGTCGGCACGCGCGATGTTTGCGCAGTGATCACCTGGATCGCCAGGCTGATACGTGACAGCTCACCACCTGACGCCACCTTGGCCAGCGCCTTTATCGGCTGGCCCGGGTTGGCGCTGACCAGAAACTCGACCTGCTCCAGACCATTGCCGTTGGGGTCTGTGCTGGTATTTTCCTGCAGCTGGATGCTGAAGCGTCCGCCGGGCATGCCCAGCAGCTGCATTTCCTTCTCCACCGCTTTGCTCAGTTTGGCTGCTGCTTTCTGCCGGCGGGTACTCAGTTCGGCGGCCTTTTCCTGGTAGTGCCGGCCATAGGCGGCCAGTTCTTCACTCAGGCGCTCGGTGGCCTGGTCATCGGCATTCAGGCCTTCCAGCTCGTCGAACAGCTGCTGCTGCATGGCAGGCAATTCGCTAGGGTGAATGCGGTGTTTGCGCGCCAGGGTGTAGATGGTGTCCAGGCGCTCCTCCAGTTGTTGCTGGCGCTGCGGGTCGGCTTCGAAATGATCGAGGAAGCGATTCAGTTCACCGACCGCTTCTTCAACCTGGATCTGCGCGCTGGCCAGCAGGTTGGCCGCTTCATTGAGCGGCCCTGGCTGGCCTTGTACGCCACTGAGTCGGCTTAGGCTGCTGGTCAGCGCGGACAGCACGTTGCCGGCATCGCTCTCGCTGCATTGCTCGATGACCTGGCGACAGGCGGCAAGCAGCCCCTCGGCATTGGTCAGTGCCTTGTGATCCTGTTCCAGCTGCTCCAGCTCATTGTCGCCGAGGCCGAGATTCTCCAGCTCCTCCAGTTGATAGCTGAGCAATTGATGGCGCGCGCGCTGCTCGTCGCCCTGCGAAGCAAGGCGTTCGAGTTCGCTGCGGGTCTGCTTCCAGCGCTGCGCGGCCAGATTGACCTGGCGAGACAGTTCCTGTGCGCCGGCATATTCATCGAGCAAGCGCCGGTGGGTGTCGACCTTGAGCAGCGACTGGTGCTCATGCTGGCTGTGGATGTCGATCAACAGTTCGCCCAGCGCCTTGAGGTCACCGAGCGGGCAGGGCGTGCCATTTATATAGCCGCGCGAGCGGCCTTCGGCGGTAATTACCCGACGCAGGATGCACGGGCCCTCGGTGGCCAGGTCACGCTGGGCGAGCCAGGTGTGGGCTTCGGGAATATCGCCCAGGTCGAAGCTGGCGAGAATGTCGGCCTTGTCGGCGCCAGGCCGCACTACGCCGCTGTCCGCGCGATCGCCCAGGGTCAGGCCCAGGGCGTCGAGCATGATCGATTTACCCGCGCCAGTTTCGCCGCTGATAACACTCATGCCGCGATCCAGTTCCAGATCGAGGTGTTCGACGATGGCGTAATTGTGTACGGACAGGTGCACCAGCATGGCGAGGCCTCCCAGAATTTGTCTGGTTATTTATACAGTGTTTTATTTGTGGCTGGCAATCCTGTGCGCGATGTCGGGCGCTGATATCGTCGCGCCCCTTGAAACCCTACAAATCGTCCTTATATAGGCGGCAGACGCGCGAGTTGAGGCTCGTCGAATTATTCAGAGGAGAAATGCATGGCTGACGAACAGAACCTGGATCCGCAGACTCCCGAGGCTGAAGCGAACGACGCTGCGCTGGGTGAAGACCTGGCTGCTCGCGTGCAAACGCTGGAAGAGCAACTGGCTACTGCGCAGGATCAGTCGCTGCGCATGGCTGCCGATCTGCAGAACGTGCGCCGCCGCGCTGAGCAGGATGTCGAGAAGGCGCACAAGTTCGCCCTCGAGAAATTCGCCAATGATCTGTTGCCGGTGGTCGATAGCCTCGAGCGGGGTCTCGAGCTGTCGAGCGCGGACGACGAGGCGATCAAGGCGGTGCGCGAGGGCATGGAGCTGACGCTCAAGCTGTTGCTCGACACCCTCAAGCGTCACCAGCTGGAAGCCATCGATCCGCATGGTGCGCCGTTCAATCCTGAGCACCATCAGGCCATGGCTCTGCAGGAAAGCACCCATGTCGAGCCCAACAGTGTGCTCAAGGTGTTCCAGAAGGGCTACATGCTCAATGGTCGCCTGCTGCGCCCGGCAATGGTCGTGGTCAGCAAGGCGCCAGCCGAAACGCCGCCGTCTATCGACGAGCAGGCTTGAAATCGGCGGGTGAGCCCCCATTTATTAAGTCAAGCGTATTAGTGCTACCGCAGCGGTCACGACAACGCTGCGGATATATCAAAGTTTCGGGAGAGTGAAATGGGCAAAATTATCGGTATCGACCTGGGGACCACCAACTCCTGCGTCTCCATTCTTGAAAACGGCAACGTCAAAGTCATCGAAAACGCCGAAGGCACTCGCACCACGCCTTCGATCATCGCTTATGCCAACGACGGCGAGATCCTGGTTGGCCAGTCCGCCAAGCGTCAGGCCGTGACCAACCCGCACAACACCCTGTATGCGGTGAAGCGCCTGATCGGCCGCCGTTTCGACGAAGAAGTCGTGCAGAAAGACATCCAGATGGTGCCGTACAAGATTTCCAAGGCCGACAATGGTGACGCCTGGGTCGAAGTCAACGGCCAGAAGATGGCGCCGCCACAGATTTCGGCTGAAATCCTCAAGAAGATGAAGAAGACCGCCGAAGACTACCTCGGTGAAGCGGTTACTGAAGCGGTGATCACCGTTCCGGCTTACTTCAACGACAGCCAGCGCCAGGCCACCAAAGACGCCGGCCGCATTGCGGGTCTGGACGTCAAACGCATCATCAACGAGCCGACCGCGGCTGCGCTGGCCTATGGCATGGACAAGGCCAAGGGCGATCACACCGTGATCGTTTATGACCTGGGCGGCGGTACCTTCGACGTCTCGGTCATCGAGATCGCTGAAGTCGACGGCGAGCACCAGTTCGAAGTACTGGCTACCAACGGTGATACCTTCCTCGGTGGTGAAGACTTCGACATCCGCCTGATCGACTACCTCGTCGACGAGTTCAAGAAAGAAAGCGGCATGAACCTCAAGGGCGACCCGCTGGCCATGCAGCGCCTGAAGGAAGCTGCCGAGAAGGCCAAGATCGAGCTGTCCTCGAGCCAGCAGACCGACGTCAATCTGCCGTATATCACTGCAGACGCAACCGGTCCGAAGCACCTGAACGTGAAGATTTCCCGCGCCAAACTGGAATCGTTGGTCGAGGATCTGGTGCAGCGCACCATCGAGCCGTGCCGCATCGCGCTGAAAGATGCCGGTATTGATGTTGGTGCGATCAACGATGTGATCCTGGTCGGCGGTCAGACCCGTATGCCGCTGGTGCAGAAGCTGGTTACCGAGTTCTTCGGTAAAGAAGCTCGCAAGGACGTCAACCCGGACGAAGCGGTTGCCATGGGTGCTGCCATTCAGGGCGCGGTTCTGGCTGGCGACGTCAAGGACGTGCTACTGCTGGACGTTTCCCCGCTGACCCTGGGTATCGAAACCATGGGTGGCGTGATGACTGCGCTGATCGAGAAGAACACCACTATCCCGACCAAAAAGTCGCAGGTGTTCTCTACTGCCGACGACAACCAAAGCGCCGTGACCATTCACGTGCTGCAGGGCGAGCGTAAGCAGGCTGGTCAGAACAAGTCCCTCGGCAAGTTCGACCTGGCCGAGATTCCGCCGGCTCCACGTGGTGTGCCGCAGATCGAAGTGACCTTCGATATCGATGCCAACGGCATCCTGCACGTCGGTGCGAAGGACAAGGCAACTGGCAAGACCCAGTCCATCGTGATCAAGGCCAACTCCGGTCTGTCCGATGACGAGATCGAGCGCATGGTGCGTGACGCCGAGGCCAACGCCGAGGAAGACCGCAAGTTCGAAGAGCTGGCCACTGCCCGTAACCAGGGCGACCAGCTGGTTCATGCGACCCGCAAGATGCTCACCGAAGCCGGCGATAAGGCCACTGCGGACGAGAAAGCGGCGATCGAAACTGCGCTGGGTGAACTGGAAGTTGCCGTACGTGGTGACGACAAGGCTGCCATCGAAGCGAAGATGAACGCCCTGTCCGAAGCGACCACGCCGTTGGCGCAGAAGATGTATGCCGAACAGCCGCAGCCAGGTGCTGCCGGTGCGGCGGATGCCGGTGAAACCAAAGGCTCTGCGGACGACGTGGTCGACGCCGAGTTCGAGGAAGTCAAGGACAACAAGTAAGCCCCGGCTTGCCTGTGTTTGCGCCCCTGTGCACTGCTGTGCGAGGGGCGATCCGCCGCGCGGGGGCTTGCTCCCGCGTTGGCGTGTCTGGACGGTACGAATTTTGAGAGTGTTAGAAACCCATGTCTAAACGTGACTACTACGAAGTGCTCGGGGTCGAGCGCGGTACCAGCGAGGCCGAGCTGAAGAAGGCTTACCGTCGCCTGGCGATGAAGCACCACCCCGATCGTAATCCTGGCGACAAGGCTGCCGAAGACGCCTTCAAAGAGGCTAACGAGGCCTATGAAGTGCTGTCCGATGCGGGCAAGCGCAGCGCTTACGATCAGTACGGTCATGCGGGCGTCGACCCGCAAATGGGCGGCGGTGGCGGTTTTGGCGGCGGCAGCGCCAACTTCTCCGATATCTTCGGCGACGTATTCAGCGATTTCTTCGGTGGCCAGCGCGGCGGCCAGCGCGGCGGTGCACAGCGCGGCAGCGATCTGCGTTACACCCTGGAGCTGGATCTCGAGGAAGCAGTGCGTGGCACGACGGTAACCATCCGCGTGCCGACCCTGGTCAACTGTAAAGTCTGCGAAGGCTCCGGCGCCAAGAAGGGCACCAGTCCGGTGACTTGTACCACCTGCGGCGGCATCGGCCAGGTGCGCATGCAGCAGGGCTTCTTCTCCGTGCAGCAGACCTGTCCGCGTTGCCACGGCAGCGGCAAGATGATCACCGACCCATGCGGCTCCTGCCACGGCCATGGCCGTGTCGAAGAGCACAAGACGCTGTCGGTCAAGGTGCCCGCGGGCGTTGATACCGGCGACCGTATCCGTCTGACCGGTGAAGGTGAGGCTGGCGCCATGGGCGGTCCGGCTGGCGATCTGTACGTGGTCGTCAATGTGCGTGAGCACGCGATCTTCCAGCGTGACGGCAAGCACCTTTACTGCGAAGTGCCGATCAGCTTTGCCGATGCGGCGCTGGGCGGTGAGCTGGAGGTGCCGACCCTCGATGGACGGGTCAAGTTGAAGATCCCGGAAGGCACGCAGACCGGCAAACTGTTCCGCTTGCGCGGCAAGGGCGTGGCCCCGGTGCGCGGCGGTGGTGCGGGCGATTTGATGTGCAAGGTGGCGGTGGAAACACCGGTCAACCTGGATCGTCGCCAGCGTGAGCTGCTCGACGAGTTCCGTCAGTCCCTGGCCGGCAACAGCTCGCACTCGCCCAAGGCCAATGGCTGGTTCGAAGGCGTCAAGCGCTTCTTCGGCGACCTTTAACGCGGCAACGCACGGCGGGCCGCCAGCTTCGGTTGGCCGCCCGCCGTTTGCACTTTTGGAGTTAGGCATATGCGTATTGCAGTCACAGGCGCCGCCGGGCGCATGGGCAAGAATCTGATCGAAGCGGTGCACCAGGCCGACGGTCTTACCCTCGGCGCTGCGGTGGCGCGCCCGGAGAGTACTTTGCTCGGTGCCGATGCCGGTGAGCTGGCGGGTGTCGGCAAGCTGGGCGTGGCGCTTTCCGGCAATCTGGAGGGCGTGCTCGATCAGTTCGATGTGCTGATCGACTTCACCCATCCCTCGGTAACGTTGAAGAATCTGCAAATCTGCCGCCGCGCCGGCAAGGCGATGGTGATCGGCACTACGGGTTTCAGTGCTGCCGAGAAGCAGCTGCTGAGCGAAGCGGGTGAAGATATTTCCATCGTCTTCGCTGCCAACTTCAGTGTTGGTGTCAATCTTTGCCTGAAGCTGCTCGACACCGCGGCTCGGGTGCTGGGTGACGACGTGGACATCGAAGTCCTCGAGGCCCATCACCGCCACAAGGTCGATGCGCCTTCGGGTACTGCGCTGCGCATGGGTGAGGTGGTCGCCAATGCGCTAGGGCGTGATCTCGACAAGGTCGCGGTCTACGGCCGCGAAGGCCAGACGGGCGCCCGTGCGCGTGAAACCATCGGCTTCGCCACGGTGCGTGCCGGTGATGTGGTGGGCGATCACACCGTGCTGTTCGCCGCCGATGGCGAGCGCGTGGAAATCACCCACAAGGCCTCCAGTCGCATGACTTTCGCCAAGGGCGCCGTGCGCGCCGCCTCCTGGCTGAGCGGCCGCTCTGCCGGTCTGTACGACATGCAGGATGTGCTCAGTCTGAAGTGAGCAGGATGCGGATGGCGGCTGCATGCGCCATCCGTTTTCCTTTGCACGAGCATTACGCCTTTTGTCGGTCGAAAAGCTCTATTGCGCCGTATTGGCGGCATGGCTTCGAGGCTCGTTTCAAGGTGCGCGAAATGTCGTATAGCGAATTTAAGGTTTTTGCCCGCACATAACTTTCGAAAAAATGTACTTTCCTGTAAGCTTCTCTCTTTAGTGTGTCCACTAAAAGTTGCGCAGAATGAATCAATTAAAAAAGCGGGATGACCTTCACACGTCATCCCGCTTTTTTACAATCTGCGTTTGCTCCACGATCTACGGGAGGTCTTCTTGAGTAAGCCAGCCATACTCGCCCTTGCTGACGGCAGCATTTTTCGCGGCGAGGCCATCGGGGCCGATGGCCAGACTATCGGGGAAGTGGTGTTCAACACCGCCATGACCGGCTATCAGGAAATCCTCACCGATCCTTCCTATGCCCAACAGATCGTCACCCTGACCTATCCGCACATCGGCAATACCGGCACCACGCCGGAAGACGCCGAGTCCAATCGAGTCTGGGCTGCCGGCCTGATCATTCGTGATCTGCCGCTGACCGCCAGCAACTGGCGTAACAAGCAATCCTTGCAGGATTACCTCAAGGAAAACGGCACCGTTGCCATCGCCGGCATCGACACTCGCCGCCTGACCCGCATCCTGCGCGAGAAAGGTTCGCAGAACGGCTGCATTCTGGTCGGCGCAGACGCCACCGAAGAAAAAGCCCTCGAACTGGCGCGCGGCTTCCCAGGCCTGAAAGGCATGGATCTGGCCAAGGAAGTCAGCTGTACCGAGCGTTACGAGTGGCGCTCCAGCGTGTGGGACCTGAAGGATGACAGCCATCCGGAAATCGCCGCAAGCGAGCTGCCTTACCATGTGGTTGCCTACGACTATGGCGTCAAGCTGAACATCCTGCGCATGCTGGTCGCACGCGGCTGCCGCATCACCGTGGTACCGGCGCAAACGCCTGCCAAGGATGTACTGGCGCTCAACCCGGATGGCGTGTTCCTGTCCAATGGTCCTGGCGACCCCGAACCGTGCGACTACGCGATCCAGGCGATCCAGGATGTGCTGGAAACCGACACGCCGGTCTTCGGCATCTGCCTCGGTCACCAGCTGCTGGCCCTGGCGTCCGGTGCCAAGACCGTGAAGATGGGCACCGGCCACCACGGCGCCAACCACCCGGTGCAGGACCTCGACACCGGTGTGGTGATGATCACCAGCCAGAACCATGGTTTTGCCGTGGACGAGAGCAGCCTGCCGAGCAACCTGCGCGCGATCCACAAATCGCTGTTCGACGGCACCCTGCAGGGCATCGAGCGTACCGACAAGGACGCCTTCAGCTTCCAGGGTCACCCCGAAGCCAGCCCGGGCCCGAACGATGTCGCTCCGCTGTTCGACCGTTTCATCGACGCCATGGCCAAACGCAAATAGACCATTTGGCTGGAAAGGGTAGCGGGCGCTGTCTGGGCAGGGCGCCCGGCACGCAACGACGAGACAGTACATGTCAGTACGGCGAGGAAGCGAGTACCGCGCAACGCAGCCCAGATAGCGCGCAGTAGCTTTCAAGATGACTCGCCGACTGACCTAAGGATTCGAGAGATAACATGCCAAAACGTACAGACATCAAAAGTATCCTGATCCTCGGCGCCGGCCCAATCGTCATCGGCCAGGCGTGCGAGTTCGATTATTCCGGCGCCCAGGCCTGCAAGGCCCTGCGCGAGGAAGGTTTCCGCGTCATTCTGGTGAACTCCAACCCGGCCACCATCATGACCGACCCGTCGATGGCCGACGCCACCTACATCGAGCCGATCAAGTGGGCCACCGTGGCCAAGATCATCGAGAAGGAGCGTCCGGACGCTCTGCTGCCGACCATGGGTGGCCAGACCGCACTGAACTGTGCCCTGGACCTCGAGCGTCATGGCGTGCTGGAGAAATTCGGTGTCGAGATGATCGGCGCCAATGCCGACACCATTGATAAAGCCGAAGACCGTTCGCGCTTCGACAAGGCGATGAAGGACATCGGCCTGGCCTGCCCGGTTTCGGGCATCGCCCACAGCATGGAAGAAGCGTACGGCGTGCTCGACAAGGTCGGCTTCCCATGCATCATCCGTCCGTCCTTCACCATGGGCGGTACCGGCGGCGGTATCGCCTACAACCGTGAAGAGTTCGAAGAAATCTGTGCCCGTGGCCTGGACCTGTCGCCGACCAACGAGCTGCTGATCGACGAATCGCTGATCGGTTGGAAGGAATACGAGATGGAGGTGGTCCGCGACAAGAAGGACAACTGCATCATCGTCTGCGCCATCGAGAACTTCGACCCGATGGGCGTGCACACCGGTGACTCGATCACCGTCGCACCGGCCCAGACCCTCACCGACAAGGAATACCAGATACTGCGTAACGCCTCGCTGGCGGTGCTGCGCGAGATTGGCGTGGAAACCGGTGGCTCCAACGTGCAGTTCGGCATCTGCCCGAACACCGGTCGCATGGTGGTCATCGAGATGAACCCGCGCGTATCGCGTTCGTCTGCATTGGCTTCCAAGGCCACCGGTTTCCCGATCGCCAAGATCGCCGCCAAGCTGGCCGTCGGCTACACCCTCGACGAG
>Ga0265797_10012157_pt1 | contig 10612 bp, 12 predicted proteins | sample P2T30metagenome_FD_192433 | JGI IMG/M metagenome (GOLD analysis project Ga0265797, IMG submission 192433) | Plant litter microbial communities from East Loma Ridge, Irvine, California - P2 T30 | ecosystem: Environmental > Terrestrial > Plant litter > Unclassified | place: USA: California... | reverse complement strand
AATTGATGGTCAAGATGGCTGTGATTCATTCATTTCTCATCATGTGATATATATCTGGAGATGTCCGATCTTCGGAACCCCGTCAAACGCTGAAAGCTATGGCAATGACACAATCTAAACCTCAGCCGGGATACTAGCAGCCTGCTTGGCCTCGCCCAGCTCGTCCCTGCCCTCAGCAAAGACCTTGTCGAAGTCGTACTCCGCCCACCTGATATCAGGGTTCAAGCCGGCGAACTTCCACACGCCGTTGACCTTCTTGTACCAGTGGATGTTGTAGCTGTGCGCGTGGCCCTTGACGGCGACGTGCTTGCGGGTCTCGTCGCTGTATTTCTGGTGGGGCACGCGCAGCTGGTGGTAGCCGGTGATCTCGTCGTCCGAGACCTTCTCCCACTTGGTGCCGCCGATGAAGTGCTGGGTCATGAGAGTGGGGTCGCCGAGGACTTTGGGGTCGGACGCCATTTTCACGAACTCGTCGGCCGGCATGGATTCCCAGAGCTTGTTGAGGAAGGAGCGGTAGTCGATGCGGAGAGTGGGCGCGATGCACTTGGAGAGGCGGTTCCAGTCTTTAGTGTCGTAGGAGCAGGCCCACTCGTAGACGGCGGCCATACAGCCTTGCATCTCTGGGAGGGAGTGTTAGTGTTTTGGTCGAAAGTAAATGTTCGCCAGCAGGGACATGGGTGGATGGATGGGTTGAGCGGCGATTGTGAAGCTGGGCTGAGCAGCAATTCACGCCTGAACGTTTCTTTGAAGCTTTCGCTCGAGCAACGAAGGTCTGACTTGACTCGAAGAGATATCCAAAGGAATTGTCTTCAAGATTCCAATCTTATGACCTCATCCGCCTTCAGGCGTAAAGCACGACTTACCCTCCAATGAGATGATCTTCACAGGCTCGAGCTGAGATTGTTCGGCCATAATGTCTGTCTTCTCTTTTCGTGTAGTGTAGGATATAAGTGCGGTATAATGATCAATGAGAATGAGAAGAGCAAGAGTAAATGTGTAAGAGCAGCAATAAGAGAGTACAACGAAAAGTAAAGCAGCGGTGACGGGCAACGAGGTACCTTGATATAATATTGAGCTCTCAGCTATGATACTACCCACATGGCTGTTGTCCGCATTGCGCAGCACGATCATTGGTGCTTGGAAGGTGCTAAGTGGTGTCCTGCGTCGGACATGTGCATTGGATGTTGAGCGGGGCCGGGCCCGTGGGATGGGTGAGAGTGCTTCGCTGCTTCACGACGCCGAACGCGAGCGCGACAGCGACGAGTGCGTGTCGGACTATTAGTAGCAGCAGTGTTGGTGTTTGATATGTGAGATGCGTGTTTGGCTTGGGGCTCGGTTTTAGTTTTGAGGATCATCACCCCTTTCCCATCTCGTTCCTGCGCAAGCGGCCGTCACGGTCTGCTTTGGTTTTGATTTGGGAGAACATGTGCCAAAGAGAGCAGTGCGGGAGAGTGTTGGAGCATGTGACCAAAAGTCTGAACTTTCGCGAGCCCATACTAATATTTTTGGCCTTAGCGGGGTCCTGCGAAAGCGAGCGAGCGATGTTGGTGGTTGCTATTTGCAGATCGGACTTCGGTACAGTCTCACAGTCTAGCAACAAATGCATGATGCTCCGATAGTTTCACCGCGTCTCATCTCACCCACTGCGCCCCATGAGATCAGCTACAGCAACCATCATGGTCCACGTTTTCGTTGTGCATACACACTCTTGCAAGAAAGTGCCCAGGAATAACAGGTCCAGTCCACATCAGCCTTGTCCAGATCGCCGTGGCATATGACGTTTCACAAACCCAATTCCACCTTTCAGACCCCGCTGTCTAGAAACCAGTTTATCAGAAGTTGAAGTGAACATAGGCATACAGCTTACATGTAGGTACCTTACGCTCACCACAATCTTCCTCCCTCCCTCTCAACCCATTCTCTACTCTCCACCTATCCAATCCAAACAAACAACCGCAACCATGGACCTCCTCATGGGCCTGAGCATCGCTCTGCCCATCGTCTCCACCACCGCCATCGGCACCGTCACCGGCGTAGGCCAAGGCGTCGCCGAACAACGCCGCCAAAACGAAGACAGCAGCAACCAAACCCGCATGATGAAATTCCACCTCGACGTGCACCTCGATGCCCGCACCTCGCGCTCCAAATCCCCCGCGGCCAAACTCGCCAACCGCATCGTCACGCTGCGCGACGACAAACTCTGGCTAGACCCTCAGGACCACGAAACCGGCCAGCCGGCGGACGAGAGCAAGCACCCGTTCACGGGCTTCTACGTCGCGTACCCGGACAGCGATCGGGAGTACACGCGCGGGCTGGTCAGCACGATTTCGCGAGATCCGCCGGTGCTGAATTGGATTTATGTTGACAAGGATACGCTGGAGGTGAAGTACTCGAGCCGGACGGGCAGTATTGCGCACCACGTTGGGAGTTTCGATTGGACGACCGACGAGCCCGTGGACAGCGCTATCACGCTCATGGACTGGGAGGGCTTTGTGGCTATCCAGGAAGAAGACGGCAAATGGGCGCTGTATTTTGACTACAATGACGATGGGCTTAAGGCTGTGAAGAACGGGCGGAAGAGCTGCGAGGTGAGCTTGATGCGGCGCTTGCTGGAGACGCAGGACTTGAACAAGTGGGGTTTGAAAGAGGAGGGAAACATTGGGTTCAAGGCGACTAAGGAGGTTTGAGGTGTTGCGTGTTGAAGCGCATGGAAGAGGTACCCAGATACCGCGCAAGATGTGCCTACTGCTTGCGGTCTATGCCAAGAGTCACATTGCGTGCTCACGACGACATGTGCTTCACAGAACATCCGGCCGGTTTCGGTCCTTCGCGAGCCCTCTGCCACGGAGCCTACCTCACCAATGCAAGCTTCAGGCGCGATGTGCGCTCCGGAAACGGCCGGGTACTGCTCACCTTCCAACCGTGCCAAGGCGGTCTGCCCAAGGCCAACCCTCAACAGTTGAAGGCCAACACAGTAGACGCTGTGATGATCGTGTCCACTGAAGAACAAGTCGAGCTGCAGAGCAATGACATCGGTTGTACACGTGGTCAGCGATTGCTCGGGACTTTGTACGCGAGAACGTCTTGCTGTCATATAAGTTGCATGGGTCAAGCAAAGCTCGAGGTGTTTACGCTGCATTTTTGTTTAGCAGTGAAACTTGTCTGGGCGCTGTCCTTCATGCCAACGCTACCGGAGACGCAGACGTTTAAGGTCAATTGCAAGTCTGGGCACAGAACATGTAACTATGAGACGTGGATCACGAGAAGCAGCAGCGTTTGAATTGAATAAGGGTATCTTGAGCCATCATAGTCAGCCATCAACGCCATCTGGGTCACACCGTAGCGCTTGGTAGTGAAGATGTTCGAGCAAGCAAAAGACATTCAATGCCTCCTGACAGTCTTGTCAAGCACATTCTCAGATGTCCACAACCATCTGGTTCTCCTTGTCCTCGTCATCAACCTCCCCAGCTTTGACAAGGGTGCGGCTGGCAGCGTCCTTTGCTTTCTTGAGGGAGCTGCCCGATGACGCTCTGCTCAACTTGCGCTGCGGCTTTCGGGCACTGGCGTCCTTCTTCTCTGGAGACCCGTCGCTGATGTTCAGTGCCTTCAGAGCCGAACGCGTGCGCTTGCGTCCAGGTGTCTCATTAGGACTGTCGGAAGAAATGGACGACTTCGTGTCATCTGTGGCCGGAGACACTGTCTCGTTGTCGTTTGAGCCCAGGATTGTAGACAGGAAGTCACGAGCTATTGATCAAGTCAGTCAAGACGCTACATGCTCAAGGAGATTACTAGATGACATACGCTTCATGGGCGAAGACCCTTCCTTCCTGCCCTTGACGTTCGCGGATGGACATGCAGGATTGCCGTGGACGACCATGCTAGAATCGTCCACTGACGTGCAGCTCGGGAAGTAAGTGCAGCCAGTGTGCATGCTGACATCCGAAGATCCACGGGAAGCGTTGTATAGTCCAACGTTGTTTGGAGCATCGGCAACCGGTTCGATGCTCTTTGAGCCATCATGCGCATGATGGTCGGTTTCGCCAGCTTTGGCCACCAGTGCGTGAAGCGGCAAGGGAGGCGGCGGCATTTGAGCCGAACCCGTCGACTGTGTCTCAGTCTGCTTTGATGGGCTCATGGCGACGATCAGCTTCTGGAGTTGATCGCTGGGCAGGCGAATCTCGAGCTGAGTCCTCTGTTGACGATAAGGCTCATGGAGAGAAGGAAGTGCCACCGACCCGAATATGTTCTGTAGCTCATGCCCGCTGACACTTTCGGTGAGGGTCGGGCCATTGGTGGCCGCATCGTGGAAGCCTTGCATGTTGCCAATTGCTTGTAACGCGTGTAGGTCATAATGACCCAGAGCCGGCGTCGGCGGCGGCGGCATGGGAATCCCACACATGGGAGAAGATGCAGGTGCGCTGCTATTGCTGTATGTACGTCTGTGGGCAACGCTGCCAAGTCCGTGAGCATTACCTGAGTCGGCTCCAACGAGGCTGGCCTCTGAGTGCAGTGGTTTCTCAAACATCTTTGGGTTTGGCCAGGCAATGCCAACGCGCTCTAAGTGGGCTGTACCATTGATCGTCAGCCCAACGTCTCGGTAGTTTGGACGAAGAACGGGAAGAAGAAGAGAACACGACAGTGTGAAAGACTTACTGATCGGTGCCGGGAAGAAGGAAAAGCACACGATGGTGGACAAAGTAGTGAACACAACCTTGCCACCCAGCTGCTCTTTGAATCCGGCAGCCAGCTCCACCTTGATGCGGCCTGCAGAGTCGGCGGCGTCCCAGTCACGCTGCGAGGCTGCAGACTTGCGCCAAGCGGGCCAGATCAGCTCGTGAGTGAAGGTGTTGCCGTTGCGATCGGTGGTTGTGCCGGTCGCTGTCACATGTCAGCAAACCTTGTATGCCTCGTTGCGAGTTTGACCGGAGAACTCACAGATGGCTTGCGGCCACGAGCAGGTGTGCGGGTAGGCCTGCGTTCTACGAATGTCAGTTCGTCCGCCACCATCTCAGTCAGGAGGCGACGAAACTTACGCGACCGTCTCGCCGTCCACCGTGACCTTGATCTGCCACATCGCACGATCACCCAGACCCGACATGGCCAGTGACCCGACGTGGATTGGACGAGTCCATGAGTGGAGAGAGATGCTGAACGCGCTCCCATCGGGAACTCCAGGCACGAAGCAAGTGAGCAACGGCTTCACAGTCGGTACTGTGAAGACATGTTAGTCAGACCCATTCGAGCCCGGACACTCGTTCAAAGCCCGGAATGAGGTGGACACACCATTGCCACTGGCAGGACCGCCCTCTTGGACGGCGTAGGAGGTAGTCTTGAACTCCTTGAAAGGCACTTCGCAATTCTTCGGATACAGAAGGATGTCCCAGTCTTGGTAGCGCATGGCGTCTGGCTTGCTGGTGGGATCACTGTGTTTGCGGTGGATGTAAGTGAAGAATGGAGCGCGCGCAATGCCGTGTAGCCAGCGATGCACGAGGATGTAGTGATGAGGGAGAAGATGAGGCGAATACTCTGCCACAGATCAAATGTTCGAAAGATGCTGGAGCGGCAGGTGCGTTCCCAGGCGCTTTCGGAAGGCACACCTTGAGGTCGCGAGGCAGGCACGATTCTCGACCACGCTTGCGCGCAGCGCAAGGCAAGCGTATATAGCTTGATGCAGTACTGTCAAGTCTTCGCAGACGTGTCGCGGGAATGTACGCTGAACAATATAGATGCCAGAAGGGATGGTCTGCACCCGCCATGATGTTGCATGGTTGAAGCCACGAGTGTGCCATAGGACAGCCCACTCAGGAGCTCAAGGCAGCCTTGAAAATGCACCTGGTCCCGAGATCATGTCAGTTCATGTATACATGTAATGCGTACGAGACAGATCTTGCTTGCTTTTGGTATTCAACACTGACGCTAGAACGTTCATCGCGTGAAATTGTGAAGCAGACGGCAACTCACAGCAAAGAATCCGCTCCAATGTGTCGTCCCACCACGACACCGCATGCGTGCTCTAGACGGACATCGAGTAATCATCAACCCCCAGACTTGCACGAAATAGAAAAGTTGTGCAATCATAACTGCCTCCAACAAGCTGAAGCAGAGCAATTCACAGTGGAAGTAGGACATGCAAAGAGACAATAATAATGTAAAAGCAAGAATAATCATTCGCAATCTCGAGAAAAAAGCAAATACCTAGTCAGACAAAACCATTGGGACATAGGGTATTAGCCGGCGAAGAATCACCAGCACAGCCGTCCATCCCAACGATCAAAGCAGACGCAAGCCAAACAAGCAAGCAAGCAAATTGACCGCCAGTGCCCCCTTGCCCGCCCGAAAACAAACATAAAGAAGTCTTTTTTTCATTTCGCCTCTCCCTCGCGCCCGCCGTGTGAGAATCTTGCTTAGAAAGAAGAAGCCAAAAGCAGAAAACCGCTGGTGATTTTCCATTCGTGCCGAAGAGTAATAGTACTAGTAAAGCAGAGTCATTCGTGGGGTTTCGTTCCGTTCTCGTAGCGAGGCGTTCGCAGCAAAGGCCCATAACGCAGTGGCTGTTGTAGTGATAGCAACGCTAAAGTGTGCTGGTGGCAAAAAAGGAAAGGGAAGTAGTAGAGTGGGAAAAAGAAACATGCAGATCCGAGAAATAAAACGCAGGCATGTCTTGGTGTGTGTCGTCGTGAATGGTGATGAATTCCCTTTTGATTTTTGATTGACCAACTCCCGCTAAAGTGCAACCTCACTCAAGGCAAGAAGGACGCAGAAAAGACGCTTTACTGGCGCGGCGCAAAGTTGCCGTACGGGTTGTGCGGCGGCATGCCCATGGAGGGGTAGACTGGAGGTGGAGGCGCAGGGCGGTAGGGGGTGCCAGCGGGGCCAGAGTTGTTCTGAGAGCGGCCCCAGCTCAGACGGACACGAGAGTTACCAATGGGGTAGCCCTGCATCTGGTTGATGGCCATCTCAGCAGCGTGGCGCTGAACAAACTGGACGAAGCCGCAGCCCTTTCCAGGAGGGATCTTGACGTAGGTGATCTCGCCGAAGCCCTGGAAGAATGAACGGAGCTCGTCCTCGGTGACGTAGCCAGAAAGGCCGCCGACGAACACAGTGGTATTGTTGGGGTCGGTGAACTGGTTCATGGGCTGAGGAGCACCGTAGTAGCCGGCCATAGGAGGAGCACCCATGGAGTACATGCCCATGGCGTTAGGGCCACCAGGCATGCCACCCATACCGGGAGCGCCAGCAGCACCGCTCTTGTTCTTAGGGGTGGCCGTGCTGATGCGCATGGGCCTGTTGCCGCAGTAGACACCCTGCATCTCACGGAGGGCGAGCTGCTGGTCGCCCTCGTCGGCGAAGCGAACAAAACCGTAGCCTCTGGAGAGACCACTGATGGGGTCGGTCATGATCTTGGCGGACTTGCAAGAGTTGTACTTGGTCTGGAAGAGCGACATGAGGACGTACTCGTTGACCTCAGGGCCGAGGTCGCCGACGAAGATGGAGAACTCAGGACCACGGTCGTCACGGCTGCGGTCAGCGAGGCCACCGCCAGAGGCCCAGTTGAGCTTGAATTGGCGGTTGCTGTTAGGAATGACCTGGCCGTTAAGCTGGAGGGCCTTGGAGGCGGCATCGGGGCTCTCGAAATCAACGAAGCAGTAGCCAGCGTTGCTTCTGGTAGATTCCTGTCAGCTTCCATACATTGTACATCTCAAGTGTGTTTTGCGCTTACCCCGAAAACTTGTCGCGGATCATCTTGACGTTGACCTGGTAGCCCATGCCGAACCAGACAGTGCGCACGAAGTTCTCGTCGATCCATGGCTCGAGCTCGCCCATCCTAAATGTCCGTCAGCTCCCGGTCGCATTTTCGCAATATGTCGCATCTACTCACCAGAGCGTAGTCTTGCCCTCCTGGGGCTGGCCACCTTGAGCGCCAGGCGTGCCCGAGGTGGGAGCGCCCTGGAACTGACCCTGAGGCTGTGTCTGGTCCATCTGCTGGCCCATCTGTTGCTGGCCCATCTGCTGCTGACCCATCTGCTGGTTCATCTGCTGCTGGTCCATCTGCTGGCCCATGGGGTTCTGTTGCTGATCGGGACCGCCGGTGGCGCCGAATCCACCGTGCTCCTGTGCGGGCTGTTGCGGCTGTGCGCCGGACTCGCCGAAGGCAGGGTAGCTCATGTTCGCAAAGGTTGGCTGGTGAGCGTGGATGGAAGAAAAATTGGTTGGAACCTGAGGAGGAGGTGGTGGTTAGTTGAGTAGATTTTTAAATTGGCGCGAGGCTGGATGACGCCAGCGCATGCGCCATGTGAAAGCAGTGCGCACTCACGTGGTAAAGTTAAGGATGCTCAAACGATGATCGGGTCGCAGTGACGAGATCAATCAATGGCGCGCGTGAAGGCGTGGAGGTTGCGAGGTGAAGCGACGCAAAGTGAAGCACAAGTAGCCGCTTGTGAACGTGAAGTCGCGCGAAACCGGAATGGGATGATGGTGACGAGGGAATTCGCAGAGCTCGAAACCGAAGGAGTGGTGGGAGCAGGGTTTCGCAATCGAAGCAAGCAAGCAAGCAAGTCTGTCGGAAGGGAGGATGAATCTGCAACAACGCGCGTGAGCCAAGCGTCGCAACGGGTAGTGCAGCGAGAGGGAGGGCGTGTGAGTGTGAGTGGGACAAGAGTAGCAAGGCGTGTGCAAGCCGGAGTCGGGGTGTGTGCGCTTGAGAGCGGAAAGCCTGCAACGGGCCGTGGTTGGGCGCAGCAGGACAATGGCTTATTAAAAGCTCCGCGGACAGGCGCGCTCGCAACGGCGGTGCAGGAAGTGAAGTGAAGGATAGGGGGTGTGTTTGAGATGCGCCGGTGGTGGTGGAAGTGAAGGGACAGACGACCTCAATCATGTGACCCGGCGGCCTGGACTGGACGACGCAGTGTTGCGCCGAATGGTCGCAGTGCGTGCGCGACGCCCAGCTGACGGCGATGCGAGCGATGATGATTCCGCCGCGGGCTGAGCTGCATCGATGATGTGCGGACAAGGATGTTTTGAGCCGCGTTCGATCGCCTCCCGACCCGCCGGGTCCCAGGTCCCAGTGTGTAAATGAAGCATTTTGGTGCTGGGGGGCGGTGCTGGTGCTGGACTGAGCTGATGTCTGCTGTCGCCATCGCCAGAGCTATCGCCGCCGCCATTGAGAGTAGCGCGCATGGCGGAGAGAGGCGTAGCGAAGCGAACAGAGACCATGCACAGCGGCCAAGCACCAAGCACACGAGGCAAGGGAAGGTGGTGATGGGCAGGCACATGCACTTACCGAAAGACTTAACCGCAGAATGCAGGAACGCGGCAGGGACAGGTCAAGTAGTAGTGAAAGGTAGTCAGGCAGGTCAACTCCTCGCACGGAACGCCGGGGGCAATAATTGCAAGCAAGCAAGCAATAAGAGCGGAAAACGGGGATGCGAACGAGACGGCGCGGAGACTAGGACTTGATGGTGGTAGGAGGGAGGAAAGGAGAGGAGAGGGAAGTGGAATGCGTAGCGATGATAGAAAGAAACCCGCCGAACGGCAAACCACGCGCGCGCCAGCCAAGAGCGGGCAGCATCGTAGCCAACAAGACACAGCACCGAGCAGCAGCATCATGGGCACACACACACCCACTACTTCGGTCCCAGAGAACCTGAACCTACACAACTCGCAAGTAAGCTGCACAGCATCTCAGCCTACCCCGCGCCTGCCCAGTGAGATGAGGCTATCACCGTCCACTAGAGCTACCTTACTCCTACCAGACACGAGAGGGAACGGTTGTCGATGAGGAGCTCAGCTGGCCGATCTGACATCACGTGTCTTTTCAATGATGTGCATGTATACCTAAGGTATCATGGTTTCTGGTCTGCTGTCACCACCACCATCTCTTCTCATATCAAGTACCGTAGGCACGTAGGCATCCGCAAAACACATTACCTCCATCCAACTCAATCTCACGAACCCCGTTGCAACCTCCCCGGAAGAGATCTCGCATCGGGCAACCGCACGCCCCTAATAACGCCCACGCCCAACCTATATCTGCCACGACCGTTGCGACATATCGACCCTACCCGATCGGTTGGGCACACGGACTCGGAACAATCCCACACACATCATAGTAGTGTAAGCACGCACAATGGCAAAGTTGGCCGAATTGCATCTGCGGCATATTCGTCAGATGAGCATGTCTCACTCGTCGGAGATTGCTGTTAGGAAAGAGGCTTGGTTTGCTTACGCATGGTGGCTCCGTAGGGCGTTGGGAGGTTGTGAGAGGGTCATTCTAGATCACGTGTGCTCGGATCTCGAGCATGTACATACACGAATATCGATTCATTGTTAAAATGTATCATCTTTGACATGTTTCCTGTAGAGCTAGCTCAATAGACACCACTGTTCGTCGCAAAGCACGAGCGCCACAAATCGACAAGGACGCACATGATAGGAAGCCTGAGGACTAGGAGAGATGCAGAGAAAGCAGGTTGATGATCACTTGAGAATTTCCGCAAAAGACAAACCCCAACTTTCTCAGTCCTGCCTCACTCCGCCACGCTCTGCCAAAAGTTCAAAGGGGGCCAAAAAAACAAGGAAATCGCACGACCCATGTTGGAGCGGCTGAGGCCGC
>Ga0265797_10012155_pt1 | contig 10615 bp, 11 predicted proteins | sample P2T30metagenome_FD_192433 | JGI IMG/M metagenome (GOLD analysis project Ga0265797, IMG submission 192433) | Plant litter microbial communities from East Loma Ridge, Irvine, California - P2 T30 | ecosystem: Environmental > Terrestrial > Plant litter > Unclassified | place: USA: California... | reverse complement strand
TGCTGTGCGTGCGTGTTTGTTTGTTTGTTTGTTTGTGAGATCTGGTAAGAGCTCCGCGGAAGAGTGCCAACTAACTGGACAGGGGGTTTGGGGTTGACTATCTGCCAGTCGCGGACTCGTCTCATCGCCCTTTGCTTGTAACGATTTATCAATATGAACGAATTTCTATTGCGAAAGTGAGAATAGAATTCAATTGCTAGTTGAAGATACATCGCCTAGCTTTCGTCGATGACGTTAAGCTGAACTAGAACCAGTGAAAGTGATCGAGACGAGAGAGTATATAGGAGACTAACGAATGGTCCAAACGATCACAACGGCATCCTTCCAGCACGTCGACTTCCCGCATTCGATGCTGCGAGCTCGACTGGGCCATTGCTACTAACATCGGGCAATTCCGTCACCCGTTGACTCGCAGGGTCAAGCTCGTGGCGAGCTCCGTCGTTTCCAATCTCCTTCGTTGCCACTGCAACTTGTGACTCTTTTTCATGTATTGGGGTGTGTAACAGAAGTCGCTGAGCAGCTCGGCTTGCTCTTTTGTGGCGTAGCCACCACATCACAAATGCTGCGACCAGAAGACCGAAGCCAACAACGACTGCCACTACCACTCCGGCCATCTCGCCTTTGCTCAATTTTGTGCTGCCCGCGCTGATCATCTGCACTGGTGTAGGTTCGCCACGAGATACTGGCACCCTGCTCCCGGAGTTGTAGTGCGTGACACGCAGACATGTCATCTTCGAGGACGCTTTACCGACGAACACTTCCCTTTTCGAGTTGGCGACTGGCATGAACACCGTGAGCACTGAATAGAAACCGTAGATGCCGTTCATGTCCGAATCATACTGCGTGTGCGATGTAGCGTTGGCTTCCGCGGCCTGGAAGCCAAAGACTCCATTGAAGGTCTTCTTGGAACCATCGGAGGTCTTTAGCGTGCAAGGGTCGCCCGGAGAACCAAAGAAGAAACCCGTACTGTTGTAATCGGTCGTCAAAGCTACTCCCGTGGGATTGTATTTGGTCTCGTTGTAGTACGGCTTGCATGGCTGAGGCAAGGCTGAAGCCATTCTCCGAGCAATTTCGTCGCACACACCCACGATTGAGTTGGCGGTCAAGTTGTCATCGGACAAGAATGTTGGCGACCCGACCAACTGCATCGCAGACTCTTCCGCTTGTTGCTGAACCGCTTCGATGCAACCAGCATCTAGAGTTGCGAGGCAGGATCCATCGTCGTATTGGGAACGTAGGTTTGTGTTTTTCAGTGCTCCGAGCCCAAGGTATATCGCGCAGACGTCGAACCCAAGACTGAGGCTGTCTGAGTAATCTAGGCCACCTGTATTGTACCACAGGATCGACTGCACTGTGGTGTCAAATGGAATACCAGCGGACAGAGATATTGCCCACGTCGTATTGGGAACGCGGCCTCTTGATGGGAAGGAGATATCGGGGTCGATCGGGAAGAGACCAGTCTTTCATGGCTTAGTGATCTAATGTAATGCTGAGCGTTTGGAAGTTTACTTACACCGTTGGCTACAGCGAACGTGGTGTTACATAAGGCAATATCCGACGATTCCTCGTTGTTGGACTGAGCTGATGTACCAAGGGCTAGTACTACTGCGTAAAATATCGCCCACAACTCCATGATGTCGAGGGTTCGCTGGATCCTGAGTGACAGCGCTCTTTGAAGCCATCAAGTTAAGAAGTCAAGGTCATAGCGACTACTCATATTCATCTAGCCGTGCCTACTATGAGCACAAGAATGACAGGATGTTTAGACAGGATCTGGTACGCTGAAGACGCCATTCCAAGCAAACATGCAAGCCACAGTGATCGAGAGCTTGGCTTGCTCAGCTAGAGGCCGTCTACCACGGGATCTTCGTCACATGCACCTGGATCGTGGCTTGAGGGAGCTGCTGTGCATCCAAATTTCGGTTATCGCACAAGCCTTCATGCGAAAGACACGGCACGTCCGCAGGTGATAACTCCAATCCGTAGCTGGTCGTTATCTTCGCGCAAGCCTTTGCGGCAAGCATTCGCTTCACATCCTTGGTACTTTCGATCGCGACGGGCCTTTTCAGCCTTGTGCGCTGGCAGTTCCAAATTCCATTGCGTCTGGTGAATGGTCTGGAACCAATTTGGCTCTAAAGATATCAACACGCATGAGCACGGCCGATCGCAGGTACATCAGCTCAGCGACATCGAAGGCACAGTGCTGATCGCAGGTGCTTTTTATCGAAGAGTTGTGTCCTCGACAATGGAAGGTGAATTGTCCGATCAGGCTGAGAAATTTCTATGACGCTTTATGTGGCGTTGGTCGATCTGGAACGCAGCACGATACTCAGCTATGCACGGAGATAAGCCAGCTTAGTGCCGACTTAGCAGATGAGATACTTATGCGCTTGGTCCAAGGAGATGTAGTCTATTCACAAGACTTGGAAATCTTGGGATGTCATCATCTTCGTGTGTTGTCACGTTCATTGGGTGAAACTTATCTTCAGATGCTTAGGAGCGACCGTAAGGATGAGGACACAAAGTGCTAATAGCCACTACTCACCCCAAGAGATCACAGCTTTGGAAAAGAAGCCATGTGGAGGTTTTGATAGTGAAAGGGTTGGGTCGAACAAGTTGAACTGAGAACATAGAGGTAGGGACTGTCCTGTTAAGTCTAGTCCAACGATCCTGGGTTCCTCTTTCCCCAAAAAAGATATACAATTTTCCACAACCCTACTTCTCCTCCTCGGCGTAATTCGTGATCAAGGCCAGCCTGAAAAAGGGAGTTGCTTCTTAGATGCCGCCAGCAGCAGCGATGCGCGACTCGAGGTAGTCAACAGCATCGGGAACATCGACAGCGTAGGTAAGGTGGCCAGGAGTGACAACGAGACCGCCACCGCAGACACCGTCCGAAAGGTTGCAGAAAGTGAGTGCCTTCTCAGCGGGGAAGTTGGGGATCTTGCCACCCTCCTGCGCGTTGCGAGTGTTGCCGTAAAGCACGACACCAGCGATCTTGTTCTTGACGGTAGTGGAGAGACGCCTGACGGAAGCGACCATAACAGCCGCGCCTTGAGAGTAGCCACCAGCGACGATTTTAGTGTTTGGGCATTTTGTGTTTGCGAGGTTGAAGAGGCGCTGGGCCTCGCCGTAGGCAGCGCTCGTGGTGCCTTCGGGAAGAACATTCGCACCAAGGGTGGCATCATAGGGGCTTCCAACACCCTGGCAGGCGACATTGTTGGCGCCGTAGGTAGACTTCAGGCCCTGGCAAGTAGGGGGCCCAACGGTACCGCCCTGTTTAACAGAAACATGTCAGCTGGGGAAGGATACATAGACTGGATATTATGGGCATGCATACGATGTTACCACCTTCGGTGGATCCACGAGCGAAGATGAATGTGATAGGACGGCAACTGCCGCTGACAAGCTCGTTGACGGTCGAGCCAACAGACTGTCTACGGTCGACAGCGGTTGGGAGGGCGACAGCAGTGCCGGCGAGGAGAGCAACAGCGGTAGTGAACCTCATGTTTGCGGGTTGATTGGTATCGGCGTAGTTGTTGAAGGTTGTGTTCCTTGTTTGTGTTGATGTGGTGAGCGAGGGTGGGTCTGGAGCGAATGTTGCAACAACGAGTGTTGGTTTGTCGATGGTGTTGGAGTCTGTTGGGGCGGCCTTGAAGATCTGCTCTTAACATTTCACGGTCGTCCATCGTCCTTCTTATAGATACTCGCGACCTTGGGCAGCTGCGAAGGACCTTGGTCTCTTAGCATTGATGTGAGTCTAAGACCTCCCAAAGCTCCTAGTGTCCGTCATGAAGCCGGATGAAACCCTTTGGCCAGGATTCATTCGGCTCGGGGCTGGACATCCCGCGGACAAGACTGTGGAGAAATAGCTAGGTAGCCAAGTCAAGGCGTCTCATGACCTCGTAGGAGCATTGTGGTTATGTGTAGCGGTGGACGATCTTCGCTGTTAGCACGCGAGATGTGGGCATTAGAGTTTGAGCCACAGATTTTTCCATGCGCGGTAGACGAGCTTCCTGCGGAGAAGACCTGAAAGAGTGCCACTACTCCGTCGAGGTTCTCGTGAAGTCTTGCAAACAGTCATTGGTAAAGCGTCAAGCTAACCAAAGTAATCGATATGGTAAACGCACGTGGTAGGTTCTTAGAAAGCACACTGTATGTCCTTGTCGTAGATCAGTAAGCACTCATATCACTGATAGACTGCATAGAGTCATGAGTGCTGTAGGCATTTGAGTTCGGATCGGTATTGCAGCCATGCATCAAGTCCATCGAGCAGTTGTGATAGGTTGGCCAAGATGTGATGCGGTCCTGATCTAAGCTGCAAGCGGCAGGAAGTAGTACAGCTTTCTACTGCCATGAGCGGCTCGAGGCAAAGTCTCTACCCGACCGCAAGCCGGTGCTGCATACACTGCCGCAATCGTATAGTGTTGCCGAGTTTGAAACGAACCACAGGAATGCGTTGGCCTTGGAAAAACCCACGTCTGCAGCCAGCTGCTTGAGGAGCCGTCCTCACACTGGCTGAAACATGCCGAGGTCATGCAGGTACAAGGCTATCGCAGGATGCAACACACCTCATGACTGGGACATTCTCCGACTTCACTTCGTGAGAACGCTGTCAGCACTTTGGCCGCTGATTGCTTCCACGCCCAAACTGGCAGTTCTTATCAGACTGTCAGCAATTCACCGCGTGCCTAGCGATAGGAGGCAGATCTTTCTTGACCGGCTGTCATGCAAATTTTCTCCCCGTTGCACTAACAATAGGCAAGACAGGAACCAGAAGAGCGAGAAGTGTAAATGGCATGGAAAGAAGGTTCGCCGCGGGGTGCAGAAATCCTAGGACCCAGAGTCCCCTGCAACGCTAGAGGCGATCCTCCACATCGGAGGAATACCACTTTGATGGCAGATCGGCGCCTGTCAAAACGTGCCAACATCGATGTGAGATGTTACCTCGGCAACACGCAGATGTCTCTCAGCCCGACTTGCTAATCACACTGCTGGTATTGCAGCTACAGGTTCGAGAATTCGTCCAATATACTAATTGGGAATGCCATGGCGTATACCATGGCGTGATATTGTTTGACTTGGCTCATGGATTGTATGTGCCAGCCCTATAGACGTTATGAAGTATACAAACGAGGATGAAGGGCTCGGTGTCTTCTCCGTGCCTCGGTCCGGACTTGTACGCAATTGACCTTATTGGTTTAAGGTAACGAGAGATCTCTTGGATCGGGAAGACCAATATGCACTCCACATACAATACTGCGGAGGGTGGAGGGATACCCACATACCTGCATTGCATCAAATCGACGATCGGACAATCCTCCGGGAGTGATGCCTCTGTTTCCGAGCACAGTATACTTGAGAACTAATTGGGGATACGTTGAAATACAAGTACAGAGGCATCGCAAAGCGATCTATCAAATCTCTCTACCCTGTAACGCATAATTCTTGGAACCAAGCCAATCGATCTGCCTACATGTACCAAGTGTTTTATCTTCAAGTATCACTTACATGCAGCAAGGCAACATTGATTACGATCAGGCACATCAAATGGTCGTCAAATAAATCCCGCACGTTCACTACTAATATGTGTATCATGTGGCGTTATACATTAGCTGAATGCGAGAAAGCATAGACTGATCTAAATGGTGGACAATATACAGTACCTGGCAAGGATGGAAGTCGAGGATGACATCGCTCGATGTATCTTATTAAACCTCGGCTAGGGCTCATCACGCATGCACGCACGCATGCATGTATACCACGCTGTGCCATGTGTCCTGCAGTCGTTGTGGTTTTGGTGTGAGCGCTAAGTTCTCGGACAGATATCTCGATCAGTTGATGTGATATCACCAGTACCGTGATGGACATTCCAAATCGGGCATCTTGGCGGTCGAGACATATTACTTCACTTCGCTGGTGCATACGCAGCTCTTTGTCTTTGTATCCGAGCCAACAGTTCTTGGCTAGCGAACAGGAGAACGCAATGCGAATGCTACGCTGTCCTGCATGGCCAACGCCAACGGCACAAGAGCTCTTTCAGCTCTCAAGTCCGAAACTTAGAGGTCGGAGACACGAGTGGGATAACCACGCTGAAGGCCTGTTATAAGCTCTCTTGCCATCATCTTTCTGGACGTCTTAGACTCTCCCCTCTGACTCGCTGACTGAAAGCCGCAAGATGTCGCATGGTGAACTGAGCTGTGCCAATATGCAGGCGTAGAAATGCACTAATGTATGAATCTAATTTATGCTAGAGAACCCACTGGCTTGACACCTACGGCCACAGCATCAGCCTTGCTGTCCTCAGAGCTGCGATCGGCTACCTTGCCCACGTCTTCGATAACAGCTGGGTGTCCTTCATTGTATGCTGCCGCATCAAACGCCTCGCGCTTCGGTCTCAAGTATCGCACGTCAATGAATCGAAGAACGCACGTCATGGCCAACACCACTATCCAGATCGCAATACTTGATTGCCAGCCGTACTTATCTGTAGTGCGTGTCAGAGTGCGAAGCAGAGTTAACGTTGGTGCGAAGGACTTACAGTACGGCGCCTGTGTCGCCGGCCACACCAGGACCTGGCTCCATGAAGAGATAGCGTAGTAGCCGGCGACTGCTACGCCAACGATGAGAGATCGAGCTTCGGGATCTTGTGGGATGCTTGAGATTTTGTGTCAGCAAGTTGAAGGTGCCTGGGGTTCAAGGTGGCAGTTCAAGACTTACAGCTCAGACAGCCAGGCAAATATCAGAGGCGCGGTACCCAGACAGATGTAGCTGATGAAGTAGCTCGCATATGCCGCCGAGATTGGTGTCGAAGATGGTTGGGACGTCCAAATGGACATTGTAATGCACGGAACGAGGCCGATGAACACTGATATGTAATTATCAGCATCACTCTTCCATATGTCAACATATCCGTGTTTATAACGGGCGGACAACTTACCTTGGGCGACGATGAGCGTCCAGCGGGTACGCAGCGTGTCGGAAAGCAGCGCCCAGATCCATACTGGTCACCATCATCAGTATTCCGTCACTGTTTCACATGTAGCCAGACCTCTTACCAAAGAGCACATTGATCGCGCTCCCACCAATAGGATTAACGTTCACTTCCTCGACCGTCCATCGTCGACTGCCATCCGGAAGCTTCATCGCCTTCAAGAAAAGAGAGAAGTACACATAACCGTACGACGCGAGGACTGTGGAGATGTACAGCACGGCGATGAAGTAGACGGTCCAGCCGCTGAACGTGCGCTTAATAGCGGCCAGGGAGACTGGCTTGGGTTCAGCACGGTTATGACGGACCAGTCTTGCCATGCTAAGCTCTCCGTGATTGCGATTGAACCAGAACGCCCGAGGATTAGGCTTGTTGGGGTAATCCGGAAGCATCATCTGCGATGATCGTCAGTCTTCGCTTCTCTTGAAAATGTTTGATTACTCACAAAGCCCAGGCTGCCCCAGATGACTGTAATGATGGCGTTGATCACAAACAGCCATCGCCATCCCGCCAAACCGTGATGGCCATCAAGAGTGCTCATGATCGCTGCCTGCAACGCACCAGACATCATGGTCCCAATTGCCTGACAGCTGTGGTAGAAGCCCATCCTCTTCGCCAGTTCCGTAGGCGTGTACCAATGCATGAACAAAGTCATCATCCCCGGCCAAGCACTGGACTCACATAGCCCTAGAAACACTCTGATGATATAGACCTGCTTTGCACTAGTGACCATTGCCATCAATCCGGTCACAACGCCCCATGCGATTTCAAGCCCAGACAACCAGAACGAAGGGCGGACGTAAGTCATGATGATTTGTGATGGGATGAGCATGACGCAGTAGGCGACGTTAAAGGTCGTCGTAAAGTAGTTGAGTTCGTTTCCTTGGAGGTTGAGGTCTTCTTGCATGCCCGAGACATAGGCATTGCTAAACCGTCGAAGTCAGCATGAGTGTACCAGTTGAGGGTTCGGAGGTCTCGAACTTGATGTTCTGCTGATCTAGATATTTGATCACTTGAGAGACGCAGCCGAAGAAGAGTAGGAAGCAGTCTAGACGGCGTACGAGGGCTTTCTCTTCGGGTGATCGCTGGACTGTCGTAGCCAGGAATGCCGGACGGTCGAGTCTGCTGAAGAGACCCATGCAATCGACACATCGATAGCGAAGAAGTAACACGCGTCGCTTACTGTGGGCGCTTGGAGCGTTCCCGTTCACACTCAGTCCTGACCTACCAGAGCAACGCGCGCGCTAAGAAGTACATCCACTTACATCACACACAGCTCTACAGCGATGCATTCTCTCTATATATGGCACATCATAACGACTTCTCTGATGATTTGCGCGTTATCAGATTATAAGAGCACAATGATACCTCATCTTATGCGCATAACAGTCGTGTCACCGCTTCGTGAGGCAGACGTCTTCCACATGCTGCTGACCATAGAATAAGGGTGATGCTATCATAGACGCTTCGAGAGCATAATACGTCTTCAAATAGGTAACGACGCATTCTCCATGCCTCAACAATCTATGTGCAGCTAGAATGTTTTAGAGAACCACATGCTGCAAGCACTTTGTGTGGATGGTAACCACTCCTGCCGCGCGAAGCTAAGACCCGCGCAACCGCCGGCCACCCCGCTCGACCGCTCACGTTGCCACGCCTGCGCAGAATGTGGCCAGTGGCAGTCGTCCGCTAACAGCGCGGCTTGCTTAACACAAGTTGCTTAACACAAGTGACAAGTCCCTTCGAATTGAGCCGGGTGCGCCTCTACACGAGGGAGCAGTTACTCTATCACCAGGCATGCACGTCAGCCCTTACAACCAGCCATGCCGCAAGGAATACGTCTTTGTGTGCGTGAGTAGTGATGTCGCATGTAATGGCGGCAAACACCACCACCGTGATCATTAGGGTCAGCTTGGTTGGTGACTTGTCAGCAATCAATCGTGACTAACAAGTGAAATCGCTGGTGAAGCATCTCACACATAATACCATATCTTCCAGCTCTCAAATCATGCCGGTTTGGGAGATATCTCGCTTACAATATCAACGTCTGTATTCTGATAAGCCAGACTAAGTTGCTCGCGATTTTCCACCTATGTCAATCTGGCATGACCCTGATCCTTGCCGCGCACTACCCGGGAACTCGTACCTTTCACATGACAATTGCATCTCAACATGCGCGCTCCTTCAAAAGCATGTCTCAACGTTTGGGTTGCGCCTTTTTGAAATTGATCTGGCTGCTTCTCGTCTCTCGACCTTGAGCTGCTAGCGACAACATAAGCAGCCGCCATCTGGACTAACGTTCTGAAATATGCTTGGGACTTCTGCGGCAGAGTATGCCTTCATCCGCATCTGCATTTCCATCCTGCACTGCATCGCGCCGCTCAGCGTTCTGTACTGCTTTGTTCTTACGACAGATCTAGCGACGATATTTCGCATGCGACCAGCAATCGAGCTCTGGCTTTTCGCGGAAGCGCTCTTCTGGACTTGCTTCTACTTTCCGTATCGGTGGTACCTCCAGCACGCAGCTATCCATCCACCTTCACGCTCTAAGGAAGAGCGACGCAAGCTTGTAGACTATGTCAAGGCCGAGGTCACAGATCCGGAGCAGTATATCCGAGGCTGGTTCAAAGGTGCAGAAGTTCAAGATATTCGGCGTCAGGCTGTTAAGGACTGGCTGACCTGGGCCTTCTTCGATCGCGATTGGGAAGAAGGAAAGGATGAGGACGAGATCGAGGAATACACGCTCGAGATCGAGAGCATGTTGCGCAAAAACCTCAGGCCAGGTAATGGCAGAGCAAAATCATTGAGGCTGACAATCGATCCGGTGAAAATGCTTCACAGAAGCTTACTATGGTACTTCGTAAGTTTCTTCCACATGGACCCAGCGATTATTTTTCCTAATATATGAGCAGTGTATAAGCGTGGTTGATATTTTGGCATACCTAAAGCTTCAGTGGTTGGGTTTCCGCTTTCACCGCCTTCCGATCACCAGGTTCTTGACGCTCTTTCCCTTCCGCCCTGTCGGTTTCGCAACACGCTACCATTCTCGAGCTAAATGCCTGTCTTACTGGCACCGGCCTCATGGATCCACTGTTCGACTGCCTGTCTTGTTTATTCATGGCATCGGCATCGGTCTATACCCATATGCCGATTTCCTTTCAGACATCAACTCCCTTACCAACGACCAGGCCGACAGCAAAGATGACACCATTGGAATTCTAGCCATTGAGATCATGCCCATATCCTTTCGTATTACGCACAGAGCGCTCAGCAAGGACGAATTATGCACCGAGCTTCGCCATATTCTTGCCGAACACAACTACGACCGCTTCGTGCTAGTCAGTCATTCTTATGGCAGTGTCATTAGCTCGTTCATTATGTCAGACCCGATATTGCGTCCCAAAGTCGCATCTGCACTGCTCGTTGACCCGGTGAGCTTCCTACTACACACACCGGATGTTGCGTACAACTTCACAGTACGGCAGCCGCAGCAAGCGAATGAGTGGCAGCTGTGGTACTTTGCGAGCAAAGATCCGGGTGTTGCACATGCCTTAGGGCGGCACTTCTTCTGGAGTCAGAATGTGATATGGAAGAAGGACGTAGAGGACTTTGTGAACGAGGGGAAGC
>Ga0265797_10012154_pt1 | contig 10615 bp, 12 predicted proteins | sample P2T30metagenome_FD_192433 | JGI IMG/M metagenome (GOLD analysis project Ga0265797, IMG submission 192433) | Plant litter microbial communities from East Loma Ridge, Irvine, California - P2 T30 | ecosystem: Environmental > Terrestrial > Plant litter > Unclassified | place: USA: California... | reverse complement strand
GTATCTTAGTAGGCGTCCCCCTCTTCAGCTCCCACATGATCGATCTCTCGGAAGAGAGCAAGGAGGAGAACATCCAAACTTCCAAGAAGTACCTCCAGCGCGCTGCTCCCATGAAGCAGTTCCTCGAAATGGAGATCGGAATCACCGGTGGAGAAGAGGACGGTGTCAACAACGAGGACGTCGACAACAACAGCCTCTACACGCAGTATGTTAATGCCTCTACATATTTCATTGCAGAACCGTACTAATCTCTACATGTAGACCAGAGGACATCTACGCAAGTCTCCGACTCGCTATAACCACGAGACACACAGACTAACTTTTACTAGGACATTTACCGAGAGTTTTCTGAAGTATCCAAGTACTTGTATGGAAATTCGATACTACCTTCATGTGAGACAAACACTGACACCCGTCTAGCTCCATCGCAGCTGGCTTCGGCAACGTCCACGGAGTCTACTCCCCAGGAAACGTCAAGCTACGTCCAGAACTTCTCCAGAAGCACCAGCAATTCGTCAAGGAGAAGACCAATGCCAAGGATGACAAGCCCGTCTTCCTCGTTTTCCACGGTGGCAGTGGCAGCTCTGTCGACGACTTCCGCCAGGCTATCTCATACGGTGTCGTCAAGGTCAACCTCGACACAGATATGCAATGGGCTTATCTCTCCGGCGTGCGCGACTACGTCCTGAACAAGAAGGAGTACCTGATGACACAGGTCGGCAACCCGGATGGCCCGGGCAAGCCAAACAAGAAGTGAGTATCTCTGTACGACTGCATGAGAGACATACGCTGACTCTGAACCCAGATTCTACGACCCAAGGGTTTGGTGAGTTTTAACTGTACGAATTGCGTGTGAGACGTATGCTGACTGGTATCTCTACCTCTGCAGGGTCCGAGAGGGAGAAAAGACAATGGCAAGAGCTCTGTTCGACGTGCTTCTCAGACAAATACTGACTATTATTGCAGTCTCAGCGCTTGAAAGTTGCCCTCGATGACTTCTACACCGCCGGCAAGGCCTAAGAGGCTCTCGAACATCACGAAACGGAGACGATTTTGGTCACTGAGGAACGGCGTTGGTGGAGATGCATGAGAGGACGGCGGTGACATGGACGCGGTCTAGAGGTGATGCGATCATGGAGTTGAGGACAGAAAATTGGCATACCTGGACATAGATGTTGATGAACGTTACGAAAGTCTCCTCGAGAGAATAAGATTTCAGTATCCTCATACTTGGCCCCTTTGGTGCAATGATCTCCCCTTGCATGTTCTAGCCTCGAGATGATTATATATGCGGAGAGCAAATACACCGTGGAACTATTCCAATATGGCATGCTGAAGTATAGAATGCCGAGAGTGGAGATTGATTGGAGTTTGACCTCCCAAGTCCTTACTCAGGCTCTGGTCGAGTTCTGTAGTGTAAATGGATGAAAATACGTTGTCATTTCATGTACTTCAAGCGCTCGAATACACAGCATCTACCGCTTGCGGGTATGGATGTGGTTGGAAGGTTGGCACAACCGACTTGGCAACGGCATCGGAGACCGACATGTTACCTCTAGAGATTATGATTCAGCTGTATGTGCAAAGATTGGGATGTCCGTATTCGTTTCGATGCATTCATCTATGACATACCCTCACGTCGACCTAGGAAAACACTGAACAGGTCTGCAGCCTACATAAACATAGAAACCTGCAAAGTAGGTGCCCTAATGTCGATGTAGGCTCCAGACCTGTTCCAATTTTTTCCTTGTATGAGGTGCCCTCGTAGCCATGCAGCCTACCACAACGTGCCGGATGTCATGCTCGACGCGTGGGAACCCCAATGCGGTTTAGTTCAGTCCTGCCGGCAGCGCGTCCTTGAAATTCCGAGCATGACATCACATCGTCGAGCCTATGTCGCAATGCGCTTTCCCAAACTACGCGCAAACGATGCACATCATGGCAAACCCAGAAGCAGGTTGCGTGGCAGCGACTGCCCGCGTCGAGTACTTATGCCGGCACCCCTCCTGGCATCTTGTTCACGATTACTTTCAACACACACCTTGATACACCAACCTATACCCGTCTCTCCACAACTACACAAGCTTCTCAACTGTTATTCATAATACACCTAATACCAACGTAGTCAACATGACTCTCGGCGACTCTATCCGCAAGGGTGTGGGCATGGTTCACGTAAGTTAGCTCTATCACTGCGATGCATGCGCCTAGCTCAACATCTCGCTTTACTCAAATCTCTCGAGTTACCTCGGAATCGAACTCATGCTAAAAAGATCTAGGGAACTGGCGAGGCCATCCGAGGCAATGCCATGTCCATGGTCGACGAAGCGAGCGGCGATAAAGCGAGCGCAACCAAGAACCAGGAGATTGCCAACAAGGGAGTCGACGAGTGGGATCGAGGCTACCGAGGTCACCCTGCCGACGCCGGTGTTACTCCTGCTGACGCCGATGCCCACCGCGAACGCATGAACACGACCGGCACCACAGCCACAAACTACGGCTCGCACAACTCCAACATTGGCAACAAGGTCGACCCCAGGTACGACTCTGACCTAGACCACAGAGGTACCGCGAACGACTCCACCAACGCTGGACCGCATTCCACAAACGTTGGCAACAAGATGGACCCGCGCTTCGACTCGGACGTAGACCACCGCGCTGATCCTACATCCAGAGTTGGCGGTACGGGCTACGAGACGCGTAGATAGACGATACACTGAGCACTTCAACATCAATATACCCTTTTCCTCGTTACCACCGATCTTCTTCACTTGCTGTCGCTGACGTCACAGCTCCTGTCCGCTCATTACCTCACATAGCGCAGAAAGATGGCACAGGTGAGCTGAAAATTCTGAACCACAACACAGACTACAGGCCCTTTCTGTCTTAGCACATTGCCCAAAACAACGCTGATTTCGTATAGCCGAGAAAGACTTTGCCGAATGGCAGCCATCGCAAGGCTTCGATGACGCCTGGCACCCGCCACACGAATCCCAGCATGACCCAAACTTTCCACATGAACACCGCGGTTCCTTCGGCGGCTCATCCGGACTAGAGGCTGCGAACAAGCTCGATCCTGTATTCACCGTCGGATCGGACGAAGAATCGATGAAGTACACGGATCACCCCAACATCCACCGTCTCCGCGGCTCGATAAGCGGCGCGTCAGGTCTCGAGGCTGCTCAGAAGCTTGACCCACCTGAGCAGACGACACCGTATATGCCAAACGAAGTATCGGCTCGTGGCCCCGGCTACAGCCAACCCGAGCCTTCCTATCACCAACCGAAACCTACGCATCAAAGCAGCGTCTTGAACATGCTTGATGAAGACGTCGAACCAGAACAATACCCGCCTCCGAACCGCGCTACCACAGAGCTTGCACCGCAGTACGATGACGGCTCTGAGAACTCAGCAGAGTCGGGAAGGTACTCGCCCGACTCGCACGACGAACTTCATCGCATATCTCGCCGCCGAAGCCGTAAGTTCACTCTCCGCAGGCTGTCACATGGTTTCGTTGAAGGTGGCTCGCCACATGTCTTTCGCAAAGGTGCTCAGCGCGCAGCAGCCTCGGCGTGCGCTTATGCTAACAGACTGTGATCTTCAGACGCAAGAGTGGATCCACCCAGTACTACGAGGGGCGAGCCGCGATCGACGACGAACCCTCATAAAAGTGATCTTATGAATAGGTTGGACCCTAGGATTGATCGTGCTGCGGTGAAGAGATCGAAGAAGAGTGATTGCATTTGAGAGAGCGTGGCTGCTGAGTGCTAGTGGGGCTGCGACGGATTCATTATGTCGAGCTCAGTCGTGATGCTGTAGAGACATAAATGGCACAGTGCACTTCTAGTTTACTGTCCCTTTATCAGTGTCGATTGGACAAACATGAGAGACATTGCCACCACAGCCATTGACGTATACGGGCAATCACGAGGAATGACCATGGGGATGATCAGCATCATCGACTCGATGCTGGTATCCCATGATACTACATATCGGCAAGACTGTCACATGTCTTTTTTCTGAGATTTTCTAGCTGTACTCGGCACACTCTGCAACTACATAACACACCGCAAGGTTCTTCCAGCTCGACCAAACTCATACGTATTTTTCAACGCTGCTCATTACAACAACATGGAGCAGAACAATTCTTGCTTTTGTTCTGCTTTTCGTAGTATGCACTGAGCTTGTGTGTTGAGGCACAGCCATGATGGGGGTGCACGACGCCTTTTGCGACTCTTCGGGTTTTGATCCGACAACAGTCATGTCGGTCGTGTCAGGCATATTTCATACGAGGGGGGACAAGGCCCAGGAACACATAGCCTGGAATCGTTCGGTTTTTGGGGGCACACATTGCTCCTGGTCTGCTAGTTTTCGAGTGAAGTGGAAATTTGTATTAATTTGTTTTGTCGAGTAAGTGCGGTGATGGAGGAAGAGGAAGCAGAAGCATGAGAAGCTATGACTGTTGTTTGAACGAGGGACACTTTCATGCAACGTTTGATGATGTCTTTTGGTGGTCCTCAATCATAAAGCATCAGCATTGAGACTTAGTGTTCAGACTCTGGCGGAGACGAGAGACCAGATCATGGTACCGCTGGTGTCATATTTTTAGTCGAAGTCGAACAATATGGTTCTCCAATGCGTTTCTTTTCGGTTCTGGATTTATGATCATCCAGTGAGAGATTTTAAATTCCACATTTGCTTCTGGAGGAAAGAGCGGGACGGCAGGCATCGGTAGGGTATGATGTAATTTTTGGTTGCGCAGTCCAGAGACAGCAGGGACATTTTGATTTACCGAAAAAGATTTTGGTACAAAAACACCACATGGAACTTCGAGCGTTGTGTTTTGGTAAAACACGGACGAAGTGTATGTCGATGAAGAAATGAAGGAAGGAGGAAGTGGAAGTAGTTGTTATTATACACGGGAGGAACGACGGTCATGTTTTTCTTCCATGGACAGTTTCGTTATTTTTGAAAAAGAAGGACGACAAACAGCGCAGACATTGCGATCGAGGCGTCGCGGTTTTAGTAGCCGCAGGTCGTGATATTGAAAGTCATGGAGGGGTTGCCCGGGTCTCTTTGGTCCACTGACATAAGAAAAGTCTGAAGGTGTTTTGAACTTTGAGTCTTTTTTGGAAGAGTGGAGGAGAGGAGCATAGAAATCGGATGTGAACCTTTTTGGTTTTCTGTCGGGCGAGCGGAGAAGAGAGGCACATAGAATGTTGATTCGGATGTTTTGGAACAGCAGACATGCATTCGCATCTTCATCTTTTTGAGGAAATGAAGGGAAGTCTTGGTACTGAGGGAAGAGTGACCGGGTGGTAGAACGCAAACCTTTTATACCCACGTCCCTAGTGCCAAACTTCTACACATTCCGATTACGGTGAGCGCGCCCGTGTCGAAAGGTAATGACATCGTCTTCCGCTCTCACATCTGATTAGGATATAGATCGTACCGTTCAGTGTATCTACCACAACAGCTACCAGTAGAACATTGATCGACTAAAACATATTTCGTAGTGCCCAAAAGCCTCCATTAATCATCATCACACCGAGTTTGTTGGCAGCAGCGCTAGACACAACCGGTGTTGCAGAGGCAGTGTCAGATGCACTCTCAAATGGCAGCTCAAACAGGAAGGTGCATAAAGCCCGGGGCAATCAGGGTACGGCGCGGTTAGTCCCTGCTCTACATAGCGGATGCTACCTCGTTTGTGCACGCAAACCATAAAATTCGAAGTACGGTTCTACTTCTACCCACAATCTTCCCAGGGTTACAAGCTCCAAATACCACCTAAGTACATTATATAGGCATTATCCAGTTCTCATGAGGCGCTTCAAACCCCTCATTTTCGTTGAGCCACTTCTCTCGCAGCTCATGAATCTCCTCCTCCCCTTGCTCACCTCTAAAGACTCGTTCGCTGTTAAACGGGTCCACGTAAAACACATTCTCTTTGCCACAGGGATACCAATGACCTGGATAATCCAACTCATCGATACATCCGCTCAGTCCATCCGTTGGAACGATCCATACTTCCTTCACATTGGGAAAGTCCCCGACTTTATGGCCGTCCCAGTGAAACCAAGAGTCTGTCTGTAACTCGCGTTCGAATTTGAGGTAGCGAATAGACTCAGCGACTTTCTCAAAGTGCTCAAAACAGGACTTTCCAATATCGATGGTGTCGATTTCAAGATTAGCCCAAATGTATCTACGGTGCGCATCGCCACTTAGCATGCATCATTTCGTCTCGATAGAAATGGTCACTTACTGCGCTCCGTAGTTAGGTACAGCTAGCTCAGAGAAACATTTCTTATACAGTCCGTGATTTCGAGCTTCTTGGCATGCTTGGAGGACAGCGGGTACGGGCGTGGACGTTGTTAGAGGTATTGGTCGGCTCTTGCGGTCGTACAGAAATTCAGTGTTCACCACGCGGGGTTCAACAGTCATCTCCCATATCTGCATCCGCAGCTCGTAGGGCAGACGAGGGAAGGGGTGGAAGGTTGTCATGCGCCTATGAGGATTTGCGGTTGGCGATATTGGACCACACTTGAATACCTAGGTCTATATAAATTCTTTATGAGAAAATTGGCTTGAGAAACGGTGTCGTGATAAAGGGCGAAAGGGCGCACATATGTTGCTGCGCCAGTGTGGCGCAGTCAATCCTGCCCTTGCCGGAACAAGCGAGGGCGCATCAAAGAGGCTAGGTACCGTACTCGGAAGTGGGAGAGCAGGAGCCGCGGCTGCAACATCACTTCCACACCAACACCTTTTACAACCCAAACTATCCAGTATGGATCAATGGTTCAGTCAAAAAGCCAGCGCCAGTGATACCGCGTTCCAAGAATGTATCAAAATCCTCTCAGATTACCTGTCCAGCAACACAAAGACCTCACCCGCCTCAACCGCATCAGCAATCGTAACCTCCGTCCAAGCCTCATCAAAACCCGCAGACACCGGCTTCGAAGTCACAAATCTACTCCTAGATACAGTCGCCCAATTCCCCTCCTCACACTCCCCCATCATCACCCTCCTCCCCGCCATCCGCGCGGTACCACCCACCCCAAACCCAGTCTACTACCACTTCGAGTCCATGCATCGAGAGAATTATGACGGCATATCCGGGCTGCGATATCTCTGGAAACCGGAAGATAAGGAAGCGACTGTCACACCGGGTGATAGATGGGTTAATTACAACGTCTTCACTGTCAAACTGGCCACCTCTGGATACGACGACGGGTACTTCATGTTCAGCTTCTTCTGCCTGCGAGAGACGCTTGAGACAAAAGAGCAATCGAGAAATGCGGAGTTTGAGAAACACATTCGCCCAAGTTTCCTCGAGCGTTCCGCAATCGATGCCAATGAACTTCTCAACTACGATCTCACAGCCGCAGCTCAATGGGTCATCATCGGCGCATCTCACATGTACCGCTTGGGCAACTCAATCTTTGGAGAAGATTTGCAGAGAGGAATAGCGGTGCACACGGAATTTTGGGATGGAAACCCGGGTTTTTCGTTGGGAAGATGGAGGTTGTGGTGGGGGAGATTCAAGTATTTTGCGGAAGAATCGTACGTAAAGGAGGAGGTGAGGGTATTGTGTAGAGAGGCGATTGATGCCATTGCGGATGCTCTGTTTGCGAAGGTGGATTAATGAGTTTGTGGAAATGGGAGCGTTGGATTTGGAGAGTGCGCTCGTGATGAAGAGGAGCAGAGAAGGAGCACTCATGTTCGCCCTCTTTTCATCTTTCGAAACGTCTCGTCACACAGCAGTCATGGTGAAAAGTTCTTTCGGTTTTGGTATTTCCATGGCTCGAACACGTGGAACTTTTGGTAAACTGCCAGAAGCAGTGAGTGATGAAGAAGAAGAAAGAGCGCACAATCTCGCGACCTTTATACCCGGCCTAGTCGCCGACTAGCCACTTTCCGGCGACCAAAGGCGAGGCATGTGTGACACGAAGCGCGAGCAACACCTTCGTTTCGCACATGAATTTGAATTTGGGTATTCATTTCGCACATAGCGGAATATTTCGCTATCATGGCAGTTTATACAACACTTTTCGTATATGCACAAGACACACATGCAACTTGGAGCAGTCGCAGCAGACATCAAAGCCTTTGCTACTGATTTCAGACATGCATAGGCTATAATAACCTTCTTGTTCATTGAGCGAATGTTCTTGTCTCTGTGCAGAAGACATGGCCAGGTGTTTGGGTTGTTTTGGTTCGCCAACGCCAATGGAGCCTGTTGTGTCTTTTTTCGAAACCGCAGGATCATAAAGCAGGGGAATGTAGCATTTTCTGGGAAAGGAAGAAAGACAGACATAGAAATATCGCATACCAGTTTCGATACTGGAAGCACATCCAGTACTTGTCGTACCCTTTTTGAGTTTCTCGGCGAGACGAGAGAACGCCATGCGCACAGGCTTTCTGTTTTTTTGGTAGAGGAGGAGAGGCGAGAACCATCGTCCATGTTCAGCCATTTTTTAGTTCCCGCTTCTCAGAGATGTGCGAGGAGAAGACAAGAAGACCAACCATCAAAGAATTCAGGGTGTGGTTTCGGCCAGCCGAACACATAGTCTAACAGACGTTCTTTTTGGAAAATTCCAGGAAGAGTTGGAGAACACCATACCGCAGTTGCTCCGACATTTCTTTTTGATCAGGAAGAGAAGGCAGCAACCATACATATAGTGGCGGACTGTTTTAGTCGTGAACCTTGGGAATGTTGTAGAGGAGAAGAGAGACCGCAAAACCATAGGAAGGTTTGCAGGTGTGTTCTGGCAGACGAAGAACATGGAAGGGCGGTGAGTTATTTTTGAAGTATCGAGAAAAGGCAGGCGAAGACAGCATATCGAGGATTCGACCAACTTTTGGAAAGAGAGGCGGCGGGAGAGACATTAGGGATCTGAGCTAAAATTTTCGGTGTAGTTGTGTTGAAGAGGATGAAGAGACAGAGCGCCCATATGCCAGACGATGTGATTCTTTTTGGTCACCCCATTATCTGAAGTTGGTAGCGTTTTGGAAAAATACAGAAAGAAGTAATATGAGGAAGGAGAGAGATAGACAGCATCGGGGAGGCTTTTATATGCGTATAGCCAAGCTAGTCGGGGTCACGCACGTGAGTTCTGGAGCCCGCACCTTGATCACAGTGCTGACACGGACGTGTGCGGCATCGTTTGCAACCATCTCTACCACGTCACACAAACCACATTCACCACAAAGATTTGGTAAAAATAATGTTTTGCATCATGAAATATCATCTCATTCCCGAGCTATCATAGCACCATCTATACCCAGCAAAAACGCCACATATGCATTCATAAACCCCACCCTATTTGGGTAAAAAAAGATTCCATCGACCAGCAAGTGTTGAAGCCAAGCCAAGGTGATGTAAATGTAAAGACGCCAGAACACCCACGCTGGGGGTGCTTGTTGAAGAAAGAGGCCTATCCAATAGAGCCCCGCACCTTTGATGCAAAGAGGAAAAAAGAAAGGGCCGTGAAGAAGATCTCGGCGGCCGTTGTTTGTCGCGAGTCAGGAGTTGGTGAGCGCTTAGGTCGGGTTCGGCGCAGCAGCACCAGTGATATCGCTATCCTCGCCCTCGACAGGTGCGCATGTGCAGAAAAGGTTTGTGTCGCCGTATGCTATTGTATTGTTAGTTTGCACCCTCACAATTTCAAAAAGCAGGAAAAGACTTACCATCATCCAACCTCGCAACACTAGGCCAGAACTTCTTCGCCTTCAAATAGCTGAGGGGATAAGCCGCCTTCTCCCTCGAATAACTCCTCTGCCACTCTCCCGTAATGAGATCCTGCTGTGTATGCGGACTCATCTTAAGCACATTACCCTCCTTGGGCTGCACACCCTCCTCAACCTCCTTAATCTCCTTACGAATGCTAATCAGCGCGTCGCAGAAACGGTCCAACTCGGCCTTGCTCTCCGACTCCGTAGGCTCGATCATGAGGGTGTTAGCGACAGGCCAGCTCATAGTGGGAGCGTGGAACCCGTAGTCTTGAAGGCGCTTGGCAATATCAATGGCTTCGATACCAGCGGTTTCCTTGAAGCCACGGACGTCGAGGATGAATTCGTGGGCGCAGCGGCCCTCGTCGTTGGTGTAGAGGATGGGGTAGTGCGGCTTCAAGCGGGAGAGGATGTAGTTTGCGTTTAGGAGGGTGATCTTGGTGGCTTGGGTGAGGCCAACGGCGCCCATCATCTTGATGTAGGCCCAGCTGATGGGCAGGATGCTGGCGCTTCCCCAGGGTGCGCCGCTGACGGGGTGGATGGCTTGGGCGCCACCGGTTTCGCCGCGGAGATGGCCGGGGAGGAAAGGCGAGAGGTGCTCTTTTACTCCGATGGGTCCTACACCGGGGCCACCACCTCCGTGGGGAATGCAGAAGGTCTTGTGGAGGTTAAGATGGCAGACGTCGGCGCCGATTTCGCCGGGTGAGCAGAGACCGATTTGTGCGTTCATGTTGGCGCCGTCCATGTAGACTTGGCCACCGTGCTGGTGGATCAGGTCGCAGGCCTCCTTGACGCTGGGCTCGAAGACACCGAATGTGCTGGGGTAGGTGACCATGAAGGCACCGAGCTCTTCGCTGTGCTTCTCGCACTTAGCCTTCAGGTCGGC
>Ga0265797_10012153_pt1 | contig 10616 bp, 9 predicted proteins | sample P2T30metagenome_FD_192433 | JGI IMG/M metagenome (GOLD analysis project Ga0265797, IMG submission 192433) | Plant litter microbial communities from East Loma Ridge, Irvine, California - P2 T30 | ecosystem: Environmental > Terrestrial > Plant litter > Unclassified | place: USA: California... | reverse complement strand
ACGCGCTGTACGAATCCACCCGCGGACGGGTGCCTTTGCGCAGCACCAGGTCAGCGGCATTCCAGTCCACGCCGGGATGCAGCACCGCGCCGGGTGATCCCTGGACGCAGTGGTCGGGCCACAGGGTCTGCGGATGGCCGTGCAGCTGGATCTGCGCGAACGGCTGCTGGCCGGCGTAGTGGCTGGCGAACGATGCATGGTTGGCTGGGTGCCAATCCTGGGTGGCGACCACGGTGCGGTAGCGGCGCTCGGCCAGCAGCGCGGCGATCGGGGCGACCAGCGCATCGCCATCGGCACAGGCCAACGCGCCGCCGGGCATGAAATCCGGTTGCAGGTCCACCACGATCAGGGCCACGTGGGCGGGCAGGGGCGTCATGGGAAAATCCGTACCGGGGGAACCTGCAGCGTAGCGGGGGACAGGGCGTAGCGTCGAGCCTGGTCGACGGCGCGGGAGGTGGTGTCGAGCAAGCTCGACACTACGGGAAGGCGGGGCATGTCGAGCAGTCGCGACACGACAAGGGCGGCGGCAGCGCGCCGCCGCCCGCCTTCCTGGTCAGGCGACGCTGGCCTCGGCGTGCTCGGCGCGCAGTTCGGCCGCGGCGGCCACCAGTGCTTCCAGCGCCGCGCGGGTTTCCGGCCAGCCGCGGGTCTTCAGGCCGCAATCCGGGTTCACCCACAGCTGTTGCGGCTTCAGCACCGCCAGCGCCTTGCGCAGCAGGTCCACCATCTCCGCCTTGTCCGGCACGCGCGGGGAGTGGATGTCATACACGCCCGGCCCGATCTCGTTGGGATAGTTGAAGCGCACGAAGGCATCCAGCAGCTCCATCCGCGAACGCGAGGTCTCGATCGAGATCACATCGGCATCCATGGCCGCCACCGAGTGGATGATGTCGTTGAACTCCGAGTAGCACATGTGGGTGTGGATCTGCGTGGCATCGCGCACCCCGCTGGTGCTGATCCGGAACGATTCCACCGCCCAGTCCAGGTAGTTGCGCCAGTGCGCGCGGCGTAGCGGCAGGCCTTCGCGGATCGCCGGTTCGTCAACCTGGATCACGCCGATGCCCGCCGCCTCCAGGTCATTCACCTCGTCGCGCAGTGCCAGCGCGATCTGCCGGCAGGTGGCGTCGCGCTCCTGGTCGTCGCGCACGAACGACCACTGCAGCACCGTCACCGGGCCGGTCAGCATGCCCTTCATCGGCTTGCGGGTGAGCGACTGGGCGTACTGCGACCAGCGCACCGTCATCGGCTGCGGGCGGCTGACATCGCCGAAGATCACCGGCGGTTTCACGCAGCGCGAGCCGTAGCTCTGCACCCAGCCATTGCCAGTGAAAGCGAAGCCTTCCAGCTGCTCGCCGAAGTACTCCACCATGTCGTTGCGCTCGAACTCGCCATGCACCAGCACGTCCAGTCCCAGTGCTTCCTGCACGCGCACGCACTGCGCGGTCTGCTGCTCCAGGAAGGCCTCGTAGTCGGCCAGCGACAACGTGCCGGACTTGTGCCGGGCGCGTGCTTGGCGAACGTCTAGGGTCTGCGGGAACGAGCCGATCGTGGTGGTGGGCAGCAGCGGTAACTGCAGCGCGGCGTGCTGGGCCAGGCGGCGCTGCGGGTAGCTGCCATGGCGCCGGGCATCGGCGGCGGACAGGCTGGCCAGGCGCGCGGCGACGGCCGGATTGTGCACGCGCGGCGAGCGACGACGGGCCTCCAGTGCCTCGCGGTTGGCGCTCAGCCCGGCGTCCGCGGACGGCTTGCCGTCCAGCGCATCGGCCAGCACGCGCAGCTCTTCGAGCTTCTGCCGTGAGAACGCCAGCCAGCTGCGCAGTTCCCCGTCCAGTTTCTTTTCCAGCGACAGGTCAACCGGCGAATGCAGCAGCGAACACGACGGGGCCAGCCACAGCAGGTCCGCACCGCGATCAGTCTGCGCATAGCGCGCCAGGATCAGCGCATTGTCCAGGTGGGTGCGCCAGATGTTGCGGCCGTTGACCAGCCCGGCCGACAGCACGCGGCCGGCGGGCAGCGCCTGCAGCACGGCATCCAGTTGTTCCGGCGCCCGCACCAGGTCCACGTGCAGGCCGTCCACCGGCAGGCTGGCGGCAAGGCCGAGGTTGTCATCCAGTGCGCCGAAGTAAGTGGCCAGCAGCAGCTTGGGTCGTGCGGCCGCCTTCGCGCCCAGCACGGCATAGGCGCGTTCGAATGCGGCGCGGGCGGCCGCGTCCAGATCCTGCACCAGCAGCGGCTCGTCCAGCTGCACCCAGTCCGCGCCAGCCGCTTCCAGCTGGGCCAGCAGGTCCACGTAGCACGGCAGCAGCGCATCCAGCAGGTCCAGCGCGGCCGAACCATCGGTGGTCTTGGACAGCAGCAGGAAGCTCACCGGCCCCAGCAGCACCGGGCGGGTGTGGATGCCCAGCGCCTTGGCTTCGCGGAATTCGGCCAGCGGCTTGTCACCGCGCAGCGCGAATGCCTGCCCGGCCTGCAGTTCCGGCACCAGGTAGTGGTAGTTGGTATCGAACCACTTGGTCATCTCCAGCGCATGCAGGTCGATGCCATCGCGCTGGAGGCCGCGGGCCATCGCAAAGTAGGCGGCCAGCGGCTCGACAGCAGCCAACTGTCGGTAACGTGCAGGAAGCGCATCGAACAGGAAGGCGGTATCCAGCACCTGGTCGTACAGACTGAAGTCATTGCTCGGCGGCACGTCCACGCCGGCCTCGATCTGCAGCGTCCAGTGCCGTGCACGCAGCGCGGCGGCGCTGGCCTGCAGGGTGGCGATGTCATCCTCGCCACTCCAGTGGCGCTCAAGGGCCCGCTTCAGTTCGCGCTTGGCGCCGATGCGGGGAAAACCCAGGTTGGTAACGGTGGTCATTGCAGCGTGTCCTCATTGCATGTCGGCATTGAGGAACGAAGGAACTGCAGGGCGCCGCGCGCCGTTGCCGGCCCACGTCCCTCCTGCCAGCGACCTTCGCCCCCGCGGGCGAACCGGATGCCGTGGACAGGCGCACGTGCCGACGCATCCCGCTGGCGGCGGGACGGCATGGGCCGGGCAACCTCCCCGCGGAGATTCCAGGTCGAATCGAAGGACGCGCAGGTCCTCCGGCCGGGGCCGGTATTCGGGCTGTTGGACACGGGCGTTGCCGCCCACCTAGTGTCCGCCGCTTCCCAGGCCGTGGCCCAGTGCTGTTGGCGGAGGTCGTTTCCATTCACCGCTGCGGGGCAGCTCCGGAATGCGTGCACGGGGCACGGTCACCGGATTCCCGTTTAAATCCATCCTTTCATTCGCATGAAGCGATGGATACCTTCGGCGAGCACAAGGTAGGCCCAAGCGCGGCATCGGTCAAGGGGCTGGCGGCGCACTGCATCCAATGCGCCGCCCGCTGCGTATCTGTCCATGAGCCCCCTGCGGACCCTGCCATGCGCTCCCTTTTGCTGCCCTGCCTGCTGTTGCTTGCCGCCGCTGCTTTGCCTGCCGGTGCCGCGGTGCTGCGCGTGGAAGGCGAGGCGCTGGCGCCGAAGGGGGGCCGCGCGCTGTACCGCGAAACCCATTATCTGCAGGACGTGGGCGCGCAGCAGGCGCGGCTGGTGCTTTACCGCTGCAATGACGGGCGCCCGTTCGCGCGCAAATGGATGCCGGCCGCCGCCAATGCGCAGGCGCCGGATTTCGAGTTCGTCGATGGCCGCGACGGACGCCGGGAAGCGGTGCAGGCGCAGGGTACGCAGCGCCGGGTCAGCATCCGCGCCGCCAGCGGTGCAGCCGATGCGGCCAAGACCCTGCAGATGCCTGGCGGCGGAGTGATCGACGCGGGATTCGATGCGGCCGTGCGCGCGCACTGGTCCACGCTGCTGCAGGGCGATACGGTGGCCTTGCCGTTCCTGCTCACCAGCCGCCAGCGTTGGGTGCCGGTGAAGCTGCGCCGGGTCGGTGCGGTGGACTGGCAGGGCCAGCCGGCTGAACAGCTGCAGATGCAGCTGGATGCCTGGTTCGGCTTCGCGGTGCCGGCGGTCAACCTGGTCTACGCACGTGCTGATCGGCGGCTGCTGCAGTTCGAAGGCACCGGCAACGTGCGCGATGCCGATGGCGGCTGGCCGCAGGTGCGCATCCGCTTCCCCGGCGCGCCGCGGCCCGTCAGCGAAGGCGAGCTTTCCGCCGCCCGCACGCAGCCCCTGGTGGCCTCATGCACGCGATGATGTACTTGCGGTATGCGCGCCGAGCAAGGAGGATGCAGGTCTGCCCCTGTACCACGCGGAGCCTGCAATGCCCCAGCCGGACGCCCCCGACGGTGCCGACGCGCGCCGACTCGACGCCCTGCTCGAACAGGTGGCGACGCAGGATCGCGATGCCTTTGAAGCGCTGTACCAGCAAGCCGGGGGACGCCTTTTCGCGATCTGCCTGCGCCTGCTGCGTGACCGTGGCGAAGCCGAAGACGTGCTGCAGGAGGTCTTCGTGACCGTCTGGCACAAAGCCTCGCGCTTCGATCCCGGCAAGGCTTCGGCGATGACCTGGCTGTCGATGCTGGCCCGCAACCGGTCCATCGACCGCCTGCGCGCTGCACCGCCGCGGGCGCTCGACGATGTGTCCATCGCCGAGGAACTGCCCGATGGTGACCTGCAGCCGGCCCAGCTGGCCGAACGCAATGATGAAGACGCGCGGCTGCAGGATTGCATGCAGGCGCTGGAACCGCGCCGGCGCAGCCTGATCCGCGCCGCCTTCCTTGACGGCGCCAGCCACGATGAACTGGCGCGCCGCCTTGCCACTCCGCTGGGTACGGTGAAAAGCTGGATCCGCCGTGGCCTGACCCAGCTTCGGGTATGCCTGGAACCATGAACATCCGCGACCTCCACCACGAAGACGGGCAGCCGCCGAGCGCCGACCAGCAGGCCGGTGAGTACGTGCTGGGCGTGCTGGACGCCGCCCAACGCCGCGAGGCCGAGCAACGCATCAGTTCCGACGCGGCTTTCGCGCGGCTGGTCGATCAGTGGGAACAACGACTGGCGCCGCTGCTGGAAGAAGTGGGCAGCGCCCCGGTGCCGGCCCATGTGTGGCTGCGCGTGCGTCGCGAACTGGGCTGGGCGACCTTCGACACCGCCCCGAACGCGCGTCCGTGGCAGCGTACCGGCTTCTGGCAGGGTGCCACCGCACTGGCTGCCGCGCTGGCGCTGGTCGCGGTGTTCACCCGTCCGGCACCGGATGCCCCCGTACCCACCCCTGTGGCCGTTACCCCGGCACCGACCCCGGCGGTCGAGCCGGAGCAGGCGACGCGCCCGGTTACCCCGCTGCTGCATGACGATGGCCGTGCCGGCTGGCTGGCCTCGGTCGATGCCACGCTGGGCAAGGTGCTGATGGTGCCGGTGCCGTCCGCGCCGGATGCCCAGGGCCGCGCGCCCGAGTTGTGGGTGATCCCGGCCGGTGGCGCACCGGTGTCGCTGGGCCTGGTCTCCAACGACCGCGCCCACACCGTGGACGTACCGGCCGCGCTGCGTTCGGCGCTGGTCAACGGTTCGGTACTGGCGATCACCCTGGAACCGTCGGCGGGCGCGCCGCATCCGGCGCCCAGTGGTCCGGTGGTCGCCAAGGGAGACATCGCCAACCTGTAACGGTCCGGAAGGTTTATTTTCCGGAAGCTGCATCCACGGGGCCGCTGGCTCCGTATCTCCTGACAGTAGATCCAGGAGGGATGCACGATGTCGGCCACACCCGCAGTACCACCGCTCCGCCCGCGGCGCTGGTCCACCCTGTTGCGCTGGTTCGATACCGCCGCCAGGGAACCTGGCGCTGTCGACGCCGCCGAAGCCGATGGCAAGCGCATCGACTGGCTGCGCGCGCTGCCGTTCGTGGGCCTGCACCTGGCCTGCGTGGCGGTGATCTGGGTGGGTGTTTCGTGGGTGGCGGTGGCCGTGGCCGCGCTGCTGTACGCGGTGCGGATGTTCGCCATCACCGGCTTCTACCACCGGTACTTCTCCCATCGGACCTTCCAGACCTCGCGTCCGGTGCAGTTCCTGTTCGCGGCCATCGGCGCGTCCAGCGTGCAGCGGGGGCCGTTGTGGTGGGCTGCGCACCATCGCAGCCACCATCGCCATGCGGACCAGCCGCTGGACCCGCATTCGCCGCGGGAACACGGGTTCTGGTGGAGCCACATGGGCTGGTTCCTGACCCGCGAAGGGTTCCGCACCGACTGGGCGCGGATCCCCGACCTGGCCCGCTTCCCGGAACTGCGCTGGCTGGACCGCTTCGACACGCTGGTGCCGGTCGCGCTGGCCGCGGCGCTGTATGGCCTGGGCGCATTGTTGCAGCACGTGGCACCGTCGCTGGATACCAGCGGCCCGCAGATGCTGGTCTGGGGCTTCTTCGTCTCCACCGTGGTGCTGTTCCATGCCACGGTCACCATCAATTCCCTGGCCCACCGCTTCGGCCGGCAGCGCTATGACACCGGCGATGACAGCCGCAACAACCTGTGGCTGGCCCTGCTCACCTTCGGCGAAGGCTGGCACAACAATCATCACTTCTTCCCGGGCACCGCGCGCCAGGGCTTCCGCTGGTGGGAAGTGGACATCACCTGGTACGGCCTGCGGCTGATGCAGTCGCTGCGGCTGGTGCACGGGCTCAAGCCAGTGCCTGCCTGGGTGCTGGCCAAGGCAAGGGACTGACATGCGCATCGCCGTCATTGGTTCGGGCATTGCCGGACTGGCCAGCGCATGGTGGCTGGACCCGCAGCACGAGGTCACCCTGTTCGAGGCCAACGATTACCTGGGGGGCCACACCCACACCCACGCGCTGCAGGTGGATGGCCGCGCCGTCTCGGTGGACACCGGCTTCATCGTCTTCAACCCGCAGCACTATCCGCTGCTGAGCGGGCTGTTCGACGAGCTCGGTGTCGCCTCGCAGCCGACCACGATGAGTTTCTCCGCGCACAGCGAACGTAGCGGGGTGGAGTACAACGCCACCTCGTTGAATGGGCTGTTCTGCCAGCGCCGCAACCTGTTGTCGCCGCGCTTCTGGGGGATGCTGGCGGACCTGCGGCGCTTCTACCGCGAGGCGCCGGCCCTGTTGCAGGGCGACGAGGCCGGGCCGACGCTGGGCCAGTACCTCAACGACCATCATTACGGCGAGGCCTTCATCGAAGAGCATCTGCTGCCGATGGCATCGGCCCTCTGGTCCTCACCGGCCACCCGCGTGCGCGACTTCCCGGCGCGCTACCTGGTGCAGTTCATGGCCAACCACCAGATGCTCCAGCTGACCGGCCGCCCGCAATGGCGGGTGGTGCAGGGCGGATCGGCGCGTTACGTGGACGCGCTGCGCCAACGCTGGCACGTGCGCGAGCGGCTGGAGTGCCCGGTGCTGGCGGTGGAACGGCTGGCCGATGGCGTGCTGGTGCACACCGCAGCGGGCGCGGAAGGCTTCGACCACGTCGTGATGGCCTGCCACAGTGACCAGGCCCTGTGGCTGCTGCAGGATCCGGACATGCTGGAACGCAGCGTGCTCGGTGCCATCCGCTACCAGCCCAACGAGGTCGTGCTGCATACCGATGCCAGTCTGCTGCCACGCAACCGCGCGGCGTGGGCGGCCTGGAACGCGCACGTGCCGAGCGATCCGGCCCAGGCCTGTACGGTGACCTATTGCATGAACCTGCTGCAGGGCCTGGACACGCCGACCCCGCTGCTGGTGACGCTCAACCGCAGTGAGGCGATCGAGCCGCCCAAGGTGCTGCGTCGCCTGCGTTACGCGCACCCGGTCCACGACCACGCCATGGTCCGTGCGCAGCGGCGCTGGCATGAGGTGCAGGGGCGCCGACATACCTGGTTCGCCGGTGCGTATTGGGGCTGGGGCTTCCACGAAGATGGCATCCGCAGTGCGCGGCGCGTGGTGGATGCGCTGCACGCAGTGAGCGTGCAGACGCATTGGCCGCGTCACCAGGAAACCACCGCGTGAGCGCCAGTGCGATCTATCGTGGCGAGGTCGTGCACCGCAGGCACCTGCCGCACGCGCACGCCTTCCGTTATCCGATCGCGCAGCTGTTGTTGGACCTGGAAGAAGTGGACCGCGTGTTCGACCGGCGTTGGCTGTGGTCGGTGGGTCGCCGCAACCTGGTCGAGTTCCGCCGCAGCGATTACCTGGGTGATCCCGACCAACCGCTGGCCGAGGCCGTGCGCGACCGCGTGCAGGGCGCGCTTGGCCACCGTCCGCTGGGTCCGGTGCGCCTGCTCGCCCACCTGCGCCACGCCGGCCACGTGTTCAATCCGGTCAGCTTCTACTACTGCCATGCGGTTGACGAAACACTGGAATGCATCGTCGCCGAGATCACCAACACGCCATGGAAGCAACGCCATGCCTACGTGTTGCCGGTTGCCGATGCGCAGGCGCGTGGCCGCGCGCTGCGCTGGCGTTTTGACAAACAGTTCCATGTTTCGCCGTTCATGCAGATGGACTGCGGTTACGACTGGCGCTTCACCGTGCCCGGCGACGACCTGCGCGTGCACATGCAGGTATGGCGCGACGGCCAGCGCCAGTTCGATGCGACCCAGTCGATGCAGCGCCGCGCGCTCGACGGCCGCGGGTTGGCCATGGTGCTGGCCCGTCATCCGCTGATGACCCTGCAGGTGGTCGGCGCGATCCATTGGCAGGCGATGCGCCTGTGGCTGAAACGCAATCCGGTCCACGACCATCCTTCGCTTGCAGGAAAAAACCAATGAACGACATGAGCCACTGCATGGCCCTGCCACAGCCCGGGCGCCTGGATGCTTTCCTGCGACGCCAGCTGCTGGCCAAGCTGGGCGCGCTGCGTGAGGGCAGTCTGCGGGTCCGCGACGCACTGGGTGAGGTGGTGCTCGGCGCGCAGGGCAGCGGCCCGCTGGTGACGGTGACCATCGATGACCCGGCCTTCTATCGCGCGGTGGCGACCCAGGGCAGCGTCGGCGCCGGCGAAAGCTACATCCGTGGCCAGTGGCGCTGCGACGACCTGGTGGCGCTGGTGCAGCTGCTGGTGCGCAACCGCGAACTGCTCGACGGCGTGGAACGCGGTCCGGCGCGGATCGGTGGCTGGGCGCTGAAGGCCTGGGCACAGCTGCGCCGCAACACCCGTGAAGGCAGCCGACGCAACATCGCCGCGCACTACGACCTGGGTAATCCGTTCTTCTCGCTGTTCCTTTCCAAGGACCTGATGTATTCCTCGGCGCTGTTCGAAGACGGCGATACGCTGGAGGCGGCATCGCAGCGCAAGCTCGCGCGCATCTGCGAACAGCTGCAGCTCAAGCCCACCGACCACGTACTGGAAATCGGTACCGGTTGGGGCGGGTTCGCGCTGTACGCGGCACGCCACATCGGCTGCCGTGTCACCACCACCACCATATCGGTGGAGCAGCATGCGCTGGCCAGCCAGCGCATCGAGGCAGCGGGACTGCACGACCGGGTGACCTTGCTGCTGAAGGACTATCGCGACCTGGATGGCCAGTACGACAAGCTGGTGTCCATCGAGATGATCGAAGCGATCGGCGCGCAGTACCTGCAGACCTATTTCGCCACGCTGACCGGCCTGCTGAAGCCGGAAGGATTGGCGCTGCTGCAGGCGATCACCATCGAAGACGAGCGCTACCAGCAGGCGCGGCGCAGCGTGGATTACATCAAGCGCTTCGTGTTCCCCGGCAGTTTCATCCCCTCGCTGAACGCCATGCTGGCGGCCAAAACCCGCAGCAGCGACCTGCAGCTGATCGGCCAGATGGACTTCGGACACTCCTACGCCCTCACACTGCGCGCCTGGCGCGAGCGCTTCCTCGCCCAGCTGCCGGCGGTGCGTGCGCAAGGTTTCGATGAAGACTTCATCCGCCTGTGGGAGTTCTATCTGGCGTACTGCGAAGGCGGTTTCCTGGAGCGCTCGATCGGCGTGTCGCAGCTGTTGCTGGCGCGACCGGGCTACCGTCCCCCGCCGCTGGCCGGAGCCCACTGACATGCACTTCTGGGGCAACCTGATCGGCAACCAGCTGGTGTGGTTCTGCGCGGTGGCCGGTGCTGGACACGGGCTGTACTGGCCGGCGCTGCTGGCGGCGGGGGCCTATGTGCTGAGCCAGCTGCTGCAGTCCCCGCACCCGGTGGTGGACCTGAAGCTGGTCGCGTTGGCGATCGGTTGCGGGCTGGTGGTGGACGGCGTGGCGGGTGCTTCCGGACGGGTGGTGTATGCCGCAGGCAATGCCGAACGCGCGCTGGCGCCGGTCTGGATCCTTGCGTTGTGGGCATCGTTCGCGATGACCCTGACCGTCTCTTTCGCTGCCCTGCAGCGCCGGTGGCGGCTGGCCGTGCTGGTCGGCCTGCTGCTGGCCCCCCTGGCCTATGTGTCGGCCGCGCGGGGATTTTCTTCGGTGAGTTTCGCCACGCCGGCCTGGCAGGGCATCGCCTTGCTGGGTATCGGCTGGGCGCTCGCGCTGCCGCTGCTGGCAACCTGCGCGCGGCGCTGGCAGCCGGCACGCCGTGCCGACCCCATGGAAACAGGAGAAGCACGATGAAGCTGTTGTGGTGGGTGTGGCTGTATGCCGCGGTGGTGATGTGCTGGGGCTGGTGGTGGCAACGCCGGCACCAGAACATCGGCGTGGTGGATGTGTTGTGGGCCAAGAGCGTGGCCGCCGCCGAGCTGCTGCTGGCA
>Ga0265797_10012152_pt1 | contig 10617 bp, 7 predicted proteins | sample P2T30metagenome_FD_192433 | JGI IMG/M metagenome (GOLD analysis project Ga0265797, IMG submission 192433) | Plant litter microbial communities from East Loma Ridge, Irvine, California - P2 T30 | ecosystem: Environmental > Terrestrial > Plant litter > Unclassified | place: USA: California... | reverse complement strand
GAGAATGTAAAGGTATGCCAACCACCAAACTGATGACCCATTTCGTGAGCTACATAATCGATATCAAAATTGTCACCCGATGGAACGCCGGATCCCGGAGAAGTAAAACCTTGCCCTTTGTACCAATATCCGCCTTCTGCGCTATCAAAAGTGGTATCATTATTACAAACACAGCCAATACAACCTGCTGCTCCACCACCGCCGGTTCTTCCAAACAAATGGCCGATATCAAATTTAGAATCGCCAATACCGTAGGTTGTACCGTGCAACACCGCCATTAACTCAGTATTCCAAGCTCCAGAAACTCCCGCAGATGCTGAAGAATAAGGATCTGTACTTGCATTGGTAAAAATGATGCTCTCCTCTTCCGCAATCAGATTCATGTGAATACCAAATTCATTTTCGAAGACACCGTTTACACGGGTCATAGTGGTATTCATTCTGGCTAAAGCATTTGCAACAGATCCGGCCCATGCACCATATTCTCCTGTACAAGAAAGGGCTAACCTATATGTTCTCAGCAGGCCGTCATCAGCGCTTTTCCCTTCTGCGTTACCATTTTTGTCTTTAGCTATATTAGGGATTTTACATTCAAATTCTTTTGCGACGCCTTTGTCATCTGTTCTTTTGAAAACAACATACGCTGAAAGATCGGAAGTGTACGGTTCTATAATTTCCATTGTTTTGTCTGCCGCATATTCCATCGTAGACAAACCTAATGGAGAAACACTAAAGTAGATTTTAGCATTTCCAAAGACGCTTTCGCCTACATATGAGCGAATTTCTTGATACTTCGCCTGTAATGGCGCTTCAAAATTCGACTTCTCATATACCCTGAAATCTTCTAGATCACCTTCAGAATTTGGAAAGGTCACAATGACTTTTGATCTTAATTGAGCGGCACTTTGCGGTGCATTTTGTAATGTATTCTTCAGTTCTTCGAAGTTAAGCGAATACAGCCTTGGATTTTTGAGCAATTGTTTGTTCTCTTCAATTACAGATTTATTACTTACTACAGTAACTTTTTTCCATAATTTTCCATTCTGCGCCATTGCAGTCAATGAAAAAGACATTAGTGCTAGTGATAAAATTTTGTTCATTTAAATAAATTTAAGGCGACAAATGTAATATTTTATTGAATATAATTTAATCATTTAAAAAAAATATTGAAACTTTAACATTTACATACAGAACATCTATTTAAATATCTAATATTCATCAATTTATAAATTGTTTTTTAAGCTTTTTTTAAGGTGTCATTGCTTAAAACAAAAAATCCCCACTCTTGCGAATGGGGATTTATATTAAGATGATAAGCCAAAGGCTCAATTATCACACTTTAATTTCTACGTCAACTCCTGAAGGAAGTTCTAATTTCATTAGAGCATCAACAGTTTTAGAAGAAGAAGAGTAGATATCCATCAATCTCTTGTGAGCTGACAATTGGAACTGCTCTCTTGCTTTCTTGTTTACGTGCGGAGATCTTAGTACTGTAAAGATTCTCTTGTTCGTTGGCAATGGAATTGGTCCGTTTACAACAGCACCAGTAGCCTTTACCGTTTTTACGATTTTCTCAGCAGACTTGTCTACCAAGTTGTAATCGTAAGATTTTAGTTTTATTCTGATTCTTTGTGACATTTCTTTGATTTAAAAAATTAACCTTTTGCTTTAGCAATGATATCTTCAGCAACGTTTTGAGGAGTAGCCTGGTACTTCTCTAATTCCATAGAAGAGGTAGCTCTTCCTGATGAAAGTGTTCTTAGAGTTGTAACATATCCGAACATTTCAGATAATGGAACTGAACCTTTGATAACAACGGCACCGTTCTTTTCTTCCTGTCCACTGATAGTACCTCTTCTCTTGTTAAGGTCACCAATGATGTTACCCATATATTCTTCTGGAGTTACAACCTCCAATTTCATAATAGGCTCCATAATTACTGGCTTAGCAGCACGTCCCGCTTCTTTAAATCCTAATTTTGCAGCTAATTCAAAAGAAAGTGCATCAGAATCCACTGCGTGGAAAGATCCGTCTTTAAGAGTTACTTTAATACCTTCAACTTCGAAACCAGCCAAAGGACCGTTTTTCATTGCAGCTTTAAAGCCTTTTTCAATTGCAGGAACAAATTCTCTAGGAACGTTACCACCTTTAATCTCGTTAACGAATTCTAAACCAATTTTACCTTCGTCAGCTGGTCCAAGTTCAAATACGATATCCGCAAATTTACCTTTACCACCAGATTGTTTTTTGTAAACTTCTCTGTGCTGAGCAACTTTTGTAAGATTTTCTTTGTACTCTACCTGAGGCTGTCCTTGGTTAACTTCAACTTTGAATTCTCTTCTCATACGGTCAACAATGATATCCAAGTGAAGCTCACCCATACCAGAAATGATCGTTTGTCCAGAAGCTTCGTCAGTTCTCACTGTGAAAGTAGGATCTTCTTCAGCTAATTTAGCCAGAGCGTTACCCATTTTATCCTGGTCAGCTTTAGTTTTAGGCTCAACAGCGATACCAATTACCGGATCTGGGAAAACCATCGATTCTAGAACGATTGGGTTTTTCTCGTCACACATTGTATCACCGGTTTTGATAGATTTGAAACCTACCGCAGCACCAATATCACCTGCTTCAATATATTCTACAGGATTCTGCTTGTTAGCGTGCATCTGATAGATTCTTGAGATTCTTTCTTTATCTCCTGAACGCGTGTTCAAGATGTAAGAACCTGCATCCAGTCTTCCAGAATATGCTCTGAAGAATGCCAATCTTCCTACGAAAGGATCTGTAGCAATCTTGAATGCCAAAGCCGCGAAAGGCTCTTTTACATCTGGTTTTCTGAAGATCTCAGCATCAGTTCTTGGGTCTGTACCTTTGATATCATCTTTATCCAATGGAGAAGGCAAATATTTACATACTGCATCCAACATAAACTGTACGCCCTTATTCTTGAATGAAGAACCGCAAGTCATTGGGATAATAGAAAGATCAATTGTCGCTTTTCTTAAAGCTTCGTTGATTTCTTCTTCAGAGATTGAATCTGGATCTTCGAAGAATTTCTCCATCAAAGTATCATCGTAGTCAGCAACCGCTTCTACCAGTTTCTCTCTGTATTCAAGAACGTCAGCCTTCATGTCTTCAGGAATTGGAACTACCTCAAAAGTAGCACCTTGTCCTGCTTCATCCCAGATGATCGCTCTGTTTTTGATTAAGTCTACAACACCTTTAAAATCTTCTTCAGCACCGATTGGCAAAACGATTGGAACTGCGTTTGATCCCAACATCGTTTTAACCTGGTTTACCACGTTAAGGAAGTCGGCACCTTGACGGTCCATTTTGTTTACGAATCCCATTCTCGCTACTTTGTAGTTGTCAGCAAGTCTCCAGTTTGTTTCAGACTGAGGCTCTACACCGTCTACTGCAGAGAAAAGGAATACCAATCCATCCAATACTCTCAAAGATCTGTTAACCTCTACTGTGAAGTCAACGTGTCCTGGTGTATCGATGATGTTGAAGTGGTAAGGTTTAGTTTCAGCTAAAGGCTTACCTTGGTCTGTTGGGAAGTTCCAAGTACAAGTAGTGGCAGCAGAAGTAATGGTAATACCTCTTTCTGCTTCCTGCTCCATCCAGTCCATTGTAGAGGCACCATCGTGAACCTCACCAATTTTGTGGTTTACACCTGTATAGAATAAAATCCTTTCTGTAGTGGTAGTTTTACCGGCATCAATGTGCGCAGCAATACCAATATTTCTTGTAAATTTAAGATCTCTACTCATTTCTTAATTAGAATTTAAAGTGAGAGAAAGCTTTGTTAGCTTCTGCCATCTTGTGAGTATCAGATTTTTTCTTGTAAGCAGCACCTTCTTCTCTTGAAGCAGCTACCACTTCGTTAGCCAATTTCAAAGCCATTGATTTATCATTTCTCTTTTTAGAGTAAAGGATTAACCATTTCATTGCCATAGAAATTTTTCTATCCGCTCTGATTGGCATAGGAATCTGGAAGTTTGCTCCACCTACTCTTCTAGAACGTACTTCTACGTGAGGCATAACGTTTGTTAATGCATCTTTCCAGATTTCAAGGGCAGTTTTTTCAGTTTCTCCTTTTTTAGTTTCTACAAGGTCTAATGCATCATAGAATATTTTGAATGCGATAGATTTTTTACCATCCAGCATCAAGTTGTTTACGAATCTAGTTACCAATTGATCATTAAATTTTGGATCTGGTAACAACGGTCTTTTTTTCGCTTTTGTCTTTCTCATTGTTTCTGTACCTTATTTAATGATTACTTTTTCTTTCCTTTAGCTGGTGCAGCTGCAGCCTGACCTGGTTTTGGTCTCTTAGCTCCATACTTAGATCGTCTTTGAGTTCTACCACTAACACCCGCAGTGTCCAGTGCTCCTCTTACGATATGATAACGTACTCCCGGTAGGTCTTTCACCCTTCCGCCGCGTACCAATACTATCGAGTGCTCTTGAAGATTATGTCCTTCGCCCGGGATGTAGGCGTTGATCTCTTTACCGTTTGAAAGTCTTACCCTTGCAACTTTTCTAAGTGCAGAGTTAGGTTTCTTAGGAGTGGTAGTATATACTCTCGTACATACACCTCGTCTTTGTGGACAAGAATCAAGGGCAGCCGATTTACTCTTCTTGGTGAGTGCGACTCTTCCTTTTCTAACTAATTGTTGAATAGTAGGCATTTAATTGCTTTTTATTTTAGGGTGCAAAAATATGAATAATTTTTTAATGCACAAGTAGTTAGAATAAAAATTATCCGCATTTGTAATATTGATTTCCCGTTATCCAATGCAGGATTTATTTTTTACGCATCAGAATAAGTTCTGAAGTGTACAATACTTTCGCTTTATCCTTTACCGTATCATATTTCAGCCATTTTATTTTTGGATTGATAGTTCCTGCAATTGACTGCTTGATGTCGCCTTTCTGACTTGCGGTATGTTTATATTGGAAAGTCTTATTAATAATTGGAATATGATAGGTTGTTAAAGCGTCGACGCCATTTTTTTCATTATTATAAAGGTATTTTTTATTATTAAATTTTGCCATCTGCGGCTCAATGATGCTTCGGTTTTCAAAATAACTTTCGGGACTTTTCAAAGTATAAACAGTAAGAAACAAAAGAAAAAAGCAGCCAATCCTGAACAGTACTCTGTCCGACTTTCCACCGTTAAAATATAAAATTAAAAAAGAAAAGAAAAGACAAACGTTGGCCGCCGCCATCATTCTGGTATTCATTTCTTCGATTTGCTGAAACCAGCCCGACACCAGAAGACAGACAGCGTAGCAACCGCAAACAGTCCACAGCAAAATGTGGTAATAATAAAGAGATGTATCTTTTGCCTTCTTGAAAAATCGAAGTAAGTAAACAAAAACACCTATATCTATAAGCAATATAAAAAACTGAAAAGCAAGGCTTGCAAAGCTATTGGACGCCGGCTTCAATCCTATATAGGGATTTACGACATTCGCTGTACCCAGGAGATCTCTTAAAACATAAATCGGAAGAATTTCCTCCGGCTTCCCACGCAGGTTTTCTCCGGTGAAACTCCCAAACATATTTAGATTAAATAACAAATAAGCCGTCATTCCCAAACCTGATATAAAAACAAGGCACAACAGTTTTCGCGTTATAAGGTGATCTTTCTTTTTAAATAAATAATACGCTGTAAAGGCCGTTATTGCCAAATAAACATACATCCCGGAATATCTCACCATCAGCATTGCAATCATAATCAGCGAAGCAAAAATTGCGTTCCGATAAGATTTCTTTTCATCGTTTAGAATCTGATGTAAATGATAAAGGAGAAAATAAAGCAGAAAAAGAAATAAACTTTCCGATATGGCAATAGAGAAAACAAAAAATAGCGTTTTGCCCGTAAAAAGCAGCACGGTTTCCCTAAAATAAAATTTTTTACGAAAAGAAAAAACCAGAATGGAAACAATCATTGTGGTATTCAAAAACTTGTAGGCCCAAAAGAAATCTTTAAATACCTCATAGAACCCGCGAAGCATTAGTGGATATCCAAGAGGAAAAAGATCGGTTACCGGCTTGGGAAGATCGTTGGCGATTTCAAAATAAGAAAGACTGTCTGCATAAACGCCGCCGCTTGGCAGGAAGAAACTCACTGCAAAGTTGATAATAACGACAAGGACTGCAAGCGCTAGATATTTTTTCAAGATCAAAAATTTTCAGCAATAATAGTGAAAGTTTCACAATTTTTCAGAGCACTTTGTGGTACGCTTGGCACGATAGTTTCTAATCTTCCAATCTAAATTTGAATCATGAAAAATGCAACACTTATCGGTTTACAGGAAGCCGACTGCGAAAAAATCTCAGCAAAACTAAATATCCTTTTAGCCAATTATTCGGTTTTTTATCAAAACACAAGAGGCTCTCACTGGAACATCAAAGGAGATCAGTTTTTTACACTTCACCCAAAATTTGAAGAACTGTACAACAGCTTGGTTCTCAAAATTGATGAAATTGCGGAAAGAATCCTGACGCTTGGTGCTACACCAGCTCACAATTATTCGGACTATCTTCAGGTTTCTACCATTAAGGAAAGCAGGGAAGTGAGTGATGGCAATAAAAGCGTCGAAATTATCCTTGATTCTTTCAAAGTTGTAATTGATCTGCAGAGAGAACTGCTTGAGATGACAGATGAAGCTGGCGATGAGGGAACCAATTCCCAAATGAGCGACTATATCACAGAACAGGAAAAAGAGGTTTGGATGTACAATTCCTATCTTGGAAAGTAAATCCCGCTTTAAAAAAATCCAGCTCGTTGTTGTAGCTGGATTTTTATTTTAAAACCTGTAAGACGCTCTGTACTTTTGTCTTGCAATAAAAAAGAATCATTAAATTTTTAAAAATCATATCAAGTAATTCCAAGATCCATTATATTTGTCGTTTAATCTTGAAAACACTTGAAAAAACTTTTATTCTTTTTACTGATTTCCAATTTTTTCTCTGCACAATGGAGTATTTCCAATGCAGAGCGGAACGCACTTATCGCAATTCACAATGCAACCGACGGTGAAAACTGGAACAGAACCTGGGATCTGGAAAAGGATCCGCGTAACTGGTATGGTGTTGCAATTAAAAATGGCGTTGTCACCGAACTGAACCTTACCGGAAATGCACTCAACGGCTATTTCCCCACCAATATCTCTTCTCTTACAAGGCTAACAAAGCTGGACCTCAGCAATAACAAGCTGAGCGGCGAAGTGGCAATGGGCATTTCCTCATTATCATCACTTGTTAAACTGGACGTCAGCAACAACCGTCTGATAGGAAATCCTACAAATTCTCTTTCCGGACTTTCAAATCTGGAGGATCTGGGGCTTGGTGGCAACAGCTTCACGATTCCTGATGTCAATACATTGCTGCAGAATTTTAACAACATCAAAATTCTGAACATTGCAGATCTTGGATTGATCAATATCCCGGCAAAAATCAACACTTTCGCCAATCTGGAAACTTTAATTCTTGACAACAATCCGATTCCCTTCAATGCTTACGGCAATATCTCGGGACTTACCAAACTGAAAATACTTTCCCTCTCAGGAACTGGTTTGAATCAGCTTCCAACACAGGTTTCACAACGCACACAACTGACAACGCTGAATCTCAGCAACAATAACTTTACGGAACAAAGCCTGACCGGAATTTCAAATCTGATAAATCTGGAATGGCTGTCTTTGGAAAACAATCAGCTGGCACAGATTCCCACACAACTCACGAGTCTTCAGAAATTACAGACTTTAAATCTCGGCCGAAACAAAATCAGCGGTAGCATCGGCACTTTAACATCTTTAGGAAATCTTCAGCAATTATTTTTGAACAACAATCAGCTTACAGGCAATTTCCCGTCCGCACTCCTCGGAATGTCCAAACTGATGATGGTAAATCTTAACAGCAACCAGCTTACGGGTGATCTTCCCGATCAACTTCCGGCAATTACGCACATCAGCAACAACCGTTTCAATAAAAGCCAGTTATCCAACTACATTCTTGATTTTGCAGAACAGACGGATTTCAATTATTCGCCGCAGCGTTACGATCAGGAGAAAACTGTGTTAGCAGTCGTGGGGCAACCTGCAACTTTGGACCAGTCGCTATCCGGTGACTATGCGTTTACCTGGTTTAAAAATCTTGATCAAAAACTAAATTCACCCACGGAAAATCTCAACTTCAGCAGTGTCGAGAATACAGATTTTGCAGTTTACACCGCAGAAGCCTACACCTACTCCGTTTTAGACAATAATATCCTGTTCGACCTCTCGCTTTTCCGTGAACCGATTGCTTTGCAGGACGCCTTGGCAACTACAGAAAACGACCAGAAAAACATCAATATCTATCCAAATCCGGCTAAAGATTACATCAACATTATCAATGTAAAACACCAGATAGAAAAGGTCGTCATCTTCGATTTAAGCGGCAAACAGATGATTTCTGACAACAAACAGAGAATCAACGTATCCAAATTACCTTCAGGTGTTTATCTGCTTTCTGTAAAAACAGAAGATGGTCTCAAAAATTTCAAATTTATTAAGCAGTAATTTTTTTCGGAGCTTTTTCCCGCTTTCCACTGTATCTTTTTTGTGATTGCGAATAGACTTTTGCATCCACAATATGTTTCCCGCGCCATCACAAAAAAGGATGCCGTTGCAATCGGGGCTATGGGCTTTGTCATCCAAACAAAAAGCCCCAAAGAATCGAAGACTCGGTTATTCATTTCAAATCAGCCATCTTCAACTTCCATCTCCCGACATCCATCTTCCATCTTATTGCCATTTCCTAAAAAATATTATCTTTGGAAACATTGATTTTATGAAAATGGAAACCCAAAAATATACGCCAACAAACAAAGTAAGAATCGTAACCGCAGCTTCGTTATTCGACGGGCACGATGCGGCCATCAATATTATGCGCCGCGTGATCCAGGGAACTGGCTGCGAAGTCATTCATCTCGGACACGACAAATCTGCTGAAGAAGTTGTAAACACAGCCATTCAGGAAGATGCAAACGCAATTGCTTTAACTTCTTATCAAGGCGGTCACAACGAATATTTTAAATACATCTACGACCTTTTAAGAGAAAAAAATTCTCCACAAATCAAAATTTTCGGCGGCGGCGGCGGTGTAATTCTGCCTGAAGAAATTGAAGATATTATGGCTTACGGCATCGACCGAATTTATTCTCCGGACGATGGTCGTGAACTTGGTCTTCAGGGAATGATCGATGATTTGGTGAAAAGATCAGATTTCCCAACGGGAAAAGAAGTAACTGCTGAAGATTTGGATAACATCAGTTTTGAAAACTCTACAAGCATTGCTAAAATCATTTCTGCCGTCGAAAACTTCTCAGAAGAAAAACCTGATTTGGTAAAAGCAATCGATGAAAAATCAAAAGATTTAAATATTCCAATCATCGGTATCACAGGTACTGGTGGAGCCGGAAAATCTTCGTTGACAGACGAATTGGTAAGACGTTTTATCCGTTCAAATCCAGATAAAAAAATTGCTATTATCTCCATTGACCCTTCGAAAAAGAAAACCGGAGGTGCCTTATTGGGAGACAGAATTCGTATGAACGCGATCAATGATCCAAGAGTTTATATGCGTTCGATGGCGACAAGAGAAAACAACGTTTCTGTTTCTCCGTTCATTCATTCAGCTTTAAATGTGTTGAAATTAGCTCATCCAGATGTTATCATTTTGGAAACTTCAGGTATTGGACAGTCCGGTTCGGAAGTATCTGATTTTGCTGACGTTTCAATGTATGTAATGACACCTGAATACGGAGCTTCTACACAGTTGGAAAAAATCGATATGTTAGATTATGCAGATTTGGTGGCTTTAAATAAATCTGACAAGCGTGGTGCTTTAGATGCACTTCAAGCCGTAAGAAAACAGTTCCAGAGAAACCACTTGCTATGGGAAAGTCCGTTAGATGATATGCCGGTTTATGCAACAAAAGCATCTCAGTTCAACGACCACGGAACAACTGATTTATACAATAGATTAATTGAAAAAGTAAACAGCAAATTTTCTGATTTAAACTTACAAGGTTTTGTTGAACAGGAAGTTTCTGAAGATATCACGATCATTCCTCCAAAAAGAGTTCGTTATTTATCAGAAATCGTTGAAAATAACAGAATTTACGACGCTAATGTTGAAAAACAGGCAGAATTAGCAAGAAAAATGTATCATATTGAAGGGGTGAAAAAGTTCCTTTCTAATGAAACGTTAGATACAGAATATCAAAAAGCAGAAAAAGATCTTCAACAAGAAAACATCGACTTCTTAAAAAATTGGGATGATACGAAACAGGCTTTCAAAGCTGAGTTTTATTCCTATTTCGTTCGTGGAAAAGAAATTAAAGTGGAGACCTCAACAGAATCTTTATCACATTTAAAAATTCCAAAAATTTCTTTACCAAAATACACCGATTGGGGAGATTTGATCAAATGGAAAGGCCAGGAAAATCTTCCAGGAGGATTTCCTTACACGGCCGGAATTTATCCTTTTAAAAGAACAGGTGAAGATCCGACGAGAATGTTTGCCGGAGAAGGCGGACCGGAAAGAACCAACAGAAG
>Ga0265797_10012151_pt1 | contig 10617 bp, 9 predicted proteins | sample P2T30metagenome_FD_192433 | JGI IMG/M metagenome (GOLD analysis project Ga0265797, IMG submission 192433) | Plant litter microbial communities from East Loma Ridge, Irvine, California - P2 T30 | ecosystem: Environmental > Terrestrial > Plant litter > Unclassified | place: USA: California... | reverse complement strand
GCCCGGTAGCTACCTTGCTTTTACATTAAACATTGCGACCCTCGACTGCTTGTCCTTGGCCTCTCTCTCTCTCTCTCCCTCGCCTCTTTTCTCTTCCTCGCGCCTCTCCCAAAACAACCTCGTCCACTCCGTTGGACATCTCCCTCTAGCTTTACCCAGCACCCATATCCCCCACCAGCATTAAATGCTGCCAGGCATCACCGGCGACAAGCTCGACCTTTACTTCACCGGAGTGCTCATCCGCTCCATCCGCTCCATCAAATGGCGTTAGGCTTCGGCAGCAAGAAGAAGAGCGACAACAGCTCAAGCCCGATATCCTCAGCTTCGGCCAACAATGCCGACATCGAACTGACCAAAGACGGCCTTTACTCCGGCGACACGGCGGCTGCTGAGCGTGGTGGCAAGAAGCCTCGCAAGATGAATCGCATTGATGGTCCTATCACCAAGCCGATTGGCGCGGAGAACGTGCTCAATGACGATGGGACTGATTCTGATATTTCCATTGGCAAGCAGATGGAGATGGAGGCTGGGAATGCTATCAAGTATAGGACTTGCAGCTGGCAGAAGGTGAGATATTCATTTCCGTCTCGATTCGCTAGCAATGGAATTGTCACGCGGTTTTGCGATCGAGCTTCTTGCGGCAGTCGTACTGTAATTGTTGCTGCAAGGCGAACGTGCTTCGTGGCAAAAGTCGCAATTGCAGCTGAAGCATCGCAAAATGAAAATTCATGCTGACAATTTAATAGACTGCAGCATTGCTATTCTCTGAGTACATTTGCTTGGCCATCATGTCCTTCCCGTACTCGTACTCCGTTCTTGGACTGGTACCTGGTCTTATCTTGACTTTCGTCGTTGCTGGCTTGGTGCTCTACACATCTTTGACCACCTGGTAAGTCCAATTGGAACAACAGCCTCGAATTCCGATATTAACACAGCACAGGGAATTCTGTATGCGCCACCCCGAAGTCAAAGACGTTTGCGACATTGGTCAAATGCTTTTCTGGGGCAAGCGTTGGGCATGGTATTTTACCGCCGTCATGTTCTTGTTGAACAACACCTTCATCATGGGCTTCCACTGCCTGACAGGCGCCAAGTACCTCAACACCATGTCCAACGGCGGTCTCTGCACCATTGGCTTCAGTGCCATCGTCGCCGTTGTATCGTGGATCTGCTCGTTGCCACGCACTTTCTCGGCGCTTGCCACTATTGCGACCTTCTCGGCCTTCTTCACCTTCATCTCCGTCATGTTGGCGACTATTTTCGCCGGTATTGAGGATCACCCTGGTGGCCCGACTGGTTCCAAGTACCCGGCTCTCGGCGAGCCAACCTGGCTAGTCGTCGCCAAACAAGGCACGCCTTTCGTCGCAGGCATGAACGCTTTCATGAACATCAGCTACACCTTCATCGGACAGATTACTTTGCCCTCTTTCATCGCCGAAATGAAGAACCCCAGAGACTTCCCCAAAGCCCTCTGGGCCGTGACCATCGCCGAAGTCATCGTCTTCTCCCTCGTCGGCAGCATCATCTACGTCTACACGGGAACCGAATACAACGTCGCACCGGCCTTCGGCTCCCTCGGCAACGAAGTCTACCTCAAAGTCAGCTTCAGCTTCATGATCCCGACCATCATCTTCCTCGGCGTCCTCTACGCTTCTGTCTCCGCGCGCTTCCTGTTCTTCCGCTTCTTCGCCGGCACGCACCACATGACCTCGCACACCGTCGTCGGCTGGGCAGGCTGGGCCGGTATCCTCGCCGTCCTCTGGGCGTTTGCTTTCATCATCGCCGAAGTCATCCCCTTCTTCTCCGACCTGCTCTCCCTCATGAGCTCGCTCTTCGACTCTTTCTTCGGGTTCATCTTCTGGGGCGTCGCGTACCTGCGCATGCGCCGCGCCGACGACGGGCCTCAGTTCTACAAGGCCCGCGGTTTCAGGAGCTGGTTCGGCGCGATTTTCAATGTTTTCTTGATTTTCGTCGGGTTCTTGTTCCTCGGTCCTGGAACGTATGCTTCGGTGGATAGTATTATCCAGGGATACCAGCTGGGGAGTTTCGGGGGCGCGTTTTCGTGCCAGAGTAACGGTTTGTAGACATGAAAGACCACTTGAGAATGAGAGGAAGACATTTATATTAATTTTTGGACTTTTTTTTTGTAGTTGAATGGTACGAATTTGTCTGAAAAGACTACACACGAAACGAGCTTTACGCATTTTTTTTTTGATCTTGGAAATGAGGTTATGAAATGAGGTAATGTTTATGTCTTAATGTCTAATTGTAATGTGTTTGTTTATTTATTTATTTTGGAAAATGGGGGGTTTTCACGCCTTTCCTCCTTGCTGCTGCTCTTGTTTCCGTCGTCTAAAAGTCCATCTTTTTTTGTCGTTCACGTTCATGTTGTAAATGCTTGCGTCTGCAATGGTTCGGAAGTGAGGTTGAAAGAGGAAGACATGCGCCACCGCGTTTACGTTTACGCGTGCGATACCACGCATCTAATTACGTCCTGAACGGGCGCGCATGTAGTCTAACCAAGGATATCATCCAACCTCTACCCTCACCCTCGCCGCCCTCCCCTCAAAATAACTCCCCACCATCCTCGTCCCAGCCACCAGTTGCACTTCCCTCGCCACCCAGTCGCTCTCCTCCCCTCCAGCCTCGTCTTCCTCATCGCTACTATCCCACCACTCCGGCGCTTCACTCCCTTCCCCACCCTTACGCACAGGATCTCGCTCTCCAGTCTCCCAAATCAATCTCAGCTTCAAAGGCGAGATGTCCAGGTGCTTGCCCACGCGTCCGAGAAGAGCGTAGACGCTGGCGGAGCGCGGGATGGTGGATTTCCATTCTTCCTCATGCACGCCGTTAGGTTGATGATGTGATGATAGTGCGTGCTTCGCGGATGCGGAGAGGTAGAACGTAACGTCTACGAACCGTGCGGCCAAACTCGCAGGGTCGACGTCTCCTTCGCTGCGCTCAGCAGCAACGACAGGCTCGCCGTACTCCTCGCACAGCGCTTTCCAGCGCGGGTGCGCTGCTAGGACTTCTGCGCGTTGACTGGTAGAAGTCTGTGCCAGCTCGCGAGCGATTTGGCTGAGGTAGTATGTCTCGGCGTTGAGGCGCTCTTTGGCGGTGACGGTGCTGTGGTTCAGGGTTTGTAATTGGGGGAGGCGGGCGAGGGTGAGGGTGTAGCCGTCTGAGGGCGTGAGGGGTTTGTTATCGGCGGAGGTGAGGGTGGCGTAGAGGGGGTTGGAGGCGATGTGGAGGGTTTGCAGGGAGGGGAAGAGGGTTGGGAGGAGAGTGGGGAGAGCCCAGGTTGAGATGAGGTTGAAGCGGAGGTCGAGGGTGAGGAGGGGGTGGGAGAGAGCTGTGGGTGTTATTGTGGATGCGGTCGTTTGGTGAGATGCTGAGGTGATTTTGTTGTTTTTGAGAAGCAAGGTGTGGAGGTTTGGGAGGGTGAGGAGGGAAGCCAAGGAGGTGAAGGTTGTTATCTGGTTTGCTGATAGGTCGATTGAGTGAATGGTTTCGGGGAGGTTGCTGATGGTTGATTGTGGTTCCCAGGCTTCGAGCTCGTTGTTGGCGAATATGAGGGTTTGTAGAGACGGGAAGGACTTCGTGATCGTTGCGACCTCGTCAGGAGTAAGTAGTGTAGCGGTAAGACCCAGGTATCGAATGTTCGGGAATTGAATATCTGCATCGACAGAATCAAAGCTGTGAAATCTGTTGCCATCTAGAGTCAAGGAACTCAGCCGCGGAAACAGGCGACAGATCAGCACAACCTCGTCCCACGACTCGAATAGGTTACCACCAATGTCCAGCGAAGTGATGTTTGCGCAGAGCGAAGAAACAGATTGGTCGGCCTCCTGGTCGCTCTCACGGTGGCGTATGCACATTCGATCCAGGACCAGAGTGTGAATGCCTTGCAACTGCGCCTGTCTCCGAGCGAGCTTCTCCAGCCCGACCTCCTCAGCATGCTTGCCAGAGATGTAGACAATCTCTACATTTGTTGCTTCTTGGGGCGAGATATATTTCTCTCTCAGTGCTTGCAGGAGAGTTCGCGGTTCGTCCCATGTTTGTTTGGGGCGTAGGAATGAGGCTGCTGTGGGCGATTTACTTCTGCCTATGGGTAAGCATCAGAGTCTGGATTTTGATAGACAGAAGAATGTATGAGAGCCTCGACCTACATTTGAAGTAGCTGGTGCCATTGTGAGTTCCATCGTGTTTGCCGCGTGAGGCATCATCCCACTCGACCCCAAGCCATTCGCCGTTCTTGTCTGCGACGGCACCGATGTAGCGCACAGTACATGTCTGCCCTTTCAGGCTGAGGCGTTGGCCTACATATGGAGCAGTCTCTACCATTGTCAAGACGTGACTTTCTAATATGTCTTGGAGTCTGCGTTCGTGATTCAGGCGTGTGAAGTTCTTCCTTCGGCCACTCACTGCGACTCGGCGCTGGCTGTGCCGACGCGAGTTCGGCGGCTCTTGGAGCTCGAGCATGTGGCTTGTTGTTTCAACCACGTAACCTTACCATTCTGTACCACACTGCTCTCCAAACACTTGCGATTGTTGCATAGCTATGTGCTGTACCCATCCATCTATGCGTTAGACTGAGCCCTGCGATGCGGCGCCGTAAGAAACAATAATCAACTTGCGCCTAAGGCTTACACCATTCACCAACCGATCCGACGATAAACGAACAACAATCTACGCTGTACTACTGGCTCGAACATATCTACCCACCATGTCTAATACAGGGAAGCCCGCGAAAAAGGCCACAGGAGGAGGATGGGGCTCCATGTTCACCGGCGCAATCTCCAACCTCGAATCTCGCCTCGACACCATCCTAGCCGACGAAACCGACCCAGCAGCGCGCCAACGCCTCACAGAGCAAGCGCAGAAAGATGCAAAGAGTAGACAAAGAGCAGGCTCGGGTAGCTTGACTCCTGCTAGCGCTGCGAGAGCGAGGTCTGGCAGCGGCTCGCAAGAAGCTTCAAGGACAAGGGCGGGGAATGACAGGTTGGCAGAGCGATTGGCTAGAGCGACTGCGAAGAAGAATGCAGAGGGAGGGAGTGGATTGTCGAGCGAAGTGCCTTCGAGGGTTGGTAGTCCGGCTATTGGAAGCGAGAGTGGTAGTCCGCGGCCGAGCAGCGATGTGAAGCGCAGTGTTGATGAGCCGCGATCTGTGCCTGCGGTTGAGGAGCCTAAGGTCGAGAAAGAAGTCGAGAACAAGGACAAGGAGAAGGGCAAGGACAAGGAAGTTGAGAAGACAGAAGAGGCTACACCAACAAGCGAGCAGGCTACACCACCCACGCTTCTCAGCTCTGGCCTGCCCATCAATCCCGCGCGAATCTCTGTGGAAAGCAGTGCTCGACCATCTCTGGACACGCCCGCTCTCGACGAGTCCACATCTTCGCGACCCTCGTCCGACCTGCCAAATGGCTCCACCACACCAAGCAAAAGTGCAACAGAGCTCGAAGCAGAAATGTCTCAAATGCGATCAGACTACGAGCAAGCCGAAAAGCAACGACAGGAGGAAATGCACGCACATCTAGAGCGCATCGACGCCTTGCAAGCAAAACTACAGTATCTCGCAAAGGAAACGGTGGCTGCGGCCAAGGAAGCAAATGCCTCTGCCGCTGCTGGCAGTCTGGAAGCAAAGGCCGCAGAGAAAGACGAGAAAATTGCCTTGCTTATGCAAGAAGGCGAAAAGTTGAGCAAGACAGAATTGCGCCACATGCAGACGATCAAAAAATTGCGTGCAAAGACGGCAGAGGATGAGAAGAGCACTGCTGAGCTGAGGAAGAGACTTGACCGTGTTGAATGGTCAGAAGCTGATTTGAAGCAAAAGGTTCGACGCGCCGAGATTGCAGAGCGACAAGCACATGAGAAGATCAAGCAGATTACGATCATTGAGAAGCAAGTTGACGAGATGAAGGAAGATCGCGAACGCGCTGCTGAGTTGATCCGGACATTGACGACTCAACTTAAAGATGCGGAGAAGAAAGCTGAGCAGGCCCAGAAGGAGGCCAGCAGTAAAGCCAGCGAAGCCGACAAGAACAGGGTTGCAGAACTGGAAAACGAGCTCGAAGACGCACAGATCGAGAAAAAACTTGCAGAAGACAGGGCGAAGTCTGAGACACGGAAGGTCAAAGAGGAGGCGGACAGACAACGTGAACGGTTCAATGTCCGGGAGCTCGAGTACAAGAACGAAATCGCCAGTCTCGACTCGCGGCTAGAGGCTATGCGAGCACGAGCAGAAGAGGCCAGCTCAGAGAGCGGAGTGGCTGGCGAGGGTAGCGTCAAGTTGCTGCGACAGGTTGAGACCTTGCAAAGCCAATACAGTCTCGCGAAAGAGAACTGGGAGACTATCGAGGGCTCTCTGAATGCTCGCCTATCTGCCCTTGAACAGGAACGAGACGAAGCGACCAAGCGCGAGGCAGATATCAGGAAGAAGGCCCGCGATTCTGCAAACAAGACTCGCAAAGCTGAAGAAGAGGTTGAGGCTTCTGCCGAGCAAGTTTCAACCCTCAACTCGGAGCTCCGTACGTGCCGCGAAGAGCTCGCGAATCTACGCAAGAGTTACGAGCAAGCAGACACTGCCCTAGCAGACGCCAAAGCCGACCAAGACCGCCAGAAACGCATCTGGGAATCCGAACTATCTTCCCGCATCGAAGAAGAGAAAACCCGCTGGCAGCGCCAGCACCCAACACGCCCAGACTCCACACCAGCATCCGCCCGCAAACTGTCCATCCACGACCCAAGGCGTCCCTCCGGCAGACTCAACCTAAACGACCTCAGCGCCCTGCAAGTCCACCTCCCCGAACAACGCCCCTATTCGCGCCGCAGCTCGGGTTTCCCAACGCCAGGTCTCTCTTCTACGCGCTATGCCGGCACCCCGGATCGCGACGCTTCGCCCTCGCTCAGCAGGCAAGAGAGCATGCTCAGCTTCGACCACGCGAACATGCCGCCCACGCCGAGCATCGAAATCGACACGGACAACATGTACCAAGACAACGACATGGCTTCACCGCACCGCACCATCAACGACCTCGTCAGCACTTCGACAGCAGGCGCGGGCCCGAGCGTGCAACTCGTCGAGCGCATGAGCGCTGCTGTCAGACGGCTCGAGAGCGAGAAAGCGACGTATAAAGATGAACTGGCGCGTTTGGCGGCGCAGCGGGATGATGCGAGGAATGAGATTGTGGGGCTTATGAGGGAGGTTGAGGGGAAGAGGGGGGAAGAGGGCAGGTTGGGGGTTGTGGAGAGGGAGTTGAGCGAGGTTAGGGGGAGGTATGAGGCTTGTTTGGAGATGGTTGGGGAGAAGGAGGAGGAGGTGGAGGAGTTGAGGGGGGATGTTGTTGAGTTGAAGAGGATTTATATGGAGTTGGTGGAGGAGAAAGTTGGGGGGTAGAGGAGGAGGAGTCGTTACCTACGCCGGAGGCAGCGCATGTCATCTAATACCACAACACAAGTCCAAGCACCTGACACGTTGATCATTCCTCTTTCTCTCCGAGGTCATGAGAGACTCGACGTTCGGAACGGATGATGTCGTTTGCAACACAAGTCGCAGATCCGGGTAAAAGTGAAGAAAGACTCGATCACTTTAACAGAACGCAAGCTGGAGTATTAGTGCTGAACTGAACGAGCTGCCTATCAACCCAATATAGCGACTTGGCCGCTATCATCCTTTTCGCTCGAGTCATGCCCTCCTACTATCGCTACTCACAAGTCTGTGGTCAAAGCATCAAACCGCCTCGCTAAAATCGCGTGCTGGCACTTTCGTCTACGATTACTCGAATGATCTTAGGAGGCATTGAAGTCCTACGCGAAGCGTCTAGCGTCCACGTGAACAAGTAGGCTAGCAGGATTAGCTATGCATAGGGGTCGACATAGTCTGATATGCCATGGAGATGACAGTTCGCAATGTTCAGTGCAGGAAATGTAGACACATCACACACGTGAGGCCACGGAGAGCTCTCCGTTCTTGGACTACATACCAGACGCCGGGTTCATGTTACATCGTTCGTCTCATCTTAAGGCAGTAAATCGTTCGCAGATCGCTCGGAGCACACTTTAAGCGATTTGATTGAGATAGCAACGCGGAGAACAGATCTGAACAACTACTCCGCGTATGTACCGAACTGTTTCTAGCCTAGCTACCAAAGTAGACGATGGTGCGTGTTCAGTCGTTTAGGGTAAATTGCCGGCAGCCGAGACAAGACATTCACGACTCTCACGAGACTTCGTTTCTGGGGGACTACTGCAAAACCTTCCAATATGAAACGCTCGGCAATCTGTAGAGCGCCACTGCGCTACGTGCCAAGCTTAACTACAGCGATTAATCGACTCATTAGCACGTCGTATGAAGCGCTCACGGCACTCTTTTGGCAACTTGAGACTTGAGATGCTTCCACTTGGTTAGACCCAAGACCGTTTTGACGCTTCGCCCGGCTGTCGCCAAGGCGGCCGCTCCTCGATGCTTGTCATGCGTTGATGGAACTGTTAGAGCGTGCAATGTATCGGCGACTTCACCTTTCGCGTATCGTCACGGGTGGGTTGGTTCTCGTTTGGTTGCTGTACTGCGAACGATTCCTACTTATATGAGAGCCATGCTGCTGCAATCTAGAGACCATAAGCCCTAACATCCAACCCTCATTCCTTCTTATCGATCTATTCCAGTATCCACTTTTTATTTGTCCCCTTCCTGTGCTGGCACTATGAAGGCTACTACTTTCACCCTTCTTACCGCTACCGTGGCTTCGGCTGCGGTTATCAAGCGCCAGAACCAAGGCTCCGGGTACGAATGTTCGATCAGTCGGTGTTGATTAGGGCTCTGATGCTGACTACTCCCTCGCAGACCCTATGGACCAGTTTCTTTCAGCACCGACAACACTCTGGCCAGACACACCATCTATGCCCCAGCCACAGGCCCCGAAACCCCCATGCCAGTCTTCGTCTGGGGCAACGGCGCCTGCAGCGACGACGGCACCTCAGCCCAGAACTTCCTCGCCCAGATCGCCTCGTACGGTTTCGTCGCTATCGCTTCAGGCGCGCCTGGCGGCAACGGCGGTTCTACCACTGCGGAGTGGATGAACGAGGCCGTCGAATGGGTCGTCGGCGGCGCCAACGGTCTCAACGTCGACAGCTCGCGCATCATGGCTGCGGGTTACAGCTGTGGCGGCACTGAGGCGTACCAGATGCAGGACAACGATGCTGTTTCTGCGATTGGGATTTTCAGCTCCGGGCTGCTGGGCGATTATGATTTTGCGAAGAAAATTACTAAGCCGACTATGTATGCTCTTGGCGGGCCGAATGATATCGCCTATGGAAACGTAAGTCTCTCCGCGCCTGCATTGCCCCGTCGATCAGTACTGCACATTCTTGTTCACATGTACTAACTCCTCTCAATAGGGCGAACGCGACTACGCCGCTCTCCCCGCGACCCTCCCCGCCTGGAAGGGTAATCTCAACCGCGTCGGCCACGGCGGCACCTACGGCGAGCCCAACGGCGGCCTCTTCGCCGAAGCTGCTGCCAACTGGATGCTGTGGCTCTACAAGGGCGATGCCAAAGCCGCCGCTTACTTCGCCGACGGCGCTGGTACTTCTGCTGGCTGGGACGATGCCACGAGCCGTAACATCGAGGGCTTCTCTGTGCCTATTGGTGAAGGTGGCGCTGCTGCTGCGTCTGCTCCTTCCGGCACTGCCGCGAATGCGACTACCAGTGCTACGGTTAATGCTGAGCGAGATTGCAGTGTCCAGTATGTGAAGGTCTAAGTATGGACGCTACGCATGGATATGATCGATCGCTTGGTCATGTGATCGAGGGGTTCTTGCTTTTGTGCTCTTGTCAAGTACCGGTCACGGTGAAATCACAAATCGTATACCAAGCCTCATGTCATAAAGTTGCCTTTGATGTGTCAGTATCACACAAAAATCATATGAAATCAAGAAAAAGTCGACCAGGAGATTGATCATTCCATTTACCATCACATCATCTGAACTACGCCGTAGACAGACCAACAGCCTTATTGCTCAGATCCCAAAGCCTTTCCTCTCCTTCAGGATCATAAGCGTACGGTGCATAAGCCGGCACATTAATCGGTTCGCCATCCTCAACAGGCCTCGCCTCTCCGACTTCAGCCAAGTGGACTCCACCATACTCGTTGAACCGTGGCTCAAGAGCCGCCCAGACAGTCGTAGCGGCACCCTGGCCCACATCACATCCAGTCTTGTTGAAGTGCTCCATATCACCAGCGGTAGTCAACGTGTCCGCTTCGAAGTGGCGTGTGATACCAGTCGTCAGAATGGTACCAGGGTGGACGGACAGACCGCGGATCTTCGGGCCGTAGTGGCGATCGATCGAGTTGCACATCCAGATGTTGGCGGTCTTGGACTGGGCGTATGCTACCAAGGGATTGTAGTCACCTTGCGAGAAGTTAAGGTCGTCGAACCGGATCTGGCCGAAGCGGTGGCCGGCGCTGGAGAGGGCGATGACTCTGCTGGGCGAATCGCTGGTGGCGGATTGCGAGAGCAGGGGTTCGAGAAGGCGGAAGAGGAGGAAGTGGCCGAAGTGGTTGCTGCCGAGCTGGAGTTCGTGGCCGTCTTCGGTGAGGCTGAATGGGGTTGCCATGA
>Ga0265797_10012150_pt1 | contig 10617 bp, 7 predicted proteins | sample P2T30metagenome_FD_192433 | JGI IMG/M metagenome (GOLD analysis project Ga0265797, IMG submission 192433) | Plant litter microbial communities from East Loma Ridge, Irvine, California - P2 T30 | ecosystem: Environmental > Terrestrial > Plant litter > Unclassified | place: USA: California... | reverse complement strand
CGTAGCGGTAGTCAGTGCCGCCCAGCGAGACCAGCTTGGCGCCCTGCGCGATGATGCACACCGCCGGCGTGTGCACGACACGCAGCGGTTCGGTGGTCTGGCCGCTGCGGATCAGCCACACGCCGGGGATCCGGCTCTGGTGCATGCCGTCGCCGGGGGCGTGCTGCGCAATCTGGGTGGCGAGGTCGCGGATCGCTTGCATGGGCAGTTTCTCGGGTCGGTGAACAACGTGCCATTAGACCACCGGCAGGGCGTGCGATGGTCCAGGAAGATTGCACGATCCTCCGGCGGCGCGCAGGATCAGGTTTCGCAGGGACCAGCCGGAACACCCGCATCGAGCACCACACACACGGTGGCCATCCGTGCGCGTTCGACGTACTCGGCGCCCGCAACAATGTTTGCATTGGCGTCGGGACAGCGCGCAGTGCTGCCATTGCAGGCGACGGCATTGAGCTGCACGATGCGTTTTACCTGCGACACGCTCGTCTGCCCGGATGCGCGCTCGCCTTCCTGGTAGTCCGTGAACTGGCAGGCGACGCTGACGTTGAATCCGGTTTCATTCCTGAATTGGCTCAGGTCGGTTATGCCCGCCGTCGTCAGGCAGGTCCTGAAGCCCCATTCGATGCCGGCGCGCGCAGCGAGGCCTGCCTTGGCGCCAAGCAAGGCCTGGTTCACCGTGCTTTGCTGGGTGCCGGTCAGGCGCAGCAGCGCAGTCGCCATCCCGGCCACCACCACCAGCAGCACGATCGCCGCGATATACGCGAACCCGGATTGGGCACGCGCGTTGGTAGAAAAGCGGATCATGGCGTGTTGTCCACGTGGGCGCCGAGCGTGAGCGGCACCGATTCGCCCTTGCCGCTCAGAGTCAGCTGGAGCTGGACGAAGCCGCTTTGCTGGGTGGCGCCCTGGTTTGCGGTAAAGACGAAGTTGCAGGCCGTGACGCCGGTGGCGACCAGCGCGGTATTGCCCGCGGCAGCGCAGCGCGGCGCCGGCGACAGGGACGGATAGGTAATGCGGCGCAGCGTGCCTGCGTTGATATTGCAGACATAGGCGACCGTCTGCTCGTTGCCCGGCACGACCATGAAGCGTGCGCCCGTGTAGCCGTCCGGGGCGCGCAGCCCGGGGGGGGCAAGCGTGATGCTGTAAGCAGCGATGCCAGGCGTGGTCGATGCGGCCGCGCTTTGCACGGTACCGACGTTGGCGCTGTTATGCACATCATTTGGATTCTGGTTGCCGATAACGATCCTGTCGCCACTAGTGGGCAGTCTGATCGGCTGTGTCAACACATCAAACACGGTCTTCAGGTTAGGGCTGTCATCGAGAAATGCGCCTGCAGGGTTAGCCGTGCTGTAATCCTGGTCGCTGCGATAGCGCCCGCCATCGCTGCTGGGCACCAGCTCCAGACACTGGTTGCCGCTGACCCGCATCGAGTTGGGTACGGCGCGGCGCACGTCGGCCACGATCCGGCGCAGCGCCGTATCGGCCTGGCCCGTCAATGCTGCGCGCTGGCCCACCGCCAGGTAGGCACGAATCGCCGGCAGCACCTGCATGGCGAAGATGCCGCCGATGATGCCGATCAGGACGATGACGACGATCAGCTCGACGAGCGAGAAGCCGCGTTCGGCCTTGTGAGAAATGTGCTTCATAGTAGTGGCCTGGTTCTCCAGCCGGTCAGGACCAGGTTCTGGTTGCCGTTCCAGACGGTGACGACGATGCGCTTCACATCTGTCGTCGCCACGCCGGGAAGCGTCTGCGGCGCAGTTCCTACCGTCACGCCGATCTGGTAGCGTTCGAGGCCGGCAATGGCATTGCCGTCGACGTCGGTCACGGCCTGTTTGGCATAACTGGTGTAATCATCGAGTTCGTCGTACTGTGCACGCAAAGCTTCACGTACGTTGTTGCCAACGTACGGCTTGAGCATCACCTCTTCCATCATGGTCTCGCCAATGGCCAGCATCTGCTGCGTAATCAGGGGATCGGTGCTGGCGATGCTGGCGCGGTTATAGACGGACACCAGTCCCGCCAGCGCGACGCCGACGATGACCATCGCCACCACCAGTTCGACCAGCGTGACGCCGACCATGCGGTGCTTATTCAACATAGCCGGTGCTCCCTTCGAAAACGATCGTGCGCTGGGTCTTGCCAGCGAGCTGGATGGCGATGCTGACGTTGCCAAGCGGCGCGCCGGCGGGTGTGCCGGTGATTGTGCCATCGGGCTGGAAGTACAGGTTGGCAGGGGCGCCGGTCATGGTCACCGTCGCATCGCTACTGTCGTAGGTGTCGTTGTCGGCGCGTTGCAACAACGGGCCGAAGGCAGCCGTACAGAGCTCGGTCGCGGCCGACGGTGCGGTACGGATGCGCATGACGAGCGTGCGCGCGGTGGTTGCCAGGCACACGACGCGCCGGTGCGACACCGCCGACGTCTGCGCATGGCGCAGCGCACTGGCCACCTGGTCGCCGAAGACCAGCGCACCGGTGGTGTTCCCGCCCATCAGTTTGGGAATGCCGATTGCGGCCAGCACGCCGACCATCACCATCACCATGATCAGCTCGACCATCGTGAAGCCGCGCTGGCGCCTCAATTGAACACCTCGCGCACGTGGATGATGCGACGGTTTTCGGCCGGGAAGATGCCGAAGGTGGCGCGCGCGGACGGATCTCCCTGTCTTGGCGCTTGCCCTGCACAAGTGACCAGCGTGCGCATCCAGGGAATTTTGCTGGCGGTGCTGGAAACCTTGGTCGCCAGGCATGAGGTATCCAGTCCGGACGCGCCGAGGTTGATGGCAACGTCGATCGAGCCCGGCTGGCTGCTCGTGAGCGGCAGCACGCCTGCACCTTTCGTGAGTTTGACCGTCTGTTTGCTGCTGGAGAGCGTGTTACCTGTCGATGCCGTCAGTGCGAAAGCATCCGCCGGGATCACCGTAAAGCCATCCTGATCGTTCAGTACCCAGCTCCTGCCACTCCAGTACTCGGCCGTCACCGGCATCTCGACCGGGCTCGTGCCGGTGCGGCCGAAGCGGCTCCCGATGCGCACGCGGCCGGTACGGATCCAGGGGCGCACCTGTTCCGTTTCGGCCAGGCCCGTCCCCACAGGTGCGGTGGCCGAGGTGATGAGCAGAGCGGTGTCGGTTTGGCCATTGTCGGCGCGCAGGCGGATCTGCATCGGTGCCTGCTTGATGTTAGTGAACGCGTACGTAGCCTGCGGGATCGATGTTCCCGACAGCGGCGTCATGCCGGACGAAAAGCCATTGGCCGCATAGGTGCCGCTCAGCGTGCCCGGGGCCGTGGTGAAGGCAGTGCCGTTCTCCTGCAGCGCGCTGAACCTGATGGTCTGACCAGCGCCGAACCCTTTCGGATAATTTTTCGTCAGCTCACCCTTGCGGTTGATGGCCGTGAGCTTGAGCATGATCGGCTCGCCCGCATAGTAGAAATTGGCGGTCTTGCGCGCCGCATCGTTCAACTCGACCTGGAAGGCCCAGGGCACGAACGGGCCGACTTTGGCCGCGCACACGTTGTTGACCAGGCCACCGGTCGTGCTGCTGGTGTCGATGGCGCTGCCCAGAAAATCGTTTCGGGCGGCGACCAGGTCGAGGAAGCCCGCCTCGTTGAAATTCATCGTGGCTGTCGCCACGCCTTGCGTGAATTCGACCGACACCGGTGGCAGGATGCCGGTCAAGCCGCCGCCGATGCAATCGGGGCCGAGCGTCGTGAGCGTGGCGTTCTTGCCTAGCACGGTGTCTGCGTTCAGGCCGGTCGCATGGAAATTCGGCGTGACGTCGCCTGCCAGATTCTCGGCCAGGAGTTTGACGCTGAAGTCGGCGCCGGCGCGCATCGATGTGGGGTACTCGAAGTCGAAATGGTCCGGTGCCACGATAAACTCTTTCTTGCCCGTGATTTTGTCGAGTCTGGCGTTGAGCGCGACCTTGCCGGCGTCGGGATAGACCAGCGTCAGCTTGCCGGTGCCGGTGCTGTCGAAGCTGGTCGACAGCGGCGTGGTACTGGTGGCATTGCAGGCGAACGACTGGGCGTTCAGGCCCATCTTGAGCGTGCCCGAGGTCGGCAGCACGTAGTTACAGCTGTACTCGACGTTCTTCGTCTCGTTGTAAAAGCCCGGGATGCAGGCGGTGGCCGTCGCATTTGCCTTGAGCGCCTGGATCGTGGCGTTGATCGTGTTGCCGGCTTTGTGGTCCGGCACCTTGATCTCGAAGTTGACGTCGCCAGTAAAGTTCATGTCGCAGCTCGACGTTCTGGTCGCACTGTTATAGCACTGGACGGGGGCCGAGGTGCCGGTCAGCGCCAGCTTGGTGATGCCGGTCGCGATGCTCGTCACATTGGCCGTCGTGGTGCCGGTCGAACCGATGGTAACGGGGGCGCCGCCCGGTTGCAGCGTGGCACTGGCGCCCCCGCTAAAGTGCGGCGCATTGCAGCCCGCATTGGCGCAGGCGGTCACGGTCACGCTTTCGCTGGTGCAGGTGCCGGCGCTGCCGTCGTGCGTGATCAACAGGTATTGCAACGTGCCCGCCGCCGGCTTGGCCGCCTCGCACGTCGGCCCTTTGGGCGTGTTGACCGGATTGCCGCTCTGGTTGTCCACGCAGTCGCACTCGCCAGGGCGCGTGCCCGATTTGCAGATGATTTTCTTGGCCACGCGGCCATTCCAGTCCAGCTTTGCAAAGTCGACCGCTGCATTGCCCGTGATGAGCGCGTCCGAGGCTTGCAGCGTCATCTGACCGGTGTCGACGTTGCCGTCGATCGTGCTGCCCGAGCCCAGGAACAGGCTTGTGGACGCCTTGACGTCGCCCGTGATTTTGACCGGCGTACCAATGGTGATGGCGGTACCGGTGACAGGGCCGGTGATCGTCGTGTTCGATCCGATGGTGACCGGACCCGTGGAGACCAGCGTACCGGTGATCTGCAAGGTCGATCCGCTGCCCAGCACCAGCGTCGCGGCGCTGATGTCCGCCTTGAAAGTCTGCACCTGATTGCCAGCAGTGAAGGTTTTGGCAGAACTGAAGGAACCCCCGGACACATTGAGGTTGCCAGGCGGGAGATCGGCAATGCTCAGGTTGCCGGTACTGGTCAGGCGCGCGGTGCCCGACATCGTCAGGCCCTGGTTGTAGCCGAATGTGAAATCAGACTGCACGCTGACGGTATAGCCCGTGTCGATGACGATTCGGTCGTCCCCTGCGATTCCTGCGCTGCTGGGGCAGGTGTAGACCTTGCCCGACAGCGAGCAGCCATACACCGCCGCGCCGCCGAAGCGGTACGTCGTACCAGCCTGGGCGGCGCCGGTGGCGAGCAGCAGCAGGCCGAACAGGACCAGCGCCGTGCGCAGGATCAGCGAGAACGGGGAAGTGAAATACACAAGGAAACCTGCACGAAACGGGATGAACGAAAGTGTGCACTGGATTGCCGTACAGCCACAATAGATTTTTCACTCAGGCAACCATTCGACAGCTTTCCGCGCACCGGGTGCGTGGTATGGACAACGGTGTGTGGCTATCGTGGAAACAGTCTTACAATAGTTTCCACCTTATTAACGTTAGCGGACACCATGGCCCATATCCAACCAAGCGGCTGGCGCGAACTGTCCGTCACGGGCGCCGCAGCCCGCGAAATCGAGACGCTCGCCTACCTGGAGCAACGCCTGGCCGACACGCCCTACGTGATCTACCACGGCGTGCACTGGACGAACGTCGAGCAGGGTTATTCGGTGTACGGCGACGTCGACTTCATTGTGCTCGCGCCGAACGGCCGCATTCTGGTCATCGAGCAGGTCGCCGGCTTTTTGAACGAGACACCGGAAGGCCTGGTCAAAAGCTACCAGGGCAAGCCGCGCAAGGTCCGCACGCAGATCCTGGCCACGATCGAGGGCCTGGCCAAGCGTTTCCAGGGAAAGCTGTCCATCGACTACCTGCTGTACTGCCCCGACTACATCGTGCGCGACCAGCCGCTGGCCGGCATCGACGCCGACCACATCATCGACGCATCGAACAAACCCAAGCTGGCACGCGTGATCCGCGAGGCGCTGCCCATCACCGAGCGCACCGACGACTTCGATAAGGTCACGCGCTTCCTGGGCGACACGCTGAATTTGCGGCCCGATCCAAGCGCCATGATCGGCAACGCCGAGGCGATGGTCACGAAACTCTCGGGTGGCCTCGCCACCTGGGCGCGGCGGCTCGATTTTTCGCCATTCCGGCTGCACGTGATCGGCACCGCCGGCAGCGGCAAGACCCAGCTGGCGCTGGCCGAATACAGCGCGGCCATCGATGCTGGCCTGCGCCCGCTGTACGTCTGCTTCAACCGGCCGCTGGCCGACCACATCGAACGGCTGGTGCCGGCCGGCGGGCGGGTGGCGACCTTCCACATGCTGTCGGACGCCTGGCTGCGCGCGCAGGACATCACGCCCGATTACGCGGCGGCGGATGTGTGGGAAAAGATCGAAGCGTCGATGGCCGACGCCACCTTGCCCGAAACCTGGCAATTTGACGTCGTCATCGTCGACGAAGGCCAGGATTTTTCGGTGGCGTGGCGCGACATCGTACTGCGTATGCTGAAAGAGGGCGGCCGCGCGATCTGGATGGAAGACCCGGACCAGAACCTGTATGGCCGCGGGATGGTGCCGCTGCCGGGCTGGGTGACGCTGCATTCGCATGTCAATTACCGCAGTCCGCGCCAGATCGTCGACATGCTCACGTCCATTGGCGCATCGCACCAGCCGGTGGAGGCGGGCAGCCCGTTCAAGGGCGCTGACATCGAAGAGCTGACCTATCCCGAAGGCGACGTCGAAGCGATGCTGGCGCAGACACGGCGCGCCGTGACGTCGTGCCTGGCGGCCGGCTTCGGGCGCCAGGACATCGCGATCTGCGCGTTTCGCGGCCGCGAAAAGTCGGCCATTTTGCAGCTCGATCGCCTGAGCGACGCGCACTCGCTGCGCTCGTTTACGGGGGCATATGACTTGTTCGGCACACCGGTGTTCCGCGAAGGTGGGCTGCTGGCTGAATCGGTGTACCGCTTCAAGGGGCAGTCGGCGCCGGCGCTGATTTTTACCGAGATCGATTTCGAAGAACTCGACGAGCAGACGCTGCGCAAGCTGTTCGTGGGGATGACGCGCGCGCGGCTCAAGCTCGTGCTGGTGATGAGCGAACGCGCGTCGTTGCAGATCGTGGATCGGATGAGCGGGCGTTGATAGTTGGCGCGCCGGATGATCTCGGCGCCAACCATCACCGCGTGGACGGGATACCCGTCCACCCTACCGTTAGGATAGCCGGGTAGGGTGGACGCGGCCGGCGAGGCGGCTTGGCCGTCCACGCGTTACGCGGCCAATGCGTCTGACGTGGGTTCGGCACTGACGACATGGCGGTTCACCGCCGACAGCACCGACTTGAACGACGCCGTCACGATATTGCTGTCGATGCCGACACCGAACAACGTCGGGCCATTGCCCACCCGCAGCTCGACATAGCACGCCGCACGTGCATCGGCGCCAGAGCCGATCGCATGCTCGTGGTAATCCATCAGGCGAATCTCGAGGCCCAGCGCCGTGACGAACGCGTCGATCGGCCCGTTGCCGCGGCCCGAGAACACCTGCGGCGCATGGTGGCGCGCCACATCGACTTCGAGCTGCACGTCGTGCGCGCTGTCTTCGGTCATGCGGTGCGCGATGTAGTGATACGGCTCTTGCTGGTCCAGGTACTCGCGCGCAAACAGCGCGTGCAAGTCGGCCGGATTGATTTCGCGGCCGCTCTCGTCGGCCTGGCGCTGCACGACGCGCGAGAACTCGATCTGCAAACGGCGCGGCAGTTGCAGGCCGTATTCCTGCTCGAGCAGATACGCCATGCCGCCCTTGCCCGATTGGCTGTTGACGCGGATGACCGCATCGTAGCTGCGCCCCAGATCGGCCGGATCGATCGGCAGGTACGGCACTTCCCAGATCGCGTCGGCCTGCTGTTTCGCAAACCCCTTCTTGATCGCATCCTGGTGCGAACCCGAGAACGCCGTGAACACCAGATCGCCCGCATACGGATGGCGCGGGTGCACCGGCAGCTGGTTGCAGTCTTCGACCAGCTGGCGAACCGCATCGATGTCCGAGAAGTCCAGGCCCGGGTGCACGCCCTGCGTGTACAAATTCATCGCCAGCGTGACCAGGTCGACGTTACCGGTGCGCTCGCCGTTACCAAACAGGCAGCCCTCGACGCGATCCGCACCCGCCATCACCGCCAGTTCGGCAGCAGCGACGGCAGTGCCGCGGTCATTGTGCGGGTGGACGCTGATGACGAGCGATTCGCGGTTGTTCAGGTTACGGCACATCCACTCGATCTGGTCGGCGTAGACGTTCGGCGTGGCTGCTTCGACGGTCGACGGCAGATTGACGATCATCTTGTTGGCCGGCGTCGGCTGCCAGACGGCGCTGACCGCATCGGTGATCTGCTTCGAGAAATCCAGCTCGGTCGTCGAGAACGATTCCGGCGAATACTCCAGGCCCCACTGGGTCTGCGGATGCTGGGACGTCAGATCCTTGATCAGCTGCGTGCCCTTGACCGCGATCTGCACGATCTCGTCGCGCTCCATATTGAACACCACGCGGCGGAACACCGGCGCGACCGAGTTGTAGACGTGAACGATCGCGCGCTTGGCGCCGACGGCCGATTCGACAGTGCGGCGAATCAGCTCATCGCGCGACTGGGTCAGCACGATGATGGTGACGTCGTCCGGGATGTGCTTGTCGTCGACCAGCATGCGCACGAAATCGAAGTCGGTCTGCGAGGCGGATGGGAAGCCCACCTCGATCTCCTTGATGCCGATTTTGACCAGCATCTTGAAGAAGCGCAGCTTCTTCTCCGGGCTCATCGGCTCGATCAATGCCTGGTTACCGTCGCGCAGGTCGGTGCTCATCCAGATCGGCGGCGTGGTGATGGTGCGGCTTGGCCACTGGCGGTCTGCCAGGTCGATGGCAGGGAAGGGACGGTACTTGGCGGCGGGATTGGTCAACATGATCGGGTGCTCCTGATTGGTTTGGTCACTGGGCGGCGGTGAGGCCTTGGGTGGCGGAGGCTGCCGGACGGGCCACGAAACGCGAGGCCCGGCAACCGGTCGGTAGGTTTAGCGCTGCGGATGGGACGCAAGCGCTCGCCGCCAGGATGGACCCGGTGAGGGAAAACGATGAAGCGAAAATTGGCGTGGTAGACATCTGCGACTTTCCTGCTGCTGTGGGGACCGGCGTGTGCCGGGCGTACGTCCGAACGATCAGGCGCGTAGTAGCAGTGCAGCTAGCGATAGCGCGCCAGCGGCTGGGAGAGTGTTCGACAGATGCAGGGTGAAAGACATAATTTCGACTTTAAGGAACTCGTCGCCGTATGTCAAGCGGACAATAGGCGCGTGTGGAAAAGAAAGTACGGGAATTCGGGGTGGCATTATTTTCCAGTCAACGTGAAAACGTCGTTCCCGCGAAGGCGGGAACCCAAGTACGTCGCCTGCATCTGACACGCCGCAGGGGAATGTCCGACGCAGTTTATGCACCAGCCATCACCGGCAGCACCGCTGAGCGCAAAGGCCCGTGATAGCATCGTTTGCGATTCTTTCTAAAGGTTTTGACAATGCGCCGCCCTGTTAACGATGTGTCCCGTTCGCGCCTTAATCTGCTTGGCGTCCTTGGCTTGATGGCGCTACTGGCCGGTTGCGGTGACGGCATCCCGAAGGACAAGGACAAGGACGATGACAAGCCGCCGCCAGCACAAACGGCGGCGCTGTCGGTGTTCGCGGGCGATCCGACTGCCGACGGGACGATGGACGGCACCGGCACGGCGGCCCGCTTCAACAATCCGCATGGGCTGGCGATTGATAGCAGCGGCAATGTCTACGTAGCGGATCGCGGCAACTACGTCATCCGCAAGATCACGCCGGACGGGGTGGTAACCACGCTGGCCGGCGGCGCAGGGCAGAGCCGGCTGACCAACGGTGCTGCCGCCAATGCGCGCTTCGTTAATCCAGTCGCGTTGACGGTGGGGAGCGGCGGCACGGTGTATGTGGCGGATGACGTGAACATCCGCAGCATCACAACGGGTGGCCAGGTCGCGACGGTGACCACGATCCCAGTTGGCAACAACATCGCGGTAGGGAGCCGGCCTGACGTCACGCCAGGGGCGATTGCCGTCGATGCCAATAACAATCTCTACATCACCAACAATTACGGCACGCGCCGTTTTGCCATTGGGGCGGGCGGGACAGGGATTCTGGAAGGACAGAACACGGTGGGCGACCTGATCGGCACGCGCACGCTGGCACCGCGCGGGGTGGCGGTGGACAGCAGCAATGTCGTGTACTTGTTCGATCTTGAGCGCGAGATCAGTCGCTGGAATCCAACGGCCAATTTTGGGTCGGACAATCTGTTCACGATTGCTGGTGCGCCGAACGTTCGCGGCGCGGTGAATGGCACCGGCAACGCGGTACGCTTCGAGCAAGTCGTGGCGCTGACCGTTGATCCTCAAGGCAATCTGTATGCGGCGGATGCGGTGAATAATCTGGTGCGCAAGATTACGCCGGCCGGGGTGGTGACGACGGTGGCTGGGACGGCGCGGGCGACGACATTGCGGGTTGGGGATTTGCCGGGGAGCTTGG
>Ga0265797_10012149_pt1 | contig 10617 bp, 8 predicted proteins | sample P2T30metagenome_FD_192433 | JGI IMG/M metagenome (GOLD analysis project Ga0265797, IMG submission 192433) | Plant litter microbial communities from East Loma Ridge, Irvine, California - P2 T30 | ecosystem: Environmental > Terrestrial > Plant litter > Unclassified | place: USA: California... | reverse complement strand
GATCATTGACGAAGGAACTGCCGGCCTTGTTCTCGAGTAGAGGGCTACCGTTGGTCAACATCAAGTGGCTGGGAAGTAGGAAAGAGGGCAAACCAACGCTGAAGGATGTCGTGTACTTCGTATCGAAGAATCGGAAAGAGCTTTCTCCGTTTACGCCGCCACCTTCAGATAAGAAGAGGAGTGCTGATGAGGCGGATTTGGACGAGGCCATGTCTGATCGACGGTGGTCCAAGCAACCCATGTTGAATACATATGCCTCTCTTGGGGAGTAGATGTCACACTCGGACGTCAATCTTCTTGCATACCATATTCTGTAAATAACGTCACCTAATTACTTACTGACTTTGCTAGTCAGAAATCTACTGTGTATCGACCTGTAGAAATCGCCTCCTACGCGTATATGGTCCTTTCTTTCTCTCGTCACCTCGTCCACCCGCTACGGTAGACCTGGCTCGACTGTCCTACCACTTGCAAGCGAGAAGGCGTCGGCGCTCCATCCTCTTACGCTCGCATGTCCTAAGATATCCTCACATCACTCATCTGACTGGGAATTTAACACAAATTAGCATGTCGCAATCACACTACTGGTGTCTCTTGCCAGGTGTAGCCAAGTGCATACATGATGCTGGCAGTAGTTTATCGAAGCCATACGAAGTCTCCGCTCATTATGCTCGCCAGAGCCTTCCCATCTTCAACGAGATGCGCAACATCGCGCAATAGATGTGCGAGGATCCCGAGCAACGCCTGTACAAGAAACGTCTCGACGCGTCGCCTACCATGAGTTCAACGGTGTCCTCTGAAGATGCTATCGAGAACAGCGGTGTGACGTTCCAGACTGATGCGCAGTCTCAACTTGGTATGCAACATTCTATTCCCGTTAATTACCTAGGTATTCCTGCTTATGTACGAAAAATATAGCGATGCCAACATCACGCCATCCACTGTAGGTTGTGGTATCGTGTGGCAATGTTGATGGAGCCGTAGGGCGCGCTTTGAAGATCGACGAGACGCGTACCCAGTTAGGTTAGCGTGAAGTATACCAACGCGGTGTTATTGCCGAAATTTTGGGGAAGCAGCCACAAGCTTTCCCCATATCTCCAGGCAAAGCTTCGCAATTGGACATCCTGCGTGCAGCATGCATACAGATCCAACAACCAAGCTCAAGATGGCATCGGTTCTCAGTTAGCCTCCGCGGCCGGAGAGTGGGGACGATGAGTCGAAAAGATGGTTGACCGTCGGATAAAACACCGAAGGATGCGCTTCTTTCGTATACCCACACACCAGCCACACCACTTCTTTGAAGCTGTAGTCTTCTGTCTACGTTATCAATCCAGGCAACTGGCAACATCCTTTTCAGTCCATTGAGATGAGTGCCAACCGCGATGTGGAGAAAGCCACGATATCGGAGTTCGGACAAGCGCACACCGAACGCCATCACGAACGCCATCATGACGCGTCGTACGCCTCAATAAGGGTTCCATCAAGACCAGCATCCCAGCACGAAGAGGAGGAGATCGAAAGAATTCCAACACACGCCTCGCATACGTCTCGTACCAAGAAGTCGGTAATCGGACTGGCTAAGACGATTACCGCTCGTTCGAATGCATCCGTCATCGACCCTGGACCACCGCCGGACGGCGGCACAAAAGCTTGGGTGCAGGCGTTCATGGGCCACTTCGTTATCTTCAACACGTGGGGGATGATTGCGACATTCGGCGTCTTCCAACAGTACTACACGCTCGACCTGGGTCTCGAACCATCGGCTGTATCTTGGATCGGAAGCTTCCAGATGCTGGGTCACTTTTCGCTGGGCATGTTGACCGGTCGTCTTTTCGATGCGGGATACTTCTACTGGTCCGTGATACCTGGCATGCTCGTTTCCTGCCTCGGCATGTTCATGACGAGTCTATGTACGAAGTACTGGCAGATCTTCCTTGCGCAGGGTGTAATGAATGGAGTCGGGAATGGGATGCAGTTTGCGCCCGTTCTGGGACTTGTCAGTACATACTTTGCGAAGAATCGGAGCGTGGCACTCGCAATCATGGCCAGCGGCAGTGCGACAGGTGGTCTCGTCTATCCAACGATCGCACGACAGCTAGTTCCCCGAATCGGTTTCCCATGGACCGTCAGGGTCATGGCTTTTATGATGCTGGCCGTGGGAATTTGTTACAGCTCGCTGTTGAAACCACGATTACCTCCAAGGAAGTCTGGCCCAGTGCTCGAACTCAGCGCGTTCAGAGAGATGCCGTATAGTGTATTCTTGATGGGAGTTTTCCTCATTGCCCTTGGGCAGTACTTCGCCTTCTACTATATCTCGTCATTCGCGATCGACATCCTTGGCCTACCATACGCAACCTCCATCAACATTCTCCTAGTACTGAATGGTGTCGGTGTCCTTGGTCGTATCGTACCATCCTATTTCGCCGACAAGTATACTGGGCCGTACAATATCCTAATACCCTTTTGCTTCGTCTCCGCTTTTGTACTTTACTTCTGGCCTCTAGTCAACAGCGAGCCTAGCCTTTACGCTTGGGCAGTGTGCTATGGCTTCTTTGTCTCAGGATTTCAAGGAATCTTCCCGGCTGTAATGACTACGCTGACAAAGGATATGAGTAAAGTAGGTACGAGAAATGGCCAGGGCCTTGCCATAGTAGGGCTGGGTACTTTCATCGGGCCACCAATCGCAGGAGCGCTGATACAAAGTAATGGTGGAGGTTATCTTAGCGCGCAGATCTTCGCGGGAACTGCAGTGTTGCTAGGAAGCTGTATACTGGTTGTGGGACGGTGGAGTATCACAGGATTGAACCTGAAGGTACGAGTATAGAATAGCAAACTAAGCGATGCATGCTATAACGAAGCGAATTTTACCAGTTTCACCATCTTCCTATAACGCGCGTCTTGTCTTTCGAAGCCTTGGAGCAGCGATACCTCTCGCCGTCTTCTTCCCACCGCCAATCGGTACATATGTCCCATTCAATCCACACCCGAAATTCTCGCAAGTCGAGATAGTATGCACATACCGAATCTTCCCCTTTTCGACACGGAAAGTATGACTATCCGGCGCCGGTATCTCGCTGGCTCTGTCCAACCCCGGAAACCCCACATAGATATTCACACTCCCCATCTCGACATCGACCACATACCGGCGATCCTGTACATACACGGTGCTCGGCAGGCCCAGAGAACAGGTCTCACCATTCGTCATACTCGTATCTGTATACGCACCTCCCTCGAGCCTGGCACAAGGTGTACCAAACGGGATAGTAACATTAACGTTGCCAAAACGGTCGAAGTACGCATCGCCGGCCGCCTTGATAACCTCGCGGGTATCCTGATCCGCAAGCGGAATAGGCGACCAATCTTGCATCGCATTCCAGTACGCCGTGCCCGTAGCATTGAACAGCCAATCTCCCTCATCACTAACCAGCGTCTCCATCTTGGTCACAAACTTGCCGTTACCCTCTACGCGCACGCCGAGAACATACGGGTGGCTTGACTCTGCCACGATGATCTCGGTGAATGCGCTGCAGAGATACGGGTCTAGGAAGACGCGCGAGTTGGTGCTGTTGAGGGGCGTGTTGATGATGGATGTTGCGGCGGAGAGATTTGCGGGTTTGAAGTTCTCGGTGTAGGTGAAGTTTTGGAGCATGTAGTTTGTAAGGAGCGTGGAGTTGCCGATGGTTTGCGCGGAGAGGTAGAGTGATGTGAAGGCCGCGAGGAATTCGCGTTCGCAGGCGCTCATTGCGAAGGGAAGAAGCGCTGTGGCGCTGAGAACGGTTGAAGGGCGCATAGTGAGGGATGATGACGCTTGCAATTGAGCGGCAATGTAGAGTCAATTGATGGTAATGGTGTTGTTCCTCGCATCTTTCTCAGCTTTATGAAAGATTACAATAGCTTTTAGACTGTGTGAACTGCCGTTGGAAATAATCTGGACTACCATGCTCGAGCATGGGTGCGTTGCGGATGGACCTGCATGGACGTTAATATGCGAATAGAGTGTGGGGCTTGTCGGCATCGTGCACTACTCTTCATCCACCACACGTTCATCCCAAGCTAATTCGCAGTCTGTTTAGGCCAAGATTATGGTGCGAGCGGATATTAGTGTCGAGTTTATCTTTCATGCCTAAGAGATCAATGCTGGGGTTAGTAAGATCACTATACAGTGAGAGACAAAGTTACAAATATTCTCCACGTTCATAGCACTAAGCAGTGCAGTTATCTGTACTACCCATTCTGACAGAAAACCCGCCTTTCGCAAACATCCTTTAGCCTTGTAAGCCAATGACCTTGTACCGTGATCTTGTTCATATGCGCAATCCCATAATCCAGAACAAACAAAGCAAGGCCATCGAGCGGAGAATCACTCTTAAATCCGTAAAACATGAGATAGAAGGCTCCACACCCTAAAAGACTTCAAGCCAAAAAGGCTAATAACAAGACCACCCGTCGCCCTCATCACACACGTCCTGGTGGGCCGGATCGACCGGACTCATCGGAGAGGTCATCGGGTGAACACGCGGGGGGTTGGGGTAAACATAGTTCACACCGAGGAGACCTACAGCGGGAGCATCCCATCGTGGATATGGGCTGCGGCTGCGGCTACGACTGCGGCAGGTAGCACGTGGGGCCTCTGTGGCGCGCTCAGGCTCCTTAATGACTGGCTGGTCGGTTTCGTCCTTGCAGTGCATGTCCTTGGCGAGATCGAAAGCGTCTTGAAGGCTGATCTTGTCGCTGAGACCTTTCTCTTGAGCCCATTTCCAGATCTTCTTCATACCAGTGCTGCTCTCGATGATGTTCTTCTCGGGACCGGAGACGTCGCTGCTATTGATGGGAATGTGGACAGTCTTGTCGCCAGACTCGACGGTGGCCCAAAAGGTGACGGTATAGTCAGTAGATACAGGAGCTTCTGGTTCGGGAGCGTTGTTGGAGTCTTTAAGGTTGCCAATGGAAGCCCATGCGTCGTCTCCTGAGCTCTGTGGGCCTGGTCCAGTAGACCCCGGATTACCAGGCGCGGAGTTGGGGTTTATCAACCAAGCAAGGTCATTACACTCGTATTCCCAACTTGACGGAGCCCACAGGGGATCCCTTGGCCCACCTGAACCGCCATGTCCGTCACTAATCGCAGAGGAGGCTGCACGAACAGCGCCCGTCTTGTTCTTGGCCTTGTCCTGGTCCTTCTTGGACTCGTCTTCCTCTGTGGAGCTTGCGATGTCCTTCAAAGGTCGGAGTACCTTGAAACGGTCGGCATCTCGCACACCCATCGTTGTTCCAGTAGGCTCATCGTTGTGAACAGGTGAGAAGGCTTGTGAGGGATCACTGGCCATTAAGGGGTTCATTACGCCGTCTTGAATGGACTGGCAATCCATTTCTCCCAAACCAGCGTTCTCAAGCGGCGCAAGCCAAGCCCTCAGCATCTGTCGGATATGATCAAGGCTGCGGGCGTTGCGGTACATGGAAACAGCAACAACCAGATTCGCGCCACACATACGAAGGATCTCGAAGACTTCATCGCGCGAGAAGGCGTTGGCAGTGAAGTCCAGAAACTCGTCTACCATAGCGTCGTCCGGTGCGGGGGTGCTGTCAGCAGAAGCAGAGCCGGTAGCGGTCTCGACATCAGAAGTCTTCTCTGGCAGACCCTTGTCCATAGAGAGAAGGTCAGGAATCGAACCGGCGTCAGAATCGCTGTACTCTTCTCCATCTGTACTGAGAGCATAGTTGAGACCTCCTACTGATACGCGCGCCTGCTTCTTATGTTCCGCAACAGTCGGAACGAATTTACGCGGCTCCAAAGTAGTAGGTCCGGTAGTCGTGTCGCCGTTCTTGACCTCGGCAGAGTGGTCTTCGATCTCGAACTCGATATCGGAAATGTCGGAGTTATCCAGAAGATGCAGAAGATCGATGGGTGAGATACCTTCCTTGAGGGTAATACAGTCGACGTTATGATCGTGAACCGTGTGGGCACCGCAACGGGCCTCTAGCGATAGCTGGCTGGGTGCGTTCTTCTTTGGGTGAGTGCTTTTTGGAAGCGAAGTAGCGGACTCGGGCTTTCGGGCTGCAGGGCCGCTCGAGGAAGAAACAGGAGCGAGTTCGCGTTTAACCCAATGTAGAGTAGCCATGTTGTCGGCGTCCAGGATAGTTTCGACATCCTGCTCGCGAATCTGGCGGTGGACGTCCTCGAAAGTCCTGAGCTCAGGAAGCGGTGACCTAAATGCCCTCGTTGCAGCGCGAGCATGGGACAATGTCGTGGACAGCTCAGTCGGCCAGACAAAAGTGTCGAAAAATGTCGAATGGAGGTTTGGTCGGTCTGCAGTTGGACCGTTGCCATCATCATCTCCAGACTTGACCTTAACAGTACTCCACTTCTTCTTCACGGACTGCTCTTCACCCTGATCATCAGCGCGTGTAGCAGAAGGAGAAGCCTTGACTTCCGCCGAGCGAGGAGGAGCAGTGTCGGTATGCGATAGTGAATGTGTCTCAACCTGACGTCGATAGTTCCCGTAGGGCCTTTGAGTCTGATCTATCATACCTCCTGCGACTTGGTTGGGTTGCTGAACCGCGGAGCGCATGTTGTTGTACACGGGGAAAAGATCGACGGCTGAGGGGAACGCCCCGATCATGTCACGGGCACTGTCAATAGACTTCTTCACTGCCATCTCGTGGGCGTTAACCAGCCCTCGGAGTCCGGCGGGTCCGTTGCGGCCGTGTGCGCCGTGTCCAGCGGGATCTTGCTCGTCGTGTTCTTCGCGCTCGTTACTGAAGGCGTCCGCAGGACCGTGTTCCTTGTTCTTACCAGGTTGGCCACCCAGAGCTTGCTCATACTCAGCGTTGAGTTCTTCGATCCGAGCTTCGAGTTGGGCCAAGGCCTCATCGTCGTTATCGAATGCAAGCTGGGACGCCGCACACATGTTAGCCTCTTCAGCGATTTCCTGGAGTGGTCGAAGACCAGCGGTGTTGACCTTGGGAGACATCCTGCTGGAAGGCGATGGGTACTCGTCAGAGCTTGGCGGGGTGTGAGCAGCGGGACTGAATTGATCGCCGCTATCGCTGTCACTGAAGGAGCCGGGCATCCTCATCGGATTGGCTCGACCGAAACGTCCGCGTTGGCGCATCCGGTACATGTCTAGTGGAGTAGCTTTCTGTAGAATCTTCGTAGTTGTGAATTGAATAAAAGTTGCTTGGAGGTAAGGTACCGCAGTGTTATCGGGGTGTACGGTGGAGGAAAAGAGCTGGTCGGAGGAGGGCTTGTTTATATGGCCTTAGTGCGTGAGAGCTTGGACGTGGACTTGGTGAGAGCAGGCGATATCGCTCGAGGACTGGAAGTGAAATCTCGGACGTTTCTGAACAATGACGTATTTGGGAAGGCAGACGCGGAGGTGAGGGGCGAGTGAGTGTCGAGCAGGCGATGATGACGCAGATAGCCGAAGTGCAGAAATGAATGAGCCACCAGTATATCAATGTCGTTCAACGTAGGCCAAATAATCAGCTTTATAGCCCATCACTCAAGCAACGGCCTTCTCTCTGCATCCCTCGTATTCCACCAGAAGAAGCCTCTCTTATGCGTCCCTCCATCTACCTCTTCAACCTCGAATTCTTTTTGCTCGCCATTTACTCTTCGCCACCACTTCCCCCAACTTTCGCCTCTTCTCACCCATACCTCTTCCGTTCCATCCTCATAGAGCGCGTAGCCGCCTCTACTTGCCTTTGCCCCAAAGCCAACCCACTTGATACACTTTGCAAGACTGTACAGTACCAGAACGCCAAAAAGCGTACAGAAGATAGTCACGATGGACGTCAAGAAAGTGATTGTAGACACTTGACAGCCCAACCCCGAGGTACGCAGCTCAAAGCGCTCAGATGGTAAAGCGCATATCGAGTCGTAGCGAATGGGCGTAAGGAGAGGAAAAGCTTTTGATAAAGCGTCCGTAGGCAAGGGAAGGCACGTCGAGGACTGTTAAAGTGAGTTAGTGATAGTCCGCGGTTTCCTAGGGATGAACATACAATCGCACACCACCCGCAATGGCCTTTACTTCGATGACAGTCACCACAATCATCATAGCCCCAGCATTCGAACAATCGTCCCCAGTCATCTTTAGGGCTACTTTGAAGCCGCTGATGGAGCAGTTCCGTCACGTTTTTCGACGCGTCATCGGCGCGCTTGGCAGAAGTGGCTGGGCAGTTGGATGGCATCATGTACGTGCGAAGCAGTCAAGAAGTATACAACACCCAAGTCACGTAAGATTGAGGAATGCTAAGCGCAAAGAATGTTGTTGGAAGCGCAAAAGAAAGTTGGGATGAGATGGTCAGTCAGTTGGGATGAAAGGCCGATGAATGCGGGGCGCGATAAGACGCGCGCTATTCCGCATTCGTCACGCATCTGCCACCTCGGCTCCTAGACATTCTGCGGGAGTCATCAGCTCACGAGGTCAAGCGAGGCATTTTAGACACGATTTTGCAGAATGAGCGATTGATATTCACTGAAGCTAAAGTATGTACAAAGAAGATGCCCCAGATGTATCGAATGTCGAGACCGGGGCAGGAGATGGATGTGCGCCTCTTATTTAGGGACGCACTGAGAGAACCATGTGTTGTTCACTGCGCACTTGTATCCACTGACACAAGCTGTCGGACCAGTGTAGCCTTGACCGCCGCATCTGATTCGAAGTTAGTATGTGTTCAATGCATGAAAGTTCTTTGTCCACTTACTGTTCCCAGGCGTTTGCCGTCTTGGTAGGTACAGCTGATGGTGCTGCAGATGTCTTGGTCGGCGCAGCCGATGACTTTCCTGGTGTTGACGATGGCTTCACAGGGGCAGCTGACGAACTAGTCGGAGCCTTGGAAGATGAGGGCTTAGCGGTACTGGCGGATGACGGAGCGGACGACGAAGGCTTACCACCTCCACTGCTTGCACCAAGGGCAAGGATCTTGGCAGCAGCATGTTCTGCGAGCACGACAATGTAAGATGTAGGGTTGGTGAAGATGTGACTGGGCTATGTTAGTTCGACGATCATGTGTGATATTGAGGGTGAGCTTACCCAGGGAAGAGAGACGCGTCGACAACGTGGATGTTCTTCGTTCCGTACACCTGAGTGTTCAGATCCACGACGGCTGTTCCGCCAGTAAGACCGCTGTCGGTTCCAATCTTCGCGGTTCCGATCCAGTGGTTGGCGCGACGGGCAGCTGGTGTCTTGGGAAGGCTGGCAACGTATGCCTCAACCGTCATGTTGGGTGATGGTACCTGGAACTCTATCATCGGGTTCTTCTGGATAGCCTTCATCATACTCTTGATACCAGCAACAACTACACCGGTGTCGGCTTCGTTCTGTAGGTAGGGTGCCTTGCTGACGTAGACGTTGAGAGCACCGTTGATGGAGAGCGCACCACGCGAGGTAGAGCCGTGGCCGAGGTACTGGCTGATAGTGAGGTGGTGGGTGTCGTTGGCACCGGGGCCTTCAACACGAGCAGTCCATTGGAGCGATCGGTCAATGCCATCACTTCCCTTGATGACTTCCCAAGCGAGGGGACCAATGTTGGGCGCAGACTGAGCAAGGATACCAGAGCGCTTGGAGAGGTATAGATCCTTGTCGCTCTCGATGGGAGCATCCCATGCCTTGTAGAAGTCGTAGAAGGAGATGTTGGGGTGCTTGATAACAAGGTCGGTGTTGACGTGGTCGTTCAAGTTCTGGCCGACAGGAAGGTTGATCCAGTCAGACTCGTTGATCATGGTCGAGCCGTCGAGGGCACTGTTCTTGACGATGCTCAACTGGTCTTTTGGTCCAATGCCGCTGCGGAAGAGAACCTTGGAGGATCCGAAAGCTCCACCGGAAACGATGACACGGCCTCCAGGGTTCAGGTTGACAGTACCGCAGTAGCCAGTGCCGCCAACACCGCTTTCAAGCTCAACGCCAGTAGCAGTATCACCGGTGCGAACGATACGGCGGGCCATGGTGTTGGTCCACAGCTTGAAGTTCTTCCTCTCAAGGGCGGAGACCATGTAAGTGCCAAGAGGACCTTGCCTCTGACCGTTGTCGTACATGAAGGGAGAGTGAGAGTATGTGCGGTTCTTCTGGTTCTGTTGGTCGTTCGCGACGACGCTCTTCCAGCCATCTGCACCAAGTGCACCGGATAGGACATCGAAGCCTTCCTGCTTGTAGCGCTTTCCGTCGACGGAGGGAGTGTCGGTACCCGGGATGCGCTTGAAGACACGGTCAATTGCGCCCTTGACGTCAGCTGACTTCCAGCCGTTGGGGAACTGGTAGTCGAAGTCAATATCAACAGGCTTCCACCAAAGCGCAGCGTTCACAGCAGCGCCTCCACCGAGAACACAGCCAGCCATTTGGTCAATGTCGGTACAAGCAACACCAGCAGAGTCAACCCAGATCTGGTTGCAAAGACCGGGAACGTCGAAGCGGGTCAGGTTGTTGCTGGTAACCCAATCAGGACCCATCTTTCCGCCGAAACGGGCGAGAGATGGCGGGCCCTTCTCGAGCATAAGAACACTCTTGCCAGACTCAGAAAGCTTGTCTGCTACGGGAATACCTCCAGCACCACCGCCAATGACGATGTAGTCGAAGGAGCCTGAAGGAGCAGGCGATCCCTGGCACTTGACAGGTGCTGTTG
>Ga0265797_10012148_pt1 | contig 10618 bp, 11 predicted proteins | sample P2T30metagenome_FD_192433 | JGI IMG/M metagenome (GOLD analysis project Ga0265797, IMG submission 192433) | Plant litter microbial communities from East Loma Ridge, Irvine, California - P2 T30 | ecosystem: Environmental > Terrestrial > Plant litter > Unclassified | place: USA: California... | reverse complement strand
TACAACTCAGTAAATGGTCTGCTAGTGTGACAGAACTCCGCTCCGGAAACAGCTATACCTACCACTGAGATACAAGTTGAGCTGTGATCAGATCTTTGCAACCAATATGCTGATACACCAGGACTCGGGCGTACAAAGAGCTGCGCCTGCCACTGAGATGCTACTTTGGCTTAGTTTCTGTTCCAGCATCTGGTATGCTAGCATTATTAGACTACAGTTTAAAGATGACTATACTTGCCTCCGAGGCATGGCTGTTAAACAGGTCTAATACCAGTACTCAAACCCACTTTCAAGAACTGTCCGTGTTTATCTTTATTCTGCTCAATGCTCGCTGCTATTGGTCAATGGTCTGTGGTCTAAAATATTTGTACACGATGCCTTCTCGAACTAAAAGATAAATCTGCTTGCCCGAGCTCTGCAAGTCTTACACCCAACGCCAAGATTTATACAATATCCCGTAAACCCACGTGCTGTCCGATTTGGGCTCAGTCAGTATGCAGCGTCGTACTGTCCGAAGTTTCACCTTCCTCGTTCCCTGGCTTTGACTCCTCCGCATGGTTAGCAAGTGAAACATGGTCCCCTCCCGCATCTTTCTTCATCCGTCTCCGATGCTCTTCGACCAGCTCCTCATCCGGTTTAGAATGCAACCAGACCTCATTACCAATATCGCCATCTTTGCCTTCCCGTTGAGCCTTTGCACGCTTCAGCCTCCGGAAGAGCTTAGGGCTGATGCGGTAAGCCCACTCATGCCGAATTTTGAGCCGCGCAGCAACCCACTTATCGTTAGGCCTGTGAAGCTGCGAGGACGGGATCTGTTCGAGCGGGCTGAGTTCGCTTTCCAGGATGTTCTCGTTGTCGAAAGATCGGAAACCGCCGGTGAGATCGTGTGGCATGACTTGCTTGAGGAACTCGAGGCTTGCATTGATGTTGATGTCTAGTGCTCTTCGCGGGCTGGCTACTGCTTTCAGGAATAGAGAGCACAAGTTCGGGTAGAGGAGGACGAAGTCGGACTGGGAGATGTGCACCGTGCCACGGACTGTCATTAGCCAAGCAGGGGCTTTTACTGGACCATTCTGTGCTTCTTTGACCAGGGCGTCCACCTTCTCGAAATTGACAGGCCAGTAAGTGAAGGCTTCGCTGTTAATGGCGAGCAGCGGCACTTGAATGCGATGGTCATCCTCGCTGGGTGGACGTGTGCCTGCACCCCAGATATCGAGCAATATCCCCTGAGAAATGTAGGGAAATCGTTCGCGACTGCGAAGCATCTCTACCACTGTAGCTGAGCCGAAACTGTGTCCACAAGCTGTGATGTGGTCGAGCTTGATGCGACCTTTCCATCCCGCCCAATCAACGCCTTCAAGTCCAAAAGAGCTGGCGCCTTTGAATGGTTTCCGCCGTACATTGCGAGTAGCGATTTGCTGGCCGTCACCAGATGCAATGATGCGTATGACCTTCATAGCCTCTTCCAGTTCGGCCATTCGTAGTTCGACCTGTGCTCCCCGCAACTCGGTGTCCACACCTTTTGGGTTGTTTGGGCCGGAATCCATGGGGTTGTCTTGTGGAAACATATAGTCGACGATGTCGTAGTCGTGGTGGTTTTCCTCATTCCAGTGGTCCACCTGGCCGGTTTCTTCGCGCTCCTTGCGACTGCCGTATCCAGACTCTGGGTGAAGGACAAAACTCCGTGGAGCAGATCCGTCTCTGTGCTCGACCGCACATACGATGAAGCCATAGCTGGCAAACTCTCCGCACAAGGATGAGTACATAGTACGGGTACCACCAAGACCGTGTGAAAACATGATCACAGGAAAGCAAGGCATTTCTTCTGCACCAGATGGCCTCGCGCCTTCAGTCGTCTTGGCTTTCGCTCCTTGAGATTTGAAGTTCGCTTCTCCAGCCCAGTGTCGAGCGATATTGGCGTTGCGATACGCAGGGAGTTTTGTGAAGAGCGATGGCAAGAACACTGGCGCTACGATTGAGGTAGGTAATCCAGCAAACTTCGCGTAGCCCTGCGCGATGTCGTAGCGAGGACGCCCAAACCACAGTTGACGTGACAGGCGCTCCGAGTTTTGCGGATCGTGGCTCTCCAAGCTCGCCGGGTAGTAGATGTTCATCAGGACCGTTTCCAGCTGGAGAACGTGTTTCTTCTTGCGCGTGATATGGGCCGAGATGACTCTTGGATCTTCAGCTGGGACTTCGATCTCCATGGTACCAACACTGTATGGTCCAGTATATGTTGGCAGTGACCGGCCGGGAACCCAAGGCTTGTCACGGAAGCCTCGAGGAGGGCGGGATTTTGGTTTCTTCGCATTCGGGACCTTTGTGGTGTGCTCGCTACCGAGCACGGGGTGTTTGGAAGGTAGAGGCATTTTTACAAGTCCGATGATATGAGATCACGCCGAGTTGTTTAGAGATGCGTGAGGTGTTGCACTGTTGAAGACGAACTTGATACTCCGCTAAAGCAGAGTGGCGACCAGGACAACACCCTTGAATAATGTTAGATGTCAGAAACCATGTTTGCGGCGCTCTCGTTCAGTCCCAGGTGTGAATGAAAGCTTCACGTATAAGCATGAACATTGCCATTGGTATGGATATCGGGTGAGAGTTCCATCATGAACTCCCTGAAGTCTGGTGTGCACGTTGTGGCTATGCTCGCATCGTCATTTTCACGGAACGCCGCGGGAGGAAGAAGGGACGTTGAACAACACCAAAGTCAAATCATAACGACGGCCGGTGAGACGCCACTTACTCTCTGAAATATCATGGCGAAGAAATGTTTCGCTTTTGTCTTCGTGCTGTCGTGAGCATCAAAAATGCATGGAAACAAAATAAAGGACCTGTGATACCTTGATGAGGTCATATCACACATTAGGCGCCCTTTCTCCTTCGGCAAAATCGGAAGGAGGTCTGGCCTGTCTTCTCCCGCTGCATCATCTCCAGCCGACCATTCCGAGCCGATATCTCCAACTGTCAATAGTAGAAGAGTCCGAATTGTTGTGTGCCTTATGAATTAAAAGGTCAAACGAAGTGCTGTTGACAAACATACCTATACGGTGATACTTGGAAGAAGCATCTCCTTGGCACGTGACTTGGCTTCCAAGGTTGGTGAGACGTATTTCCGGTCGCACATGTTGTCGTGACCTTACGTTGAAATGGTTATGGCTATCTCAATATAAAGTATCACCTCTCAATGGTGATTCTATAAAGAAGAGATACTGGCTTATCAGTGTATATTGTGAATGAATGCATAACAGACAGAAGCAACATCGACTTCCCACGACAACGGCTGGGTGGCGCACAGATCGGCTGATGCAAGATCGACAAGCCGTGTTGGCGTTCTCCTTGCACGCCCTTTTCGCGTTCCTGCATCTGATCCTGCATCTTCTTCGAAACGGCTGTGTCTATGGATATGGAACAATAAGCACAGAACTCTCTTCGCAACGGAAAAGATTGCTCATCGCCGCAGCCACAAAGTGTGAAGAGTCCATGGGCTTGCTCTAGCCGCTTGACCCTGCCTCGCAGTGAGTCCTGTCATGTCGCAGACTGAACATAAAACATCGCAAGCTGCCGGCCTGCTCGCGTATTCTTATCTGTGATATATTTCGCGCACTGCGGTACCTACCTCGCCTGGTGTGATACCGACGAATCTAATCCCGCTCCGGCTAGGCAACCTATCACCCAAGAACGCCATGCAGCGGCCCGCTCATCTCTGTTATCAGTTACACTTGCGTCCACTCACAACACGCTCACGCACTTCGACACCACTGCACATGCGGCGACCCGAGGAACGTTCCCTGCAATCCTTCCAACTTCTCTCCGGGGAAAAGGCTCCATTGATGTGCCATCCGGTATCCGTACCTGAGTGTAGACCACGCAACACTCACCACCCTTGTCCCGGGGAGCAACGGCCGCCTTGCTGGGCGGCCTGGCAGTATCCGCAAGAGGTAGGTCTTGACCCTCGTAACAGGTGAGCATAGGGCTACCACCATCTGGGCACCGGTGTAATGGCACCCATAAAACCATGCCTCTGGCCCCTCGAGCGTACAGGACGCTTCGCGCTACGGATCTCGTGTCTGTGATGCCTTATCTCAGACCGTCAAATTGAATCCTTTGGACCCTAAATGAGCCCAGGGCTGTTCAGAACTGCTTTTATCTCGCTGCGTCTACCTCGCCCATACTGGAACGTTTCGCTGCAGGATCGCCCGCCAACAGTTGCAACGCCACGGCTACGACCTTGACGGATAGGTGCAGGATTGACAGTTTGGTAACACGAGTTTACATCCTGGCCGCCACGAGTTCGTCACACTGCTACATTGCCGACGCCACCTCCGAATACAGATACAAGTGCATGACGCTCGCTTGCAACGACTCTACACGAAGCCACCGCTCTCTTCACAACGCCTGTCACTTTCCTTGAAACCCACATTCGACCATCATGTCGAAAGCTTCTGCGGCTGCTGACCAGCAGCTCAACAACCTTCCTTATGTGCCCTGGTACGAATACAACAACACAGCATCAACTGGCGGCGACTCACTTAACGATGACCTGAACATCTACTATCAATCAGGCGACATTGCCTGGATGCTTACGTCGACGGCATTGGTTCTTCTTATGATCCCGGGTGTCGGGTAAGAGCTCACACGATAATCTATCTCTCCACTTTCAGCTTACTGATCACTTCTGCCTCCAGTTTCTTCTACTCCGGCCTCGCTCGTCGCAAGTCAGCCCTTTCCTTGATATGGCTTTCGATCATGTCTGTCGGAGTTGTCAGCTTCCAATGGTTCTTCTGGTAAGCGCATTGATGCATCGTTGTCTATATGTAAAGCTATGCTGATCACATATCTCAACAGGGGATACAGCCTTGCCTTTTCACACAACGCCAGCTTCTTCATCGGCAACCTTGAGAACATCGGTTTCAGGAACGTACTTGCGGCGCCTAGTGTAGGAAGTCCAAAGATCCCGGACCTCTTGTTCGCAGTATACCAGGGAATGTTTGCTTGCATCACTGTGGCACTCGCAGTTGGCGCTGTTGCCGAGCGTGGACGCATGCTTCCCTGTGTGATATTCATGTTTGTGTGGTCGACTGTCGTATATGACCCAATTGCGTGCTGGACTTGGAATGCCAATGGCTGGGCGGCAAAGATGGGCGGTCTTGACTTTGCAGGCGGCACACCGGTGCACATTGCTTCAGGTCAGTCTCACAACAAACCCTTTACATTACAGTTCCTTGCTGACCAGACAATACAGGCGCCGCTGCACTCGCATACTCTTACGCTCTTGGAAAGCGAAGCGGCCACGGCACTCAAACGTTAAACTTCAGGCCACACAACGTCACACACATTGTCATCGGCACCGTCTTCCTTTGGGTAGGTTGGTTCGGTTTCAACGCCGGCTCTGCTATGAGCGCTAACCTCCGTGCGATCATGGCTGCATTCGTCACCAACCTTGCTGCCGGCGTAGGTGGTGTCACCTGGTGTCTTGTCGACTACCGCTTGGAGGGCAAATGGTCCGTGGTAGGCTTCTGCTCAGGTATAGTCGCAGGTCTCGTCGCTATCACGCCCGCCTCCGGATACGTGCCCGCGTGGTCTGCTGTCCCTATTGGCGTCATCGCAGGCATCGGCTGCAACTTCGCGACGCAACTCAAGTACTGGATCTCTGCGGACGACGCGCTGGATATTTTCGCCGTGCACGGTATCGGCGGCGTCATCGGAAACATCCTGACTGCATTCTTCGCGGCGGATTACATCGCTCATCTCGACGGTGTGACCGAAATCGAGGGCGGCTGGCTGAACCAAAACTGGAAACAACTGGGCTACCAAGTCGCCGACTCCGCCGCGGGCATGACTTACAGCTTCGTCATGTCCATCATCATTCTCTACATTCTCAACCTGATCGGCCGCGTCATTCCAGCCATGAGACTGCGCGCTACAGAACACGAGCAAGAGCTCGGAATCGACGACGTCGAGCTCGGCGAGTTCGCGTACGACTACGTGGAGCTAGTCCGCGACATCAAGCCTATCTCTATGATTGGCGAGGAGTATGACGCCGATGAGATCGACCAACGGAGCCAGCGGAGCCATAGTCAGGTGACTATGATGGCCCCGGAGAAGGGAGGCAGCTATCCTATGCGCTCGCTTAGCCGTGGGCCTGGCGCTTCAAGTCCATACGATGGTGTCGGCATCGCGTCCTGACAATCAAGGAAGGAGGGACATGTGAGGCTGCCGTCGGTTGTGAAAGAGACGCAGTAGAAGTACTGAGGTCTCTTGCGCTGCGGAGCCGTGGTGGGTTCATGTTAGAATTTCGATTCACACTGGGTGTCAGAACACCATGCCAAACATTTCTTTTTGTAGAACAAACCGTCAATACTAAGAGAGTCGTTCAACACAGCCACATCTCCTTCCCCGGCAGCGTACTTCGCCGCGTACCCTGAGGGCCGCATGTGGAGAGAAGGAGGAGTCTGTGGAATAACGTGGCTGGATAGAAATTTTCCAAGACGGCGACGCCAGCCTTTGGAACATGTATCTCACGGATCCACCTTGCCACAGAGCCAACGTGCAAAGTTTGATTCTTTGCTTTGGTGAAGCTCCCCTACCTACGCACTACGCGAGATACGAGTACTGGACTGCAGCCATCCGCGAGGACGGCATATGGTCTGCAGAGCATCCACTGCATAGCCACAAAACCAGGGCTTACATGAGCTTCGGGGGCTACGGAGGGTTCGAGATTACATCGGAGGCGGGGCTCAAACTGGGCGATGTTCTAAGGGCGTGTTTGACAACTCGCGGCAGGGCCTCCTCTAGCTTCGCACCGGAGCGCAGTCGCGCCGCGACGATCTGCGAAGCAATGGACGTGATAAAGGAACAGCTCGGAAGCGAGAGCATTCCGAAGAGCCCGTACATGGTTGTACGAATGAATCTGCTTGGAGTGGGACCAGGGACGCCGCTGGTTGTTACCGACGAGGATAGAGCTGCTGCGAACGTGGATTGGAAGCCGTTGCGGTAGACTCACATGGTCTCGACCCGACCATTTCAAAGATTGTTTGTGTATCACGGTTGCGTGCGGAAAGGTTAGTCTACGACGGCACAGATCAACATGGCTCCTGGTGATCACACGTTCAGTGGTTGACCGTGGGACACTGTACCAGGCGGATTTCAGGATAAAGAATGACGCGAAGGCGAATAGCGTCACGAAAGCAGAGGAGGACGCGACGGAGAGTCAATTCTCATCAGACCGAGGGACAAATCACGAACTACACCTCTACCTCTCTCCTGCAACACCATCGCACAAGGTGCCCATTAACAAGGCCACATGCAGCATGAGCTCATACCAGCACGATGAATCTGACCATTTCGTAGAAACATCGCCCGTGAGCATGGCTTATGCAGACAGCGAGCAATCACAGGCACCATAAAGAATCCCAACAGGTCGATCGTGTACTGACACGGCAAAATCTCTCGGTTCCTTCATCTAACTTCTCAATCTCAATTTGCTGGTCAGCAAATCAATACTTGTACCTAAACTCTTTGTTCTCCCGATCCGTCAAGTCTGCAAACTCGACATCTCTCGTGTGCTCCACCGCAGCAGCATCACGGGTCTTATTCTGCCAGCGGTAGTACAGCAGCAGAATTATAGTCGTGCCGATCGCTACTGAGTCCACAACGACGATGGATAGCTTCGCTGGGATGTATCGGGGCGCATCCTCGTTGCGGAACGTCAGTGGTCCGAGGATGTTGCCCTGTGGTTCAGAATCAGTCATTCGTCCAGTAGAGACGGATTGGAGGCGGGTGCTTCTTACCAGGCAGAAACTCATCAGAAGGATGGCGTTCATGGTAACCTTCTTGGTGTGGCCGCCTTGGTTCGCCGCTGAGAAAGAGTAGGCGCAGGGAAGGAACGATCTAGTCAAAACTACATTAGCACGGTGGCGTTGGGAACACAATTGATCCGGTGCTCACTTACCCAACGACATGAGTGAGGTAGTTCCCAGCCATCTTCGCCGCACGATTATCCTCCGCCGTGAAAGCAAGCAAGCTGCCTCCAAGAATGCCGCCGAGCAACGACCAGAAGATAATATTGAGCGCACGAGCATTGAACTTCGCCGCGCTCCAAGTGGCAAGCAGAACGCTGATGACCGCGATGACTCCGCCAGGGATCTGCAGCAATGCAGTCTCGTAGCTCGTGAAGCCGAAGCCTTTGATAAGGATCGACTGGAAGCTGCCGACCGCTCCATTAGGGATAGAAGCCGCGACGGTGATGATAGAGAGGAGCCAGGTCTGCGGATCGGTCAAACATTGTACGACTTGGTAAGGCTTGAAGTGCTTGTTCTCGACACCGGTCTGGTTCTCGCGGAGTCTTTCGACGGCCGCTACTTTCTCTGCGTGGGACAGTTTGCGAGCAGACATAGGATTGTCGGGCAGGAAGAGGATAACAACGGCTCCCATGGAAATCGTGATCAGGCCTACGACTAGGAACATGATTTGCCAGGCGCTGAAGAGGGTTCCGGTGTAGTGCTGGAAGCCGAAGGACATCAAGGATCCGATGATCGTTGCGCAACCAACGCCGATGTACCAGAAGCCGACTCGCTTGGGCTGTTCGTCGCGCTTGTACCTGTGGATTGCGTTAGCTTGCTGCTCAGTCGTAACCAACAGGAGCCTTTGGTTCTGCAATGCCTTACCACATTGACGTGATCAAGATCAGCGAAGGACTAATACAGGACTCAAACATGCCAAGCAAGAACCTCGTCGCTACCAGAGACGCATACGAGTTACAAGCAGAAGTGCAAGCTACCACTGCGCCCCAGCAGCAAACCATCGTTCCAAGGTACTTAGCAGTAGGGAATCGTTGTCTGTAGCGTGAAGCGTTAGTAAACAGCGATCGACTCAAGGCACTGGTGAGAAGTATCAACGAACTACGTGATTTAGTTAGGATCGCTTCAGTCGCCGCATGTGGAAGAGGATATGGCTTACCAGGCAATACGCATGAGGCATTTCAAAAGCCAAGAACGCGACATAGAAGATCAGAGACAGCGTTCCGTATTGCTCAGTGGTGAGGTCTGCATCTTCAAGAATTCCCATAACCGAAGCGTAATTGAGCAAGCTCTTATCGAGATATTGCAAGCAGTAGCAACCAAACATGATAGGCCTAACAGATAACCACTCATCAGCATACTTTGATCGCTCTAGACGGCATCGCAAGTGCAAATTGGAACATTTCAACTTACACTATCATAAAATCAATCTTCCTCACCAACTGCTTCTCATCAATGAGATCTGTCTCGCCCTCTTCTGCCTCGCTGCGCAGGAACTCCAGTGCCTTGTCGCCATCTTTGAACGTAGGCTTCTCGATTGAATCCTCACGCTCGGCGGTAGAGTGCGAGCGGTAAACTACGTCGTTCGAAGGCGCCATGATCGTTGACGTACACACGTAACCGACAACTTGAGGGTCAAGAGAAATCACCGAAAATGAGAATCGACGTGCAAAGAAGAAGAAGCGAAAGGACCTCCACCGCCCATCACCCGGACTCACCAAGAGTATAAGTACTCCAATACCCAACATCCCAGCATCAAACCCCACTCCCATCACCGCAATCGCAGCAGACATCCCGCCTGCCGCATAGCCGCGTCGGGCATCACACCTATCTCCAGTATCAAGGTACAGTTACAGTGAGAAGAAGAGGGGAACCAAACTCTTCGCCGCAGCAGACACTGCCGTCTGCAGGTACAGATACAGATGCCACCCAAGTGACCTACCTCTCCTACCAAAATGCCAGGATAGGAAGGTAATAGATTAAAGATCGCTGCTTGGCGAGCTTGATAGGGCGAAGAGCTTCGGACTGAAGTTGGCCGATGGCCAGGACGTTGGCCGCGATGGGAGTGGTTGGTATCGGGTATTGCGGCCGGCGCACAGCAAGCAGCGATGGTGAGAGATAAGAGTCTGCCAAGCAATGCCTCTTTCGAGGCTTGATAGCATTCATCTTTCATGACAAGACACGATTTCATTCACAGACCAGAGTACCGAATGCAACATCACATGAAACAACATCAAGTAACACCAATGAAAGCAAAAGATATGGTGGTGGTCGGCAGACAAGCCGCCAAAATCAAGCCTCGATGGATTATAATCTATCTAAACCCGACCCCCAAAACTGCCAGCCTCTCCTCTCGATCCACGGGTTGAAGCCAGGAATGACGAGAGGAATACTGTCTGAACTTCATCTAATCATCTAAACCAAAAACCATATGGAAAACAAGTGGTACCTTGTTGTTGAAACTCCGACGACGCCATGCGATGCTTTTTTTTCCCTGACCGGATTTCGGTCAATGCCGTTGAAGACAGAAATTCCCCCACATGGTATCGTGCAAAAGGAGTCATTGTTGAATCGTGTGACTTTTAATCCCTTGTCGTCGCAAAAAATAACAAGGACTGAAAAAGGGGGTGTCATGCGTAACCTATTAAAACAGAAATGCAGTGCTAAAAGACCACACACGATGGATCATCGTGCGCGAGACGTCTAGTAGCGGTACATCTCGGGCTTGAAGGGACCCTCGACGGGGAGGGACATGTACTCGACCTGAGCGGGGGTCATCTTGGTGAGCTTGGCGTTGACGTGGTCGAGGTGGA
>Ga0265797_10012147_pt1 | contig 10618 bp, 8 predicted proteins | sample P2T30metagenome_FD_192433 | JGI IMG/M metagenome (GOLD analysis project Ga0265797, IMG submission 192433) | Plant litter microbial communities from East Loma Ridge, Irvine, California - P2 T30 | ecosystem: Environmental > Terrestrial > Plant litter > Unclassified | place: USA: California... | reverse complement strand
GAATTATTATTTCACTGACACGGCAGGAATGGTCGGATCTGTCCATATTCAGCGATCCTGAGATTGTCTGGAGAATGAACGAGCCTTATCATATCGGACTGGTTGTGCGTGCAAAAACCCGTGAGAAGGTGATGGAATTGCTGGACAGATATGCAGAAATCATTCAGAAAGATTATCACGCTTCTGCACCTGCACCGGACAGACCGACACACTGATCCTATGTTCATTATAAAACAAAACAGCCTGCAAATTCAATGGAAGTTGCAGACTGTTTTATTAAAAGCTTAAAGAGATTAACCTAACTGGTTGATACAGTTCAGGTCTTCGAAAGCGATTTTCAAACGATCGATCATACTTTCTTCACCTTTACGCAACCAAACGCGTGGATCGTAGTATTTTTTGTTTGGAGAATCCGGTCCGTCCGGGTTTCCAAGCTGTGTCTGAAGATAGCCTTCTTTCTCTTTGTAATATTTTAAAAGACCTTCCCAGGTCGACCACTGAACGTCTGTATCGATGTTCATTTTGATCGCTCCGTATTCAATCGCTTCGCGAATTTCTGCACGTGAAGATCCTGATCCTCCGTGGAATACGAAGTTGACAGGCAATTCACCTGTACCGAATTTCTCCTGGATAAACTGTTGTGAATTTTTAAGGATTTTCGGTTCCAGTTTCACATTACCTGGTTTGTAAACGCCATGAACGTTTCCAAAAGCCGCAGCAATGGTGAAGTTTGGAGATATTTTTAAAAGCTCTTCGTAAGCATAAGCAACTTCTTCAGGCTGTGTATAAAGTTTTGAGCTGTCAACATCACTGTTATCAACACCATCTTCTTCACCACCTGTAACGCCTAATTCGATTTCGATTGTCATGCCTATTTTGGCCATACGCTCGAAATACTTGGCTGAAATTTCAATGTTTTCTTCAATTGGTTCTTCCGAAAGATCCAGCATATGTGAGCTGTAAAGCGGAACACCGTACTGATCAAAGTGTTTTTCACCTGCATCCAGCAAACCATCAATCCAGGGAAGTAATTTTTTTGCGCAGTGATCGGTATGCAAAATAACAGGAACACCATAAAGCGCAGCCATTTGATGAACATGCTGAGCTCCTGAAATTCCACCTGCAATAGCAGCCTGCTGATTGGTGTTCGGAACGCTTTTTCCTGCAAAGAAAATTGCACCGCCATTGGAAAACTGAACAATAACGGGGCTGTTAACAGCCTTTGCAGCTTCAAGAACGGCATTTACTGAATTGGTACCTACCACGTTAACTGCCGGAAGGGCATAATTGTTTTCGTTGGCATGGCGGAAAATTTCGCTAACTCCGTCACCGGTTACAACACCAGGTGCAAAGCGTTTTGTGGTTTCGCTCATAGTAAGAATAGGATATTTTTTCAAGAAATAATTTTACAAATCGGATATTCAAAACCGATTGTACGGCAATTGCTGCAAGTTAAGTATTTTAAAGAAATTGGAGGAACTATGATCACGTTATTATACCCGGACAGGAACATATTATTGAGCCGGGTTCATTTTAATTCAATCTGTGTATCTTTGAAACATGATTGATGACGGACCGTAGCGCTTCGGTATTTACTGATATTTAAAATTATGAATCCCAAACTTCTCAGGACTATATTACTTGCACTTGCCATCGGTTTCTTTACCATGTGGGTTCTGGAATTCCGGCGTGCCGGTATGTTCGAAAGTTACTGGCTGTTGTTGCTCAGCATTGTTTGTCTGCTTACATTTCAGTTCAGGCGGCTGAAAGATTCCTTAAAAATGAAAAAGGAAGAGGAGATTAAACAGCAGAAACAGGAAAAGCCGTCTAAAATGACAAAACAATGAGCATCATACTTTTTATAACAGCCGTCTGTTTTTTTATCCTGGCAGGTTATTACGGGGCGGTCCGTTCTGTACTGCTTGATATATCCTTCGACAGATATGCCCTGCGCCATGAAAAAGCAGAGGAAGTCTACCAGACGCTTTACTGGCGCAGGATCCTGCGGATGCTTCGGCTGCTTGTAGTTGCCCTGGGCTGTTTTTCAGCGATTGGTTTTGTTTATACTATATTTAAAGAAAGTCCGGGCTGGGCAGAAAATATTTCAGTTGCTCTTCTTTTTGCCGGGTTAGCCGTTTTCTGGATGTTGTCCTATACCAGCTGGGTCAAGGTTGGGAGAAGTTTTCCTAAAATTCTGGATCTGCAAACGATGGCAGTCCGTTTTGGAGAGTGGCTTATGACGCCGGTTTACTGGTTGGTGGAACCATTTGTAAAAGAGAATATTTTGTCGCCTTCGCTTCGTGATGACGCCATTTCTGCGGACGATCCGGATTTTGACGATCACAGTATTGAAGAGCGGATGTTTATAAATGCGCTTGATTTCAAGGATTTGCGGATCCGTGACTGCATGATCCCGAGAACCGAGATTTCGGCAGTAAATGTAAATGCCAGTATCGAAGATCTCAGAAGGACGTTCCTGACCAGCGGACATTCTAAAATTATAGTTCACAGGGATTCAGTGGACGACGTACTTGGTTATTGCCATGCGCTTTCGCTTTTTAAAAAACCCAAGGAGATCAGCAATATCATCACGCCGATTCTGATTGTGCCGGAAGCCATGCCGGCAAGTGATCTGATGTTGCGTTTTCTGGAAGAACGACGCAGCCTTGCCCTGGTTGTGGATGAGTTTGGAGGAACCTCCGGGCTGGTCAGTGTGGAAGATGTGGTGGAGCAGATATTCGGTGAAATTCAGGATGAATATGATTCAACAGAAGACTGGACCGAACGACAGATCGACGAGCATATCTACATTTTGAGCGCACGTCATGAAATTGATTACTTGAATGAAAAATATGGATGGGAATTGCCGGAAGGCGATTACGATACGCTGGCAGGTATGCTGATCCATCATCACGGGGATTTGCCGGACGTTAATGATACGCTGAGTCTGCCGCCCTATTCGTTTCAGGTCGTTTCTATGCAGGATACGCGTATCGAACTTGTCAGACTTACGATTGAAGAAAAAGGGATGAAGAAGCCGGAAGTAAAATAGTCAGGAATGAAGGATGAATTAGAAATGAAGAGTTAAGAATTATGTATAATTTGAAATTTGCTGGATTTAAGATTAAACGCATTTTTGCAAAACAGGTTTTCACAGCTGTTTTGATTTTACTTGCTGTTTCTTCCTCTATCGGTTTTGCTCAGAAGGCGGAGTTTGCAAAAAATATAGAAGCAATAGCAAAAGAGGCGCGTGGCGTAGTGGGTGTTGGAATTATGGACCTGAAAAGCAGGGAGACCGTGGTACTAAACCCAAGTCATAAATTTCCAATGCAAAGCGTATTTAAATTTCCATTGGCCATGGCTGTGCTCGATCAGGTGGATAAAGGAAAATTTACCCTGGCTCAAAAAATACATGTTACCAAACAGGATGTAAGTCCGAAAACATGGAGCCCGCTATCGAAAAAATATCCTGATGGTGAGGTGGATCTCACACTGGCTGAACTACTCGGTTACACCGTTTCCATGAGTGATAACAATGCCTGTGATATTCTTTTCAGATTGTTGGGTGGTCCTAAAAATGTAGAGGATTATATCCGGACATTGGGAGTAAAAGACATAGCGATTGTGGCAACCGAGGAGGAAATGTCGAAACATTGGGATGTTCAATTTACAAACTGGTGCCGTCCGGCGGCGATGCTTCAGTTGCTGGATGTTATTTATAAGGGTAAAAAACTTTCGCAGACAAGCAATGATTTTCTTCTGAAGATCATGACGGAGACCACAACCGGCCCAAACCGCATGAAAGGGTTGCTTCCAAGAAATGCGATGGTTGCACATAAAACAGGTACTTCCAATACAAATGAAAAGGGAATAACTGCCGCCTCCAATGATGTAGGTATCGTGACACTGCCCAACGGGAAGCAAGTGGCTGTGGTTGTATTTGTTTCCAATGCGGCGGCAGATGAAAAAACCAGAGATGCTGTAATTGCGAAGATCACCAAAACGGCCTGGGATTATTACTCAAAATAATGTAAACGCACCTGGTCATACAGGAATCAAACAACCATTTTCAAATTGCAGATATCTGTTGAAAATATAGGTAAAAAATTCGTCCGGGAGTGGATTTTCCGCAATGCCAGTTTTGAATTGGAAGCCGGGCAAAAATATACTTTTGTAGGCCCTAATGGCAGTGGGAAATCAACGCTGTTGCAATTGCTGACGGGTATTTTTCCGGCATCCGAAGGTACGATACGCTACATTGGCAAAGGCGGGAAAGAACTTGAAACTGATGAATGGTATAAACACCTGGTCATTGCAGCACCGTACATGGAACTTGTGGAGGAATTTACTTTAAAGGAAATGGTAGAATTTCATTCCAGATTCAAACCTTTGAAGAATAAGATGAAGGTTGCTGAATTCGAAGATTTTATAAAGCTTTCCCATGCCAGTCATAAACTGATTCGTCATTTTTCATCCGGGATGAAACAGCGCCTGAAACTGGGCCTCGCTTTTATGTCGGATGTGCCTGTTATTTTTCTGGATGAACCGACGACCAATCTGGATGCGCAGGGATTTCAGTGGTATATCGATAACGTCACGCTTCATACTGAAAACCAGATGCTTTTACTCGGATCAAATGTAAAACAGGAATACGAATTCTGTGAAAATATCATTTCGGTTTCTGCGTTCAAATAAAGACCTTAAAGAATGCGAAGGATATGATAAAAACTATACTGTTTTTCCTGATTTCTATTCTCTCCTTATCTTTTTCTGCCAATGCGGCAGGAATGTATTTTATCCAAAACCGGGGACAATGGGAAGCTGATATTCTGTTTCGTACCGAAGTTCCGGGAGGATTTTTGTTTTTAAAAGATCATTCACTGGTTTACGTTTTTTACGACGCTTCTAAAATTTCTGCACAGCACGGAAAGTCAACTACTGCTGCTTCCCTGGGCAGACTGCCGGATGTGAACATGGTTCAGGCTCATGGTGTTGAAGTGCAGTTTCAGGGTGCAGCTGCCGGGATTAAACATGTTGGCAAAAGTGCAGTAAGTACCCGCTTTAACTATTTTCTTGGAGATAATAAAAATACCTGGGCATCCGATGTACAGGGTTTTGAGGAAGTGCTTTATGAAAATATTTATCCGGGAATTGACATGCGCATTTACATGCATCAATACTCGCTCAAATATGAATTTATTGTGCACCCAAAGGCTGATGCTTCTCAGATCAGTCTGAAATATGAAGGGGCATCGGATCTGACTTTAAGTGAAAAGGGTCAGGTAACTGTCAATACGCCGTTAGGTAATTTCAAAGAAGCAGAGCCATATTCTTTTCAGGAAATCAACAAAAAAACGGTTGAGGTTCAGTCAAAATTCACTTTAAACAATGAAAATGTTGTAAAGTTTTCACTTCCCGGTGGATACGACAAATCGCAAAAACTGGTTATTGATCCTGAGTTGATCTTTTCAACTTATTCAGGATCGGTTCCCGACAACTGGGGGCATACGGCTACGTATGATGACGAAGGTAATCTATATTCCGGCGGTACTGTCTTTGGTATAAATTTCCCTGCGACAGTGGGTGCTTTTCAGGTTCGTTTTCAGGGGGCAGTGGATGTAGCGATCATGAAATTTAATCCTGAGGGAAGCGATCTCATTTATGCCACTTATCTTGGCGGTGCGAGTACAGATATTCCGAACAGCCTGATCGTAAACAGTAAAAAGGAACTGGTAATTTTGGGAACTACCTCTTCCAGAAATTTTCCAACAACAACGGGTGCATTCCAAAAAGCTTTTGGAGGTGGAACGGCGGTTGTGCCAATCTCAGGACTTGACCTGCCAAATGGAAGTGATATTTTTATTTCCAAACTTTCGCTGAATGGCCGGCAGCTCACCGGTTCAACCTATCTTGGCGGAAGTGGAAATGACGGATTAAGCACAGAAGACCGGGTAAGCGTCAAAAATTATGGTGATAGTTTCCGGGGAGAAGTTATTGTTGATAAGGATGATAATATCATTGGTGTAACTTCTACCAATTCAGCGAATTTTCCTTTAAAGAATCCGGTTAAAGCAAGTCTGGGAGGCAGGCAGGATGGTGTTGTTTTTAAAATCTCTGCGGATGTGAGTAATCTTTTATGGAGTACTTACGCGGGCGGAAATCAATATGATGCTGCGTTTTCAGTGAAGTTAGCCGGAACAGGTGATATTTACGTAACCGGAATTACACAAAGTACAGATCTGACTGTTCATTCAACCGCTTACCAAGCCAAACTGGGAGGAAGTGAAGATGCTTTTATTACACGCTACACCAACGAAAAATTAACCGGTACTACCTATTTGGGAACCGATATGGCGGACGGTGCTTATCTTCTGGATCTTGATTCGGGTGGAAATGTATATGTCTACGGACTTTCATACGGTGCATATCCTGTAACTTCCGGGGTATATAATAATGCTAAAAGCGGGCAGTTTATACATGCGCTGGATAGCAGTTTATCTAAAACTATATTTTCTACGGTGATCGGATCGGGCAGGGGAACGCCTGATATTTCGCCCACTGCCTTTTTGGTTAATTCATGTGGCAACATCTACATTGCCGGATGGGGCGGAAATGTTAATATCACCACAAACAGTAATCTTGCAAGCAATACAAATGGTCTGGTCGTTACGCCTGATGCCATTCAGAGCGTTACAAACGGAAATAATTTTTACATCGCCATACTCGAAACCGGAGCAAAATCACTGCTGTATGCTACCTACTTTGGTAGTACAGACCGCTCCGGCAATGCTCAAGGGGATCATGTGGATGGCGGTACAAGCCGGTTTGATAAAAACGGGGTAATCTATCATGCAACATGCGCCTGTGGAGGGAGCAACTTTCCAACAACGGCACAGGCCTGGTCCAGAACAAACAGAAGTGCAAATTGTAACAACGCTGCTTTCAAAATTGACATTGACCGGTTAAAAGCAGATTTCGATGTATACGAAGGCAGCAAAAAGAATGTTTTAACAGGCTGTGCACCGCTATCTCTTTCTTTTGTCAATACCAGTGAGGGCGGCGTTGATTATATCTGGGAGGTAAACGGAGGTACGATTTCAAGGGAGAAAGACGAAGCTGAATATGTTTTCAGAACGCCCGGAACATATACCGTTACTTTGCAGGCTTACAACAGATTAACCTGTAAAAGGGTAGATATTGCCGAAAAAAAGATTGTGGTTGAAACCATTAACGCAACGATAAAAAGCGATACCACGGTCTGTGAAAACAGTAAAATACAGCTTTGGGCATCGGGGGGAAGTACATATAAATGGACGCCGGCAGCAGGATTGGATAATGCACAAATCGCTGCACCAGCGGTTACAGTGACTGAAAATTCCACTTTTTCGGTGGAGATTGGCAGTTCGGCAGGATGTAAGGTTACCAGGGAAGTAAAAGTTAATGTTGATAAAAAAACTGATTTTATCGATATGCCCGATACCGAAATCTGTGCAGGAGCATCCATTGTTTTGTCGGTAACGGGTGGTGCGGAACAATTTCGCTGGCTGGCTGCAAACGGGCTTGCTGAAACTATAGCAAGCGCTGTTACCGTAAAACCTGCCGTGACGACAACTTATAAAGTGGAAGGATTATATAAGGACGGATGCCGGCCTGTCCGGGAAATTACCGTCCGCGTGGATCGTTCGTATGAACCGGATTTCGAAATTACCAGGTCGGGTGAGGCGTGTAATGAGCCGGTCAGATATGGCATGGCCAACCTTACTAAAAATGCTTCACAATTTGAGTGGAACCTGGGTACGGGGAATCCGGTTTCTAATCCAAATATTGAAAACTACATTTACGACACTCCGGGAGAATATACCGTTTCGCTAACCGCTTACAATGCAGCCGGATGTGCGTTGTCGGTAACAAAGAAACTGATTGCCGAACCCGCCTTTGTTTTAGCCAATGTAATTACGCCGAACGGAGATGGTAAAAATGATTTTTTCTTTGTACCGGTTGCCCAGTCATCGCTTGAAATTTACAATCGATGGGGTAAGCAGATTTATAAATCAATGAATTATAAAGATGACTGGGGAAAAGGGATTGCCAATGGTACTTATTATTACGTAGTCGACACACCAAACGGAAATCATTGTAAAGGCTGGCTGGAAGTTTTAGAATGAATTTCGTTCGGGCAGTAAGTTTTAGTGCCGGAAAGCATTTTGTTTAGCTTATTTATATTAATTTTACATAAGCGGTTAATCAATCATATAATATGAAAAAAATATTCACTTTTTTATTCTCAGTTCTGTCCGTTTATGCAGTTCAGGCACAGACTGCTGCTCATTTTGGTAAAGATATCAATGACAAGAAAGCAATAGAAGCCAGCGCATTACCTAAACAAATGGGAACTGCAGAGGCTATGCCGGCTAAAGTTACCGGAACAGTAGAGTCGGTTTGCCAGGTGAAAGGCTGCTGGATGAAAGTAAAAATGGACAATGGAGAAACCATGCGGGTGATGTTTAAAGACTACGCATTTTTCGTTCCCAAAGATATAGCAGGAAAAACGGTGGTGTTTGAAGGAGAAGCGCAAAAGAAAACGGTACCGGTGGAACACCTGCAGCACTATGCTTTGGACGCAGGTAAAAGCAAGGAAGAAATTGCAAAAATTACAGAACCCAAAGAAGAACTGACGTTTATTGCGGATGGTGTAATTGTGAAATAATTGCTTCTTCAATAGTAATTACCTTTGAAAGGACACTTTTGTAGCGATACATCTGTGTCCTTTTTGTTTTATGAAAATTAAAGTTGCTGCATTCTTCATCCTTTTTCTATTTCAAGGTTATTTCTCTTTTTCGCAAACAATTACCTGGTGGAATCCTGCAACTTCGAAAATTCCTGTTATTGAAGGGCAAGCCTGGCCGAAGGAAATTAAAGACCCATACGACCGGCTTCCCGCCCGGGCTGAAAAAAATGTAAGAAAGCAGGTTTGGGATTTGTCGCGGCAAGCTGCCGGATTGATGATTCGTTTCCGTTCTAATTCAGCTAATATTAAAATCAGATATACCGTTGGCGGAAATCTTGCTTTGCCTCACATGCCGTCTACGGGTGTCAGCGGGATGGATCTGTATGCAGTTTCCAGTGACGGCGACTGGCTTTGGTGTGCTGCCAAGTATGCTTTTAAAGATACCATCACTTACGACTTCCAGAATTTGGAATCCAATGACCGGTATCATAAGCAGGGCAGGGAATACCGACTTTTTCTTCCTTTGTACAACAGTGTGAAATGGATGGAAATTGGTGTGCAGGAAGGTTCAAAGTTTGTGCCGCTGGCAGTCCGTCCTGAAAAGCCGATTGTTGCCTATGGAACTTCCATCATGCAGGGCGCTTGTGCCTCCCGTCCCGGTATGGCATGGACCTCTATCCTGAGCAGGAAGATGGATCAGCCGTTTATTAATCTGGGTTTTTCGGGTAATGGTAAAATGGAAAAAGAGGTACTTGATCTGGTGGGAGAGGTAGATGCCAAGGTTTATATTCTGGACTGTCTGCCTAATTTAACCATCCGAACAGACGCAACTTATAGCATGACGGCAGACGAAGTAAATAAACGGATTTTGGAAGGAGTTCGGGCATTGAGAAAAAAGAGGCCGGAAACGCCTATTGTTTTGGCAGAACATCCCGGTTGTACGGATGGTGAGATCAATGCACTGAGACGTGGATATTATCAGGAGATCAATCAGGTCGTGCAGGCTTCCTTTGCGCAGCTGAAATCAGAAGGTGTAAAGGATTTGTACATTATTCCCAAAGAGGCGTTTAATCAGGATATTGAAACGATGGTTGATGGGACACATCCGACGGATTTAGGCATGATGCGGTATGCAGACGGGTACGAAAAATATTTAAGAAAAATACTTCATGAAGAAGCAGGGGATGTGATGACAACAAAACCGAGAACCCAGCTGCGTGAATTAAATAATTATGACTGGGAGGCAAGGCATGCTGACATCCTTGAATTAAATAAAAAAACAGCTCCTAAAACGGTATTGATAGGTAATTCAATTACGCATTTCTGGGGCGGTATGCCAAAGGGGCCAAGGGCGGTTGGGCAGGAATCCTGGGATGATACTTTTGGAAAAACAAAGGTTTCTAATCTGGCGTATGGTTGGGACAGAATAGAAAATGTTTTATGGAGAGTTTATCACGGTGAGCTCGACGGATTTAATGCCAGCCAGATCTTTATTAACATTGGCACCAATAACCTGCAATATAATTCGGATAATGAAATTGTTGCCGGCTGGAAACTGCTGATTGAAGCCATGAAATTTCGGCAACCTCAGGCTTCTATCGTCATGACCGGGATTTACCCGCGGCGGAACCAGGAGGAACGTATTGTACAATTGAATGCAAAACTGGCTCAGCTCACCGGAGAACAGAATGTTCAGTACTTAAATCCCGGATCAGTGTTTTTGAAGACAGATGGCAAAATTGACGAATCCCTGTTTTCTGATGGCCTGCATCCAAATGCGAAAGGGTACAAGATGCTCGGTGCGGCGATTAAGCCTTATGTAGAAAAATAATCGACAAAGTCAGAACGGAATAGCCTACAAAACAACTCCCAACCCAAATAAAACAACAA
>Ga0265797_10012146_pt1 | contig 10618 bp, 12 predicted proteins | sample P2T30metagenome_FD_192433 | JGI IMG/M metagenome (GOLD analysis project Ga0265797, IMG submission 192433) | Plant litter microbial communities from East Loma Ridge, Irvine, California - P2 T30 | ecosystem: Environmental > Terrestrial > Plant litter > Unclassified | place: USA: California... | reverse complement strand
CGAGCACTGGTGGACCGTGCCCGTGCTCCTGCTCTCGGCGCTGCGCGCCGGCCTCACCGAGGAGCTCATCGTCGTGGGCTACCTCTTCGCGAGGCTGCGCGACCTGGGCTGGCGGACCTGGCCGATCATCGTCGCCGCCGCGCTCCTGCGCGGCAGCTACCACCTCTACCAGGGCTTCGGGGCCTTCGTGGGCAACGTCGCGATGGGCCTGCTCTTCGGCTGGCTCTACGCGAGGACCGGGCGGGTGCTCCCGCTCGTCGTCGCGCACGTGCTCATCGACGCCACGGTCTTCGTCGGCTACCCCTGGGCGGCGAGCACGTTCCCCGCGCTCTTCGGCCTGCCGGGCTGAACGACCCTCCCCCACGCGGCACCGCCGCCCTCGTGGAGGGCGGCGGTGCGGTCGTGCCGAGGGCTCGGCTCAGGCGAAGGCCTCGATGGGCGGGCAGGCGCAGGTGAGGTTGCGGTCCCCCCAGGCCTGGTCGATGCGGCGCACCGGCGGCCAGTACTTCGAGCGCACGAGCGACGGGACCGGGTAGACGGCCTCCTCGCGCGTGTAGGGGTGCGCCCACTCCCCCGTGACGGCGGACGAGGCCGTGTGCGGGGCGTGCCGCAGGGGGCTGTCCTCGACGGCCCAGCGGCCCGCGGCGACGTCGTCCGCCTCGCGGCGGATGGCGATCATCGCGTCGACGAAGCGGTCGATCTCGGCGAGGTCCTCCGACTCGGTCGGCTCGACCATGAGCGTGCCCGCGACGGGGAACGACATGGTCGGGGCGTGGAAGCCGTAGTCGACGAGCCGCTTGGCGACGTCGTCGACCGTGACCCCGGTCGCCTCCCGGAGCGGGCGCAGGTCGAGCACGCACTCGTGCGCGACGAGGCCGCCCTCGCCCGAGTAGAGCACCGGGTACGAGTCGCGCAGCCGCGCGGCCACGTAGTTCGCCGCGAGCACGGCGGCACCGGTGGCCCGGGTGAGGCCGTCGGTGCCCATCATGCGGACGTAGGCCCAGCTGATCGGCAGGATGCTCGGCGACCCGTAGGGCGCGCTCGAGACCGGCACGCCGCCGTGCGCGAGGCGTCCGCTCTCCGTGCCCGAGGCTCCGGGGCGACGGTCGGCCTGCTGCGCCATCGGGTGCGACGGCAGGTGGCGCGCGAGGTGCGCCTTCGCCGCGACCGGGCCGACGCCCGGGCCGCCGCCGCCGTGCGGGATGCAGAAGGTCTTGTGCAGGTTGAGGTGGGACACGTCGCCCCCGAAGTCGCCGAACCGCGCGACGCCGAGCAGCGCGTTGAGGTTGGCGCCGTCGACGTACACCTGGCCGCCGGCGTCGTGCACGGCGTCGGTGACGTCGCGGATGTCGTGCTCGTAGACGCCGTGCGTCGACGGGTACGTGACCATGAGCGCGGCGAGCTGGTCGGCGTGCTCCGCGACCTTGGCGCGCAGGTCGGCGAGATCGACGTTGCCGCCCTCGTCGCAGGCGACGACGACGACGCGCATCCCGGCGAGGACGGCGCTGGCCGCGTTCGTGCCGTGCGCGCTCGAGGGGATGAGGCAGACCGTGCGGTCGGCGTCGCCGCGCTCGAGGTGCCAGCCGCGGATCGCCAGGAGGCCGGCGAGCTCGCCCTGGCTGCCCGCGTTGGGCTGGAGCGACACCGTGTCGTAGCCGGTGAGCTCGGCCAGCCAGCCCTCGAGCTGGTCGACGAGCTCGAGCGAGCCGCGCACGTCGCTCGCCGGGGCGAACGGGTGCAGCCGGGCGAACTCGGGCCAGGTCACGGCGGCCATCTCGGTGGCGGCGTTCAGCTTCATCGTGCAGCTGCCGAGCGGGATCATGCCGCGGTCGAGCGCGTAGTCCTTGTCGGCGAGGTGCTTGAGGAACCTCATCATGCTGGTCTCGCTGCGGTGGGTGCGGAAGACCGGGTGCACGAGGTAGTCGCTCGTGCGCCGCAGCGACTCCGGCACGCCGAGGTCGACCCCGGCGGCCTCGACGGGCTCGAGCGAGACGCCCAGGACCTCGGCGACGACCGCGACGTCGTCGTCGGTCGTCGTCTCGTCGAACGAGAGCCGCACGCAGTCCTCGTCGACCTGGTGCAGGAGGTACCCGCGGGCGTGCGCGTCGGCCACGACGGCGGCCGCGCGGCCCGGCACGAACACCTGCAGCGTGTCGAAGAAGGCGTCGTCCTCGAGCTCCGGGTCTCCGGCGACGATCGCGGTGGCCAGGCGACGGGCGTGCCCGTGCGTGCGGGCGGCGATGTGCCGCAGCCCCCAGGGGCCGTGGTAGACGGCGTACATGGCGGCCATGACGGCGAGCAGCACCTGCGCGGTGCAGATGTTCGACGTGGCCTTCTCGCGACGGATGTGCTGCTCGCGGGTCTGCAGGCTGAGCCGGTAGGCGGGGTGCCCGTCGGAGTCCTGCGAGACGCCGACGAGGCGGCCCGGCAGCTGGCGCTCGAGGCCGGTGCGCACGGCCATGTAGCCGGCGTGCGGGCCGCCGAAGCCCATGGGCACGCCGAAGCGCTGGCTGGTGCCCACGGCGACGTCGGCGCCGAACTCGCCCGGCGCGCGCACGAGGGTGAGCGCGAGCAGGTCGGCCGCGACCACGGCGAGCCCGCCGTGGGCGTGCGCTGCGTCGACGATCGCCGACGGGTCCCAGACGAGGCCGGAGGCCCCGGGGTACTGGACGAGGACGCCGAACGACTCCGGCAGGTCGGCCGGGTCGAGCGAGGAGAGCTCGAGCTCGACGAGCCGGATGCCGACGGCCTCCGCGCGGCCGGCGAGCAGCGCCTTCGTCTGCGGCAGCGCGTCGGCGTCGACGACGAAGACGTCGGTGCGCGCCTTCGAGGCACGGCGCGCGAGCAGCATCCCCTCGACGACGGCCGTGCCCTCGTCGAGCATGGAGGCGTTGGCCGTCGTGAGCGCGGTGAGCTCGGACACCATCGTCTGGAACGTGATGAGCGCCTCGAGCCGGCCCTGCGAGATCTCGGGCTGGTACGGCGTGTAGGCGGTGTACCAGCTGGGGTTCTCGAGCACGTTGCGCTGGATCACGGCCGGCGTGACGGTGTCGTGGTACCCGAGCCCGATCAGGCTGCGGTTGACCACGTTCTTGCGGGCGAGCGTGCGCAGCTCGGCCAGCGCCTCGGACTCGCCCACGGGCGCGGGCAGCACCGACGCGGCGACGGCCTCGGCCTGCACGGCGTCGGGCACGGCGGCCCGGACGAGCGACTCGACGCTGTCGTGGCCCAGCACGGCGAGCATCGCCTCGTGGTCGGCGGTCGTCGTGCCCACGTGGCGGTCGACGAAGCCCTCGGCCGCGGTCTGCGGCCACTCCTCGTGCGCCGCCATCAGTCGGTGAGGGCGACGTACTCGTCGCGCGAGAGGAGGCCGCTGCGGTCGTCGGAGCCGAGCTGGATGGTGATGAGCCAGCCGTCGCCGTAGGGGTCGGCGTTGACCAGGTCGGGGGCGTCGACGACGGCCTGGTTGACCTCGGTCACGGTGCCCAGCGCGGGCGCGAAGAGCTCGCCGACCGACTTCGTGGACTCGATCTCGCCCACGACGCTGCCGGGCGTCACCTCGGTGCCCACGGCGGGCAGGTCGACGAACACGACGTCGCCGAGCTTGTCGGCGGCGTGGTCGGTGATCCCGACCACGGCGGTGTCGCCGTCGATGCGGAGCCACTCGTGCTCGGACGTGTAGAGGAGTGTCGCGAGGTCGGTCATGAGGCCGTGCCTTTCGGGGAGGTGGGGGTCGAGGACGTTCGCTGGTAGAAGGGCAGGGGCGTGACGACGGCCGGCAGGGCGGTGCCGCGCACGTCGACGGCGAGGCCGCCGGCGAGGGCCGCGGGATCGACGTAGGCCATGGCCACGGGGTGGCCGAGCGTGGGCGAGAGCGCACCGCTCGTCACCTCGCCGACGACCGTGCCGTCGGTCGTGACCACGAGGTGCCCGGCGCGGGCGGCGCGCCGGCCCTCGAGCGCGAGCCCGACGAGCACGCGGGCGTCGGCGTCGGGCTCGACGGCCTCGCGGCCGACGAACTCCTTCGTGGCGTCGACGACGCGACCGAGCCCCGCCTGGGCGGGCTTGACGTCGAGGCCCAGCTCGTGGCCGTAGAGCGGCATGCCCGCCTCGAGGCGGAGCGTGTCGCGACTGGCGAGACCGGCGGGGACCAGGCCGCGCGGGCCTCCTGCGTCGACGAGCGCGCGCCACAGGTCGGGCGCCAGCTCGGGCTGCAGGTAGAGCTCGAAGCCGTCCTCGCCGGTGTAGCCGGTGCGCGCGATGAGCACGGGCGCGTCGTCGAAGGTGCCCTGCAGCACGCGGTAGTAGCGCAGCGTCGACAGGGGCGCGTCGGGCGCGAGTCGGTCGGCGGTGACGAGCTCGTCGAGCACCCCCTCGGCCTCGGGGCCCTGCACGGCGACGAGCGCCGTGTCGTCGCTCTCGTCGTCGACCGTGACGTCGAAGCCGGTGGCGCGACGGGCCAGGGCGCCGAAGGCCGCGTCGCGGTTCGAGGCGTTCGCGACGACGAGGAAGTCGTGCTCGTCGAGGCGGTAGACGACGAGGTCGTCGACGATGCCGCCCTCGGGCGAGAGCAGCAGCGAGTACTTGGCGCGGCCGACCGGCATGGTGGAGAGGCGCCCGGCGAGCGCCGCGTCGAGGAACGCGCCGGCGTCGGGGCCGACGACCGCGATCTCGGCCATGTGCGAGAGGTCGAACAGGCCTGCCGCCGTGCGGACCGCGTGGTGCTCGGCGAGGTCGGACGCGTAGCGCACGGGCATCTGCCACCCGGCGAAGTCGGTGAACGAGGCACCGGCGGCGACGTGCAGGTCGTGCAGCGGGCTGAAGCGCTCGTCGTCGTCGTCGAGGGACGGCACGGGCGCGGTGGGCTGATCGTTCATCGGCGGGCTCCGGGAGGGACGGCCCCGGCACCGACGGACGCCGGGCGGGACTCCCCCTCTGTCATGGGCCTGAGAGCTTCGACGGCGTGCCGTCTTTCACCGTGGGCGAGCACGCGGGCTGGCCCCGTGCTGCTTTTCAGAGTGGCCAGTCCGTCGCGGTACGCGTACCTGAGAGATTGGCGGGGAGTGCTTGCTCCTTCGGTGCCCGGTGCGGTGCTGGTGCACCGCCGGGGCTCTCCCGCGACGTGTTCGTGGCCCGGTGTTCGGTTGTGGGCGCCAGCCTAGCGGGCACGTGTGACGATCACGTTTCGCCCGCCCCACGGACGACGCCCCGCCGGCGGGACCGGCGGGGCGTCGTGGTGGTCGAGGGTCAGGAGGCTCAGACGGCGTCCGGCGAGGGCGACCCGGCGGCCTCGTGCTGGGCCACGAGCCGGCGCACGTCGTCGGCGAGCTGCGCGACGCCCTCGGGGAGCATCTCGAAGCCCTCCGGGGTGCCGGGGTTGAGCACGAGGCCGGTCTGCGGCGGGATGGCCTGCACGAGCTCGGCCGCGTGCAGCACGGCCGTGTGCGGGGCGACGCCGCGCACCTGCTCGCCCACGCGGTCCTCGTGGGTGAACGCGGCCAGCATGGCCGTGCCGTCGCGGTCGAACAGCACGGGCTGCAGGGCGTTGAGGTCGCTCGTGACCTCGGTGGCGCTCGGCACGACGACCTCGGAGTTGACGAACTCGGCGAGCACGGCGTTCATGTCGCCCTCGCCGGCCTGCCCCTTGCTGATCGCCTGCTCGAGGGTGGTCTTGTCACGGTCTTCGGAACCAGTCATCAGGCGAGCCTGCCACCGACTCCTGCACGGCGCCCGCGTGCCCTATCGTGGACGCCACGACCACCTCGAGGAGCACCGTGCCGAGCCCTGCCCCCGTCCGCCCCGTCGCGGTGGTCCTCACCGCCCTGGCCGCGGCCGTCCTCTGCGCGACGACGCTGGCGGGCTGCGTCCCCAACCCGCCGAACGCGGCGGCCCCGGCGACCCCCGTGCCGACCTCGTCCGGGGCGCAGGGCCCCGCCCCGACGCCCGCCGCCGAGGCGCCCCCGGCCTGGACGGCCTGCCTCCGCGCCACCGAGGAGCAGTACCCCGACGCGGCCGCCGACGACGACGTCGTGCCCTACGAGCAGGGCGACGTGCGCGACGGCGAGGCGGGCGGCGCGGTCGTCGACCTGGCCTTCGGCGAGGGCACCGACGGCGAGCCCGTCGCGGCCTTCACCTGCTCGGTCTCGGGCACCCCCGAGGCGCCCGTCGTCGACGGGGTGCAGCCCGCCGCCTGACCGGTCGCGCGGGCCCCGACGGCTCGCCGTCAGGAGGCGCGCAGCACGCCCACGACGACCGTCGCGTCGAGCGCGTCGTCGCGCTCGACCCGGCAGGTCAGGCCCGCCGCGACGAGGAGCCGCAGCGTGCCCTCCGCCTGGGCCTCGCCCGTCTCGACGAGGAGCGCTCCCCCGGGCCGCAGCCAGGCCGGGGCGCCCACGGCGACCCGGGCCTGCACGGCGTGCCCGTCCGCGCCGCCGTCGAGGGCAGCCCGACGCTCGTGCTCGCGCGCCTCGGGCGGCATGGTGGCGATCGCGGCGGTGGGCACGTAGGGCGCGTTCGCCGCGACGACGTCGAGCCGGCCGCGCAGCGCCTCGGGGAGGGCGGCCCAGAGGTCGCCCACGACGACGCGCTCGGGGCGCCGGAGGTTCGCCCGCGCCGCCGAGGCCGCTCCCGGGTCGAGGTCGGCGGCCCACGCCTCGGCCCCGGGCACGTCGCGCTCGACGACGGCCGCGACGGCGCCCACCCCGCAGCAGAGGTCGAGCACGACGGGCGGGCGGCCGGTCACCCTCGCGGCGAGTTCCGAGGCGAGCCGAGCGAGGAGCTCGGTGCGGCGCCGCGGCACGAAGGCACCGGGCGCGACGACGAGGCGCAGCCCGGCGAAGGCCGCCCAGCCGACCACCTGCTCGAGCGGGGCGCCCGCCACCCGCCGGGCGACGGCCTCCTGCAGCCAGGCACCGTCGTGCGCCCGGGCACCGTGCACCGGGGCACCGTCGCGCACCAGGGCCTCGTCGAGCAGGAGGGCCGCCTCCTCCTCGGCGAAGACGCAGCCGGCGGCACGGAGGCGGCGCGCCAGCTGCTCGGCGTCGGTCGGGGGCACGGGCACGGCCCGATCGTAGTGACTAGGCTGTGGCGATCGCAGGCCGGGCCGGAGCACGCCGCCGTGCACCGTGCCCCGAGAGGAGATCGTGAAGCCGCTCACCGAGTCCGACATCCGAGGGTCGTTCGTCAACGCACTGCCCGGCGACCTCGACCGGCTCCCGGTCCCCGGGCTGCACGAGGTGCTCTGGGACGAGCGGGAGTTCCTCGGCTGGCGCGACCCGCAGGCGCACCTCCGCGGGTACGTCGTGCACTGGATGGACGACCGGCCCGTCGGCCTCGTGCTGCGCTCGTCCACCACCTCGCTGAGGCCGGGCATCGCGGCGATGTGCACGCTCTGCCACTCGCCCCAGCCGGCGACCCAGGTGCGCCTGTTCACGGCGCCGAAGGCCGGCGAGGCGGGCCTCGCCGGGAGCACCCTGGGCACCTACATCTGCGAGGACCTCGCCTGCTCGCTGCTCATCCGCGTCGCCCCGCCGCACCTCAACCCGCCCGAGCAGATCCGGCGCCGGGCCGAGGGCCTCACGGAGCGCGTGCAGGGCTTCACCTCGAACGTCCTGAGGACCTCGTGACCGCTCCCGGCGCCGCGCCCGCCGACCTCCTGGGCCTCTTCGACGACCTCGTGCACCTGCACCGCGAGGTGTGGAACGGCGTCGACGTGCGCATGCGCCGCGAGTGCGGCGTGCCCGCCGAGTGGTACCGCTGCGTCGACTCCGTCGCCTCGCGGGACGGCTCCCGGGTCGCCGACGTCGCCACCGACCTCGTGCTCACCATCGGCGCCGCGGCCGCGCTGGTCGACCGCGTCGTCGAGGCGGGCTTCGTGACCCGCGGACCGCACCCCGTCGACGGGCGGTCGTCGGTGCTCCTGCTCGGCGAGACCGGCGAGCGCCTGCTCGCCCGGTGCCGCACGGCCATCGAGCGCGAGATCGGCGACGGGCTCGCCGGCGGCCTCACCGACGCCGGGCTCGCCCGCTTCGCCGCGATGCTCGGGCACCTGCGACAGCACGTGCCGGCGGTCGTCGCGCCGGCGCCGCCGCGCTGACCCCGGTCGCCGTCCGGCCGGCCGGTGCGGGCCTCCTGCGCTCGCCCAGCCGGCGGTCGTAGGGTCGGGCCGACCCGTCCGCCGTCGAGAGGAACGCCCGTGTCCGTCGTCAAGATCAACGCCATCCACGTGCCCGCCGGGGCCGGCACCGAGCTCGAGCAGCGGTTCGCCGCCCGCAAGCACTCCGTCGACGGGGCCGACGGCTTCGAGGGCTTCCAGCTGCTGCGCCCGGTGAAGGGCGACGAGCGGTACTTCGTCGTGACGACCTGGCGCGACGAGGAGGCCTTCCAGGCCTGGGCCGAGACCGGGGCGAAGGCCGCGCACGCGGGTCCCCCGGCAGGAGGCGCGTCCACCGACGCCCCCGCGGCAGGCGGTGGCGAGGCGGCCCGGCCCGACGCCCCGCGCGGCGGCGACGAGCAGTCGCCCCGCCGCCCGGTCGCCACGGGTGCCGACCTCCTCGAGTTCGAGGTCGTCGAGCTCTGACCCCCCGCGCCGCGGAGCTGCCCGCTACGCCCGAGCGGGCAGCTTCGCGGCGAGCTCGGCGTCGCTCGGCTCGACGAGGTGGCTGCCGTCGGGGAAGACCACGACGGGGATGTTCGTCCGGCCGCTGATCGCGAGGGCTCGGTCGGCGCCGTCGGCGACCTGCTCGAGGTCGACGTAGTCGTAGGCCACGCCCTCCTTCTCGAGCAGCGCCTTCGAGCGGCGGCAGTCGCGGCACCACTCGGCGCCGAACATCAGGATGCGGTCAGGGGCGGTGTCCGTGCTCATCCCGTCATCGTACGTCGCCCCGGCGGGGCGGCGGCGGGGCGGGGTCACCCGGCCGGCACTCGTCCGGTGTCCGGTCGACGTCCGGTCGACGTCCGGGCCGGGGGCGTAGGACGGGTGACATGACCGACTACTCCGACCCGTCCGTCCCGCTGACCGCGTCGCGCCTCCCGCTGCTCGGCTTCGGCACCTGGCAGCTCTCCGACGCCGAGGCCGAGCCCGCCACCCTCGCGGCCCTCGAGGCCGGCTACCGGCACGTCGACACCGCCACCATGTACCGCAACGAGGCCGGGGTCGGCCGTGCGTTGCGCGCCTCCGGCCTGGCCCGCGAGGACGTCTTCGTCACCACGAAGCTGCCGCCGGACCGCGAGGGCCGCGAGCGCGAGACGATCGAGCAGAGCCTCGAGGCCCTCGCCGTCGACGCCGTCGACCTGTGGCTCGTGCACTGGATGCCCCGCGACAGCGTGGCCGTGTGGCAGGAGGTCGTGCACGCCCAGCAGGACGGCCTCGTCACCGAGGTGGGCGTCAGCAACTACTCCCTCGCCGACATCGACGAGCTCGTCGAGGCGACGGGCGTGACCCCCGCCGTCAACCAGATCCGCTGGAGCCCCGCGCTCTTCGACGCGGAGGTGGCCGCGGGCCACGCCGAGCGCGGCGTCGTGCTCGAGGGGTACAGCCCCTTCAAGACCACCGACCTGGGCGACCCGGTGCTCACGCGCGTCGCCGAGGCGCACGACGCGACGACGGCGCAGGTCGTCGTCGCCTGGCACGTCGCGCACGGCTTCGTCGTGATCCCCAAGTCGGCGCAGCCGGAGCGCATCGTCGCGAACGCCGCCGGTGCGCTGCTGGAGCTCACCGACGACGAGGTGCGCGCGGTCGACGGGCTCGCCGCCTGACCCGGCCGCGCGGGCGGCGGCGCTGACGTGCCGGCCGCGCCCCGATCCGCCGGCGCGGGCGGCGGCGCTAACGTGTCCCCGTGAGGTTCTGCGGGCGGTGGACGATCGACGGGCACGACCACGAGGTCTGCCTGTTCGACGACCACCTCCTCTGGGCCAGGACCCCCTCGGGGACGCCGACCGGGGGGCTCCGCCGCGTCGAGCGCGACGAGTTCGTCTCGGTGTCGGCCGAGGAGCACGACCGCGGCACGCTCACCGTGCACGTGGGCCTGCGGTCCGGGGCCGAGGTGCACGCACGCGTGCCCACGAGCATCGGCGCCGCGCTGCTCCGCAGCTGGGAGCACCGGGACGCCCTCCCCTCCTGACGTGCCACGCTGGGAGCACCGTTCCCGCTCTCCACCAGGAGGCCCCGTGCCCTTCGACGTCGCCGCGTTCCGTTCCTCGTTCCCGTCCCTCGCCTCCGGCATCGCCCACTTCGACGGGCCGGGCGGCACCCAGACCCCCCGCGTGGTCGGCGAGGCGATCGCCGACGCCATGACGGCGCCCACCTCGATCCGCGGCTCGGGCACGCTGTCCGAGCGCAACGCCGAGGCCACGGTGCAGGCCTTCCGAGCCGCCTACGCCGACCTGCTCGGCGTCGACCCCCGCGGCGTCGTGCACGGCCGCAGCGCGACGGCGCTCACCTACGACCTCTCGCGTGCGCTCGCCAAGGGCTGGTCGGCGGGCGACGAGGTCGTCGTGTGCCGCCTCGACCACGACTCCGACGTGAGGCCCTGGCTGCAGGCCGCGGCCGCCGTCGGTGCGACCGTGCGCTGGATCGAGTTCGACCCGGCCACCGGTGAGCTCGACGACGCCTCGGTCG